>ENA-UOJO01000074-UOJO01000074.1-human-gut-metagenome-genome-assembly--contig:-P57-NODE-74-length-165374-cov-36.441437_pt1 | contig 165374 bp, 152 predicted proteins | sample MGYA00242351_ERZ723898 | MGnify/ENA metagenome assembly ERZ723898 | reverse complement strand
AGACCCTCTGGAAGAAAAAGCTGCTGACCTATGAACCATTCGGAATGAATCAGAATTGATCTTCCTTGCAGTATCCTCTGGATAGTACATAGCTCTCACTTTTCCTTTGGCAAAGCGACTGTTGCAGCCCACTTTTCAAGTAGGACGGCAAATCCCATCGAGCGCCCTCCGAAAGACGCGTGACGACAAAAAATCAGCCATAATCAACCTTTAAAACAGCAAAAAGGCAAAGGGGTATGTGTCTTAACGGCACATACCCCTTTTGTCAGCAACCCTTGTCCGGCAACTGCCATATTATTTGTTTCGTGAAACCTGTTTTATGGACAGCCGCCTGCGGGCGGCACGCTTTTTTTCAGGAATCGGAGCGGTCACTCCCGGTACAGGGGGCCGCTGATGTCCACCTGGCCGAAGGAGGCGGCCACCTGGCCGTCCAGCAGCAGCTGGACCCGGTCCACGCCGTTGGCGGAGCACAGGGAGTTCACCAAGCCCCGGACCAGCAGCTGCTGGGCCTCCAGGCCCTCCGGCAGCAGGGACACGTCCGACCGGGGCAGATTCAGATAGCAGGTGCCGCTTTCCACCCGGACCGTCAGCATCTGGAAGCCCTCCGGCAGCAGAGGGGACAGACTCTCGGTCTGGGGGCCCTCCATCAGGGCGGACATGATGGCTTCCACGGCGCTGTCGCCCTCGTGGAGGGTCAGGGTCCGGGATTCCGACGTCAGTAGGCCGCTTTCCCGGGCGGGGAAGAACAGGCGCACCCCCAGGGTGCGGGTCACGTCGTCCTCGCTGGTCATCAGCACCTCCCGGGACTGCAGCAGGCTGTGGGTCCGATAGGCCAGGTCCTGGCCCTCCACGGTGATGCGGACCACGGAGATGCCGGGCAGCTGGGACAGGGTCAGGGTGACGCAGTAGTCGGCGATGGTCAGGTCGATGCCGGACAGCTGCTCATACCCCTGGGAGAAGTCCACCAGGGCCATGCCGCCGGTAAGCTGGCAGCTGCGCAGCGTCACCCCCTGGGGGATGGGCGTACGGTAGCCCGGCTCGGTGCACGCCCCCAGCAGCTGCTCCAGAGCCGCCTGGGCCTGTTGGTCCACGGTGAGGCTTTTTCGCTCCGACCAGTCCACGTCCACGGCGGAGATGGCGTCGCCGCCCGGGGCGCCGGACAGGCCGTAGATCCGGAAGGTCTGTTTGGGCGTCCGGCGGCTGGCGGCGCAGCCGGTAAGCAGCAGTGCCAGACAAAGCAGCAGGAGAAAGATCCGTTTTTTCATTCGTCAGCCTCCTCTCGCCGGGCCAGGGGCAGCTCCACGATGAACACGGTGCCGCTGCCGGACTGCCGGTGCTGGGCCCGGATGGAGCCGCCCCGGCGGCGCACGGTGTCGCTGACAATGCTCAGGCCCAGACCCGTGCCGCCCACGGCCCGGGAACGGTTCTTGTCCACCCGGTAAAACCGCTCGAATATGTGCTCCATGTCCTCGTCGGGGATGCCGATGCCGTTGTCCTCCACGGAGATCACCACGGTGTCGCCGACGGTTTTCAGGGTGGTGTGGACAAAGCCCATGGAGCCGGAATACTTGATGCCGTTTTCCATGAGATTATAGAGAATCTGGTGGATGTCGTCCTCGGTGGCCCGGACCACGGCGTCCTCGTCCGTCTCATAGGTCAGGGTGACCTCCTTTTCCCGGGCCACCACCCCCAGCATACGGATCACCCGCTCCAGCACCCGGGACACGGACACGGGATAGGCCGCGTCCTGGATACCGCTGTCCAGCCGGGTCAGGCGCAGCAGGTCCTCTGTGATGCGGCTGAGCCGCTGGGCCTCCCGCCCGATGTCCTCCACAAATTCCCGGGTGGTGTCGGCGTTCATGTCCTCCGTCTGGAGGATGGAGTCCGTCAGCAGACGGATACCGGCCAGGGGCGTTTTCAGCTCGTGGCTGGCGTCGGACACAAAGCGGCGGCGGGCGGCCTCGGTGGTCTGCAGGCGGTCCGTCAGGCTGTTGAACTCCGTGGCCAGCTGGGCGATTTCGTCATTTCCCCGGACGGAGGCCCGATGGCTGTAGGCCCCCTCCCGGACCTGGCGGATGGCCTGGAGCAGCTCCCGGATCTTCCGGGTGAAGGCCCGGGACAGCAGAGCGCTGAGGGCAACCACCAGAACGCCGATCAGCAGGGAGATGCGGGTCAGGTTGGTCTGGAAGCTCTGCAGCAGCTCCGCCTGCTGGGTGTCGTATTCATAGGCGTACACCGCGCCGATGATGCGGTTGCGGTATACCACCGGGGAAGCGCCCCGGCTTAAAAAAGCATGGCTGTCATACCGGCAGTAGAAGGCGTCGCTGCCGTCCAGAGCCTGGACGATCTCGGTATACATGGCGTACATGCCCTTGGCGCTGCCGCCCTCCCGGGTGTCGAACAGGATGCGGCCGGAGGTGTCCGTCACCAGCAGGCGGGACACACCGGTCTCCTCCACCGAGGCCAGGGCCTGGCCCACGTTTTCCTCCGTCAGCTCCGGCAGGCCCGACAGGGCCGATTCCACCATCTTGACGCTGCTTTTCATGGCCGTCTCCTTGGTCTGGAACACCAGACTCTGGGACACCAGCAGCGGATAGGTGTTCAGAAGGGCCAGCACCGCCAGGATGATGAGGATATAGCTCATGCCGAACTTAAACTGTAGGCTGGTTTTCCCCCGCAAAATAGTAACCCACTCCCCACTTTGTCATGATGTATTCCGGCTCCGCCGGGACCCGCTCCAGCTTCTCCCGCAGGCGGCGGATGTGCACGTCCACGGTGCGGTAGTCCCCGGCGTAGGAATAGCCCCACACCAGGTTCATCAGGCTTTCCCGGCTGTAGACCCGCCGGGGATTTTTCATCAGCAGCTCGATCAGGTCGTATTCCTTGGCCGTCAGGTCGATGGTGCGGCCGTCCCGGATGGCCACCCGCTGCTCGGTATCCAGGCTCAAGTCCCCTGCCGTCAGCAGGGCGGGATTGCGGCCCGGCCGGGCGGGACCCTTGGCCCGGCGCAGCAGGGCCTTGATCCGGGCTTTCAGCTCCAGGATGTTGAAGGGCTTGGTCACATAGTCGTCGGCCCCGCAGGCAAAGCCCATGAGCTTGTCCGCGTCCTCGCTGCGGGCGGTGAGCATGATGATGGGCACGTCGGAAAACTCCCGGATCTTCATGCAGGCCTCGCTGCCGGACAGCTGGGGCATCATCAGATCCAGGATGATCAGGTCCAGCGGCTCTCGCCGGGCCAGCTCCACGGCTGTTGCCCCGTCATAGGCGGTGAGCACTTGATAGCCCTCGTTTTCCAGGTTGAATTTGATGCCCTTGACCAGCAGCTGCTCGTCGTCTACTACTAAAATTTTCATGGTTCCTCCTCTGCGGTGATCTGGGGGCGGATGGCTTCCAATATGCCGGGTCCCAGGCCCTTGACCTCCAGGAGTCCCTCCACGGAGGCGAAGGGGCCGTTGGTCTCGCGGTAATCCACGATACGCTGGGCCAGCACCGGGCCGATGCCGTCCAATGTTTCCAGCTGGGCGGCGGTGGCCGTGTTGATGTTCAGGGGGCCGGACTGGGGCTCCTGGGGGCCGGCGTCGTCCCGCTGGGTGGTGACGGTGTACCCCTCGGACCGGAGGCGGCCGGTGAAGAACAGCGCCGCTGCCGCCGCCGCAAACAGAAGCGTCAGGACCAGCAAAAATATTTCCGTTTTTGTAACTTTTCCCATAGGCTCTGTTGTTGACTCCCTGTTGGATTTTGCTTATAATGAGAGGTGATAAGCAGGGATCGGGTACGCTGTCCCTTATCCCACCACCATTATAGCATAGATGGAGAAAAAGAAAATGAAAATTCGCCGGTTTTTATCTGTTTTTTTGCTGACGCTTCTGCTGACGGGCCTGTTCTGCGTGCCCCAGGCCAGTGCGGTGGACCTGCCCCAGGTGAACGCCAAGGCGGCCCTGCTGATGGACTATGAGTCCGGGCGGACGCTGTACGGCCTCAACGAGCGGGACACCGAGTATCCCGCCAGCATCACCAAGGTCATGACCGCCCTGCTGACCCTGGAGGCCGTGGACCAGGGGGTGCTGACCCTGGACCAGCAGGTGACGGCGCCGTCCCTGGTCAACGACATGGACCCCACCGGCAGCTCCGCCGACATCAAGGAGGGCGAGGTGCTGACGGTGGAGCAGCTGCTGTACTGCATGATGCTGGTGTCCGCCAACGAGGCGGCCTGCATCCTGGCGGAGACGGTAGCCGGGTCCCAGGACGCCTTTGTGGCCCTGATGAATCAGCGGGCCCAGGAGCTGGGCTGCACCGGCACCCACTTTGTCAATCCCAACGGCCTGCATGACCCCAACCATTATTCCACCGCCTGGGACATCTATCTGTTCACCCGGGAGGCCATGAAAAACGAAACCTTCATGAAGATCTGCAGCACCGCCTCCTATGTGGTGCCCGCCACCAACATGTCCGAGGAGCGGGAGCTGTACACCACCAATTCCCTGATCTCCAACTGGCGGATCATGGGCTATCAGTACGACGGGGCCGACGGCATCAAGACCGGCTCCACCGAGGAGTCCGGCTATTGCCTGGTGTCCACCGCCAAGCGCAGCGGCCGCCGTCTGGTGGCAGTGGTGCTGGGCTGCAAGGGAAACGGCGCCACCGTGGAGAGCTTCTCCGAGTCCGCCATGCTGTATAACTGGGCATACAACAACTTTTCCATGCGCCAGGTGGCGGCTACCGACGAGCTGTACCGCCAGCCGGTGGCTCTGTCCAAGCAGACGGACACGGTGATGCTGTATCCGGCCCAGAGCGTGGAGGCCTTCCTGCCCAAGGACGCCAAGGATGAGGACATCCGCAAGAGCGTCACCCTGAAGGAGGACGTGGTCAACGCTCCCATCACCGCCGGGCAGGAGCTGGGCACCCTGACCATTACTTATAACGACCAGGTGTGCGCCGAGGTGCCGCTGCTGGCCCAGGCGGACGTGTCCGCGTCACGGTTCCTGGTGGCCAAGGCTGCCGTGGAGGCATTTTTTGCCAAGACGTGGGTGAAGCTGGCGCTGGTGGCCGTTGTGGTGCTGGTGATCGTGTTCATTCTGTGGCTGAAGCTGGGCCGCCGCAGCCGGCGGTACGGCAGCCGGGGCGGGAAGCGCCGCCAGCGCCGGGCCTATCGGGGCCGCCGCCGCTGGTGAGCCATGGAGCCGCTGAAGATTCTGTATGAGGACGCCCACCTGGTGATCTGCTGCAAGCCCGTGGGGGTGCTGTCGGAGGACGGTGAAAGCGGTCGGTGTATGCCGCAGCTGCTGCGGGAGCACTACCTGGCCCAGGGGCAGAAGAACCCCTATATCGCCACGGTGCACCGGCTGGACAAGATCACCGGCGGGGTCATGGTGTTCTCCCGGCGGCGGGAGGTCACCGGAAAACTCACCGCCGCTGTGCAGGCCCATGAGCTGGTGAAGGAATATCTGGCGGTGCTGCGGGGCCATCCGCAGGAGCCTGCCGCCACCCTGACGGACCTGCTGTTCCGGGACGCCGGGCGCAACAAGAGCTATGTGGTGAAGCGTCCCCGGAAGGGCGTCCGGGAGGCCAGCCTGGAATACCGGGAGCTGTCCCGGACGGAGGAGCTGTCTCTGGTGCGGGTGCGGCTGCACACCGGACGCACCCACCAGATCCGGGTGCAGTTTTCCTCCCGGGGGCTGCCGCTGCTGGGGGATATCCGATACGGCAGCAAGGACCCCAACTGCACGGCGGCCCTGTGGTCCTGCCGCCTGGCCTTCCGCCATCCGGTCACCGGCAGAGCGGTGGACGTGTTCTGCCCGCCGCCCCGGACCTACCCCTGGGACCTGTTTCCGGCGGTGGAGGGCTGACCGGAAAGCGAACCAACGGAATGGAGGATTTTTATGGCCTATACGGTGGGTGAAATGGCAAAACGGCTGGGGGTGCCTGCCTCCACGCTGCGGTATTACGATAAGGAGGGGCTGCTGCCCCAGGTGGAGCGCTCCCCCGGGGGGATCCGGATGTTTCAGGAGTCGGACTATGAGTGGCTGCGGATGATCGGCTGCATGAAAAAGGCGGGAATGTCCATTCGGGACATCCGGCATTACATCCAGCTGTCCGCCCAGGGGGACGACACCATCGGCGACCGGCTGGAGATGTTCCGGAACCAGCGGGAGGTGCTGTGCCGCCGGATCGAGGAGATGCAACACACCCTGGAAACCGTGGAGTACAAATGCTGGTTTTATGAGACGGCCAGAGAGGCCGGAACCGTGCAGGCTCCCAAGAGCATGACGGAGCAGGAGATCCCGGAGCGCTTCCGGACCATCCGGCGGGAGCTTAAGGGAGAATAACAGAAAAAATAGCGAGCGCCTCCGGCCTTTTCGGCCAGAGGCGCTTTGTTATGTGCGCAGCTTGAAGGTTCTGGGGGCCAGGCGATAGGCCAGCAGCAGGGCCGCGGCCACATACACGGCGGCAAAGACGATCATGCCGATGCCGAAGGCCACCGTTGCCCCGTGGACGTTGGTGGAGATCATGTAGCAGACAAAGTAGGTCAGGCCCGTGATCAGGCGATAGCCGAAGCTGGTGTTCTCCAGCCCGGCGGTGTAGGGCTGCAGCAGGTAGTACAGCACCAGGTAGTGCACCGAGAAAAACACGGACATGGCCAGAATGGCCAGTGGCAGCACCAGATAGTCCGTGGGGGTGTCCGTGCCGCCGCTGCACAGCAGAAGCAAGGGAAGCCCCAGGGCAATGACGGCGGTGGGCAGTAGGTTGATGGCCGTCAGAGATTTCAGCCGGGCGGCGAAAATGCCCAGGATGACCCGGGGCTGCCGGTAAAACCGGTAGGACAGCATACTGCTGTCGCAGTTGAAGAACAGGACCTGGGTCACGGTATTGCCCCGGTTGATGAAGTACATCAGAAGCAGCATCATCGGCAGCGCCGGAACCAGTGCGCCGTTGATGGCGGCGGCTATTTCCGGCAGTGCCAGACAGGCGGCGCAGCCCAGGGCCAGCGCGGCCCCGGCGATAACGGCGGTGCGCCGGGCCGGACGCATCAGAAGCCGGTAATTGCGGCGCACAAACAGCTCGTTGAACCGGGCACAGCCGGTTTTCCGGCTGTTCGGGCCTGCGTCCAGGGTCAGCTTGCTCTGATACTGGGCCTGGGTCTCCCGGGCTGCCGCCTGGAGACCGTCGCCGCTGAGCAAGGATACGGCGTCCGCCGTGAACAGGTGCCGGTACACCCGGCGATAGCCGGAAAAGTGCAGCAGATATGCGGCGCCCCACACGCCGCCAGCCGCCGCCAGCCCGCAGACAGCGTATACGGCGGCGGAGGGCAGGGCCCGGTTCAGCAGGAGAGGGGGCAGATACGCCGCCGCCAGCAGAAGAACGGAGGCACCCTGCAGCAGGGAGAACCTCTTTTCGTCCCGGGGCAGGATGCTCCGCCGGTGGAAGTGCCGCAGCTCCAGTCCCGCAGAGAGGAGCTTGACGCCGCACACCAGCACCGGGGTCAGCAGGCACAGGGCCAGCCCCTGGCCCAGGATCAGATGCCCCACCAACAGCGCCGCCGCCAGGAAGCCCACGGCGGTTTTCAGCAGATAGTACCCATACGCTGACAGGGTGTAACGCCGGGCGTCCATCCGCAGGAGGATCACGGCGTAATAGGCGTCCCGGCCGCCATTCAGCAGATTGTTGTTGAAAATACCGCCGATCAGCGTCAGAAACACCAGCAGGTGGCCGTACAGCTCCGGCGGCAGCTCCCGGCGGATCAGCAGCAGGGGAGCGGCGAAAAACACAGCCATATACAGGAGCTTTCCCAGCAGCATACCGAAAATCTCCCGCAGGACGGCCAGCACCAGCCCCAGGGTCTTGGCGAAGCTGTTTTCATAGGGCAGGCGCAGAAACCGCAGACGGTACAAAATCCCGTTGACCCGGTAGGCCATGTGCAGCCGCAGCTGGAGGATCAGGGTGTCAGACCACATCCGGCTCCTCCTTCAGGGCGGCGATGATGCGGTCCTTGTACGCCTCATCGGCCAGGTCCTCCCGCCGCACCTCCTGCAGGACCCCATGGTGCAGGATCACGATGTCATCGCACAGGTCCAGGGCCAGGTCCATGATATGGGTGGACAGCAGGATGATGTGCTGACCCTTGATGCGCCGCAGCAGAGCCTTCATCTCGTCGGCCACCACCACGTCAAAGGAGGTCAGCGGTTCGTCCAGCAGCAGCACGGCGGGGTCCGCCATGATGTTCACCAGCATCTGCATCTTGTTTTTCATGCCGTGGGAGAAATCCTTCAGCAGCTTTCCCCGGTCGGCCGGGTCGATGCACATATAGTCCAGATACACGTCCGGGGCCTTGGGATAGGGGATCTTGCCCCGGTTGATCTCCAGGAAGAATTGCAGAAATTCCCGGGCGGTGAGAAACTCCGGCACCACCGGGGTGGAGAGCACATAGCCCATGTCGTCGGCGGTGACGGGCCGGGCGGCACCGGTGTCGTCCTCCAGGTGGAAGGATCCGCCGTCGGCGGCGAGGTCCTCGTTGAGGCAGTTGAAGAACGTGGTCTTGCCTGCGCCGTTGCGGCCGATGAGACCGTAAATCTTCCCCTGTTCAAAGGTGAAGGACGCACCCCGCAGCACCTCCTGGGTCTCGAAGCGCTTTTGCAGTTGATCGACAACCAGCTTCATGGCCGTCAATCCACCACGCCGGTCAGGTCCAGGGGCTTGCCGTCGCGCCACAGGCGCTCCAGGCCATAAAACTCCCGGGCCTCGGCGTTGAAGACGTGGATGGCGATGCAGCCGTAGTCCAGCAGCACCCAGGTGCCGGCCCGATAGCCCTCGCGGTGCAGGGGCTCCTCCTGGGCCTCCTCCCGGAGGACCTTTTCCACGTTGTCCACCAGGGCGTTGATCTGAGTATTGGAGGAGCCGGTGGCGATGACGAAATAGTCCGCCAGGGTGGTCAGGCCGCCGATCTCCAGCACCTGGATCTCCCGGCCCTTCTTGTCGGACAGGGCCCGGGCCGCCATAAGGGCCAGTTCCTTCGCAGTTTTCATATCTGTTTACCTCTCAATAAATAGTCTCGGGCGTCCAGGGTGTTGTGATGCACGGGGTTGCCCCACTGCTGCATATCCCGGATGCTGTCGTCCAGCGCCTTCAGCAGGCCCCGGTCCAGGTCGGCATGGACCGCCCGGCGCAGGTCCTCCACCCCGGGAAAATCCCGGCTGGGCTCGATATAATCCGCCAGATAGATGATTTTTTCCAGCTTGGTCATGTTGGGGTGGCCGGTGGTGTGCCAGTAGATGGCGCGATAGACCGCGTCGTCCACGCCGAACACGTCCCGGGCGATGGCTGCGCCGGTTTTGGCGTGCAGCAGCTTCAGGGCGTGCTGCTCCAGGTCGTCCAGGGGGATGCCGTACTGCCGGCACAGGGCCAGCTGCTGATCCATGTCCAGCTTCTTGGTGCAGTCGTGGAGCAGGGCGGCGATCCGGGACTGGGTCTCGTCGGCCCCATACTGCCGGGCCAGGCGCACGGCCTCCTGCTCCGTGCCCAGCACATGGGGCATGCGCTTGGGCTTCAGATAGCTCAGGGCGATGGGCCGCAGCTGGTCCGGGGTCAGGTGATGCAGGTCCGTATGGACGCCGTACAGCCCCCGGCGCTGGATATAGCCGTATACGGGGTCCGTCACCAGATCCCGGCCCCGGCCTGCGGTAAGGGCCTCCCGCACCTGGGTGGAGGACAGGTCGATGACCTGCCGGTTGGCGATGATGGCCACAGTGGCCCCGTATTTCGTCTCCAGCAGCCGCTTCTGGGCCGCCAGATCCTCCCCCGGCTGGGGGTGGGCTCGGTCAAAGGCCCCGATGTGGGCCAGAGACAGAATGTCCGACGCATGATACCAGCGCTCCAGGGACAAAAACATATCCGTCCCCATGAGAAGCCACAGCTCATCCTCCGGATGCTCCATGCGCAGCTGGCGCAGGGTATCCACCGTATAGCTGGGGCCGGTGCGGCGCAGCTCCGTGTCCAGGGCCTGGGCCTTGGGGCCCAGCTGGGCACAGGCCAGGGCCGCCATTTCCAGGCGGTCGGCGGGCTCGGCGCTGCCCTGGGGCAGGGCCTTGTGGGGCGGAACGCTGGCGGGGATCAGCAGCAGACGGTCCAGCCCCAGGGCGTCCATAGCCGCCCGGGCCGCCGTCAGATGGCCCCGGTGGATGGGGTTGAAGGTGCCGCCGTAAATGCCGATCCTCATACGCTGCGCTTCCTGTCTTTTTCCAGCTCGATCTTCCGCTTGTCCTTGTTGTGCTGATAGCGGAAGAGAACGAATTTGCTGCCGATGACCTGGACCACCTCGCAGCGGGCGGCCACCTTCAGCTCCTCTGCCGCTTCCCGGGCGGTGTACATGGAGTTTTCCAGCACCCGGCCCTTGATGAGCTCCCGGGCCTCCAGGGCGTCGTTGACCTGCTTGACCAGGTTCTCGCCGATGCCGTCCTTGCCCACGTGGACGATGGTGTCCAGGTTGGCGGCCATGCCCCGCAGCTGGGCTCTCTGCTTGCTTGTCAGTTCCATAGATGCTCCTCAGTTCTTTTCCAGATAGGTTTTCAGCTCCACCGCGAAGGCCCGCAGGGCGTTGCCTCGGTGGCTGATGGCGTTTTTCTCCTCCGGCGTTAGCTGGGCAAAGGTCTTGCGCAGCTCCGGCACGAAAAACACCGGGTCATAGCCAAAGCCGTTGTCCCCCTGGGGTGCATAGGCAATGGTGCCGAAGCAATCTCCGGCTGCGTCCAGCCGGTCCCCATTGGGGAAGCAGCAGACGATGGCAGTGTGGAAATGGGCGGTGCGGGCCCCAGCACCCCGGAGATTCTCCAGCAGCAGGCGATAGCGGGCCTGGTCACTGTCCACGCCGCCGTATCGGGCGGAATAGATGCCGGGAGCGCCATTCAGCGCGTCCACGCACAGGCCGGAGTCGTCGGCAATGGCGGGCAGACCGCTGGCCTGCATCACGGCCATGGCCTTGATGGCGGCGTTTTCGGCGAAGGTGGTTCCATTTTCCTCCGGCTCCAGGTCCAGGCCCACGTCGGACTGAAGGACCACCTCCACCCCCAGCTCACGCAGAATCTCCTGCATCTCCGCCAGCTTCTTGCGGTTATGGGATGCCAATACGAATTTCATAGAATCTCCCCCAATATGTTTTTCTCCAGCTGGATCAGCCGGGCGTTGCCCTGGGCGCAGAGGGCCAGCAGCTCCTGCTGCTCCCGGGGCGTGAAGGCCCGGCCCTCGCCGGTGCCCTGCAGCTCGATGATGCCGCCCTGCTCGTTCATGACGCAGTTCAGGTCCACCATGGCCCGGCTGTCCTCGGAGTATTGCAGGTCCAGCATGGGTACGTTGTCCACGATACCGGCGGAGATACCGGCCACATAGTGGCGGATGGGCATGGCCTTCACCAGCCCCTGCTCCAGAAGACCCCGGCACGCCAGGGCCAGGGCCACAAAGCCGCCGGTGACGGAGGCGGTGCGGGTGCCGCCGTCACCCTGGAGCACGTCGCAGTCGATGGTGATGGTGCGCTCGCCCAGGCGGCGCATATCCACCGCCGCCCGCAGGCTCCGGCCGATGAGCCGCTGGATTTCGGCGCTGCGGCCGGAGAGCTTCAGCTTGTCCACGTCCCGGCGGGACCGCTCCCGGTTGGCCCGGGGCAGCATGGAATACTCCGCCGTCACCCAGCCGCAGCCCGGGCGCACATGAGGCGGCACCCGGTCCTCTACCGAGGCGTTGCACAGCACCACCGTGTCGCCGCAGCGGATCAGGGCGCTGCCCTCGGCAAACCTGATAAAGCCCGTGGTGATCTCCACCGGGCGGCTTTCGTCATACTTTCTTCCGTCGGCACGGATCATATTCGTCCCTCCCATCAGAACAGATCGCCCACAAATTCCTTGGCGTCGAAGGGGGCCAGGTCCTTGATGCCCTCGCCCAGGCCCACATACTTCACCGGCACCTGCAGCTCCTGGGCGATGGCGATGACGATGCCGCCCTTGGCGGTGCCGTCCAGCTTGGTCAGCACGATTCCCGTCAGACCGGCGGTCTCCTTGAACTGCCGGGCCTGGATGAGACCGTTCTGTCCGGTGGTGGCGTCCAGCACCAGCAGGGTCTCCTTGGCGGCCCCGGGCAGCTCCCGGTCGATGATCTTCCGGAGCTTGGCCAGCTCCTTCATGAGATTGGCCTTGTTGTGCAGCCGCCCGGCGGTGTCCACCAGCACCACGTCGCTGCGGCGGGCCTTGGCGGCAGCCAGGGCGTCGAACAGCACGGCGCCGGGGTCCGCGCCCTCGTTCTGGCGGACGATGTCCACCCCGGCCCGGTTGGCCCAGATCTCCAGCTGGTCGGCGGCGGCGGCCCGGAAGGTGTCACCGGCGCACAGCAGGACCTTTTTGCCCTGCTTTTTCAGCTGATAGGCCAGCTTGCCGATGGACGTGGTCTTGCCCACGCCGTTGACGCCGATGACCAGAATGACGCTGGGCTGGGTGGACAGGTCCAGTCGGCTGTCGCCCACCTCCAGCTTCTCGGCCAGGATCTCCCGCAGAGCGCCCTTCACCTGGTCCGCCGTCAGCAGACGGTCGTCATAGGCCCGGCGGCGCAGCTTCTCGGTGGCGTCCAGGGCCACGTCCATGCCCACGTCCGCCAGGATCAGGGATTCCTCCAGCCGGTCATAAAAATCGTCGTCCAGGGAGTCAAAGGACATGGGCGCAAACCACGCGTCCCGGAATTTTTTGAACAGTCCCATAATCGTGTCTCCTTACTTTATATTCAGCTCTTTGGCCATATCGTTGAGGTTGATGGTGAGGATCCGGCTGACGCCCCGCTCCTGCATGGTGACACCGTAGAGCACGTCGGCCTCCTCCATGGTGCCCCGCCGGTGGGTGATGACGATGAACTGGGTCTTCCCGGCGATGCGCCGCATATAGCGGGCATAGCGCACCACGTTGGCCTCGTCCAGGGCGGCCTCGATCTCGTCCATCACGCAGAAGGGGGTGGGGTGGACCTTGAGAATAGCGAAGTACAGGGCGATGGCTACAAAGGCCTTTTCGCCGCCGGACAGCAGGGTGATGGTTTTCAGCTGCTTGCCCGGGGGCTGCACCTTGATCTCAATGCCGCAGTTGAGGATGTCCTTTTCATCCTCCAGCTCCAACCGGGCCTTGCCCCCGCCGAACAGCTCCAGAAAGGTCTCCTGGAAGCTGTCGTTGAGGAGCCTGAACTGCTGGGCGAAAATCTCCGTCATCTGCTGGGTCAGCTGGTCGATGACGCCGGTGAGCTCGCCCTTGGCCTGCTCCACGTCCGCCCGCTGGTCGGACAGATAGGTATACCGCCCGTTGACCCGCTCATACTCCTCGATAGCCCCGATGTTGGGGGTGCCCAGGGCCTTGATGGACCGGTTCAGCTCGCCGATGCGGCGGGTGGCCTTGGGGACGCTCTCCAGCTCCACCCGCTGGGCCTGGGCCTCAGAATGGCTCAGCTCATACCGCTCCCAGAGCTTATCGAGAATGGTTTTCTCCTCCATGGCGGCGGCGCTGCGCTTCTGCTCCAGCCGGGACAGCTCCTGCTGGGCGGCGATTACCGCGTCGTTGCAGGTCTGGGTCTGGCGGTTCAGGGCTGTGCGCTGCTGCTCCAGGTCCAGCTTCTCCTGCTGGAGGGTCTGCAGCTGCCCGCGCAGGTCCTCCGCCTGCCGGTGCAGGGAGTCGCAGCGGGTCTGATGCTCCGCCATCTGCTCCCGTGCCCGGACCTGGGATTCATGCAGCTGCCGGGCCAGGTCCTCCCGGCTGCGGCAGTCGCCGTCCAGGTCCGTCATCAGCTGGCGCAGGTCCGCCAGGCGGCTCTCCGCTCCCTGACGCTCGGCGGCCAGGGCGGCCTGCTGCTCCTTGCAGCGGGTGATCCGGTCGGAGATGCCGCCGGTTTTCGATTGCAGGTCGCTCTGCCCGGCCAGGCAGTTCTGGGCCTGTTGGCGCAGCTGCCGGGCCAGGTCCTCCTGACCGTCAATCTTCGTCTGAAGCTCCCGGCGGCGGGCGTCACCGTCTGCCGTCTGCCGGGTCAGCCGGAGGTTTTCGGCGTCCAGAGCCTCCAGGGTGGCATTCAAAGTCTCCCGCAGGCTGTCATAGTGCTGGCCGCGGGTCTCCAGAGCTAGCACCTGCTGGGCGGCGTTCTGCTGCTGCTCTCGGGCCACATCCAGCTCATACTGGGCCTTTTGCAGGTCCCGGCCGGTTTCCTCCGCCCGGTGGGCGGCCTGGCCCAGGGAGGCTTTCAGTCCCGTCATCTGCTCCCGCAGCCCGGACAGCTCGCTGGCTCGGGACAGGACCCCGGCGCTGCGGCTGACGCTGCCGCCGGTCATGGAGCCGCCCCGGTTGATGATCTGACCGTCCAGGGTGACGATGCGGAAGCGGTTCTGATACCGACGGGCCATATTCACGCCGCAGTCCAGGTCCTCCACCACCACGGTGCGGCCCAGCAGATTCTGGAAAATGCCGTCGTACCGGGCGTCATACGTCACCAGCTGGGAGGCGATGCCCACGAAGCCGTACTCCTGGGCCAGGCGCGGCTCCCGGAGCATATCGCCCCGGATGGCGCTCATGGGTAGGAACGTGGCGCGGCCCGCGTCCCGGCGCTTCAGGAAGGCGATGGCCTCCTTGGCGTCGGTGTCCCGGTCCACCACGATGTTCTGCAAAGCCGCGCCTAGGGCGATCTCCAGGGCCACGGTGTATTGGGGGTCGGTGGTCATAAGGCTTGCCACGGGGCCGTGAATCCCGGACAGGGTGCCCCGGTCCGCCGCCTGCATCACGCCCTTCACCGCCCGGGAGAAGCCCTCGTAGTCCTTCTCCATCTCCGTCAGCAGACGGATGCGGTCCTCCATGGCGGCCAGCTGCCGGCGTAGCTGTTCGGCTTGCTGGGCGGCCTCCTGGGCCCGGCGGCGCCGGCCCTCCATCTTCAGGCTGTGGCCCTGGATGACGTTGGCGGCGGCCTGCTCCTCCTCCCGGGCGGCAGTCAGGGAGGCGTTGTTTTCTTCGGCCTCCCGGCGGCATTGGTCCAGCTTTTCCCGGGCGGCGGCGCTGTCGGCGGCGATGGCGGCCTGACGGGCCTGGGCCTGGGTCCGGGTGGCGTCCAGAGCGGCCAGCTCCGTCCGGCCCCGGGCGGCGTCAGCCACGGCCAGGGTCTCCTTGGCCCGCAGGGCCTCGGCTTCCTGCTGGGCGCTTCCGGCGCTTTCGGCCAGCTGCCGCAGGGCGTCCATCAGCTCCTCCAGCTGCCGGGCCAGGTCCTGGGCCTCCGTGTCGATCTGGTCTATGCGGTCCGTCAGGGCGTCAGCCTGGGTCCGGAGATTACCGGCCCGCTGCTGGGTGTCCGCCAGCTCCCGGTCCAGCCGCTCCAGGGTCTGCTTGTCATGGCTCAGGCTGTTTTCCAGCACGGCCATGGCGGAGGTCTCCTCCTGGGCGGCGGCGTCCAGCTGGGACACCTGGTCCCGCAGGGCCTCGGCCCGGACATCGTTGTCCCGGATCTTTTCCAGGCTCTCCTCCCCGGCGGCATACACGGCGTCCAGGTCCGCCTGGGCACGCTGGCGGTCCTCCTGGGCGGTCCGCAGATCGACCTCCAGCTTCAGGGCACCGGCCCGCAGGGCCTGGAGGTTTTCCAGCCACACGGAGATCTCCAGCACCCGCAGCTCGTCCCGCAGCACCAGGTATTTCTTCGCCGTTTCCGCCTGCTGCCGCAGAGGTTCTACCTGCAGCTCCAGCTCGGCGATCTTGTCGTTGATGCGCACCAGATTCTCCTCCGTGCGCTGGAGCTTCCGCTCAGACTCCTCCTTGCGGTGGCGGAACTTGCTGATGCCCGCCGCCTCCTCGAACACCTCCCGGCGCTCGCCGCTCTTCACGGACAGGATCTCGTCGATCTTGCCCTGGCCGATGATGGAGTAGCCCTCCCGGCCCATGCCGGTGTCCATGAACAGCTCGTTGACGTCCTTGAGCCGCACGGACTGGCGGTTGATATAGTATTCCGACTCCCCGCTGCGGTAATAGCGGCGGGTGACGGCCACCTCACTCTCGTCCCGGGGGAAGATGTGGCCGGTGTTGTCGATGACCAGCGTCACCTGGGCAAAGCCCATCTGGCTGCGCTTCTCCGTGCCGCCGAAGATCACGTCCTCCATCTTGGCGCCCCGGAGCTGGCGGCTGTTCTGCTCGCCCATGACCCACAGGATGGCGTCGGAGATGTTGGACTTGCCGGAGCCGTTGGGGCCCACGATGGCGGTGATGTCCGCGCCGAAATTCAGCACCGTTTTGTCGGGAAAGGATTTGAAGCCCTGAATTTCCAGTGCTTTTAAATACACGTTTCTGTCACTCCTTCCGCATATCCTGCATATCCCGGATGATGCGGTCAATTTGGCGGGCCACGGCGATGAAATCCTGCTCCGTGTAGCCCTTGGTGGTCATGGCTGCCGTCCCGATGCGGACGCCGGAGGTCTGCTGGGGGGATCGGGTCTCGTTGGGGACGCAGTTCTTGTTCAGGGTGATGCCGTGGCGGTCCAGTTCGTCCTGCACCGCTTTACCAGTGAGCCCGGTGTCCGTCAGGTCCAGCAGGAACAGGTGATTGTCCGTGCTGCCGGTGACCACCTTGTAGCCCATGGAGATAAATTCATCGCACATGGCTTTGCAGTTGCGGACAACGGCGTGGATGTATTCCCGGAACTCCTCCGTGGAGGCTTCCTCCGCTGTGACGGCCTTTCCGGCGATGACGTGCTGCAGCGCGCCACCCTGGCAGCCGGGGAACACGGCGCTGTCCACCCGCTTGGCAAGCTCGGGCTTACAAAAAATCAGGCCGCCCCGGGTGCCCCGCAGGGTCTTGTGGGTAGTGGTTGTGATGATGTCCGCCAGGCCGAAGGGGGAGGGATGGTCCCCGGCGGCCACAAGCCCTGCGATGTGGGCCATGTCCACCATGAAATACGCCCCCACCTCCCGGGCGGCGTCGGCAAAGGCCGGGAAGTCGATGATGCGGCTGTAGGCCGAGGCCCCGGCCAGAATCAATTGCGGGCGGCACTCCCGGGCTTTCCGGCGGACGTCCTCATAGTCGATGAAGCCGTTTTCGTCCACCCCGTAGAACTCCATGTGAAACAGCTTGCCGCTGAAATTTACCGGGGAGCCGTGGGTCAGGTGGCCGCCGTTGTTGAGGCTCATGGCCAGAATGGTGTCGCCGGGCTTCAGCACGCTCATATAGGCGGCCAGGTTGGCGGAGGAGCCGCTGTGGGGCTGGACATTGACGTGATAGTCCGTCTGAAAGACGGCCTGCCACTGGCGGCAGCAGTATTCCTCCAGCTCATCCAAATACTGGCAGCCGCCGTAGAACCGGCCCCGGTTGCCGGAGGGACGCTGGGCGGGATAGCCCTCGGAATATTTGTTGGTCAGGCAGGAGCCTACGGCCTTCATGACATTTTCGCTCACGAAGTTTTCGCTGGCGATCAGCTCCACGGTGCTGTTCTGCCGGGCCTGCTCGGCGGCAATGATCTCAAAAACTCTGGATTTCAACGGTGTTCCTCCTCCATGGGACCTACGGGATGGGCCGCTTCCGCAGCCTGCGGCTCCCGTCCCGCTTGTGTGCATATATAATCAGTTTATGATATCATAAATCCCGGTTTTTTTCAAGAAAAATCGCAGGACGGGAAGCCGTCCTGCGAAAATCGGTTATTCCGCCCATGCCGGGTTATTTTCCGGCGACAGGCATTGGGTGACCCGGGCGAAGGTGTCCCGGTCGGTGTAGTAGGTGTAGGTTTTTCCCTCCGGATTTACGAACCGGACGAATATGCCCTCGCTGCGGTCGGAGCTGTCCGGCAGGTGATAGGGCCACAGCTCCAGCACCGCCCCGTCGCCGTAGTCCAGGCGGAGGCTGTCCTCCTTGGGGACGTCCCGGCTGAAGGTGGCGTTCATGTTGAAGAGCTTCCCGTACAGGGCATAGCCGTTTTCCTGGGTGATGCGCAGGTCCTGGCCGTCCACCCGGGCCCGGAGGGAGGTGAATTTTCCACTGAAGGCGTAGGTGGTGCTGCTGGAGATGTCGCTCATGCAGCGGATGAACCGGTCATGATCCCGCTGGGGCTTGCTGATGGTCAGGCCCAGCGCCGTCACCAGCGCCGCCGCAAAGGCCAGCGCCACCACCCACATGGGGTGCCACCGCCGCCGGGGTTTCTCCTCCCGACGCACCGCATCATAAAGACCCATATCGTTCCTCCTATTCTTCGGGCAGGCACCGCACCAGCGTTTGCCATTGCATCCGGTCGGTGTCATACATATAGATTTTTCCGTTGGCTCCCCGGTACCAGACGAACACGCCGGGGACCCATTGGCGGTTGTATCCGTCCCACACGTCCAGGCCCCAGAAGCGCAGGATGCACCCGTCTCCGAACTCCAGCTCCGCGTCCGGCGCAGAATCGGGGGCGCTGCTCTGGCGCTTGCCCATGCCGGCGGCACTCACCTCCAGATACAGCCGGGAGGCGGGCCCCCGGGCCCGGAATTGCCGCCCGTTCTGCCGGACGTACAGACTTCCCTGCGCCTTGGCATATAGAACGCTTTCTCCCAGCCCGCTTATAAAATGGCGGTACTGCCGCTGTAAATGGGCGGCCCATAGAATGGGAAAAAATGCCAGCAACACCAGGGTCAGTGCGATGGCTATGCAGGCAAGCAGCCTGGGGTCCCGTTTCCGGGGCCGGGGCGTGCGAACGGCATCGTACAGAGGCATGGCGTGGTCCTCCCGTTTTTTCCCTATTATACAGGCTGCCCCGCCTCTTGTCCAGCAAAACAAAGTTGCGCCGCCTTTTGGGCAGCGCAACTTTTACTTTACAGGTTACTTTTTGAAGCTGTCCTTCAGGGACACGCTGCGGTTGAACACCAGGTGATCCGCCGTGCAGTCCCGGTTATCCATGCAGAAATAGCCCGTGCGCATGAACTGGAAGGTGGGGGCGTTGATGCCGGTGCGGTTTTCCACCCGGTCGAAGTCTCGGGCCACGTCCACCATGGCCCGCTCCACCTTGCAGCCCTCCAGCACCATCAGGGAGTCGGGATTCAGGCAGTTCAGGAAGTCCTTGTCCGGGCCGTCGGGCTGGGGATCGGAGAACAGGTTGTCGTACAGCCGCACCTCTGCGTCCACGCAGTTTTCGGCGTCCACCCAGTGCAGCGTGGCGCCCTTGACCTTGCGGCCGTCGGCGGGATCGCCGCCCCGGCTGTCGGGGTCGTAGGTGCACAGGATCTCCACGATCTGGCCGTTTTCATCCTTGACGCAGCCGGTGCACTTCACCAGGTACGCGCCCTTCAGGCGGCACTCGGGGCCATCGGGATACAGGCGCTTATACTTGGGAATGGGGGTCTCCAGGAAGTCCTCATGCTCGATCCACAGGTGGCGGCTGAAGGTGATCTCATGGGTGCCCTGGCTGGGGTCGGTGGGGTTGTTTTCCACGGTGAAGGTTTCGCTCTGCCCCTGGGGATAGTTGGTGACGGTGAGCTTCACCGGGTGCAGCACAGCCATGGTCCGCTGGGCGGACACGTTCAGATCCTCCCGCAGGCAGTGCTCCAGGAAGCCGTATTCCACGGTGTTGGGAGACTTGGCCACGCCGATGCGCTCGCAGAAATTGCGGATGGAGGCGGCGGTGTAGCCCCGGCGGCGCAGGCCGCACAGGGTGGGCATCCGGGGATCGTCCCAGCCGGAGACATAGTGCTCCTCCACCAGCTTGCGGAGCTTGCGCTTGCTCATGACGGTGTGGTCAATGCCCAGCCGGGCAAATTCGATCTGGCGGGGCTTGTGATAGGGGATGGACACATTGCTGACCACCCAGTCATACAGAGGCCGGTGAGACTCGAACTCCAGGGAGCAGAGACTGTGGGTGATGCCCTCCAGAGCGTCCTGGATGGGGTGGGCAAAGTCGTACATGGGATAGATGCACCACTTGGTGCCCTGGCGGTGGTGGTTGATGAAGCGGATGCGGTAGATGATGGGGTCCCGGAGGTTCAGATTGCCGCTGGCCAGGTCGATCTTGGCCCGCAGGGTCATCTTGCCCTCCTCCACCTGGCCGTTCTTCATCTTTTCAAACAGACGCAGATTCTCCTCAATGGGGCGGTCCCGGTAGGGGGAGGTGGCGGGGATGCCGATGTCGCCGCGGTTGGCCTTGAACTCCTCCGGCGTCAACTCGCACACATACGCCAGGCCCTTTTTGATGAGCTCCACGGCGTATTCATAGTCCTTCTCAAAATAGTCGGACCCGTAGAAGAACCGGTCGCCCCAGTCAAAGCCCAGCCAGTGGATATCCTGCTGGATGGCATCCACATACTCGGTGTCCTCCTTGGCGGGGTTGGTGTCGTCCATGCGCAGGTTGCACAGGCCGCCGTAACGCTCGGCGGTGCCGAAGTCGATGCAAAGGGCCTTGCAGTGGCCGATGTGCAGATAGCCGTTGGGCTCCGGCGGGAAACGGGTGTGAACGGTCAGTCCCTGGAACCGGCCACCCTCTGCGATGTCCTCGTCGATAAAGTTCAGAATAAAGTTTTTGCTTTCGGCACTCTCCTCCGTCAGAGGGGCCTTCCCTTCCTCGGTCATTGTCTCACACTCCTTATTCGGTCGTAATCCCGTGTTTTCACACTGAACTTATATTATACGGTTCCCGTCCTCTGATTGCAAGAGCTTTTGAAGGGGCGGGACAACTTTTTTTGCGGGCATTGCAAAAAGAGGGAGGAGAGCGGCGCTCTCCTCCCTCTTTGGAAGCTGCTGGGGCTATTTCCGCTCCGTCAGCTTGCTGTTGCACTTCTGCAGGAAGCGGTCGTTGGCGATGATGGCCCGGGTGTGGGTCCCCTCGCCGATGGGGCCCCAGTCGTCGCTGGCTTCCACCCGGAAGGTGATGAGCTTGCCGTTTTCGGACACGCCGGTGACGGTGGCCGTGGCCCGGACGGTCATGCCCACAGGGGTGGGGGCCAGGTGGCTGGACTGAATATCCACGCCCACGGTACCTTTGCCCTCCGGCAGGTCCGGCTGCACGCAGTCCATGGCGGCGTGCTCCATCATGGCCATCATAAACGGGGTGCCGAACACCTCCAGGCCGCCGGAGCCGATGGCCCGGGCGGTCATCTCCGGGGTGACCGCCTGCTCAATGGTATAGGATTTGCCGATTTCGATCATATCCGTTCCTCCTTTATACGCCCAGCCGGGTCCACAGCCGGTCATACAGCCGCAGGGTGTCCTTGGGCAGGTTTTCATAGATCTCGCAGCGGTCCAGGGTCTCCGCCGGGGGCGCCATGATTTCGTAGATCTCGGGGTCCAGTTCCTCCTCGTTGACCTCCGCATAGTAGGCCGGGTACTGCTCCAGGGCTTCCCGGTTGGGGGAGGCGTACCAGATATAGTCCATGTTGGCCAGGTTGGAGTCCGTGGAGGCGATGAAGTTGATCCACTCCTCCGCCTCGGCCATGTGCTGGGTGTCCTTCAGGACGCACATGGCGTCCACGAACCAGTTGCTGCCCTCCTCCGGGATGACGAAGGCCAGGTCCTCGTTGTTTTCCAGCATGGTCAGGTAGTCGCCGGCGTAGTACATGGCGATGGCGGCGTTGCCGCCCTCCATCTTCTGGAACACCTCGTCCATGACGAAGGCCTGATACACGCCGCTGTCCTTGGCGTTTTTCAGCAGGTTGAAGGCCTCCTCCAGCTGGCCGGGGTCCGTGGTATTGATGCTGTAGCCCAGGTCCAGCAGGGCCGCCGCCAGAGCGTCCCGGGAGTTGTTGATCATCAGCACCTGTCCCGCATACTGGGGATCGAACATGGCGTCCCAGCTGGTAATAGGCCCGGACACCATGGTGGTGTTGTAGATAATGCCCAGGGTGCCCCAGGCGTACGGCACGGTGTACTTGTTCTCCGGGTCGTAGCTGAGGTTTTTATAGGTGTCGTCAATCAGGTCAAAGTTGGGGATGTGGCTGTAGTCCAGCTCTGCCAGCATGTCCTCCTCAATGAGCCGCGCGATCATATAGTCCGAGGGGACGATGACGTCGAAGTCCGCGCCGCCCATCTTGATCAGGGAGTACAGGGCCTCGTTGCTCTCCGCCGTCTGATAGTTCACCCGGATGCCGGTCTGCTCCTCGAACCGGGTGATCAGCTCCTCGTCGATGTACTCGCCCCAGGAGCACACGTTCACCACCCGCTCCGACTGGACGGAGTGTCCGGTGACCACCAGCACCGCCACTAAGGCGCAGGCCATGGCTCCGGCCGCCACCCGGCGCAGCAGCTTGTTGGGCCGCCGGTGGGGCTTCACCGGTCCGCCGGAGGCGGCGGACACCGCCGCGTGATGCTCCCGCCGGGCGGCGTGGCTGTCACGCAGGTTGATGATGGCCAGCAGCACCAGCACCGTCACAAACAGCAGGGTGGAAATGGCGTTGATCTCCGGACTGACGCGCTTTTTGGTCATGCCGTAGATGGTCATGGCCAGGGTGGAGGCGCTGGTTCCGGCGGTAAAGTAGCTGATGATGAAGTCATCCACGGACATGGTGAAGGCCGTCAGCGCGCCGGACACGATGCCGGGCTTGATCTCCGGGATCACCACCCGCCAGAAGGCCTGCATCCAGGTGCAGCCCAGGTCCTGGGCCGCGTCGATGAGGTTCCGGTCCATCTGGCGCAGCTTGGGGCCCACGGACAGGATGACATAGGGGATGTTGAAGCAGATGTGGGCGATCAGCAGGGTGCCGAAGCCCATGGTCAGCCGCTCCGGCAGCACCACCGCCGACTGCCAGGAGTTCACCCACCCGGCAAAGGCGCCCCAGCCGTTGAAGAACACCACGAACAGCAGGCACAGGCTGACGCCGGTGACGATATCCGCGTTCATCATGGGGATGTTGTTGACGGAATTGACGATGGCCCGGCGCCGCCGGCTCATGGCGTACAGGCCAATGGCGGCAAATGTGCCCGCAATGGCCGCCACAATGGTGGACAGCAGCGACACCATCAGGGTGGTGTATACGCTGTTCATAATCAGGCGGTTAGACAGCAGGGACTCGTACCATTTCAGGGAAAAGCCCTTCCACACGCTGGAGCTGGTGCCCGCGTTGAAGGAGAAAACGATGAGAATGATAATGGGTGCATAGAGAAACAGGAACACCAGCGCCATCAGCACCCGATCGCCGATGCTGTTCTGCTTGCGGCCGGTCATAGGATCACCGCCTGTTCCTCGCCCTCACCGAAGCGATTCATCACCAGCATGCACACCAGCACGATGATCATCATCACCAGGGAGATGGCCGCGCCCAGCTGGGGGTTATAGGCCCCGCCCAGGAACTGCCGCTCGATGAGGTCGCCCAGCAGAAGCTCTGTGCCGCCGCCCAGCATCCGGCTGATGGCGAAGGTGGACACCGACGGCACAAACACCATGGTGATGCCGGAGATGACCCCCGGCAGGCTCAGAGGCAGGATCACCCGGCGGAATACCGTCATGGAGCTGGCCCCCAGGTCCCGGGCAGCCTCCAGCAGGGAGCCGTCCAGCTTGATGATCACGGAATAGATGGGCAGGATCATAAAGGGCAGATAGTTATATACCATGCCCAGCACCACGGCCCCCTGGGTATTCATCATGGAGAAATACTCCAGCTCCGTGCCGAAAATGTGGTTATACAGGCTGATGAGCCCGATTTTCTGAAACAGCTGGTTCAGCAGCCCGTGGTTTTCCAGGATGGTCATCCAGGAATACGTCCGCAGCAGGAAGTTCATCCACATGGGCAGCATGATCAGCACCATGGCCGTCCGCTGGAAGGCGGGCCCCTCCCGGCTCATGAGATACGATACCGGGTACCCGATGACCAGACAGATCAGCGTGGCGATGATGGCCAGCTTGAATGACCGCAGAAACACCTGGGTATAGCCGCCCATCTGCACAAAATTGTCCAGGGTGAAGCCCCCCTCTGAGGAGGAGAAGGCATAGATCACCATGATGAGGATGGGGGCCACCACGAAAATGGCCATCCACACCTCATAGGGCACGGCGAACCGGGAGAGCTTATTCTTCATCCCCGCTCTCCTCCTCATCCGTCTCCCAGGAGGCGTCCGCCAGCTCCTCATACTCCTCGGAATAGGAGCTGTAGTCGCCGAACTGACCGGAATATTCGCTCTTTTTCATGATATGGAACCCGTCCGGGTCGATCTTCACGCCGATGCGGGCCCCCACTGGGGAGTGGTCCGTGGTCTGGATCAGCCACTTGAAGCCCCGGAAGTCCACGATGATATCGTACTGCATCCCCTTGAAGGTGACGTTGGTGACGGTGCCCACCAGCTGCCCCTGCTCCACGGGGACAATGTCGATGTCCTCAGGGCGGATGACCACGTCCACCGGCTCGTTGGGGGCGAACCCGCCGTCCACACAGGGGAACTCCTTGCCGTACATTTTCACCACGTTGTCGCGGACCATGGTGCCGTTGAGAATGTTGCTCTCGCCGATAAAGTCCGCCACAAAGGCGTTTTTCGGCTCGTTATAGATGTCCTCGGGGGTGCCGATCTGCTGGATGCGGCCCTTGTCCATCACCACCACGGTGTCGGACATGGTCAGGGCCTCCTCCTGGTCGTGGGTCACATAGATGAAGGTGATGCCCATCTGCTGCTGGATACGCTTCAGCTCGTTCTGCATATCCTTCCGCAGGCGCAGGTCCAGCGCGCCCAGGGGCTCGTCCAGCAGCAGGACCTTGGGCCGGTTCACCAGCGCCCGGGCAATGGCCACCCGCTGCTGCTGGCCGCCGGACAGCTGGGTGATCTTCCGGTGCTCGAAGCCCTTCAGACTCACCACGCCCAGCATTTCCGTCACGCGCTCCTCAATTTCCTCGGCAGGCACTTTGGCGATCCGCAAGCCAAAGGCGATGTTTTCAAACACGTCCAAATGCGGGAACAGCGCATATTTCTGGAACACCGTGTTGATCTGCCGCTTATGCGGCGGGACATCATTAATCCTCACACCGTCAAAGGTGACGTCTCCCGACGTGGGTGTCGTGAAACCGCCAATAATCCTCAGCGTTGTGGTCTTGCCACAGCCGCTGGGGCCCAGAAGTGTGAGGAATTCAGAATCGTTGATATACAGATTGATGTGATCGAGAACCAGCTCGTCGTCAAACGCCATGCAGAGGTCCCGCAGGCGAATCAACTCTTTGGACATTTATCCTCCCCCGTTCGTAAAATATTTTTGACTTACCTCTTTTCTCTGTTCAAAGGGAGGCCTTGCGGATAGGCCTGATATCTCTCGTTGAAATTTGGCAGATACAATATATAAAAATTAAAGACAAATGTCAATCATTATTTTTGCGAATATCAAAAAGGGCAGGAAAAAGCAAAAATCCCCTGTCCCGGTCTGTACCGGGACAGGGGAAAACGCGTCATGTTACTTGGTGCCGAAGATGCGGTCGCCGGCATCGCCCAGGCCGGGAACGATGTAGCCGTGCTCGTTCAGGTGATCGTCCACCGCACCCACATAGATGTCCACATCGGGATGAACCTTCTGCAGGTGCTCAATGCCTTCAGGGGCAGCTACCAGCACCATGAGCTTGATGTTGTGGCATCCGCGCTTCTTCATCTCGGTGATGGCGGCATCGGCGGAGCCGCCGGTGGCCAGCATGGGATCCACGATGATGATGTCGCGGTCAGCCACGTCCTTGGGCATCTTGCAGAAATAGACGTGAGGCTCCAGAGTCTCCTCGTCCCGGAACATGCCGATATGTCCCACACGGGCGGAGGGCACCATGCGCAGCACGCCGTCCACCAGACCCAGACCGGCCCGGAGAATGGGCACCACGGCGAACTTCTTACCGGCCAGAGTGGGCAGCTCCGCCTTGCACAGGGGAGTTTCCACCACCTTGGTGGTCAGCGGCAGGTCACGGGTGGCCTCATAGGTGATGAGCATGCCGATCTCGGACACCAGCTCCCGGAAATCCTTGACGCTGGTGTTCTTGTCCCGAAGGATGGTGAGCTTGTGGGCCACCAGGGGATGGTTCATGACGTGGACTTTTTCGCTAAACATGGTGCTTCTCCTTTATATATAAAATTATTAATCCAAGGTGATCTTCAGGCCCCGGGCCAGCCGCTCCCGCTCCGCCTGGCTCAGCCGCAGGTACACGGGAACCAGGTCCCGGGCCGTGGTGACCTGTCCGGCGGCAGCCATTTCCTCCGCCGCCAGGGCCACCCCCACGGCGTTCTGCATCACCAGCTGAGGCGGGGCCATCCGGCAGGGGACATCCTGCTCCAACAGATAATTATAACACAGCCCGGCCCCGTCGCCAACAACAAATTTCGGCTCCGGGCGGTTTTTTATCTCCTCCGCCAGCTCCGCCAGGCCGATGGCCCGGTCCGGACATTGCCGGGTCAGAACACCGTCATGGGCCAGGAACAGGGCGTTGTACACCTGGCTGCGCCGGGCGTCCATGGCACAGATGATGAGGCCCTCCATATGGGCCAGGTTCCGGGCCATGGCGGCCAGGGTGGACACGCCGCAGCAGGGCTTTTCCAGGGCCCAGGCCAGGCCCTTCAGGGCGGACACGCCGATGCGCAGGCCGGTGAAGCTGCCCGGCCCGTTGGCGGCCGCCAGCAGGTCCATATCCTGGACCCGCAGCCCGGCGGCGGACAGCATACCGTCCACCAGGGGCATCAGGGTGCGGCTGTGGGTCAGGCCCATATTCTGATAGGCGCTGGCCAGGGGAACGCCGTTTTCCACCACGGCGGCGGAGACGCTTTTGGCCGAGGTCTCGATGGCAAGTATTTTCAAAGCGGCTCCCCTCCTGCAATGGTAATGCTGCGCCAGCTGTCGTTTTCCGGACAGCGGGCGATGGTGACGGTAACGGCGTCCGGCGGCAGGGCCTCCCGGACGTTTTCGCTCCACTCCACGGCGCACACGCCGCCCCGGTCCAGATAGTCCTCCCAGCCGATGTCAAACAGGGCGTCGGCGTCCGCCAGGCGGTACATGTCGAAGTGGAACAGGGGCGTGGGGCCGTCGTATTCGTTGACGATGGTGAAGGTGGGGCTGGTGACCCGGCCCCGGCAGCCCAAGCCCCGGGCCAGGCCCCGGGTGAAGGCGGTTTTGCCCATCCCCAGGCCGCCGAAGTAGGCGACCACCGCACCGGGGCCCAGGGTCCGTCCCAAACGGCAGCCCAGCTCCTCCGTTTCCGCGGGACTGTGGGTGATATACTCCATAGGTGGCCTCCTCTCCGTAAAATCAACTGATTATATCACAGGAATTCCCGCTTGAAAAGAGAAAATTCGGTTTACAGAAAAAGTTTCGTATGCTATACTAAGTTGATATCATGTTCCGTGCAACCGGTTTTACAAGAGGAGCCTTTCATGCTGAAACGAATCAAGGATAGCATTTTCGATATTTTGCGGCAGGCCGACTGGCTTTTGCTGTGTCTCTGCTGCGGCGCGGCCCTGTTCGGGCTGGTGATGATCGCCAGCGCCACGAACTTCCTGAACTCCTGGAAAATGGTCATCGTCCAGGCCTGCGCCATTGTGCTGGGAGTGGGCATCTATTTTCTCATGTCCCAGATCGACCTGACCGAGGCCGCCAAGCGCTGGAAATGGCTGCTGGGCTTCGGCATCGTCATGTTCCTGCTGCTGAAAACGCCGCTGGGCATCGAAAACAACGGCAACCGGGCCTGGCTGGGGATCCAGGGCTTTCCGGCCAATATCCAGCCGGCGGAGATCGTGAAGCTGACGTTCATCCTGGTGCTCAGCCGGCAGTTGGTTTGGGTCAAGGAGAACTGGGGGCTGAAATCCCTGCGTTCCATTGCGTTTCTGGCGGGGCACGTGCTGCTGATGGTGGGGCTTTACTACGTCATCTCCTCGGACATGGGCAGCGCCCTGGTGTATATCTTCATCTTCGCGGCTATGGCCTTTGTGGCCGGAGTGGCGGCCCGGTGGTTCATCATCGCCCTGCTGGGCGGCGGCGCGGCGTTTTACCTGCTGTGGGAGCTGGACAAGATCCCGGACTATATGAAGGAGCGGTTCATGGTGGTGTTTGACCACAACCTGGACCCCCTGGGGGCCGGATGGCAGCAGACCCGGAGCCTGCTGGCCCTGGGCGGCGGTAAGCTCACCGGCCAGGGGCTGTTCCACGGGATACAGACCCAGGGCGAATACTCCGGCAGCCTGCCGTTCCGGTACACGGACTTCATCTTCTCCGCCATCGGCGAGGAACTGGGGATGCTGGGGTGCCTGGCGGTGCTGCTGCTGCTGGCGGCCATCATCGTGCGGTGCCTGATGGTGGCGCGGAAGGCCCGGAACACCACGGAGTCCTACGTCTGCGTGGGGGTGGCAGCGGTGCTGATCTTCCAGACCATCAGCAACGTGGGTATGTGCCTGTTTGTGCTGCCGGTGATCGGTCTGACGCTGCCGTTTTTCAGTTATGGCGGCTCGTCCATCGTGACCCTGTTCGCCGCCATGGGCATGGTCAGCAGCGTCCAGAGCCACTCCCTGCCGGATTGGCTGCGGTAAGGGAGGCGGGCATGGAGCGTAAGTCTGCCGGACTGCGGGCCAGCCGAATGACGGAGGCGGACCTGGAGCCTCTGCACCGGCTGCTGTCGGACCCGGAGGTCATGCGGTATCTGGAGCCGCCCTTTTCCCGGGAGCAGACCCGGGCCTTTCTGGAACGGGCGGGGCTGACGCCGGAGCCGCTGATCCTGGCGGTGGATGACGGCGGCTTTGCGGGGTATGTGATCTGGCACCCCTATGACGATGTGTCCATGGAGCTGGGCTGGGTCCTGGACCGCAGCCGCTGGGGCCGGGGATACGCCGGGGAGCTGACCCGGCTGCTGACAGACCGCGCCCGGCGTCAGGGTCGGGGCGTGGTCATTGAGTGCGTCCCGGAGCAGACGGTGACCCGGCACATCGCGGAAAAGTCCGGCTTCCGCTTCTGCGGCATGGCGGAGGGCTGCTGCGTGTACCGGCGGCAGCCGGACGAAAAAGAACCGCTTTGATCGGCCGACTCAAGCGCGGCAAAAAATCAGAATGGCGCAGCGTAAGCTGCGCCATTCTGCACAATCCGGACTATTCATCCCGGTACGCCGGGAGCCTTGTTATCCGATTATTTACACGATGAAGTACAGCACCAGCGGGATGCACAGCACATACAGCACCGGGTGGACCTTCTTTGCATCGCCCGTCAGCACCTTGATCAGCACGTCCGTCAGCACGCCCAGGCAGATTGCCGCGGCGATGTCGCCGGTGAAGGTGCCGAACAGGATCATCACGAAGGGACCGAAGCAGCTCTTGAAGTCGGAGAAGTCCAGCTTCGTAAAGCCCGACAGCATGGAGAAGCCCACGAAGATCAGCGCCACGCCGGTCACGGCAGTGGGGATCATCAGAAACAGCGGGGACAGGAAGATGCACACCAGGAACAGCCCGCCGCTGACGATCGCCGTCAAACCCGTGCGGCCGCCTGCTTCCACGCCGATGGTGGATTCAATGAAGGTGGAGATAGTGGTGCATCCGGTGCCGGAGCCCACCACCGTGCCAACGGCATCCACCAGGAAGGGCTTTTCGATCTGGGGGAAGTTGCCGTCCTCGTCCAGCATATTGGTCTGGGCGCCCACGGCGATCAGCGCGCCGAAGGTGGCAAAGAAGTCGCTGGTGAACAGGATGAAGATCCACACCAGCGCGCCGGGGATGTCAGCTAACACGGACTTGAAGTCGTAGCACAGCACCAGATTGCCGATTTCACTCATATCCGGCAGGGACACCAGCGTGGTGGGCAGCGTAGACACGCCCATAGGAATGCTGATGATGGTGCCGACAATGATGCCGATCAGAATCGCGCCGCGCACCTTATAGGCCGTCAGCACGCCCATCACCGCCATGGTGATCAGGGCCAGCAGCACCGCGGGCTGGGTAAAATCGCCCAAGGCCAGACCGCTGTCGCTGAAGGCGGCAAGGCCGGTGTTCTTAAAGCCCAGATAGGCAATGAAGAAGCCCACAGCGGTTGGTATGGCGATCTTCAGGTTCTTCGGCAGCAGATCCACCACCATTTTCCGCACGCCCAGCACCGTTACCAGGATAAACAGAATGCCGGAGCACAGCAGAAGCGCCATGGCCCAACCAAAGGACACCGTGCCGCTGTTGACCAGCCCGCCGAGAATGAAGTTGCTGCCCATGGCGGTGGACAGCGCCAGCGGCAGATTGGCATACAGGCCCATAAACAGGGTGATGATGCCGCTGACCAGTGCGCACATCACCAGCAGCGCTGACTTGCTGATCACAACGCCGTTTATATCCGTGATGTAGGGATCGGGGCCGAAGCCGCAGATGGCGGATGGCTGCACTGCCAGCACATAGGCCATGGTCATAAAGGTGGTGATACCCGCCAGCACTTCCCGCCGGACGGTGGTACCGTGATCCTTCAGCTTAAAAAAATCGTTTTTCATGTTGCTCCTCTCTGTGCTCTTTTGCAAGTTGGGTTTTGGGGGATTCGGTTTTATTCCACGACCTCCAGAATGGGGTCGATGACCTTCTGCTGCACCACATCAATGAATCCGCAGTCGGTGATGGCGTAAGCGGGGATCGCCGCCAGACAGATAAAGCTGAGGAACATGAAGGGAATGGCGATTTTCGTGCCCATTTCATGGGCCACCCGGTTCAGCTCCTTCTTCTTTTCCGCCAGCTCATCCAGAGGCAGGTCGCTCAGCAGACCGCAGATGGGATATGCCACCTCGGCGGCCACCTTGCCGCTGCGGACGATCACCTGTCCGCCGCCCAGCTCCACGCAGCGGTTCACCGCCAGCGCCATGTCCTCGAAGCTGTCGCCCATGACAATGATGTTGTGATTGTCGTGGCCCACGGAGGAAGCCATGGCGCCGCCCCGGATGTGGAAGCCGCCCATAAAGGCCTTGCCCACATTGCCGTTCTTGCCGTGGCGCTCTACCTGGGCAATATACAGCACATCCTGCTCCACATCGCACTGCACCACGCCGTCCACAACCGGCAGCTCCACGTCCCGGCGATTGGTGAAGGGCATGTAGGGCAGCGTATCCATCACCAGGGCCTTCACCTTCTTGGCACCTGCGGGGGCATGGATCTTGAAGCTGTCCGCCGTGATGGGGTTTTTCAGGTGCATGGTGTTCAGCACACAGGGCTCATGCTCTGCCGTCTCATAGCGCACCAGCAGCTTGCCGTTGTCTGTGATCTGGCGGCCGCCGGCGAAGGTGGTCAGCACGCGGAAATCCTCCGGGCCGGTGGTGATGTTGACGTCTGCCCGGCGTCCGGGTGCCAGTCCGCCGATCTCCCGGTCCAGATTGAAAGCCCGCGCGCAGTTGACGGTGACCATCTGAATGGCCTTGACAAAGTCCAGACCCATGCCCAGGGCCGTGCGCAGCGAGTCGTCCAGATGGCCCCGCTCCTGCAGGTCCACCGTGTGCAGGTCATCGGTGACGATGCTGACCATGGCGGTGTCCAGATGATTTTCCATCACGGTCTTCAGCAGCACCGGCATATTCCGGGCGGCGCTGCCCTCGCGCATCATCAGGTGGCAGCCGTTGCGCAGCCGCTCAAACACATCCTTTTCGCAGAAGGACTCATGGTCGGTGGACACACCGGCGGCAATGCAGGCGCTCATGGCCGGGCCGTACATATCCGGCAGATGGCCCTGCAGGGTCTTGCCGGGCATAGACAGCGTGGTGTCAAAGGACTCCAGCAGATCGGGGAACCCGGCTGTGATATAGGGGCCGACACACTCGGACAGGCCCACCGCGTCCGGACGCTTCAGGGCCTTGCGGATGATCTCCGGATTAAAGCGCCCGCCGCTGGTCTCCAGATTGGGGGAAAACGGCACGTGGGACGGAACCACGAAATAAATTTTCAGGTCTGTGGCCTCGGCCTCCTTCAGGATGGCCTCGATGCCCTCCAGCCCGGACACCACGCCCACCTCGTGCAGGTCCGTCATAATGCCGGTGGTGCCGTGTGCCAGCACCGCCTCGGCAAAGGGCCGGATGGCCAGCGAGGAGCTTTCCGGATGGATATGTCCGTCCAGGAAGCCGGGGGTCAGATACTTTCCCTCCGCGTCCACCACCCGGGTGCCCTCGCCGATGCAGTATTCCACATCGCCCACGGCAGCGATGGTGTCGCCGCAGATGGCCACGCCGCCGTCATAGATCTCACCGGAATAGACATTGACCACCTTGCCGTTCCGGATCACCAGATCGGCCGGAGTCTCACCCTTCGCAACGGACAGTAATTTCTGATTCATGCTGTACCTCCATACTAAACGCATAATTCCGCTTGCTGCTTCTATGTTCTGGTGCCCCGCACCGTTGAAACCCCTTTAAACCTTCACCACCGGGAAGCGGTCCGGCAGCTCAATGCCCGCCCGCTTATAGATGGCCTTGGCCCGGTCGCAGGCCTCCTTCAGGATGGCCTCCTCGTCCAGGGTCAGGATCTTCCGGTCCCGCATAAGCCACTTGCCGTCACACATGGTGGACTGGATGTTGGCCGAATGCATGGCCGTTACCAGGGCGGCGATTTTGTCGTTCACCGGCATCATCGACGGACCGTGGGGGTCAATGACAATCAGATCCGCCTTCTTGCCGCATTCCAGACTGCCGTACAGGTCCTCGTCCAGCAGTGCGCGGGCGCCCCACTTGGTGGCCATCCGCAGAATATCCTGCGAGGGAACCACCGTGGGGTCCAGACGCCAGCCCTTGTGGATCAGGCTGGTCAGCCACATCTCGTCCACCATGTCCATGTGGTTGGAGGAGGACGCGCCGTCTGTCCCAATGGAGGGCCGCAGCCCCATCGCCAGCATCTTCGGGATTCGCGCAAAGCCCAGCACGCGCATGGCGGAAGCCGGGTTGTGGGAAATCTTCACTTCCCGCTTCTTGAACAGCTCCAGCTCCTCATCCGTCAGCCATACCGTGTGAACGGCCAGCAAATTCTTATCCAGCACGCCCAGCCGCTCCAGATGCTTCACCGTGCCCTCGCCCCAGCGGGCGTAGGTATATTCCTTTTCCTCCTTGGCTTCGGCCACATGCATGTGGATGCCGACGCCGTATTTGTCCGCCAGCTCCTTGGTGCGGACGCACAGTTCATCGGTGTTGTTGAAAATGGTGCGCAGGCCGAACCATACCTGTACCCTTCCGTCGGCGGTATTGTGGAATTTCTCCAGATCTGCCACCTGCTGCTCCAGTTCCTGCTCCATGGTGCGCTGCCAGATTTCCGGAAGTCCCTCGCCGCAGTCCATCACGGATTTGGCCAGCTTACCGCGCAGACCGGACTCCGCCGTGCCGCGGGCCATGCCGGAGACGAACTGTCCGCCCGGTTCTGCAAAGGAGGTCACGCCGGAGCGAATCAGCTCCAGACTGGTCATCAGCGTGGATACATAAGAGTCCTCCTCCGTCATGTTGCTCTCAAAGGGCCACATCCGGTCATGAAGCCAGCAGATGAAATCCACATCATCGCCTACGCCCCGGGAAATCTGCTGGGAGGTGTGCACATGGGTGTTCACAAACCCGGGCAGCACATACCTGCCCTGCAGGTCAATGACCTCCGCGTCGGGCTTCACCAGCCTGGGGTCAACCTTACCGACCGCCGTAATGCGGTCATCCTCCACCAGCACGCCGCCGCCGTCAAAAACGGTGTCCTGCTGATCCATGGAGACAATGTAGCCATTCTTCAAATAGGTTTGCATGAGATTCCTCCATCCAGATACTTGTCAAGCTGTTTCATAAATGATATACTCACCCTACAACCTATAACGGTTATAGGTTCAAGCCCTAATTTTGATTTTTCCGGATTTTCTGGTGTTCTTACAAAATCCTGCTGTTATACCCCGGGAAAATGGGAGGTTTTTTATGAAAGAATTTTTGACCATCGGGGAGCTTGCCGACATTTTCAACATGGATGTCCAGCTGCTGCGCCATTATGACGCCAAAGGCCTGCTGGTGCCGCAGGTGCGCAACAGCGAAAATAACCGCCGCTTTTACCACTTCGACCAGGTCTATCCGCTGGCCACGATCCGGTATCTGCGGCGGCTGGACTACTCTCTTGCCCAGATCAAGGCCTTTCTCCACAGCAACGGCCTGCGTGATAACCTGCAAATGCTCTCCCGGCAGGCGCAGCAGCTGCGCCGTCAATGCGACGAGCTGAATGCCACCATCCAGATCATCCAGCAGAAGGTGGAGTTTATCGAGCGGGAGCAGGCCGCCAGCCAACGGGATAAATTCTATGTCCGCTCCTTCCCGCGCCGGGCCTTTCTGCACATCGGCGAGGAAATCAACCTCTTTACCCATGAGCTGTTTTACTTCTATCCCACCGTGGGCTTTTATCAGGGACAGAGAAAATGGTTCGGCGCCTACCTCTATGAAGATACTCCCGCCGAGGCCCGCCGCCTGCCGGACCTGATGGCCGACCAGCCCGTTTCCTATATCCCCGCCGGGGACTATCTCTGCGGCTATCACTACGGGCCGTATCTCACCATTCAGGACTCCATCGACCGCCTGTTTGACGAAGCCCGCCGCCGGAAGCTGCCGGTGGATGACTGTGTTATCACCCCCAACATCGTGGATCAGTGCTGCGAGGGACACCCGGATAATTATATTACCGGTCTGGAGGTGCGCATTCTTTCCTCTGATGAACAAAATGAAAAAACGCCCTCTGCGGCCATTTCCAAGCCCGAGGACGTGTAAGCTGCTGCGTATACCGGTGGGAGCCGGAGAACCGCCGGTTCAAACGCAGTGTATGCCGCGGGTACATAGGACCATCCCTCCCGGGCATAGGATTGCCGTGAAGGAGGGATGGCTTATGTTATCGGCGGCTTTGCTGCTGCTGTCCAACAGCTTGTTTCTGACGCTGCACCTGTCCGGAAATCCCGGGTCGTTTCCCCGTCCTTTGTCCCGACAGGAGGAGCGGGAGTGCCTGGAGCAGTGGGGCAGGGGAGACCTGTCTGCCCGCAACCGCCTGGTGGAGCACAATCTCCGCCTGGTGGCCCATATCATCAAGAAGTACTACACCCAGGCTGCCAACCAGGAGGATCTGATCTCCATCGGCACCATCGGCCTGATCAAGGCCGTGAACACCTTCCAGCCGGACAAAAAAATCCGCCTGGCAACCTATGCGTCCAGGTGTATTGAAAATGAAATCCTCATGCACTTCCGCGCCCAGCGGAAGCTGCAGGGGGAGGTGTCGCTGTCGGAGGCCATCGAGACGGATAAGGCCGGCAACGCCCTGTATCTGCAGGACGTGGTGGGGGCCGACGACACCATGCAGGAGGACCTGGAGGGCCGGGAGGATCAGCGGCTGATCCGGCGGCTGGTAGGGGAGTGCCTGACGGACCGGGAGGCCGACGTGATCCGCCGCCGCTACGGCCTGGACGGCCACCCGCCCCAGACCCAGCGCCAGGTGGCCGCCGCCTACGGCATCAGCCGCAGCTATGTCTCCCGCATCGAGAAACGCGCTCTGGAGAAGCTGGAGGCGGCCCTGCGGGAGCACTGCTATCCATAAACAGCAAGAACGGGGGCGGCAGCCCCCATTCTTGCTGTTGGTTCACAAAGTCAACCCCCGGCTCTGCCGGGGGCAAAAGAAAGCCTATGGACCCACGAAAGCGCTTAATTATCATAAAGGGGAAAGACCAGACGGACTCGGTGGCTTCGTTCCGGTTTCATGACGGGAGGTGCGAGGTCGTCTATACCAGTGCACCCAATAAGACATACGACTTTCAGAGCGGTAATGTTGAGATTCTGCCATTGCAAAAGAAAATCGATCCCGCGCAAGTGATCGTCACGGCTAATGGGCAGACCATCAGCGGAACGGATGAGCTTCTCGATTTTGGCGCGTATTATCGCATTGTCCGCAGCGGAAAGAAAGATTTGTCGTTCCGTAGGAGCGAAGTGCAGCTCCGGCAGAATTGCCTGACAGACGGCAAAAATAAGGAAGCCTTTCAATACTTCAAAGAGACTGCCGCGGCAATCAGTCTTGTGGCTGAAAACGGCATCAACATTCTGAGCATGCAGTACGACAAGATCCAGCAGGTCAGCGAGGATGCCGTGCTGGCAAGCTATCTTGCGCCGCAGAAAGAAGTCAAAGCGCCTCGGATGCCGGAGGCGATCATCTATCCGTTCGGCCTGAACCAAAGCCAGAAACTGGCGGTAGAACGGGCACTTTCCTCCAAAATCAGCATTATTCAAGGCCCGCCGGGGACGGGAAAGACACAGACGATCCTGAATATCATTGCCAATGTTGTCCGGAGTGGAAAGACCGTGGCAGTTGTTTCCAACAACAATTCCGCAACACATAATGTGGCGGAGAAGCTGGGGAAGAAAAATGCCGCCTTCCTGACGGCGTTTCTCGGCAGTCTTGCCAACAAAGAGAAATTTCTGGAGGCCCAGACGGGCGTCTATCCGGATATGAGCGATTGGGAGATGCAGCCGGAGGAACGGCAGCAATTAGAGCAGGAAACGACTGCGCTTTCCAAGGAATTGAACGAAATGCTCAACGCAAAGAACCGCATTGCGGAAATTGAGCAGGAATTTTTGCAGCTGAATCCGGAACAGCACTATTTCGAGGAATATTACGCGACTTATAGCGACGCACCGACAGAGAGCCTGGACAAACTGTCCTCGCAGAAGATTCTTGCACTTTGGATGGAATTTGAACAGCACGCAGAACATGAGAGCCGCTTAGGCCTTTTGCAAAAACTCTCCATCATGTTCCGGTTCAATCGCAATGCACTCAAATTGTTCCTCCGTTCTCCAGAGCTTGTTATTCCCTATTTGCAAAGTCAGTTCTATTCCGTAAAGAGGCGGGAACTGGAGGCTGAAAAGCAGGAATTGAACCGCAAGCTGGAACACTACGCTTTTGACGCAAAGATGGATGAGCTTACCCAGAAGTCTCTGCGGCTGTTCCGGGCGGAACTGGCGACGCGGTATCACTGGCAAAGTGACAGACGGCGTTTTGAAAAGAACGATTTCCGCTGGAATTCCGCAGAGTTTACCAGCGAGTATCCGGTGGTGCTTAGCACGACCTATTCCATCAAAGGAACGCTGAGCATCGATCATATCTATGATTACTTGATCGTGGATGAAGCCTCACAGGTCGATCTGGCCACCGGCGTGCTGGCCTTCTCCTGCGCGCGGAATATCGTGATCGTCGGGGACTTGAAGCAGCTCCCCACTGTGCTGACAGAGGATGACATTCGCACCAGTGATGCCATTTGGCAAAAGTATTCCTTGGATGAGCGGTATCGCTTTTCTACCCACAGTTTGCTGTCCTCTGCATTGGAAATATGGCAGGACGCACCTGTTACGCTGCTGCGGGAACACTACCGTTGCCACCCCAAAATCATCAACTTCTGCAATCAGAAGTTCTACCATGGACAGCTGATCGTTATGACAAAAGACCATGATGAGCCGGATGTATTGACCATGTACCGGACGATTGCCGGTAATCACGCCCGTGGGCATCTCAACCAGCGCCAGATCGATGTCATCCAGCAGGAGGTGCTTCCGCGGCTGCATCAGCAGAATTTCCAGAGCATCGGCATTATCACGCCGTATCGAGACCAGGTGACAGCCATCCGCAAGCAGCTGGGAGATACTTACGAGGTGGACACCGTCCACAAGTTTCAGGGGCGAGAACAAGATGCTATCATTCTGACCTCAGTCGACAATGTCATCACGGATTTCGTGGATGATCCCCATATGCTGAATGTGGCGGTTTCCCGCGCGGTTCATTCGCTGGCGGTGGTCACATCGCAGGACCCACGCAATGACCAAACCAACTATGGCGACCTAACGCGGTACATCGAATATAACAATTTTGAGGTTATCCAGAGCCAGGTCTACTCCGTATTCGATATGCTCTATCAGGGCTATGCCGAGCAGCGCAGGGCATATCTGCAAAAACATAAGCGGGTATCGGAATACGATTCCGAGAATCTCATGTACTCTGTGATTCAAGAGGTGTTGTCTGAGGAGGCGTTTTCCTCTATCGGTTGTGCAGTGCATGTTTCTCTTGCGACACTGGTGAAAGACTATGAACCGCTGACAGAGGAAGAACGCCAATATGCCCGCAATCTGTTGACCCATGTGGATTTTCTGCTGTTCAATCAGATGGATAAGCAGCCCGTGCTGGCAATCGAAGTGGACGGAACTGGTTTCCATGAGGCCGGGAGTAAGCAGGCAGAGCGAGATATGAAGAAGAACTCCGTTTTGGAGAAGTGCGCTGTTCCGTTCCTGCGCCTCCGTACAGACGGCAGTGGAGAAAAAGAGGAGATCAAGGATATGTTGAAAACTGCACCACAGAAGTAGGAGGATAAGGGTTCTATAACAAACGTTGGGGCCAGGCTGATGCCTGGCCCCATTGTCATAAAAAAGTTGAGGATAGAGATAAAATCGTCAGCCATTCTTGTTGCCCGTTATAGCCTTCATGGCATTGCGGGCGCGTTTTGCCACATAGGCATCCCGATCATTTGCATACTGTCGCAATAGCGCCATTCCATCGGGGATGCTCCTGCGTCCAAGCAGCTCGGCGCATTGCCACCGGGCCTGGGGAAATATGCTGCGCAGCGCGGCATGTGTCAGGACGGATATGAGCAGTTCGTCTCCCTGTGCAGTCAGACAGTCCAGAACGTCCTCGGTTTCATCGTCCAAAGCCATCATTGTCAGCAAATAGTCCATATCTGCCGGGAAGAGCCCGCCTCGCTTGATAAGTGAACACACTTCATCCAGCATCTTTTCCCATTCCGGAAACATATACGGCTCTGGATCCCCCGTTCCGCAGCATTCTGCGTACTGGCGCGGTGTCATTTTCAGCCAGTGCCACAGATTGTGTATGTAATTTTCCAGTGACTTCCTCATCGCTCACACTCCTGTCTGGGCTGGGGCATCGGATGCATCCTATACCGCCCCCTATTCAATGCACTCCACCTGAACAATTACATTTGTAAATTCATCAAAATAGATCGTATATTTCCGGTCACTTACAAAGTCATCGGGGAATATTTCTTTTTTTGAGAAAATGTCCAGATAAAAAGTTTGTTTTTTCCTTCGCCATTCCAAAACACATATTCATTTGTTACCGGCAGTGGGGGCGCGACTCTGGAATTGCGGTGACTGTCAATAAACTCCCCTGTATACGATGATACGCCAGGGAACACGATCCTGGATGCATACAACAGGCTCAGGCCGATCGCAGCAGCAATCATAATCAGTCCCAATTTACAATCTTTGATTTTAACTTTTCTGGCCCACGGTCTATTAAGCAGGATGCACGCAACTCCCAAAACCAGGATCACCCCGCAGACGCCCCATATCCTATACAATACTCCGGAAAAATTGAACATACCATGCCCTCAACTGAATCAATATAACATCACTCTGACAATATCAAATCCAATAGTAACCGACCTGGAATCGATTGAGAATTGAAGTACGCACTATTTTCTCTTATAAAGCAATGACATAATCATGAAAAATATCTCGTTTACTATAGTCGAGTAATATCTCAACACTATCGGTACTATCGGTTTCTGTGTTGTTTGTAGTATAAATTTTCACAAAATCAACCTCCCCATCCGTGTTGTATTCCTTTCATAAAGTGGATGTAGGCCTGCGTCTCTACCGTATACAACACCGCAGCGATCGTTTTGCAACCGTTTTTTTGCAATTTTGTAAGAATTGGAATATGTCACAAAAGCAGGATGCTTTTGTGAGCATTGTGCCCAGGCGAAAAACCGGATTCCTGCCGAATACAGGCAAAAACGGGAATCGCTCCCCGTGGGGGGAGTGACATGGGTGGGGTTCGATTTCTCCTGATAACACTTTTGTCAAGCCCATTGGATTATTAAAAAATCCTCCTACCATCTCATTTCTGAGGGTAGGAGGATTCGCCAGCTTAACCTGCTGACATTGGGCCGCAGCCCCCGTTTTTCAGCTCATCTTTTCTGCCACCGACTCCAGCGCCTGGTCCATGGCGTTGCCCATGCGCTGCATGGCCTTGCCCACGGCGGTCCTTCTGGGCCGGGGACGCGGCAGAATGATGATCTCCAGCATGGCGCCCGCTACCATTCCGGCGGCCAGGCCCCACAAAAACGTACCGGTTTTACACATCCGTTACCCCTCCTTTTCATGACGCTCTTAGTATGGCCCGGGCCGCAGAAAATCATTCCGCCGCCCTTGCCAAAATCCGGAGAAGTGCGTATAATAGTGAGGAAAAATTTGCGCGCACAAGGAGATTTTTATGTCGATCGCACTTTTACAGGAGAAGATCCGCGCCCGGAAAACGCCCCTGGCCCTGGTCCTGGGGCCGGAGGCGGACAAGCTGCCCGCCAGGATCACGAAGAATTTCACCGATATGTACGGTCCCGGCGACATGGCCCAGGCGGAGGCCCTGCGCTATCACGGCAGCCAGCTCATCAGCCAGACGGCCCCGCTGCTGCCTGCCGTGGTGCTGCAGGCGGAGCGCTATCTGCACTACGGCTTCATGGGCATGGACGTGCTGGCCAACCTGGTGAACATGGCCAAGGCCCAGGGGCTTTACACCATAGTGGACGCCCGCACCGCCGCCCCGGCGGTGTATGTGGAGGGCGGCATCCGGGCCGACGGCGTCACCGTGACCCCCTATCCCGGCAGCGACGTGTGCCGGGTAGGGGAGGACAAGTCCGTGTTTGCCGCCGTCCGCACCGGCAACCCCTCCGCCCCGGAGATCCAGAATCTGCTGTCCGGTGACCGCCGGCTGTATTTGGCGGCGGCGGACCAGATGGTCCGCCATGGCGCGGCGCTGATGGCGGAGACCGATTACGTCCTGGACGTGAAGGAGCTGCGCAGCCGGGCTCCCAAGGCATTTTTGCTGCTGCTGGGCTGCGACGGGGAGAACGCCCTGCCCGCCTTCGACGATTATGGCCGGGGGGCGCTGATCGCCGACACCGCCCTGCAATACGCCGACGCCGACGCCGTACAGGCTGCTGTCCGGCAGCTGAAGCAGCTGGTCACCGTGCTGTAAGGGAGGGCTTGCTATGACGAAAATCTATCTCATCCGCCACGCCGAGGCCGAGGGCAATCTCTATCGCATCGCCCACGGCCAGGAGGAGGGCCTGATCACCGACTATCGCGGCCTCAGGCAGATGCAGGCCCTGGCCCGGCGGTTCCGGGACATCCCGGTGGACGCCGTATACGCCAGCGACCTGATCCGCACCCAGACCACGGCCCAGGCGGTTTATGTCCCCAAGGGCCTGCCCCTGCACCTGGAGCCCGCCTTCCGGGAGGTGCACATGGGCGTGTGGGAGGGCCTGACCTGGCGCCAGATCGAGACCCGCTGGCCCTTGCAGATGATGGAGTTCAACCACCAGCTGGACCGCTGGCAGGTGGAGGGCTGTGAGACTGCCCAGACCGTGCTGGACCGGTATCTGCCTGCCCTGCGCCGGGTGGCCCGGGAGCATGACGGCCAGACGGTGGCCGTTTTCTCCCACGGCGCGGCCATGCGCATCGTTCTGGGTACACTTCAGGGGCTGCCCCTGGCGGAGATCGGCCAGTCGCCCCACGGCGACAACACCGCCGTGTCCCTGATCGAGGCCCAAGGGGACGACCTGCGGGTGGTGTTCCGGGACGACAACAGCCACCTGACGGCCCAGGAGGGCCTCTCCACCTTCGGCAAGCAGACCTGGTGGAAAACCAAGGGCATGGTGGAGCCTGGCCAGCTGTATCGCCCGGCCAGCCATGAGCAGAGCCGCCTGTTCGGCGCGCCGGAGGGCGGACAGGGCACCGCCGTGTGGTACAACGGCCAGGAGCTGATCGGCCTGTACCAGACCGTCCGGGAGCCGGACGCCCTGCGCATCACCTGGTACGCCATGGACCCCATGTGGCGGGGCCGCCGCCAGGGGATCCCGCCTATGGGCCAGATCATCCAGCAGGGGCGGCGGCTGGGCCTGCCTTACCTGCGGCTGACCTGCACCGACGAGAGCCTGCGTTCCTTCTGGCAGCGCCTGGGCTTCCGGGGCGACGGGGCGGAGCTGGAAAAGGACATCCGCCTGCAGATTCCCGACCTGCGGCAGTGGGTCATGGAGTGATCATATCCGAAAAAACGCACCCTCAGCAAGCGGTATTTTTGCCGCTTGCTGAGGGTGTTGCTTCTTTATGGCTGGGTGTTACGCCTGGTTCGTCTCGCTGAAGCTCTCCTCCAGCTGCCGCAGGCCCGCCTCCATCTCCTGGAAGCCGGACAGGTCCGGTTCCGCCAGGGTCTGCTGGGCCAGGGCCAGCTTCTGGCAGAACTGGCGGTTCAGCTCGGCATACTTGGCCCGGGACTGGGCGCACCAGGTCTCCTGCTGCCGGGTCAGCTGCCGCAGCTGCTCGATGGCCTTGGCTCGGAACTCCTCCGTCCGCCGGTGGGCGCTGATCTCGATATCGGCGATGTGGTCCTTCAGGGACTGATACTCCGCCGCCTGGGCACGGAGGTACTCCGTTTCCTTCTGGAGCTTCTGGGCCTGCTCCTGGAGCTCCCGGAGCTGTGTCTGCAATTGCAGGCAGGTGTCCGCCGCCGCGCTGTTTTCCAGCACCGCCCGGCGCAGGGTATTCAGCTCGGCCTCCATGGCGCGGTTGCGCTCCTGCAGGCCGTGGTTTTCCTCCTCCAGAGCGGAGACCCGCTGCTGATTTTCCCGGGAGGTCTGCTGGATATAGCTGACCACGTCCTCCCGGTCGAAGCCGCCGAATAACGCTGTTTTGAAATTGGTGTTCATTCCATAGCCCCCCGCTATTCCGTAAATTTGTACACAGTATAGCACAGGGCCCCGACAAAATCAACCGTTTTTCCCGATCATGCCGTAAAGAGCCTCCAGGGCGTCAGACAGGGTGCCCAGCCGGTCGATGAGCCCCAGCTGCACCGCCTGGCTGCCGTAGAGAATGGTGCCCACGTCGTTGGACATATCCCCGTCGGCCAGCATCAGCCGGCGGAAGTCGTCCTGGGTGATGCGGCTGTGTCGGGCCACGAAGGACACGATGCTCTCCTGCACCCGCTCAAAATACCGATAGGACTGGGGCGCGGCGATCATCAGGCCGCTCATGCGCACCGGGTGCACCGTCATGGACGCCGAGGGCACGATGAAGGTCTGCTGTCCGGACACCGCCAGGGGGATGCCGATGGAGTGTCCGCCGCCCAGCACCAGGGTCACCGTGGGCTTGGTCATACCGGCCACCATCTCCGCAATGGCAAGGCCCGCCTCAATGTCGCCGCCCACGGTGTTCAGCAGGAGCAGAACGCCGTCCACCTCCTCCGACTGCTCCAGATGGGCCAGAAGGGGCAGAACGTGCTCATATTTGGTGGTTTTCGTGTTATTGGGGGCCAGGCTGTGGCCCTCTACCTGGCCGATGATGGTCAGGCAGTATATGCTGCCCCGGCTGCTTTCCACCAGGGCCGCGCCCAGGTCGTAAAGACGCGGGGCGCTCTGGTCGCCGGACTGCTCCGGCTGCTGATTGGGTTCCTCCGTCATGGAACGCACCTCCTTATCGGAGATAGCATGTGCATTCCCGGCGAAAACATGCAGGGCGGCTCAGTGTCCGGCGTGGAGCTTCCGGAACTCCGAGGGCAGCATACCGAACACCTTTTTGAACTCGGCGGAGAACTTGCTCTGGCTCTCGTATCCCACTGCCCGGGCCACCTGGGCCAGGCTGTCGCCGGACTCCAGCAGCAGGGCCGACGCCTTTTCCATCCGGTGCTGCCGGATGTGGGCGGCGATGGAGCTGCCGTATTCCGCCTTGAACAGCTCCTTCATGGTGGAGGGATTCATCAGAAACCGGCGGGACAGCTGCTCGATGGTGATGCGGCTGTCCAGGTTTTCCGTCAGCAGCTGGTGGACCTGGTGGATGATCTCCCGCTGCTGGGGCGTCAGGTCCGCGGCGTGCTCCCCGGCGTGGGCGTCCACCGGCGGCAGGTGGGGCGCATGGGGCATGGCCTCCTCCCGGGGGCAGGTGACCTCCACCGTCCGCTCGATGACCTGGTGCAGCAGTCCCGCCACCTCCGTGTCCGCTGCCCGGTAATAGACCTCCTTGCCGATCCGGCGGCTGACCACCAGGCCGCTGTCCTTCAGCTGCCGCAGATGGTGGGAGGCGGCGGGACTGCTCATGCCCACCAGCGCCGCCAGATTCACCACGCACTCCTCGCAGTGGCACAACAGCCAGAAAATCCGCACCCGGTTGGCGTCGGACAGCAGGCGGCACAGGCCCGCCACCGCCTGAAAGCTCTCCGCCTCCTGCATGCAATGCTCCAGCCGGGACAGGTCCCGGTCATTTCCGTGCCGGTGGGGCAGCTCCGTATATTCCATAGCGTACACGCTCCTTCATCATTTTCCCGTTCGGCAGTTCTTTTCGCCCGAACGGCAGGAAAGGGGCAAAGACCGTTGACTTTCCCCGTTTCGTCCATTATAGTACAGTCATCAAGATTAAACAAGTGCTTAATGGTTGAATGCACCGGCCATTGGGCAGGAAAAGGAGTTTGCCATGAAAAAGACCTATCAGATCGAAGTGGACTGCGCCAACTGCGCCAACCTGATGGAGGAGGCCGCCAAGAAAACCGAGGGCGTTGAAAGCGCCGTGGTGAATTTCATGACCCAGAAGATGATCGTGGAGTTCCGGGAGGGGACGGACCCCAAGACGGTGATGAAGGCCGTTCTGAAGAACTGCAAAAAGGTCGAGGACGACTGCGAGATCTATCTGTGAAACACAACGCGTACCGGAAGCCATTCCGGCACGTCTGCTGAGGGAGGGGAAGAAGCATGACCAAGAAGCAAAAAAAGATGCTCTGCCGCATCATCGTCACGGCGGTGCTGGTCCTGGCCATCCGGCTGTTTTCCATCGGGGGCCTGCCCGGGACGCTGCTGTATCTGGCGGCGTACCTGATCATCGGCTATGACATTCTCCGCAAGGCCGTCAAGGGCATCCTCCGGGGCCAGGTGTTCGACGAGAACTTCCTGATGGCTGTGGCCACCGTGGGCGCCATCGGCCTGGCGTTTTACGAGAAAAGCGGCGACTTCATGGAGGCCGTGGCCGTGGTGCTGTTCTATCAGATCGGCGAGCTGTTCCAGAGCTACGCCGTGGGCAAGAGCCGCCGGAACATCACCGCCCTGATGGACATCCGCCCCGACTATGCCAACATCGAGCAGGACGGACAGCTGACCCAGGTGGACCCGGACGATGTGCCCGTGGGGGCCACCATCGTGGTCCAGCCCGGCGAGAAGGTCCCTCTGGACGGCGTGGTGCTGGAGGGGACCTCCACCCTGAACACCGCCGCCCTCACCGGCGAGAGCCTGCCCCGGGACGTCACCGGCGGCGACGAGATCGTCAGCGGCTGCATTAACATGACCGGCGTGCTGAAGATCCGCACCACCCGGGCCTTCGGCGAGTCCACCGTGTCCAAAATCCTGGAGCTGGTGGAAAATTCCAGCTCCCACAAGTCCAAGTCTGAGAACTTCATCTCCAAGTTCGCCCGGGTGTATACCCCCGCCGTGTGCGGGGCGGCCCTGGCCCTGGCGGTGCTGCCGCCGGTGTTGCGTCTGCTGACGGGGCTTGACGGAGACTGGGGCACCTGGCTGTACCGCGCCCTGTCCTTCCTGGTGGTCAGCTGCCCCTGCGCCCTGGTGATCAGCATCCCCCTGAGCTTCTTTGCGGGCCTGGGCGGCGCCAGCCACGAGGGCATCCTCATCAAGGGCTCCAACTATCTGGAAACCCTGTCCAAAACCAAAACCGTGGTGTTTGACAAAACCGGCACTCTGACCCAGGGGGTGTTCGACGTCACCGGCGTGCATCACAATTCACTGCCCCGGGAGAAAGTGCTGGAATACGCCGCTCTGGCGGAGTGCGCCTCCTCCCACCCCATCAGCCGCAGCCTCCAGCGGGCCTACGGCGGTCATATCGACCGCGACCGGGTCACGGATATCCAGGAGTTCAGCGGCAACGGCGTGGTGGCCAGGGTGGACGGTGTCACTGTGGCCGTGGGCAACGATAAGCTCATGGATAAGCTGGGCATTGCCTGGCACGATTGCCACAGCGTGGGTACCATTATCCACCTGGCCCTGGACGGCCAGTACGCCGGCCATATTGTCATCTCCGATGTGGAGAAGCCCCACGCCCGGGATGCCATCGCTGCCCTGAAGCGCATCGGCGTGGAAAAGACCGTCATGCTCACCGGCGACCGGGCCAAGGTGGCCGACCATGTGGCCCAGAGCTTGGGGGTGGACGAGGTCCACAGCGAGCTGCTGCCCGCCGATAAGGTGGCCCAGGTGGAGCGGCTGCTGGGTCAGTCCGGCGGCAAGCTGGCCTTTGTGGGCGACGGCATCAACGACGCGCCGGTGCTGTCCCGGGCGGATATCGGCATTGCCATGGGGGCCATGGGCTCCGACGCCGCCATCGAGGCGGCGGACGTGGTGCTGATGGACGACGATCCCCAGAAGATCGCCAAGGCCATCCGCATCTCCCGCAAGTGCATCCGCATTGTGTACGAAAACATCGCCTTCGCCCTGATCGTCAAGGCCCTGTGCCTGCTGCTGGTGGCCGTGGGCGCGGCCAATATGTGGGCCGCCATCTTCGGCGACGTGGGCGTGATGGTCATTGCCGTGCTCAACGCCATTCGGGCCCTGCGGGTCAGTAAGCTGTGATGAAACCACAAATTAAATAAGATCATGCCCGGTGCATTGCACCGGGCATGATCTTATTTTGCAGCTTTACTTTTTCTTAGCGTAGGGGGTGTTCTCCAGGGGGAGGGTCAGGCGGCGCTGACCGTCCAGCCGGTAATAGGCGTCGGCAATGGCGGGAGCCGTGGGGATGGAGGTGATCTCACCGATACCGATGGCGCCTCCGGCCACATTGAGGCCGGGCTTCTCCACCACGATGGCCTGGATCTCCGGCGGGATCTGATTGGCCCGGAACAGGCCCAGGGTGCCATATTTGGCAGTGGGCTTGCAGGTGTCGTCAATGGGATACTGCTCCGTCAGGGCGTAGCCCATGCTCATGACCACGCCGCCCTCGATCTGTCCCTCGCAGCTCAGAGGATTCACGGCCTTGCCCACATCGTGGGCGGCCACCAGCTTCTTGATGCGCCCGGTCTCCCGGTCCAGGATACACATCTGGGTGGCGTAGCCGTAAGCTACATGGCTGACGGGGTTGGGCACGTCCGCGCCCAGGGGGTCCGTCTTGGCCAGATACTCGCCGTAAAACTCCTGGCCCACCAGGTCGCCCAGGGTCTTGCCCTCCAGGGCGGCGTTGAGCTTTTCGCAGGCCCGGCGGGTGGCCTCGCCGGTGACCAGAGTCTGGCGGGAGCCGGAGGTGTCGCCGGAATCCGGCGCGATCCAGGTGTTGCTGCGCTCATAGACGATGTCATCCCGGTGGAGGCCGGTGTTGGTGACCACCACCTGCACCAGCACGGTGCCCAGTCCCTGGCCGATGCAGGACGCGCCGGAGTAAATATGTACCTTGCGGTCCTCCTCCACGATCAGCTTGCAGCGGCCCCAGTCGGGGATGCCCACGCCCACGCCGGCGTTCTTCATGGCGCAGGCGATGCCCACCGGGTCGCCGTTCTTCACGGCCTCGTCATAGGCGGGCTTGATGGCCTCCAGGGTCTCCACCAGGCCGGTGGAGTTGTCCACGATCTGGCCGTTGGGCAGGACGCCGCCGGGACGGATGGCGTTGCGATAGCGGATCTCCCAGGGGGAGATACCCACCAGGTCCGCCATCTCGTTGAGCAGCGTCTCCGTGCAGAAGCAGGTCTGGGTCACGCCGAAGCCCCGGAAGGCTCCGGCGGGAGGATTGTTGGTATAATAGGCGCGGCCCTCGATCTCGAAGTTTTCATAGGCATAAGGCCCCGCCGCATGGGTGCAGGCCCGCTCCAGCACCGGCCCGCCCAGAGAGGCAAAGGCACCGGTGTCGGACACCACGCTGGCCTTGACCCCCTGGATGATGCCGTTTTCGTCGCAGCCCATGGTGAAGTCCATGTCGAAGCTGTGGCGCTTGGGGTGGACCAGGATGGACTCCTGGCGGGAGAGCTTTACCTTCACCGGCACACGGGCCACATACGCCAGCAGGGCGGCATGGTGCTGAACGGACATATCCTCCTTGCCGCCGAAGCCGCCGCCCACCAGCATGTTCTGGACCTGGCAGTGGTCATAGTCCACCCCCAGCATGGCGGCGCACTCGTGCATGGTGGTATGGGAGCTCTGGTCCGAGGTCAGCAGGCGGACGCCGCCATTGGGCAGGGGCAGGGCCACGCAGCACTCCGGCTCCAGAAAGGCGTGCTCTGTCCAGGGAGTATGGAAGTGCCGGGTCAGCACAAATTTGGAATGCCGGATGGCGCCCTCCGCGTCTCCCCGGGAGACGTGCTTGTATGCCTGAACGTTGTTCTCGTCCTCCTCAAACACCAGGGGTGCGTCCGGTGCAGCGGCCTCCGCCGGGTTGTGGACGGCGGGGAGCACCTCATACTCTACCTTCACCAGCTTTTTGGCGGCCTCCAGCGTCTCCTGGTCCCGGGCGCACACCAGAGCCACGGCGTCACCCAGATAGTGTGTGATCTCGCCCACGCCGATCATGGTGGGCTGGTCCTTTTTCAGATGGCCCACGTTGACCTTGCCGGGGATGTCCTTCTGGGTCAGAACGCACACCACGCCGGGCAGGGCCTCCGCCTGGCGGGTGTCGATGGACAGGACCCGGGCCCGGGCGTACTGGCTGCGCACTGCGCCGCCGTAGCACATCCCGTCCACATACACATCATCCGGATACTGGCCATAGCCCAGGACCTTTTCCTCCACGTCCAGCCGGTGGACGCGGCTGCCCATTTTCCAGTCGTCGGCAGAGGCCGCCGGCAGCTTCCCCTCCCGGAGGATCTTACCGGCCAGCAGGATACCGTCAATGATCTTCACATAGCCGGTGCAGCGGCAGATGTTGTTGCGGATGGCGAAGGCAGCCTCCTCCCGGGTGGGATCGGGATTTTCGTCCAGCAGGGCCTTGGCGGAGATGACCATGCCGGGGATGCAGAAGCCGCACTGGACGGCGCCCGCCTCGCCGAAGGCGAAGGTGTAAACCTGCTTTTCCCAGTCGGAAAGGCCCTCCACCGTGAGGATGGTCTTGCCCTCCAGCTTGTCGGTCTGGGGGATGCAGGCCTTGGTGGGTTTGCCGTCGATGAGAACGTGGCAGGTGCCGCAGGCGCCCTCGCTGCACCCATCCTTAACGGAGGTCAGATGCAGGGTATCCCGCAGAAAGCGGATGAGCTTCTGATTTTTTTCCACGGTCACGCTCTGCCCGTTAACGGTGAAGGTTGCCATGTGATCGTCTCCTTTGTCCCGGCCCGCCGACATATGGGGGCGTGATCTCAAACATTACCGCTGATTATACCATATTCATTCATTCTTCGCAAGGTGAAGCCTTATCCTTCTTTCAGAATAACCCAGGGCTTGCTTTTCCGGTCCAACGAGTGTATGATGGCAAAAATAATAAACACAGAGAGGAGTTCTGACAATGGATCTGACGGAAAAATGCCTGGAAAGCCGGGAGGTATACAAGGGCCGCGTCCTGCGGCTGCGGGTGGACACGGTGGCCCTGCCCAACGGGAAAACATCCCTGCGGGAGATTGTGGAGCATCCCGGCGGCGTGGGGATTCTGGCCCTGGACGAGAACGGCTGCGTTCCCATGGTGACCCAGTACCGCTATGCCTTCTCCCGGACGCTGCTGGAGATCCCTGCCGGGAAGCGGGAGCCCGGCGAGGAGCCCTTCGTCACCGCCCAGCGGGAGCTGAAAGAGGAGGTGGGGGCCACGGCGGCGGATTGGCAGCCCCTGGGGCAGATCATCGCCTCCCCGGGCTGCTATGACGAGGTGCTGCATCTGTACCTGGCCCGGGGCCTGACCTTCGGCGACACCCATCCCGACGAGGACGAGTTCCTGTCCGTCCGGCGCATCCCCTTTCAGGAGCTGGTGCAGCGGTGCCTCAGCGGCGAGATTCAGGACGGCAAAACCGTCACCGCCGTGCTGAAGGCAAAGCTCCTGCTGGGGCTGTGATTTTCCCGAAAAAACAGTGGACAAGCGGCATTAGTTGTGGTAATATGAGAAATTAACAAAAGAGATAACGCTTTTGCAGTTTCGTTTCCGCTCTGTGCGGGAGAAAGGAAGGATTTCGTCATGGCTGTGAAGGAAAGCTACGCAGGGAAAATCAACCGCAAGCTCAACAAGAAGCTCCATGTCATCGACGTGGCGGCGGGCCGTGTCCCGGCAGACCTGGTGCTGAAAAACGCTGCATACGTCAACGTGTTCTCCAACGAGCTGTGCCGCGGGGACATCGCCGTGGCCGAGGGGCTCATTGTGGGCATGGGCGAATACCACGGCAAGGTGGAGGCGGACGTAGGCGGCAAGATTGTGCTGCCGGGCTTCATCGACGCCCATATTCACCTGGAAAGCTCCCTGGTAAGCCCCAAGGAGTTTGCCAAGGCCGTGCTGCCCCACGGCACCACCACCGTCATCACCGATCCCCACGAGATCGCCAACGTCATGGGCACCGATGGCATCGAGTATATGCTCCAGGCCACCGAGGACCTGCCGGTGGACGTGCGGTTCATGCTGCCCTCCTGCGTTCCGGCCACGCCGCTGGACGAGTCCGGAGCCAATCTGGACTATCGGGCCATCGACTCCTTCTATGACCATCCCCGGGTCCAGGGCCTGGCGGAGATGATGAACTTTGTGGGCATCATCAACGGCGACAGCCAGGTGGTGGAAAAGATCGTGGCCTCCCAGGCCCACCACAAGAAGATCGACGGCCACGCCCCGGGCCTTACCGGCAACGACCTGAACGCCTATATCGCCGCCGGGGTGTACTCCGACCATGAGTGCTCCAATGTGGAGGAGGCCATGGCCAAGCTGGAGCGGGGACAGTTCATCATGATCCGGGAGGGCACCGCCGCCCGGAACCTGGAGGCGCTGGCCCCTCTGCTGTGCGGCAAATACATTGAGCGCTGCATGTTCTGCACCGACGACAAGCACCCCAACGACCTGCTGGAAAAGGGCCACATCGACTACATCGTCAAAAAGGCCATCTCCCTGGGCGCGGACCCCATCATGGCGGTGAAGGCCGCCGGGTACACCGCCGCCCGGTACTTCCTGCTGAATAACCGCGGCGCCATTGCCCCCGGGTATCTGGCGGACTTTGTGGTCATCGACAACTGGGAGAACTTCGAGATCGAGATGGTCTATAAGAAGGGCAAGCTCATGTACGACGGCGTTCTGCGGGACTTCGACACCCCGGAGATCGACCCCTATCTGGTCAAGCGGGCCCACGACACCTTCCATGTGGCCTCCCTGTCCGCCGCCGACTTCACCGACAAGCGCCCCCACGCCGTCATCGGCATGGTGCCCGGCGAGATCGTGTCCGAGGACGCGGGCTATGCCGACCACATCGACCTGGAGCAGGACATTCTCAAGATCGCCGTGATCGAGCGGCATAAGAACACCCACCACATCGGCCTGGGCTATATCAAGGGCTACGGCCTTAAGCATGGCGCCGTGGCCACCTCCATCAGCCACGACAGCCACAACATCATCGTGGTGGGCACCTCCGAGGAGGACATGGCCGCCGCCGCCAACCGCATTGTGGAGAATCGCGGCGGCATCACCGTAATGGACGGCGGCCAGATCCTGGGCGAGGTGGCCCTGCCCATCGCGGGCATCATGTCCGACGATAGCCTGGTGATGGTGAACAGCGCCCTGGAGGCCGCCAAGGACGAGGCCTTCCGGCTGGGCGTGTCCCGGGGCATTGACCCCTTCATGACCCTGAGCTTCATGGCTCTGCCGGTGATCCCGTCCCTGCGGCTGACCACCCGGGGCGTGTTCGATGTGCTGACCCAGCGGTATGTGTGATGGGCTGCTGCCTCTGAACCTCCTGGAGCTGACCTGGCACTGCCGAAAAAACTGACGATGAAAAATGGGATATCCGGCCTGAAACGCCGGATATCCCATTTGAATCCTCATTATATAACAAACAGCCGCGCATGCCCAAGCGCGGCTGTTTGTTATGTTTGGGGTAGGAAAATCCCCATGGAAAAGATGGGCAGCAGGCGCTGCCAGGTATTTTCAGCGGCGAAGGAGGTAAACCATAGCCGCTCTCGGCTGCAAATTCAGAACTGGAGACGATTCTCCTTGGACCAGGTGGTCAGATTCAGACGGGGGTAGCGCCGTCGCAGCTCCTCGGCGGTTTCGGCGTCGCCGCCGGTCATCAGAATCCGGTTGACAGCCTCCACATCGGCGGCCGGCATGCCGTGGTCAGCGGTCTTGCCGCAGTCGCGGCAGGTATAGGTTCCATTTTCGGAAACCGTCACCTCGCTGCTGCCGCAGAAGGCACAGCGATGCATCTTTGTAATCAGAGCCATTTTCGATTTTTCCTCTCTTTCCTCAAGTCCATGGGTAGGATATCATAGAATTTTACATTTGTAAAACGCATATTTTCGATTGAAGTCATGAAAAAAAGGGTGTACAATGAGGAATACAGTCAAAGAAAGACGAGGTGGGGGACATGAGCGCCACAAAATACCAGATTTTCCTGAAAACCGTGGAATGCGGCAGCTTTACCAAGGCGGCGGCGGACCTGAATTTCTCACAGTCCGGAATCAGCCACGCCATCAGCTCCCTGGAGGAGGAGCTGGGGGTGACGCTGCTGAGCCGGAACCGGGGCGGCGTGACCCTGACCGGCGATGGCCGGGCATTGCTTCCGCAGATTCAGCAGCTCTGCACGGAATATCACCGACTGGCCCAGCAGGCGGCGGACCTGCGGGGCATGGATGCAGGCCTTGTGAAGGTGGCCTCGTTTTCCAGCGTCTCCGCCCAGTGGCTGCCTATGATCCTGAAGGCCTTCAGCAAGCTGTATCCGGCCATCGAGTTCGAAATTCAGACCTGCGACTTCTATGACCAGATCGAGGAGCTGATCATCACCGGGCAGGCGGACTGCGGCTTTCTGCGGATGCCGTCCCTGAAGGGACTGCAGGTGTATCCTCTGCACCTGGACCAGTTGAAGGTCATTGTGCCCTGCGGGCATCCCCTGGCCAACAGCGATCCCTTCCCGGTGGAGGCCCTGGCCACGGAGCCGGTGATCCAGCTGGAGGAGGGGGACGATTACGAAATCCGGGCCGCCTTCGACGAAATGGGTGTGCGGCCCCATGTGCGATATATCGCACGGGAGGACCGGACCATTCTGTCCATGGTGTCCAACGGCCTGGGCATCAGCCTGCTGCCGGAGCTGATGGTGCGCCACAGCCCCTACCCCCTGGTGGTATGCCAGCCGCCCAAGGCCTTTTACCGGCGCATCGCCATCGGCGTCAAGGACGAGAAGGCCCTGTCCCACTCCACCCAGCGGTTTGTGGACCACGTCCGGGCCTGGGTGCAGGTAAATGGGTTCAAGTAAGAATATCTCTTTACAAATGCGCCCCACTGGGATATGATGGAGAAAGTATAAAGAATAAAGGAGAAGCTCCCATGATCTATTTCAACAGCGACTATCTGGAGGGCGCTCATCCCAGCGTGATGGCGCGGCTCAACGAGACAAATATGGTGCAGACCGTGGGCTACGGCGAGGACGAATACTGCGCGGCGGCCCGGGAGAAGATCCGCGCCGTCTGCCAGGCGCCGGAGGCTGACGTTCACTTCCTGGTGGGTGGCACCCAGACCAACACCACCGTGATCGCCTCCATTCTGCGGCCCTGGCAGGGTGTGCTGTCCGCCGACAGCGGACACATCAACTGCCACGAGGCGGGAGCCATCGAGTCCACCGGACACAAGGTCATCACCCTGCCTGCGGCAGAGGGGAAGATCACCGCCCAGCAGGTGCAGGATTATGTGGAGTGGCACCGGAACGACGAGTCCACCGAGCACATTGTCCAGCCCGGCATGGTGTATATCTCCCACCCCACCGAGGGCGGCACCCTGTATTCCAAGGCGGAGCTGACGGCTCTGTACGACACCTGCCGGAAATACGGCCTGCCGCTGTTCATCGACGGGGCCCGGCTGGGCTACGGCGTCATGGCCGACGGCTCTGAGCTGACCATACCGGAGATTGCCCGCCTGTGCGACGTGTTCTATATCGGCGGCACCAAGGTGGGAGCCCTGTTCGGCGAGGCCGTGGTGATCATGAACCCGGCGCTGAAGAAGGATTTCCGCTTCATCATGAAGCAGCGGGGCGGCCGCATGGCCAAGGGCCGTCTGCTGGGCATCCAGTTTGACGCCCTGTTCACCGACGATCTGTACTTTAAGATTTCCCGCCACGCCGACGAGATGGCCTATCAGATTCGTGACATCTTCGTGTCCGCCGGTTATCCGCTGCTGTTTGACTCTCCCACCAACCAGCAGTACCCCATTATGCCGGACGATGAGCTGGCGGAGCTGGGGGAGAACTTCGGCTATGAATACTGGGAGCGGGTGGATAAGACCCATTCCGGCGTGCGCTTCTGCGCCAGCTGGGCCACCACCCAGGAGCACGTGGACGCCCTGCGGGCCGCCGTACAGGCCCTGCGAAAATAACAACAACCGGAACAAATTGGAACAATTTGAGGAGGAACGACACATGGAAACATACGGACTGGAAAAGCTGGGCATCATCAACGCCGGGGCGGTGTACCGCAATCTGACGCCGGCGCAGCTGGTGGAGCACGCTCTGCGCCGGGGGGAGGGCACCCTGTCCAACACCGGAGCCCTGGTGGTCAAGACCGGGAAGTACACCGGCCGCAGCGCCAACGACAAGTTCATTGTGGACACCCCCGCTGTCCATGACGACATCGCCTGGGGCAAGGTGAACCGGCCCATGGACAAGGCCCGGTTCGACGCCATCTATGCCAAGGTCACGGCGTATCTGCAGAATAAGGACGTGTTCATTTTCGACGGCTTCGCCGGAGCGGACCCCAAGTATACCAAGGCCTTCCGCATCGTCAACGAGCTGGCCAGTCAGAATCTGTTCATCCACCAGCTGCTGCGCCGCCCCACGGCGGACCAGCTGAAGGACTTCCATGAGGATTATACCATCATTGCCGCCCCCGGCTTCAAGTGCATCCCCGAGATAGACGGCACCCGGTCCGAGGCTGCCGTTCTGGTGGACTATGAGGCCCATCTGGTGGTGATCTGCGGCACCCAGTACGCCGGCGAGATCAAGAAGTCCGTGTTCTCCGTGATGAACTATGTCCTGCCCAAGCAGGGTGTGTTCCCCATGCACTGCTCCGCCAACATCGGCAAGGACGGCGACTCCGCCGTGTTCTTCGGCCTGTCCGGTACCGGCAAGACCACCCTGTCCGCCGATCCCGCCCGCAAGCTCATCGGCGATGACGAGCACGGCTGGGCCGACGACTCCGTGTTCAACTTCGAGGGCGGGTGCTACGCCAAGTGCATCAACCTCTCTCCCGAGGGCGAGCCGGAGATCTACAACGCCATCCGCTTCGGCGCGCTGGTGGAGAACGTGGTCATGGACCCCGACACCCGGGAGTTCGACTTCGACGACGATTCCCTGGCGGTGAACAGCCGGGTGGGCTATCCTGTGGAGTACATCCCCAATGCAGAGCTCTCCGGCATGAGCCCCAGCGTGCCCAAGACGGTGATCTTCCTGACGGCGGACGCCTACGGTGTGCTGCCTCCCATCAGCAAGCTGGATAAGAACCAGGCCATGTATTACTTCGTCTCCGGCTTCACCAGCAAGGTGGCCGGCACTGAGATCGGCGTCACCGAGCCGGTGCCCACCTTCTCCACCTGCTTCGGCGAGCCCTTCCTGCCGCTGGATCCCTCCGTATACGCCGCCATGCTGGCGGATAAGGTGGAGAAGTCCGGGGCCAGGGTGTACCTGGTGAACACCGGCTGGAACGGCACCGGCAAGCGCATGAAGCTCCGCTACACCCGGGCCATGGTCACCGCGGCCCTGACCGGCGAGATCGAGAAGGCGGAGTTCGTCACCGACCCCACCTTCGGCGTCCAGGTGCCCACCTCCATTGAGGGCGTACCCAGCGAGCTGCTGATCCCCGCCAACACCTGGGAGGATCAGGCGGCCTATGAGGCCAGCTGCAGGAAGCTGGCGGCCAGCTTTGTGGAGAATTTCAAGAAGTATACCCGCATGAGCGCGGAAGTGGTGGCCGCAGGCCCCAAGGCGTAACGAAACAGCAACCGGGCTGGGCGTGAAACCCAGCCCGGTTTTTACAAAAGGAGAGCCTATGTTAGAACTGCGTATTCTGGTGGACGACATCGACTATGACTCCATTGCGGAGTATCTGATCCCTGCGGTGGCGGAGAAGCTGCGCCGGGAGGAAAAGGGCGGCATCCTGGGCGGCGTCCTGGCCGGGAACCCGGACGTGGCGGCCTCCGTGGCCCGGACGGTACTGGGGACCATGAGCCAGGAGCAGAAGGACCAGCTGCTGGTGCAGCTGGTGACCAAAAACCGCGAAAAGCTGCTGGATAAGGGAAACCAGGCCGCCCGCAGCCGGGGCATCGGCGTGCAGCTGTGCGATGTGGCGGTGCGGAAGCTCTGAGAAAACGCCCCAATATCGGCAGAGCAGCCGCCCCGCCGGGCGGCTGTTCTTTTTTGCTTGTAATCGAAGGGAATTTCTGATATAATGCACCTGAATGCTAATTTGGGGAGGAAGTCCTGTGGGATATCTGGAAAATTTGTGGAATGCGCTGGACTTTGGCTCCCTGCGGGATATGGTTCTGAGGCTGGTGTCGGTTTTTCTGTGCCTGACGGTGCATGAGACCTGCCATGGCCTGGCGGCCCTGGCCCTGGGGGACCCCACGGCCAAGCGGGCCCGGCGGCTGAGCCTGAACCCCCTGCGCCACATCGACTGGTTCGGCCTGCTGATGATGGTAACGGTGGGCTTCGGCTGGGCCAAGCCCGTGCCGGTGGACCCCCGGTATTTCCGCCGGCCCAAGCAGGGCATGGCCCTGACGGCCCTGGCGGGGCCGGTGTCCAACTTTTTGCTGGCGCTGGTGCTGCTGTTTGCGGGACGGCTGGTGTACGACTATGCCCCGTATTCCGCCGCCAACCAGCGGCTGCTGACCTTTCTGCTGACCACGGCCATCCTGTCTCTGGGCCTGGGGCTGTTCAACCTGATCCCCATTCCGCCGCTGGACGGCAGCAAGGTGCTGTTTTCTCTGCTTCCCGACCGGGCCTACAACACCATGCTGCGCTACGAGCGATACGGCATGCTTCTGCTGTGGGCGGTGGTGCTGCTGGGCGTGGGGGACAGATGGATGAGCGCCGCCATCCAGTGGACCTATGAGCTATTCTGCCGCGTGGTCGGCTTTTAAGAGGGTACAGGCAATTGGAAAGTCCCATTTATAAGCTGGAAAAGGTGGTTCAGGGAAAAGAGGAGCTTCAGGATTTCGAGGGGCCTCTGGACCTGATCCTGTTTCTGCTGAGCAAGAATAAAATCGAGATACAGGACATCCCCATTGCCCTGATCCTGGACCAGTATCTGGCCTATCTGGACCGGCGCAAGGAGATGGACCTGGAGGTGGCCAGCGAGTTTGTGACCATGGCCGCCCACCTGATGTATATCAAGACCCGGATGCTCCTATCCCTGGAGGACGAGGAGGCCAAAAACGAGATGGACGCCCTGATCCAGTCCCTGGCGGAGCGCCAGCGGGGCGAGGCCTATGCCCGGGTACGCCGCCTGGCGGAGCTGCTGGGCCCCATGGGCGAGTTTGGCCGCAGCATCCTGACCCGGGACCCCGAGCCTATGGAGCGGGGCAAGGTATATGAATACGACCAGCAGCCCGCCGACCTGGTCATCGCCATGCAGGAGGTCACCGACCGCCGGGGCCAGGCGGAAACGCCGCCTCTGCGGGCCTTTGACGAGATCGTCCGGCGGGAGCCCTATTCCGTGGAGCAGAAGGCCAAGGAGATCGTCCGGCGGCTGAAAGAAGGCGGCATCACCCGGTTTCTGCTGCTGTTCCGGGGCAGCCGCAGCCGCAGCGAGCTGGTGGCCACGTTTATGGCGGTGCTGGAGCTGTGCCGCAGCCGGATCATCCGGCTGGCCGGACCCGCCGCCGACTGCACCGTTACCTGCCGGGAGGACCCGGAAAACACCGAGGAATAAAACATGGAAGCAATGGAAATGAAAGAAATAGAGGCCGCGGTAGAGGGCATTCTGTTTGCCTCCGGGGAACCGGTGGCGGCGGACCGCATCGCCGTGGCCCTGGACCTGGACCGGGACACCGTGGACCAGGTGCTGCGCCGCCTGGCGGACTACTACAGCTATGAGCGCCGGGGTATGCGCCTGGTGCGGATGGAGGATACCTGGCAGCTGTGCTCCGCCCCGGAGTACGCCGACCTGATCCGCCGGGCCTTCGAGATCCGCAAGCCTGCGAAGCTGTCCCAGCCGGCTCTGGAGGTGCTGACCATCATCGCCTACTATCAGCCCACCACCCGGGCCTATGTGGACCAAATTCGCGGCGTGGACAGCGCCTACACCGTGGGCCTGCTGCTGGACCGGCACCTGATCGAGGAGTGCGGGCGGCTGCAGGTGCCGGGACGGCCCCGGCTGTACCGCACCACCAAGGCGTTTCTGCGGGCATTTCATCTGAACTCGCTGGACGATCTGCCGGAGATCCCAGGCCTGGAGGCTGACGGACAGCTGCGGCTGAATGACGACGGCGCCGTTCAGGAGCCGGAACAATAATTACAGGAAGGGGGACCCTGCATGGTCGCGCTGTGGATACTGGGCATACTGCTGGCACTGATCGTGGCGGCGCTGTTTCTGCGGGTGGGGGTGCGCATCGCCTTTGGCGACGAGCTGCGCGTTACCGCCGCAGCGGGGCCTGTGCGGATACAGATCGTGCCGAGTCCCCCGAAAAAGCCCAAAAAACAGAAAAAGCACAAGGAGAAAAAGAATCCGCCCGAAAAGCAGAAGGCAGCGCCCCGGGAGAAGCGGAAGCTGGGCCTGACGCCCGGCGATATCCGGTCGGTGCTGCCGTACCTGTGGCAGTCCCTGAAAGGGGCCCTGCGAAAGACCCGGCAGCGGCTGCGGGTGGACCCCCTGCGCCTGTCGCTGGTCCTGGGCGGGGAACCGGACCCTGCCGCCTCCGCCGAGACCTACGGCTGGCTCAGTGCGGCGGTGTGGACCTTTATGCCCCGGCTGGAGGAGCTGATGCGTATTCCTGACCCCTATATCCACCTGGACGTGGACTATTCCGCCGCCGAAACCCGGGCGGAGGGGGAGGTGGGCCTGTCCTTCCAGATCCGGGACCTGTTCGCCATCGGCTTTGCCTTCGGCATCCCGGTGCTGAAGTGGCTGCTCCGGTGGAAGAAGGAGAAGAAGCTCCGGGAGGAGGCTCAGAAGGCCGAAAATCCCGAAAAGCCCCAGGAACCTGTGACCAACGATGAAAAAAGCGCCTGATACAAATACGAAAGGATGACACCCATGGAAAACAATGAGAGAAAGAACAATTCCCTGACGGAGCTGATGGAGGCATCCATGAGCAAGATCCGGGATATGGTGGATTCCAACACCATCATCGGCGAGCCCATCCAGACCCCCGATGGCGTGACCCTGATTCCCGTATCCCGGCTGAGCTTCGGCTTCGGCTGCGGCGGCGGCGATTACGGCAAGCAGGCCCCCAAATTCGGCGGCGCCAGCACCGCCGGTGTCAAGGTGGAGCCGGTGGCTTTCCTGGTGGTGAAGGACGGCGTCACCCGAGTGATGCCCGTGGCCCTGCCTGCCGTGGGCACCGTGGACCGGGTCATCGACCTGGTGCCCCAGGTCATGGACCGGGTGGAGAATTTCATCGACAAGAAGAAAGCGGCAAAAGAGACGTTCTGAGTGAATAAGATGGGGTCATCACGGATGGATTCGGGGTGATCTCATTGAGAAAACGGACGTGGCTGCTGGTGGGGCTGGCGCTGTGGTGGTGCCTGACGCCGGTGCGGGTGTGGGGCGTGTCCACCAGCGCCTCTGCCGCCGTGCTGATGGACGCGGACACCGGACAGGTGCTGTATGACCTCAACGGCGGCCGGCGGATGCTGATCGCCAGCACCACCAAGATCATGACGGTCCTGGTGGCGCTGGAACGCGCCTCGCCTACGGACGTCATCACTGTAAAGCAGAAACACATGACAGAGGGCTCCTCCATGTACCTCAAGCCCGGAGAGCGGGTGACGGTGGAGGAACTGCTGTACGGCCTGCTGCTGTGCTCCGGCAACGACGCGGCGGAGGCCCTGGCCGACGGCTGCGGCGGGACGGCATCCTTTGTCCGGCGGATGAACGGCCTGGCAGGGGAGCTGGGGATGGAGGATACCTCCTTTGAAAACCCCAGCGGCTTGGACGGCCAGGCCCACTATTCCACCGCCCGGGACATGGCCCGTCTGGCGGCCTATGCCGCCGGGAACCATACCTTTGTGCGCCTGTGCTCCACCCGGAGCGTTACCATCGGCGGACGCACCATGACCAATCATAACCGGCTTCTGCGGGCGGTGCCCGGGTGCATCGGCATGAAGACCGGCTACACCAGAGCCGCGGGACGGACCCTGGTCAGCGCTGCTGAACGGGACGGCCGGCGGCTGGTGGCTGTCACCCTGCAGGACGGCAACGACTGGGCGGATCATGCCGCCCTGTATGACTGGGGCTTTGCCCAACCCGCCGGGCAGGAGACGGCGGACCACCGCCGGGAGGATACGCCGTGAAGGAGCGACTGCAAAAGATCATAGCGGCTGCCGGAATCTGCTCCCGCCGGGCGGCGGAGGAGCTGCTGCGGCATGGCCGGGTCCGGGTCAACGGACAGCCCGCCGCCCTGGGAGACCAGGCGGACCCGGAGTCGGACACCGTCACGGTGGACGGCCAGCCCCTGCGGCGGGACACCCGCCGGGTGTACCTGATGCTGAACAAGCCCCGGGGCTATGTCACCACCCTGTCTGATGAGCGGGGACGGCGGACGGCGGCGGAGCTGGTGTCCGGCTGCGGCGCGCGGGTGTACCCCGTGGGGCGGCTGGACATGGACTCCGAGGGCCTGCTGCTGATGACCAACGACGGGGCCTGGATGCAGCGGCTGCTGCACCCCAGCCACCAGATCGAGAAGGAATACCGGGTCACGGTGACGGGCCCGGTGGAGGGGGCCGCCCAGCGGCTGGCCGCCATCCGGGACCTGGAGGGGGAGCGCATCCGCCCGGCCCGGGTCCGGGAGCTGTGGCGGGACGGCAGCAAGGCCGCCCTGTCCGTCACCATCCATGAGGGAAAAAACCGCCAGATCCGCCGGATGTGCCGCCAGGCGGGACTGGCGGTGCGGCGCCTGCAGCGGGTGCGGGAGCACACGCTGACGCTGGGGGACCTGCCAGTGGGGCAGTGGCGGTATCTGACGCAGCAGGAGCTGCGCGATTTGGAAGGAAGCGAGAAGTCGTGAGCAAAAACGTGCTCCAGACCATACGAAGCCGGACGGACAGCTTTTCCCGGGGGCAGAAGCGCATTGCCGACTATATTCTGATGAATTATGACAAGGCGGCGTTTATGACCGCCGGGCACCTGGGGCGCAAGGCCCAGGTCAGCGAGTCCACGGTGGTGCGGTTCGCCTCCCAGCTGGGGTACGACGGGTATCCCAATATGCAGCGTGCCCTGCAGGAGCTGGTCCGGGGCAAGCTCACGTCCCTGCAGCGCATCCAGGTGTCCCGGGATCAGATGCAGGAGCAGGATGTGCTCATCGGCGTGATGCAGCGGGACATGAACAGCATCCACACCGCCATCGAAAGCGTGGACCGGGCCGCCTTTGACCAGGTGGTGGACCGGTTGCTGACGGCCAGCCATATCTATCTGATGGGCGTGCGGTCATCGGCGTTTCTGGCGGGGTATCTGAACTTTTATCTGCACCTGATGTTCAAGAACGTCACCCTGGTGCAGAATGCCGCCGCCGGCGAGATCTTCGAGCAGCTCAGCCAGATCGGCCCCGGGGACGTGCTGGTGGGCATCAGCTTCCCCCGGTACTCCCAGATGGCCATCCACGCCGTGGAGTATGCCCGGGACCGGGGCGCCGACGTGGTGGCCATCACCGACGGGCAGATGTCGCCCCTTTACCGGATGGCCACGGTATCGCTGCTGGTGCGCAGCGATATGATCTCCTTTGTGGACTCCATGGCTGCTCCCCTGAGCCTGCTGAACGCACTGATCGTGGCGGTGGGGCGGCAGAAAAACGAGGAAGTATCCGGCACCTTCTCCCAGCTGGAGAATGTCTGGTCCAAATACAACATATTCGGGAAAACGGAAGATGAATCATAAGCGTATCGCGGTGGTGGGCGGAGGAGCCGCTGGACTGATGGCGGCTATCGCCGCCGCCGAGGGCGGCGGACAGGTGACGCTGCTGGAGCCCAACGACCGTCTGGGCAAAAAACTGAACATCACCGGCAAGGGGCGGTGCAACGTGACCAACAACTGCTCCCGGGAGGAGCTTCTGCAGAACATCCCCCGGAACGGGCGGTTTCTGTACGGGGCCTTCGCCCGGTTCGACAGCCGGGACGCCATGGCCTTTTTTGAGAAGCTGGGTGTCCCCCTGAAAACCGAGCGGGGCAACCGGGTGTTTCCCCAGTCGGACTGCGCCTTCGACGTTTCCGGGGCCTTGCGCCGCCGGTGCGAAAGGCTGGGCGTGAAGTGGGTCCGGGACCGGGCCGTATCCGTGGACACGGACGGGGGCCGGGTCTGCGGCGTCACCGGACAGCAGGGAACCTACCCGGCGGAGGCGGTGATCCTGGCTACCGGCGGCGTCAGCTATCCCGCCACCGGCTCCACCGGCGACGGATATCGCATGGCCCGGGACCTGGGCCACGAGATCGTGCCGCCCTGCGGCTCCCTGGTGCCTCTGGTCAGCGGGGACGACGCCTGTCGCCGGATGCAGGGCCTGGCCCTGAAAAATGTGGAGCTGACGGCCCTGAACGGAAAGAATAAGGTACAGTTCCGGGATTTCGGCGAGCTGCTGTTCACCCACTTCGGCGTGTCGGGACCTCTGGTGCTGTCCGCCAGCGCCCACCTGCGGCACTGGGACCGGGAGCAGTACCGTCTGTCCATCGACCTGAAGCCGGCGCTGGACCGGGAAAAGCTGGAGGCCCGCATCCTGCGGGACCTGGGGGAGAATCCCAACCGGGACTTCGAGAAGATACTGGCTGGCCTGGTACCCCACAGCATGGTGCCGGTGATACTGGAGCGGCTGGAGATCCCGGCGGGGCTGAAGGCCAACTCCGTGACGAAGGCCCAGCGCCGGGCACTGGAGGAGATGCTGAAGGGCTTCCCTGTGTCCGTTACCGGGCCGAGACCGGTGGCGGAAGCCATCGTCACCTCCGGCGGCGTGAAGGTGAACCAGGTGCAGCCGTCTACCATGGAATCAAAGCTGACCCCGGGGCTTTATTTTGCCGGGGAAATACTGGATGTTGACGCCTATACCGGCGGCTTCAACCTGCAGATCGCCTGGTCTACCGGGCATCTGGCGGGGACAAGCGCCGCCGTGGCGGAAGGAGAATGAGCATGGCCGAAAAATATTCCGTAGCCATAGACGGCCCCTCCGGGGCCGGAAAGAGCACCCTGGCCAAGGCGGCGGCAGCGGCGCTGGGCATCTGTTATGTGGACACCGGGGCCATTTACCGCACCATCGGATACGGGGTGTACCGCCGCGGGATCAACCCGTCGGACGCCGGAGCCGTGGCGGCGGTACTGCCGGATATGCAGCTGGAAATGCGCTATGACCAGGCGGGCCTGCAACGGATGATGCTGGCCGGGGAGGACGTGACGGATCAGATCCGCCTGCCGGAGATGTCCCGGTACGCCTCCACCGTCTCCGCCATTCCGGCGGTGCGGGACTTCCTGCTGGAGCTGCAGCGGGAGCAGGCCCGGCGTCACAGCGTCATCATGGACGGCCGGGACATCGGCACGGTGGTGCTGCCGGATGCCACGGTGAAGATTTTCCTCACCGCCGCGCCGGAGGTGCGGGCCATGCGCCGCTTCCGGGAGCTGGAGCAGCGCGGCACCTCCCAGCCCTATGACCAGGTGCTCCGTGAGATCGTGGACCGGGACTATGCCGATACCCACCGGGCCATCGCCCCGCTGCGCCGGGCGGAGGACGCCGTGGAGCTGGACACCGGCGCCCTGACCTTTGAGGAGAGCCTGCACCTGCTGCTGGAGACCATAAGGAGGCGGGCAAAGCTGTGAAAAATCCGCATTTTGTCCGGATTCAGAAAATCCTGGGGCCGCTGGTGCGGTTTCTGTTCCCCATTTCCCTGGAGGGGACGGAAAATCTGCCGGAGGACCGGCCGGTGATGCTCTGCGCCAACCACAGCAGCGCCTGGGACCCGGTCCTGTTCGTGGCAGCCATATGGACGGGTTATCCCCTGCGGATCATGGCCAAAAAGCAGCTGCTGCGGATTCCCATCCTGGGCAGCATTCTCAAGGCCATCGGCGTGTTTGCCGTGGATCGGGGCAACTCGGACATCCAGGCGGTGAAAACCGCCATCCAGAGCCTGAAGCAGGGCTGGAACCTGCTGATTTTCCCGGAGGGCACCCGGGTGAAGAACCCGGGACAGGCGGAGGTCAAGGGCGGCGCGGCCATGATGGCCATTCGCTCCGGGGTGGACATGGTGCCCATGTTCATCGACACGAAAAAGCGCCTGTTCCATCGGGTGCACATCATCATCGGCCGGCCCTATACCCCGGTGTACACCGGACGCAAGGGCACGGCGGAGGAATACCAGGCCAACGCCGACGAGATCATGCGGCGGGCCTATGCATTGGGAGGGATCGTATGCCGGTGATCCAAGCGAAAAGCGCCGGCTTCTGCTACGGTGTGCGCCGGGCCGTGGAGCTGGCGGAGAAGACCGCCCGGGAAACCGGCGGCTGCGTGATGCTGGGCAGCATCATCCACAACGCCAATGTGGTGGCCCGGCTGGAGCAGCTGGGAGCCCGCCAGGTGGATTCCCCGGATGCGGTCCGCCCCGGGGACACGGTGATCATCCGCTCCCACGGGGAGACAAAGCAGGTGCTGGAGCGGCTGGAGGCCATGGGGGCCCGGTGCGTCAACGCCACCTGTCCCAACGTTCTGCACATCCAGCATATCGTGTCCCGGGCCGGTCAGGCCGGGCGCAATCCCCTGGTCATCGGCGAGCCCCATCACCCGGAGGTCATGGGCGCGGCCAGCTGGTGGGACGGGACCCTGGTGTTTCCGGGGCCGGAGGAGCTGGAGCGGTGGCTGCTGGAGGACCCGGCCCGCCGGGACCTGCCCCTGACGGCGGTGGCCCAGACCACCTGCGTCCGGAGCATCTGGGAAAGTTCAAAAAAAATTCTAAAAAAACTGTGTACAAACGCGGAATTATTTGATACAATATGTGATGCTACGCATAGACGTCAGTCCGAGGCGGCGGAGATCGCCTCCCGGGTGGACGTCATGGTCGTGGTCGGAGATCGTAAAAGTGCCAACACCAAACATTTGACAGAGATTTGCCGTGAGCTGTGCCCCAGAGTGTACCAGATCGAGGGGGCGGAGGAGCTTACACCGGACCTTTTTATTGGATGTTCATTGGCGGGACTTACGGCCGGCGCGTCCACACCGGCGGGCATCATTAAGGAGGTATATACAACGATGAGCGAAGAAATCAAGAACAACGAAATCAAGGAAGAGAGCTTCGAGGAGCTGCTGGACAAATCTTTCAAGACTTTAAATACAGGAGAGAAGGTAACCGGTATCGTGACGGCTGTTGGTCCCACCGAGGTTCAGGTGGACCTGGGCTGCAAGCAGGCCGGCTACATTGCCGTGGACGAGCTGTCCGCTGATCCCAACGTGAAGCCCGAGGACGTGGTGAAGGTCGGCGACGAGATCGAGACCTACATCATCCGCGTCAACGACGTGGAGGGCTATGCCATGCTGTCCAAGAAGCGCCTGGACGCCGTGAAGGTCTGGGAGGACATCGAGGAGGCCCGCGAGAACAAGACCACCCTGGAGGGCAAGGTCACCGAGGAGAACAAGGGCGGCATCGTCGTCAACGTCAAGGGCGTGCGCGTGTTCGTGCCCGCTTCCCAGAGCGGCCAGCCCCGCGGCGCCGATCTGTCCGAGATGATCGGCCAGACCGTGTCCCTGCGGATCACCGAGGTCAACCGTGCCCGCCGCCGGGTGGTGGGCTCCATCCGTGCCGTGCAGTACGAGGCCCGTCAGGCCGCCCAGGCTGCCATCTGGGAGAGCATCGAGGTCGGCAAGCACTACACCGGCACCGTGAAGTCCATGACCAGCTACGGCGTGTTCGTGGACATCGGCGGCGTGGACGGTATGGTACATATCTCCGAGCTGTCCTGGTCCCGCATCAAGAACCCCGCCGAGGTGGTTTCCGTGGGCGACACCCTGGATGTGTACGTCATCTCCTTCGATCCCGAGAAGCACAAGATCTCCCTGGGCGTCAAGGATCACTCCTGCAACCCCTGGGACACCTTCATGAACAGCTATAAGGTGGGCGATGTGGCCAACGTCCGCATCGTGAAGCTGATGACCTTCGGCGCCTTTGCCGAGGTCGTGCCCGGCGTGGATGGTCTGATCCACATCTCCCAGATCGCGGACCGCCGCATCGAGAAGCCCGGTGACGTTCTGTCCGAGGGCCAGATGGTGGACGCCAAGATCACCGCCGTGGACGAGGAGAAGCAGAAGATCTCCCTGTCCATCCGCGCTCTGCTGAACGACGAGCCCGCCGAGGACGAGGAGTAAGCTTCCCTCCGAACCGGCCTGTGTCGGAACTGAATCGCTGACAAACGGCCCCCGGTGTCGTACCGGGGGCCGTTTTTTGTACGTCGCGGGGGTCAGCGCTGGTTCTGGTTCTGGTTCTGGTTCTGATTGCTGTTCTGGTTCTGATTCTGCTTGGAATTGCGGTTCTGACGGGTGTTCTGATTCTGATTCTGGTTGTTGTTCTGGTTCTGGTTCTGATTCTGGTTCTGGTTCTGGTACTTGTCCATGACGGACACCTCCTTCTGTACCTGCGGTACAGGGATAGTTTGGCCGGAACCGGCGAAAACATGCACGGAAGTGCGCAAAAAAATGCAAACGGCGGCGGCGGGGTTGTTCCGGAACAGGGAATCTGGTATAATGCGGATAGAAATTTTTGCAGAGGAGGGAATCGTCATGCGGACGCTGGCCGCCATATCGCTGTCCTTTGCCGCCGCCGTTTTCGCGGCGGTGCTGCTGCCTTGGTCCGGGTGGACCTGGTGGGCGGCAATCGTCTGCGGAGCAATGGGGCTGGCGGCGGTGCTGCTGCGCCGCCGTCTGCCGGACCAGCTGCGGCTGCGGGCGGCGGTGATTCTGTTCTCCCTCTGCGGAGGACTGCTGTATTTCGGCGGGTATCAGGCCCTGGTCCAGCAGCCGGTGCTGGAGCGCTGCGGCCGGGAGGCGGAATTTTCCGCCGTTGCGGCGGACTTCGGCCAGCTGACGGAGCAGGGCGGCCGGGTGACGGTGTATCCGGAGGGGCTCCGGGGCGTCAAGGCGGTCTGCTACGGCGGCCAGGAGCTGGCCCAATTGGAGCCGGGACAGCGGATCACCGGCTACGCCCGCTGGCAGGACGCCGGGCGCATCCACGAAAACGACGTGACCACCTTCACCTCCCGGGGCGTGTTCGCCCTGCTGTATGTCCAGGGGGACGTGACGGAGGATGCGGGCAGCGCCGGGAGCCTGCGGTGGCTGCCCCAGCGGACGGCCCGGGCCCTGCGGGAAAAGATCGCCGCCATCTGGGACGATGAGACCACCGCCGCCTTCGTCACGGCGGAGCTGACCGGAGACCGGGGCGGCCTGTCCGTGGCGGACGAGACGGCCATGTCCCAGGCGGGACTTTCCCACCTGTTCGCCGTGTCCGGCCTGCACTGCGCGTTTCTGGTGAGCCTGCTGGGTCTGCTGCTGGGCAGCAGGCGGCGGCTGTCCGCCGGGGTATCCATGGCAGTGCTGGCGTTTTATATGCTGGTGGTGGGCCTGTCGCCGTCGGTGGTGCGGGCGTGCATCATGCAGGCCTTCGTGCTGGCGGCGCCCCTGTTCAAGCGGGACAGCGACGGCCTCACCAGCCTGGGTGCGGCGCTGCTGGTGATTTTGCTGGCCAACCCCTTCGCCGCCGGAAGCATCAGCTTGCAGCTGAGTTTTGCGGCCACCCTGGGACTGGTGTGGCTGTCGCCGAAGCTGTACCGGAATCTGTCCCGGTTCTACACCGGGACAAGCCGGGCCGTCCGATGGGCGGTGAACTTCCTGGGCGCCAACGTGTCGGCGTCCGTCTCGGCTCTGGTTTTCACCATTCCGCTGACGGCCATCTACTTCAACATCCTGACCCTTACCGCCCCCATCAGCAACCTGTTGGCCGTTCCGGCGGCGGGATGGAACTTCATGGCGGGCTTTGTGACGGTGCTGGTGGGCTTTGTATGGCTGCCGGCGGCCCGGGTGCTGGGCTGGGTATGCTTCGGCCTGGTGCGGTATGTGCTGTGGGTCGCCGGGGTGCTGGCCTCGGCTCCGGGGCATGCGGTGTATTTTTCCAACGGCTTTCTGAAATACTGGCTGCTGTATGTATACGCCATGTTCGGCGGGTGCCTGCTGACCCGGGACCGGCGGCGGAAGTACGCCGTGGCCGGGGTTCTGGCGGCGGTGACGCTGGCGCTGGCGGTGGGCCTGAACACCGGACTGCACCAATATGGGGACCTGTCCGTGATGGCCCTGGACGTGGGCCAGGGGGAGAGCGTGGCCCTGTATACCCGGGAGAAGGCGGTGCTGGTGGACTGCGGGTCCAGCAACAGCTATATCAGCGCCGGGGCCCGGGCGGCAGACCAGCTGGAGAGCATGGGCATCCACCGCCTGTCGGCGGTGGCGGTGACCCACTATCATGCGGACCACACCAACGGACTGGAGGAGCTGCTGGCCCGGATGCCGGTGGATCGTCTGCTGCTGCCGGAGATCCAGGATGAATATGGCGTCCGGGACCGGTTGCTGGCCCTGGCCCGGGACCTGGACATCCCCGTGACCATGGTGACGGACACCTATCAGTTCCCCATGGGCCAGGCCATGCTGACCATCTATCCGCCGGTGGGCGCGGGAGATCTGAACGAGCAGGGGCTGACCTTCCTGTGCTCGGCGGGGGATTTCGACGCCCTGATCACCGGCGACATGGCCGGAAACACGGAGAAGAAGCTGGTGGAGCGGTTCGACCTGCCGGATATCGAGGTGCTGGTGGTGGGACACCACGGCTCCCGGTACAGCAGCACCGACGCATTTTTGCAGCATGTGCGGCCGGAAACGGCTATCATCAGCGTGGGAGACAACAGCTACGGCCACCCCACCCAGGAGGCTATGGACCGGCTGTCCCGGAACGGGGCCACCGTGTATCGCACCGACCGGCAGGGGAACGTCCTGGTCACAGTGAACGGAGGAACGTAAATGGCGGCAAAGGCTATGAAAAAAAGCGGCGCAGCCCTGGAAAAGCTGCGGGCGGATATCAAAAGCGGCAGCCCGGAGAACGTGTACATCTTCTACGGAGAGGAGACGTATCTGCGGGACCGGTATCTGGAGGAGCTGAAGGCCCTGCTGGTGCCGGAGGGCTTTGAGGAGTTCAACTATCACCGGCTTTCCGGAAAGGGACTGACCGTCCAGGACCTGACGGAGGTGGTGGAGGCCATGCCCATGATGGCCCAGCACACCCTGACGGTGGTGACGGATATGGACCTGTTCCGGCTGGACGAGGGGCAGCGGGGGCTGCTGATCAATCTGCTGGGGGATTTCCCGGAATACGGCACGTTGGTGTTTGTATACGACGTGCTGCCCTATAAGCGGGACGGCAAAATGAAGAAGCTGTGCGCCGCCATCGGGGACCACGCGCAGGAGGTAGAGTTCTGCCAGCAGGAGCGGGACCAGCTGCTGCGGTGGATGAAGCGGCGGTTCGCGGCGGAGGGCCACGACATCGACACGGCCACGGCGGACCATCTGCTGTTCACCTGCGGCACGCTGATGACGGACCTGGTGCCGGAGATCGGGAAGATCGCCGCCTATGCCAAAGGGGAGCGCATCACCGTGGCAGACATCAACGCCGTGGCGGACCCCATTCTGGACGCCCAGGTGTTCGACATGACCAACAGCATCACCGCCGGGAAATACGACGACGCGGCCCGGGTGCTGGGGGAGCTGCTGCGGATGCAGACGGAGCCCATTGTGATCCTGGCGGCGGTGGGCAAGGAGCTGCGGCGGCTGTATACCGCCCGAATGGCCCTGGACGGCGGCAAGGACCGGCTCTGGCTGAAGCAGCTGTGGAACATGAGCAGCGATTACCCGGCCAAGCTGCTGATGCAGGCGGCCAGAAAGGTGGACCACGACTGGTGCCGGACGGCGGTGCTGCGGTGCCAGCAGCTGGACCGGCGGATGAAGAGCATGAGTATGCCGGATAAGCAGAAGGAGGACGAATTGAAGCTGTTTCTGATGGAATTGGCGGGGCGCAGATGAAGCCCCGGGTAAAAGAGGTCATCGTGGTGGAGGGGCGGTATGACCGCAACGCCCTTTTGCAGGCGGTGGACGCCACGGTGGTGGAGACCGGTGGGTTTTCCGTGTTCAACGACCGGGAGAAGCTGGCGTTTTTGCGGCGGCTGGCGGAAAAGCGGGGCTTGATCCTGCTGACGGACCCGGACGGGGCGGGCTTTGTGATCCGGAACCACCTGAAGGGGGCCATCCCCCGCCAGCAGCTGAAGCAGGCCTATGTCCCGGATATCGCCGGGAAGGAGCGGCGCAAGCGCCATCCCGGCAAGGAGGGCAAGTTAGGAGTGGAGGGCATGCGGCCGGAGGTGCTGCTGGAGGCCCTGCGGCGCTGCGGCGCCACCCTGGAGGGGGAGGACGCCCCGGCCCCCGGCGGGGACCTGACCAAGGCGGACATGATGGACAAGGGTCTGGTGGGGCCGAACTCCGCCGCCCGGCGGCAGCAGGTGCTGCGGGACCTGGGTCTGCCGGAGCACCTGACGGCCAACGGCCTGCTGGAGGCCCTGAATCTGCTGCTGACACGAGAGGAGTTTGAGAAGCTGTGACGGAGCCATTGGAGATCGAGCGGAAATTCCTGATCGAAATGCCGGACCGGACCCTGCTGGACCGGTGTCCGGTGCGGTGGGAGATATGGCAGACGTATCTGCTGTCCCGGCCCGGCGTCAGCGCCCGGGTCCGCCGCCGGGTGGGGGAAACGGAGCAGTTTTTCCACACCGAAAAGCAGCGCCTGACGGACCGCACCTGCGTGGAGCGGGAGCGGGAGATCGACGCCCGGGAATATGAGACCCTGCTGGCACAGCGGGACCCGGCGCGGGTGACCATTCACAAGGTGCGCTATTGCCTGCCGGAGGGCGGACTGGTGTTCGAGATCGACGTGTACCCCTTCTGGCGACGGCTGGCGGTGATGGAGGTGGAGCTGCAGCGGGAGGAGCAGAGCTTCACCGTGCCCCGGGGGCTTCGGGTGCTGCGGGAGGTATCCGGCGACCGGCGGCTGAAAAACGCCGCCCTGGCGGGCCATGTGCCGCCGGAGGAAGAATTGTTGGCCGAAGCCGCCGGAAATGGAATAACTCCCTTGCATGGAAGTCCGGAATGTGGTAAAATAACCTGAAAGTACCGGCGGGGGAACAACTGCCGGTGCATTTTCGCGGAAATCGTGCTGCGGCACGGATTCGATATCTATACGCATACATAGGAGGAACAAAAAATGTCTTTCATGATCGAAACGTCTGCCCGCCATATCCACCTGACCCAGGAGACGGTGGAGAAGCTGTTCGGCGAGGGCTATCAGCTGACCGTTCGCAAGCCCCTGTCCTATCCCGGCCAGTACGCCTGCAATGAGCGGCTGACCATCGTGGGGCCCAAGAAGGAAATGGCCAACGTGTCCATTCTGGGGCCTGTGCGTAAGGCCGACCAGGTGGAGGTCTCCGCCACCGACGCCCGCACCCTGGGCATCGACGCTCCCGTCCGGGAGAGCGGCCATGTGGAGGGCTCCGGCGCATGTAAGCTCATCGGGCCCAAGGGCGAGGTGGAGCTGAGCCAGGGCGTCATCATCGCCAAGCGGCATCTGCATGTCCGCCAGGAGGACGCCGAGAAGATGGGCGTCAAGGACAAGGAGATCATCAAGGTGGCCTGCGGCGGCGAGGGCCGCAAGCTGATCTTCGACGACGTGGTGGTCCGCGTCAATGTGGACGGCGCCACCACCATGCACATTGACACCGACGAGTCTCAGGCCGCCGGCAACCCCACCGTGGGCGAGATCTATCGGTAAATCATCCGGAACCAATGGGGGTGCGCACCGCGCACCCCCTGTTTTTACAGAAAAGGAGCGTGACCTATGGCGACCATTCTCATCCGCAACGCCCAGGCCATCGTCACCGTGGACCGGGAGGACCGGGTGCTGCGGGGCGAAAACATCCTGGTGCAGGACAACGTGATCCGATACATCGGGCCGGAGGAGCGCCCGGCGGACCGCGTCATCGACGCCTCCCACTGCTTTGTGTATCCGGGCCTCGTGAACACCCACCACCATCTGTACCAGACCTTCACACGGAACCTGCCGAAGGTGCAGAAAATGGAGCTGTTTCCGTGGCTGCGGACCCTGTACGAGATCTGGCGGGGCCTGGACGAGGACTGCATCTATTACAGCTCCCTGGTGGGGCTGGGCGAGCTGCTGAAATACGGCTGCACCACCTGCATGGACCACCACTATGTGTTCCCCAGGGTGGGATCGGAGCACTTCATCGACCAGCAGTTCCGGGCGGCGGACCTGCTGGGGGTCCGGCTCCACGCCACCCGGGGCAGTATGTCCCGGGGCAAAAGTGACGGCGGTCTGCCGCCGGACGATCTGGTGCAGGATGTGGACACCATCCTGCGGGACAGCCAGAGATTGGTGGAGAAATTCCACGATACATCCCGGTTTTCCATGCACCAGGTGGCCCTGGCCCCGTGCTCGCCCTTCAGCGTGACCACGGACCTGCTGAAGCAGTCGGCGGTCCTGGCCCGGTCCATGGGGGTGCGGCTGCACACCCATCTGTGCGAGACCAAGGACGAGGAGCGGTTCACCCTGGAGGCCGTGGGTATGCGGCCCCTGGCGTATATGGAGAGCTGCGGCTGGCTGGGAGAGGACGTGTGGTACGCCCACGGCATCCACTTCAATGATCAGGAGCTGCGCCTGCTGGCCCAAACGGGGACAGGCGTGGCCCACTGCCCGGTGTCCAACATGAAGCTGGCCTCCGGCGTGTGCCGGGTGCCGGATATGCTGGCACTGGGAGTGCCGGTAGGGCTGGCGGTGGATGGCTCCGCGTCCAACGATTGCTCCAACCTGCTGGCGGAGATCCGGGCGGCGTATCTGCTGCACAGGCTGACCTACAGCGCTAAGGCTCCCACCGGGTATGACCTGCTGAAAATGGCCACCATGGGCAGCGCACGGCTGCTGGGCCGTCAGGATGAGATCGGCAGCCTGGAGGTGGGGAAGGCGGCGGACCTGTTCCTGCTGAACGTGGACCTGCTGGAGCTGGCCGGAGCCAAGCTGGACCCTGCCTGCCTGCTGGGCACCGTGGGCTATGCACGCCCGGCGGAGCTGGTGATGGTCAACGGCCGCGTGGTGGTGGAGCATGGCCGGGTGCTGGGTATGGACGAGGAGCGCACTCGGGTCCGGGCCGAGCAGCTGGTGAAGGACATGCTGCAAAAGGCGGAATAAATCAAAAAACTGGTATGGCAGCGTCTGCCATACCAGTTTTTTCAGACTTTTTCGATGAGGGCTACAGCGTGGGCGGACATGCCGGAGCCGTCGCCGGTGAAGCCCAGGTGCTCCTCGGTGGTGGCCTTGACGTTGACCCGGTCCACGTCTATGCCCAGAGCGGCGGCCATGTTTTCCTGCATTTGCGTGCGGTAGGGGCCGACCTTAGGGGCCTGGGCGATAAGGGTGGCGTCGATATTCACCACCAGGTATCCGGCGCGGGTCAGGGCATCGCGGACCCGGGACAGCAGGGTCAGACTGGAGATATTCAGGAAAGCATCGTCGCTGTCCGGGAACAGCTGCCCGATGTCTCCCAGGGCGGCGGCACCCAGCAGCGCGTCCATGACGGCGTGGGTCAGCACGTCGGCATCGGAATGACCGTCCAGGCCACGGTCATAGGGGATGGTGACGCCGCCTAAGATCAGGGAGCGTCCGGCGGCGAGACGGTGAACGTCGTAGCCGTGGCCGATGCGGAGCTTTGTCATTGGTCACGCCCCCGGAGGATGGCCTCGGCAATCAGCAGGTCCAAGGGGGTGGTGATCTTGATGTTTTCCCGGCTGCCCGTGGCCAGGTAGACTTCCTTGCCCAGACGCTCCACGGCGGAGCAGTCGTCGGTGATCTCGGCTCCGGCGTCGATGGCGGACTGGAGGGCGGCCTTCAGCAGGCTGGCCTCGATGACCTGGGGGGTGTATACGGCGAAAAGGGTGGAGCGGTCCGGCGTGGACAGGACGCGGCCATCGGTGGGGTCCGCAGCCTTGATGGTGTCGGTTACCGGAACGGCGGGAGCCGCGGCGTTGGTGCGGCAGGCCAGGCGGATGATCTCGTCAAACTCCGCCGGGTCCACCAGGGGACGGGCGGCGTCGTGAACGGCCAGAAGCCCCGCCTTGGGGTTGGCCTCCAAGGCGGCGGCCAGGACGGACTGGGCCCGGGTGGAGCCGCCGCGGACCACCTTGACGGGCTTGTGCAGGCCGCAGCGGCCGCACAGGTCCGCCACGGTGAGAAGCAGCTCCTCCCGGGTGGCGACGATGATCTCGTCCACCAGCTCGGTCCGGTCGATGGCGCACAGGGTGCGCATCAGCACCGGCGCGCCGCACAGGTCCGTCAGCAGCTTGTCCTGGCCGCCCATGCGGGCGGAGGATCCGGCGGCGGGGACAATGGCCGAGCAGAAAGGGCGGGTCTTATCCTGGACCCGGCGGATTTTATCAAACAATTTTCCCATAGTTACGCTCCCAGCATCATGGCTTCGTTGATCCGCTGCTCCACAGCGGGGTAATCGTCCGTTCCCTCCACCAGCACCACCTCGGAGATGAGGATCTGCTTGGCGCTGTGGAGCATTTTGCGCTCGCCGTTGGACAGGCCCCGGCGGTGGTCCCGCCACATGAGGCCCTTGATGACCCAGGCCACCTCCAGCAGGTCGCCGCTTTTCAGCCGGGCCAGATTGTCCCGGTAGCGCTGGTTCCAGTTGGAGGACATCTGCACCTCCAGCGTGGGGATGGCGGAGAGCACCTGGCAGATGTGCTCCGCCGTGGACAGACACCGCAGGCCGATCTGGCAGCAGGCATCGATGGGGATCTTCAGCACAAGCCCCCCGGCGGGCATGCGGAACACATAGTAGCTGCTGACCCGGCTGCCCAGGCGCTCGTGGGTGATGCGCTCGATGATGCCGGCCCCGTGCATGGGGTGGACCACCTTATCGCCGATCAGAAACATGGCGGCGTCTCCTTTCCGGAATATAATTTTTCACAAATATATTATACCGGAACGGACCGGATTTGGCAAGAGGGAAAAAGACTATACGGAATCTTAGCAGGCGGGCGGATTGCATTCCCTACCGGAGGGGTGTATAATACCGGCGAGAAAAAATACCCGAAGGAAAGGGGTTTGAGGTACTATGCTGGAGTTTTTGGAGAAGGAACAGATCGACAAGGGGATCATTCAGGGGATCCGGGAATACCGGGAGAAGTATCCGGCGGCGCCGGAGCTGGCGGGGCGGGTGCCCCGGCCCCGGTATCACTACTACGGAAAGGATGTGTGGGAGGCGGCGGCTGCGGCCCTGCTGTGCGGCGAGAATCTGCTGCTGGCAGGCAGCAAGGCCACCGGCAAGAACGTGCTGGCGGAGAACCTGGCCATGGCCTTCGGCCGCCCGGCCTGGGATGTGTCCTTCCATGTGAACATGGACGCCGCCAGCCTCATCGGCATGGACACCTTCGTGGGGGGAGAGGTCACCTTCCGGCCGGGACCAGTGTATCTGTGCGCCAAAAACGGGGGCTTCGGCATTCTGGACGAGATCAACATGGCCAAAAATGAGGCCTTGGCTGTGCTGCACGCCACGCTGGACTTCCGGCGGGCCATCGACGTGCCGGGATATGACCGGGTGGAAGTGGACCCGGCGGCGCGGTTCATCGGCACCATGAACTATGGCTATGCCGGGACCCGGGAGCTGAACGAGGCCCTGACCAGCCGGTTCGTGGTGATCCAGATGCCTACCATCGGAGAGGAGGGCCTGGAGCGGCTGCTGGAGGATGAATTTCCCACTTTGGAGAAGAAATACCGCCAGCAGTTTGCCCAGCTGTTTCTGGACCTGCAGAAAAAGTGCGAAAGCGCGGAGATCTCCTCCAAGGCCCTGGACCTGCGGGGCCTGCTGGACGCGCTGCGGCTGATCCGCCGGGGCGTCCGGGCGGGGATGGCCCTGGACATGGGCATCACCAACAAGGCCTTTGACAGCTATGAACAGGACCTGATCCGGGACGTGATCGCCGGGCGCATTCCGGCGAAGCTGGACCGGGCCCGGCTGTTTACGGACTGAGCGCCATGGGTGTGCAGACCTATAGCGCCCAGCAGCGGCGGGCGGTGAACCTGATCTGGGCAGCGGCGGGGGAATATGGGTTCGAGCCCAAATTCCTGGCCATGAAAACCGACGGGACACCGGATTTTTACATGAATTTTGTCATCGGCCTGGTATACAAGTGGTTTGGCCTGGACATGCTGGAGCGGCTGTTTGACTCGTGGCTGGGGGATGTGCGGCAGGCGGTGATGGACGACCTGGCGTGGCTGGCCCTGGAGAGCACCGTGTATCAAAAGGAGCTGCCGGGACGTCCGGCGCTGGAGGAGCTGCGGCAGGACCACGCCCGGGAGTTCTTTGCCATGGAATATCAGACCTCCCGGCAGGAGTGGATGGCCCGGAATCAGCTGGTATACTCCATGCAGGCGGCCCGGTGGAAAAGCGTGCTGGGGAAACCCACACGGCTGGTGACGCCCTGGGACAAGGGCCTGTATCGGGCCCTGTGCTGCGGGGACGTCAGCGGGGAGGAGCTGGAGCGGGCGCTGCGGGCGTGCTTCCGGAAGTATCTGGGCTTTGACGGAAAGGTGCGGACCAAGGCGGAGCTGCGGCTGCACTTCGACAACCGGCGGTGGATCGCCTTTATGACCAAAATGGCTCCCACGGAGCTGGTGCGCACCGACGATCTGGCCATCGGACGGGCGGCCCATGCCGGGCAGGCGGGGTTTGTCCGGGCGGCGGACGCCCTGCGGTCCATGCTGCGCTCCAACGAGCGGGCGGAGGCGGACCGGGCGTATATCCAGCGGTGCTTCGGGCGGAGTATGTACGCCCCCAAGCAGCTGAGCGCCATCGAGCAGCAGCGGTGCACCGGGAATCACCTGGGGTGCCGGCTGTGGTTTACCCGGGGGGACCCGGCGGCGGACGTGCCGCCCAGCAGCGACAGCCAGCAGCTGTATGAACAGGCGGCGGAGCAGGCCCGGCTGAACCGGGCGGCCTATGCCGAAAACAGTGAGCTGTATGAAAGCGCCCTGCTGCGGCTGACGGAGCAGATTCGTAACTGTATGCTGGTGCACCAGCAGCCGGAGGCCGTGACGGCCCGGCAGGGCTGGCTGGACGGGGCCAGGGTATGGCGGGAGCCGGTGCTGGGGGACGACCGGGTGTTTCTGCGGCAGGATCAGGAGCCGAAGCCCGGCTTCAGCGTGGACCTGCTGCTGGACGGCTCGGCCTCCCGGCTGCACTGTCAGGAGACCATCGCGGCCCAGGGGTATATCCTGGCCAAGAGTCTGCTGAACTGCGGCATTCCCGTGCGGGTCACCAGCTTTTGCAGCCTGCGGGGCTATACGGTGCTGCGGGTGCTGAAGGAGTACGGCGACAAGCAGGGGGAGCGGCGGATATTCGACTATTTCGCGGCGGGCTGGAACCGGGACGGGCTGGCCCTGCGGGGAATGGAGGAGCTGATGCAGTCGGCTCCGGCGGAGAAGCATCTGCTGCTGATCCTCACTGACGCCAACCCCGACGACAGCCACCGGATCCCCCCCAACGGAAAGAATCCCATCAGCCGGGAATATGACGGCAAGGCCGGGGTGGAGGACACCGCCGACGAGGTGCGGGACCTGCGCCGCCGGGGCATCCGGGTGGCCGCCATCTTCATGGGGGAGCAGGACAGCGTTCCGGCGGCGGACCGGATATACGGAAAGGACCTGGCCCGTATCCGGCGGATGGACCAGCTGGCCCAGGCCGCCGGGCGGCTCATTCAGGACCAGATCCGGGAGTTGGCCAACTAAATAAAATTTCTCAAAAATACGCTCTGTTGCTGTGTATACGGCAACAGAGCGTATATCTTTTTGGGAAAGTCCAAGGGTATATAGAACGACAGCAAAGGAGGACGGTCAATGGAACAGAACCTGGAGCCTCAGCGGCCGAGGATCGGCACGGAGGAGGTGCGCCGTGCGGCAGATATCCTGCGCCGCTATCATGCCGGAAAGCGGCAGCTGGAGCAGCGGATCATCGACAACGAGCAATTCTGGAAGCTGCGGCACTGGCAGCAGATGGAAAAGACCGGACAGGGCGGCAATCCCGCAGATCCACAGCCCACCAGCGGGTGGCTGGTGAACTGCATTCTTTCCAAGCACGCGGACGCCATGGACTGCTATCCGGAGCCCACGGTGCTGCCCCGGGAGCCGGGAGACCGGGAGGAGGCTGGAAAGCTGACACGCATTCTGCCGGTGATCCTGAAGAAAAACGGATTCAAGCGGACGTATTCCAGCGCGTGGTGGTACAAGCTGAAATCCGGGTGCGCCGTGTACGGCGTGTTTTGGGACGCCGGAAAGCTCAATGGGCTGGGGGACATCTCCATCCGACGGATGGATCTGCTGAACCTGTTCTGGGAGCCGGGGGTGACGGATATTCAGGATTCGCCCCACTTTTTTTCCACGGAGCTGCAGGACCGGGAGGCCCTGGAGGAGCGGTATCCCTGGGCCAAGGGCAAGGCTGACCGGGGCGGCTGGAGCGTGAGCCGGTATCTGTATGACGATGCGGTGGACACCTCCGGAAAGGTGCTGGTGGTGGACTGGTACTATCACACCCGGGAGAACGGACGGAAGGTGCTGCAGTACTGCAAGTTCGTGGGGGATACGGTGCTGTATGCCACGGAAAACGACCCGGATATGCGGGAGAAGGGCTGGTATGACCACGGAAAGTATCCCTTTGTGTTCGACGTGCTGTTTCCGGAGGAGGGGACCCCGGCGGGGTACGGATATGTGGACCTGTGCAAGTCCCCTCAGAAGCAGATCGACCTGATGAACCAGGCTATCCTCAAGAATACCCTGGCCTCGGCCACGCCCCGGTTCTTCGTGCGCAGCGACGGGGCGGTGAACGAGAACGAATACGCCGACTGGACAAGGCCCTTTGTCCACACCAACGGAAATCTGGGCAGCGATTCCATCGCGCCCATCCAGACGGCGGGACTGGACAGCGTGTATGTGGCGATTTTGCAGAGCAAGATCGCGGAGATGAAGGAGACGGCGGGGAACCGTGACGTGGCCAACGGCGGCACCGCAGGCGGCGTTACCGCCGCCACGGCCATCGCCGCCCTGCAGGAGGCGGGGGGCAAGCTGTCACGGAACATGATCGACGACGGATACGAGGCGTTTTCCGACGTGGTGACCCTGTGCATCGAGCTGATCCGGCAGTTTTACAGCCTGCCCAGGCAGTTCCGGCTGCTGGGGGCCATGGGCCGGGAGGAGTTCGTCACCTATGACAGCCGGGGGCTTCAGCCCCAGGCGGTGGACGACGGCGTGATCGCCGGGTACCGGGTGCCGGAGTTCGACCTGGAGGTGTCGGCCCAGGACGAGAATCCCTACAAGACCATGGAGTATAACCAGCTGGCCCTGCAGCTGTTCCAGATGGGGTTCTTCCGGGCGGATATGGCGGATCAGGCGCTGCGGTGCCTGGAGCTGATGGACTTCAAGAACAAGGACCAGCTGATGAGCAGCATCCTTCAGGGACAGGCGGCGGCCATGGAGCGGCAGCCGGTTCAGCCGGGCTCCGCCGCCGGGGCGGAGGTGCGGCCGGTCAGCGCCATGGACCAGATGCGCCGGCAGACCCAGGAGGCGGTGAGGCCCCGGTGATCTGCGCGGTGTTCGGGGAGAACCGGGTGACCCTGCGGGGTCATGCGGACTATGCGCCCAGAGGGGAGGACATCGTGTGCGCCGCAGCGTCGGCGCTGGTGTTTGCCCTGATCGGGGCGCTGGAGGAAAAGGAACAGCTGCGGGAGCTGGTGATCAAGCCGGGCCTGGTGACGGTGGCGGCGGAGGGGGACTGCCGGGCAGAGTGGCAGCTGATCCGCTGCGGGCTGGGACAGCTGGCGGGAAAATATCCGGCGTGCGTTCGCCTGGAGGCGTGAGCATAGAGGGTCGTGGCCTACCACGGAAAGGAGCAGATATGCAGGAAGCAGCGCAGCGGCTGGGGCAGCTGACCCGGCCGGGGGACCCGGCGCAGGCCGGAACACACACGGGCGGCACGGCTCCCGACGCCGGGGAGCGGCAGGAGGACTTTGAGGAGCTGATCCGGGGGCGGTATAAGGCGGACTTTGACGCTAGGGTGAAGAAAATTCTGGATGGGCGGCTGCGGGGCCTGCGGCAGGAGGTCACGGACCTGCGGCAGCGGGAGAAGCTGCGGCAGGTGCAGATCCAGTACTACCTGGACCGGCTGCCAGAGCAGGAGAAGCAGGTCCGGATGGTGCACCCGGAGTTCCGGCTGCAGAAGGAAATGGAGAACCCCCGGTTTTTCCGGCTGGTGCAGGCGGGGGTGGAGCCCCGGGAGGCCTATGAGATGGTGCACCGGCGGGAGCTGACCGCCAAGGCCATGCACTTCGCCGCCCAGGCGGCGGCCCGGCAGGCGGTGCGGGTGGTGGAAAGCGGCGGGCGGCGCATCCCGGAAAATGCCGGACGCAGCGCCAGCATCAGCCGTCCGGACCCGGGAAAGCTCACAAGCCGGGAGCTGGCGGACATCCGGAAACGGGTGATGGACGGGGAGAAGATCAGCTTCTGAACCTCCGGACAGGAACAATACGCGAAATGAAGAAAGGGGAAAACATATGATGAACGATCTGTATGACCTGCAGCTGTTTGCAGGCGAGGCCAATACCCAGACCACCGGCCACGGCGGTCTCAGCGCGGAGATGAAAACCTATTACGGCATGGAGCTTCTGGAAAACGCCAAGCCCCAGCTGGTACACAACCAGTTCGCCGCCACCAAGCCCCTGCCCACCGGCGGCGGCAAGACCGTGGAGTGGCGCAAGTTCGGCTCCTTCGAGAAGGCGCTGACGCCTCTGACCGAGGGCGTGACCCCCGACGGCAGCGGCATCTCCGTCAGCTATATCACCAAGGAGCTGGCCCAGTACGGCGACTATACCACCGTGTCCGATCTGTTGGATCTGACCGCCATCGACGACGTGGTGCTGGAGATCACCGACCGCCACGGCAGCAACATGGGCCTGACCCTGGACACCGTGACCCGCAACGAGATCCAGCAGGGCAGCCAGGTGATCTATGCCCCCAAGCTGGGGGCGGACGGCGGCCAGACCGCCGTGCTGCACCGCTATGACCTGACGGAGGGGTGCAAGCTCACCAGCGAGCTGGTGGCCAAGGCCGCCACCCAGCTGAAGAAGATGAACGCCCCCACCTTTGAGGGAAAGTACGTCTGCATTCTCCATCCCAGCGTGGCCTTTGACCTGCGGCAGGACCCCGCCTGGGTGGCGGCTCATCAGTACGCCGCCGCCACGGAGCTGTTTTCCGGCGAGATCGGCGAGCTGCACGGCGTGCGCTTCGTGGAGACCACCGAGGCAAAGATCTTCCGGGGCGATGACCTGGCCAAGAACAGCCGGACGCTGAGCGTCAACGGGAAGGTGGAAAACGCCGCCGCTGTGGGCTTTGACGGCGGCACCGTGGCCGCCAATGCCCTGAAGGGCCGGTATGTGCTGGTGGGCGGCAAGCGCTGCAAGGTGGTGGGCAATACCGCCAGCCAGCTGACCCTGGACACCGCCGTGACGGCGGCGGACAACGACGTGATCTATCCCGGTGAGGGCGGCAGCCAGGGCTGCGCCGTGTACGGCTGTCTGTTCCTGGGCAAGGGCGCTTACGGCGTGGTGGATCTGTCCGAGGGCACCGAGGTCATCGTGAAGCCCAGGGGCTCCTCCGGCACCGCCGATCCCCTGGATCAGCGCTCCAGTGTGGGCTGGAAGGGCATCCATGCCGCCGCCATCCTGTATGACGAGTATATCGTGCGGGTGGAGTGCGGTTCGTCCTATTCCGGCGAGGACAAGGCCAACTGACACAGGCCGGAGGCGGGCCGGGGCCCGCCTCCGGGGGATGAAAGGAGCGATTTGCTGTGAAGAAAACCGTTTTGCTGCATCGGGGCAGAAAGAACGAGGAAAATTTCCAGATCGTGTCCGTTAACGGGCGCAGCTGGAAGATCATGAAGGGCGTGGAGGTCCAGGTGCCGGACTATGTGGCGGAGGTGCTGGAAAACGCACAGATGATGGCCGACACCGCCCGGCGCTATGTGGACCGGATGGCCAACTGAGAGAGGAGGCGCGGCAATGGGGCAGATGACGGCAGGGCAGGTGCTGGCCCAGGTGGACGACCTGCTGCCCAACAGCTATCCCGGGGAGCAGAAGCGCCGGTGGCTGCGGCAGGCGGAGGGCTTCGTGCTGGAGGAGGTGGTCCGCGCCCACGAGGGCGGGGAGGCGGCAGAGCTTCCCGACGAGCTGGCGGACGCGGCGCCGCTGCTGGCGCCGGCGCCCTATGACGGCCTGTACCGCCACTATGTGGAGGCGCAGATCCACTATGCCAACGGGGAGCTGGAGCGGTACAACAACGCCATGGCCCTGTGGAACAACGGGCTGATGACCCTGCGGGACCACTGGTGCAGGGGGCATATGCCCCGGCGGCAGGCGCGGGCCCTGCGGCTGTGCTGAGAGGGGGAAGCGTATGTACTTTCCGAAGCTCAACGCACCCAGGCAGAGCCGGGTGACGGTGAATCGGTTCCCGGGACTGGACCGGCGGCCCAGAGGGCAGGAGGGCAGCTTCCGGGAGATGGAGAACCTGTGCGCCCAGGGGTATCCCACCCTGACGGTGCGCTGCCCCCGGGGGATAGCGGGAAGCGTCACCGCCCCCGGGGGCCTGACCGCCAAGGACGGGCTTATCTGGGTGGACGGGCACACCCTGTATATAAACGGCAGCGCGGCGGGGTTGGTGCTGTCGGAGGGGAAGAAGCAGCTGGTCAGCATGGGTGCGTGGCTGCTGATCTGGCCGGACAAGCTGTACATCAACACCAAGGACCTGACGGATTTCGGCAGCCTGGAAAATAAGCGCGTCACCGAGGGGGAGGTATCCTTCACCCTGTGCCGGCCCGACGGCACCGCGTACAGCGGGTATCTGGCGGCGGACACCGCCCCGGAGGAGCCGGAGAGCGGCAGCCTGTGGCTGGACACCGGCGGGGAGAAAACGGCCCTGCGGCAGTATGGCCAGGACGGCTGGACGGAGGTGGACGACGTGTGCGTGGGGCTTCACGCCGCCGGGATCGGCGTGGGCTTCCGGGCCGGGGACGGCGTATCCGTCAGCGGATGCCGGGAGGAGGCGCTGAACGGCAGCTTCCAGCTGCGGGCCGCAGAGGAGGACTGCCTGGTGGTGACGGCGCTGCCCGGCGGGCTGTCGTCCCAGACGGAGCCGGTGACGGTGGAGCGGTCCGTGCCGGACATGGACTATGTGGTGGAAAGCGGCAACCGGCTGTGGGGGTGCAAATACGGCATCGTGGACGGCCAGGCGGTGAACGCCGTCTATGCCAGCAAGCTGGGGGACTTCAGGAACTGGAACTGCTTCGCGGGACTGTCCACCGACAGCTACGCGGCCTCCCGGGGCTCCGACGGGAAGTTCACCGGGGCGGCGGACTATCTGGGAAGTCCGCTGTTTTTCAAGGAAAACTGCGTGGAGCGGGTGTATCCCAGCGCCAATGGGGCCCATCAGATCGTGACGGTGCAGTGCCCTGGAGTGAAGGACGGCAGCGGCGGCAGTTTGCAGGTGGTGGACGGGAAGCTGTATTACCACAGTCAGGGCGGCGTGTGCGTGTTCGATGGCAGTATGCCGGTGAACGTGTCCCAGGCCCTGGGGGAGGCACGGTATCATGATGCCGTGGCCGGGGCGGCGGAGGGGTGCTACTATCTCTCCGCCGCCGATGAGGCGGGGGCGTGGCACCTGCTGGTGCTGGACACCCGGCAGGGCCTTTGGTACCGGGAGGACGGCGTGGAGGCCCTGGGCTTTGCTCCCTGGGGCGGCGACCTGTACTGCCTGACGGCAGGGGGGCAGCTGCTGGCCATGAAGGGCGCAGGGGAGACCCATGAGGGTCCCGTGCAATGGATGGCGGAGACCGGAGAGCTGGGGCTGGACGCGGCGGAAAGCCGGTATCTGGTGCGGCTGTCGCTGCGGCTTCTGCCGGAGGCAGGCAGCACCGTCCGGGCCTGGCTCAGCTATGACGAGGGCGGCAGCTGGCAGCCTGCCGGAAGCCTGGAGGGCGCGGGACGGGTGCAGGCGTGTACCCTGCATATACGGCCTAGGCGGTGCCGCCAGCTGCGGCTGCGGCTGACCGGCCGGGGCGGGTGCAGGATCTACAGCCTGTCGGCGGTGTATGAGAAGGGAAGTGACGGCCCATGACCCTGACCATGCCTCCCGCACCCAGCGGCAGTCCCCAGCAGATGGCCATGGCGCAGTATGCGTATCTGTTCCAGATGGCCCAGCAGCTGAACCTGGCCCTGGGGCAGCTGAAAACCGGCGGGGCCGGGACTTCCTCCTCCGGCGGCGGAACGGCCGGCGGAGGAGGGACCGGAAAGGACAGCCGGGGCTATCAGGAGCTGAAGTCCATGATCGTGAAAACCGCGGGGCTTGTGAAGCGGCAGATGGACCAGCTGTCCGCCCGGCTGGAGGGCGAATATGTGGCGGTGTCGGATTTCGGGACCTATGTGGAGCGGCTGAGCGCCTATCTGGAGGCAAATCCGGAGGCGCTGACCCAGTATTACAGCTTCTGCTCGGACCTGCAGGCCAATATGGAGGCCGTAAGCGCCGCCTTCGGCCAGTACAGGACGGAGACGGAGGGCTATATCCGCACCGGCATCGTGGGCTATGACGGGGCCGTGCCTGTATACGGCGTGGCCGTGGGCCAGGGGCTGACGGTGACGGACGTGGACGGGGAGACGGTGGTGGACCAGAACAACTTCCGGGCCACCTTCACTGCCCAGCGGCTGTCCTTCTGGCAGGACGCCAACGAGGTGGCGTATGTGTCCAACAATCGGCTGTACATCACCAACATCACGGTACTGGAGGGGGTGACCCTGGGCAAGTGGCAGATCACCACGGCTTCGGGGCTGGCCTTCCGGTGGATCGGAGGGTAAGATGGCAAGCATTTACGGGCCGGTATCGGCCACCGGGTGGCAGTTGCGGCTGGACTATACCGTCAGCCAGGATGCGGCCAATAACCGGTCTGCACTGGCGCTGACGCTGTACATCTACGATGGGACCGGGGAGTCGTACAACCAGGCGGCCAACAGCTGCCGGTATGTTTTGCAGGGGAAAACCGTGTATCAGCCGTATCGGTATGAGAGCAAGGGGTGGTATAAGCTGGGCAGCGGCTCGGTGACAGTGGATCACCGCTCCGACGGCAGCGGCAGCGCGGCCTTGTCCGCAGCGTGGTACAGCGGCTTCTCCTCCCAGTGGACCCCGGGGAGTCTGTCCGTGTCCCAGACCGTGACGCTGCCGGTGATCCCCCGGGCGTCTATGCTGCAGGCCGGGGCCATGACCCTGGGGCAGAGCGGAACCATTACCGTGCAGCGGGCGGATGCGGGCTTTACCCACAAGATCGACTACCAGATAGGCAGTACCCATGGCGCGGTGTGCGGGAAAACCGGGGAGACAAGGGTGACATGGATGCCGCCCCTGTCCTTGGCGGAGGAAATCGCCGATGCGGTGGCCGGGGACTGTGTGCTGACGGCCACCACCTATTCCGGCAGCAGCGTGGTGGGGACCAGCTCCTGCACAATAAAGCTGTATGTGCCGGAGGAGGTGAGGCCCACCGCCAGTCTGGCGGCCCAGGTGGTGAATGACAACGCCGTCATTGCCGGGTGGGGTGTGTGCGTCCGGGGATACAGCCGCCTGGGGTTCCAGGTGACGGCGGCAGGCGTCCGGGGCAGCAGCGTCCGGTCCTGCCGGGTGCAGTTTGCCGGGCAGACCGTGGAGGGCCTGACCGGCGAGACGGGGATCATCCGGCAGGCGGGGACTCTCACGCCAGAGGTCCGGGTGACGGACTCCCGGGGGCGGCTCCCTGGGACACGGCGGCCCGCAACTGGTGCACCCGCTGTGAGGGGCAGCGCGGGAGAAACCGCGCTGCGCTGGAGGGAGAGCTGCCCAGGAGCCTCCTGGACGAAGATGCAACGGATGACTCCCTGATTGGCAGAACCTTCCGGAAGCTGTGCGATATTGCAAAGAATCCGGAACTGGGCCCCTATTATGCGGCATTCCTGCTTAGCCGCAACGGCGATGACCTGAAGGCGGCTGTAGAAGGCGCGATCCAGGAGATCCAGGGACAGAAACGGGACCAACAGACGTATCTGGACAGTGCGGCGGACCGGATTGTCCAGGCCAGCACCAATTTCTGCGCGAAACGTTTCTTTGGCATCGGCGACAAGAGGGCCTATAACGACTACGTGGACAGTGTCAAGGAGTACTATAGGACCTATAACCATGTGCAGGAATGCACAGACGTGGAGAACACACTGCGGAGATTCCGGGAGCAGCTGGAGAATCTGAACAGTGGGTACTTTGCCCTGTTGACGGAAGTGCTGGACAATCTGCTGGAGACCTTTGAGGCAGACGAGGAGTGGCTGGGAACCCCGGCGGCCAGCGCGCCCACCGCCTACACCAAGCGCAGTCTGCGGCTGTCGGACATTAGACCGAGATTGGACGAGGCGATCGACGGATTGAACGCCACACAGCTGGTGCGGAACTTTACGGAGCATCTGATGAAGGATCCGAAGCAGTGGAAGAGTCGGGATGACGGGAAGATCGGTCTGTATATCAGTGAATTCATGGTGACGGTTTTCCAGACTCAGACGAATCGCTCCCTGGAGGACTACCTGTATGAGAAGTATCCGGAAACCGGGCACAATTCCGCGCAGCTGGCCCAGGCTGTCAGCAATGACATTCTGGACGGCGTCTATAATGATGCAAAGCCTATGTTTTGGTGCAGCCCGACTTTCCCACTGGGACGAGATGATAATACTGTGACCTTTAACAGCAGCAGTCTGTCGGTGCCTGCGAATGCTTCGGCTGTCTGCAGCGCTGCTCAGCAGTTCGGGGCGGCCCATAACGAGTTCTATGTCCGCAGAACCGGGCTGAAGAATCGCATTTTCGCTCTGCGCTTCTGCAGCGGTATTCCGTTCTATGCGTATGCCGGCGTGCCGCAGATGAAAAGAATTTACGATGAGAACAGGACAACACAGTTTGGGGTAGGTGCACACCTGTATGCCTATACCGGCCGGGGACAGGACGATTCCGGCTTCCATGACTGGAGAAACTTTCTGCCGGTGCCGATACCTTATTCCTACAGACCGGATCTGGTGGACCATGCCCAGGAGCTGCTGGCACTGTATGACGAGGGCGTGAAGAAGCAGATCATCTATACATCGGATGGACAGAATTATTTCGTTCGCCAGAGTGCTCCGCAGGATATAGCGGAATATAAGCCGGAGGAATTCACGGTGAACGGACGGTTGGACGCTGATCGTTTGCAGAAGGAGAAGAAACATCTGCAGGATCTGCTGTCGGGTATGTATGATCCGGCCAACGGAGGCCGGCAGGTGGCGCTGAAGAACGATGGTGCTGTGTCCGCTGGGACGGCGTGTGTCGACCGGGTTCGCAAGGACTACTTCATGCACTACCCCATGCTGCAGCGGATCGTCCGCCAGGAGCTGGAGAAACAGGAGAAGATCCGCCGGGCTATGGAGCAGCTGGATCAGATCGAGAGAGAATACAGCGCAAGCTGACCCAAAGAGACTGAAAATACAGGAGAAAGAAATATAAGGAGGACGTAAAAATGCCTAAGTATGATTCCCTGTTACTGAACTGCGGCGGCGGTATCATCAATCACAGCCAGCAGTCCAAGCAGTATCGCGGTGCGGCGGCACTGGCCATCGGCATCGGCGGCACCGGCGTGGCGGCACTGGCGGAACTGAAGCAGCAGGTATATCTGCAGCTGGAGCCGGACAACCCCGATTCTCCGGTACCGGAATATCAGCACATCCAATTCCTGGCCATCGATTCGGACACCACCGATATCGACCGGATGCGCGGCAAGGCCAAGCTGGACAAAGGACGGGAGTTTTTCTCCATCAATAACCCAAATCTGGCAGCAGCCCTGCGGGCGAAAAACCTGATTGAGGGCGACGCCAGCCTGAACTGGATGGATATTGATCACATTGATGGTCTGCTGAGCACCCAGGGGGCCGGCGGCGTCCGCCAGGTGGGCCGTTACCTGCTGATCTCCAGGGCCAGGAACCTGATATCAACCATTCAGGCCAAGTGCACACAGGCACTGGAGGGAATGACTGGTTCTGAACTGGACGTGTATATTTTTGCCGGCATTTCCGGCGGCACCGGCAGCGGCTGCTTCCTGGACACCTGCTATATCGTGCAGAAAGCGCTGGAGAATATGAGGAAGGCACAGTCTGCCAATGTGATGGGCTTTTTCTTCCTTCCGGATGTGGTCACCAGCAAGCCCCAGGTGGCGGCGGATCCCGTCAAGGTCAATTATAACAGCAGCAATGGATATGCGGCCATGAAGGAGCTGGACTATCTGATGAGCCTGAAGGACGCGGATGACTGGTTCCGACAGAACTATGGTACCTTTAAGATTGAGACCCAGGAGCCGCCTGTTAAGATGTGCCATCTGATTTCGGCCGCCAAAGCCGACGGCTCCATAGTGGCCAATGGCTTCCAGTACTGCATCAACGTGGCAGCGGACTATGTCATGGCCTATCTGGCTGATGTAGAGCTACCTGCTGCCAATAGAAATGCTACGGATGGAAGCAGCACGCCAACAACGGAATACGGCCTGACCATGCGGGGGCATCTGGCCAATGTGGGCAACGGTGTCGGTGGGCTGCTCCGCGAACATGGCGCAAATCTGTCCTATCACATTCTGGGGGCAGCAAACGCGGAAATTCCCATGACCCAGATCTCCACCTATCTGGCAGCAGGCTTTATGCGCCGGTTTAAGGAGACGGTGGGAAAGGATCAGCTGAATCTGAAGCTCTCCAAGGATACGGTAAGCGATTGGGTGGATCAGATCGGACTGACGGCCCAGCAGGTATACAACGACGTGACACACGGATGCCCGAACCTGATGCTGCCGGATATCGACATAGAAGATCTGCGCACGTTCGGCGTTCAGCCTCACGGACAAGCGCCGAGTCCCTGGGACACGGCGGCCCGCAACTGGTGCTCCCGCTGTGAGGGGCAGCGCGGGAGAAACCGCGCTGCGCTGGAGGGAGAACTGCCCAAGAGCCTCCTGGACGAAGATGCAACGGATGACTCCCTGATTGGCAGAACCTTCCGGAAGCTGTGCGATATTGCAAAGAATCCGGAACTGGGCCCCTATTATGCGGCATTCCTGCTTAGCCGCAACGGCGATGACCTGAAGGCGGCTGTAGAAGGCGCGATCCAGGAGATCCAGGGACAGAAACGGGACCAACAGACGTATCTGGACAGTGCGGCGGACCGGATTGTCCAGGCCAGTACCAATTTCTGTGCGAACCGTTTCTTTGGCATCGGCGACAAGAGGGCCTATAACGACTACGTGGACAGCGTCAAGGAGTACTATAGGACCTATAACCGCGTGCAGGAATGCACAGATGTGGAGAACACGCTGCGGAAATTCCGGGAGCAGCTGGAGAATCTGAACAGTGGGTACTTTGCCTTGCTGACGGAGGTGCTGGACAATCTGCTGGAGACCTTTGAGGAGGATGAGCAGTGGCTGGATTCCCCTGCAGCCAGCGCATCTTCCGGTTACACCAAGCGTATTTTGCAGCTGTCGGACATTAGACCGAGATTGGACGAGGCGATCGACGAATTGAACGCCACACAGCTGGTGCGGAACTTCACGGAGCATCTGATGAAGGATCCGAAGCAGTGGAAGAGTCGGGATGACGGGAAGATCGGTCTGTATATCAGTGAATTCATGGTGACGGTTTTCCAGACTCAGACGAATCGCTCCCTGGAGGACTACCTGTATGAGAAGTATCCGGAAACCGGGCACAATTCCGCGCAGCTGGCCCAGGCTGTCAGCAATGACATTCTGGACGGCGTCTATAATGATGCAAAGCCTATGTTTTGGTGCAGCCCGACTTTCCCACTGGGACGAGATGATAATACTGTGACCTTTAACAGCAGCAGTCTGTCGGTGCCTGCGAATGCTTCGGCTGTCTGCAGCGCTGCTCAGCAGTTCGGGGCGGCCCATAACGAGTTCTATGTCCGCAGAACCGGGCTGAAGAATCGCATTTTCGCTCTGCGCTTCTGCAGCGGTATTCCGTTCTATGCGTATGCCGGCGTGCCGCAGATGAAAAGAATTTATGACGAGAACAGGACAACACAGTTTGGAGTAGGTGCACACCTGTACGCCTATACCGGCCGGGGAGAGGACGATTCCGGCTTCCATGACTGGAGGAGCTTCCTGCCGGTGCCGATGCCCTATTCCTACGAGCCGAGCCTGGTGGATCATGCCCAGGAGCTGCTGGCGCTGTATGACGAGGGCGAGAGAAAAGGAATTATCTATGGGCAGCCCGTCAATCAGAATGAGAACCAGGCTGCTGCACAAACTGCACAGAATGCGCAGAATGCACAAACTGCACAGAATGCGCAAAATACCCAGAATACCAACTACTATATTCGCCAAAGCGCCCCGCAGGATATACCGGAGTACAAGCTGGAGGATTTTGTGGTGAACGGGCAGATGAATGCCGGAGATCTGCAGAGAGAGAAGAGACGCCTGCAGGATCTGTTGGCGGGTATGTATGATCCGGCCAACGGAGGTCGGCAGGTGGCGCTGAAGAACGATGGTGCTGTGTCCGCTGGGACGGCGTGTGTCGACAAGGTCCGCAAGGATTACTTCATGCACTATCCAGCGCTGCAGCAAATCGTTCGCCGGGAGCTTAGGAAGCAGGAAAAGATTCGCAGGGCCATTGAGCAGCTGGATCGGATTGAAGAAGAATACAAGCAGTATGAGGCGGATATGACCACCTTCACCAACATGGTGTTTTATGGCATGATCGAGTGCCTCAGCGCCACCGGCGAACCCGATTATGACCGCATCAATAATGCATTCTATAAATACCGCGACAGACGCGGCATGGAAACGGAAAAGATTCTGGTGGAGAATTCCGATGCCTTCCACTTCGGCAAGAAGTATCCCCTGTATGAGATGTTCCGCAGCTATCGGGCCATGGAACCCGATGAGGAGCCCCGGCAGGAGATGGACGAAAGGGAGGCTGAGCTGCGCAAGCAGACCCGCGGCGCCAACGACCACCTCATTGCGGCCGCCCTGGAGAAGCGGTGGAACGCCAAGGCGCTGCAGCAGCTGGTGCGCGACACGGCCAATGAGAAGGACGAAGATAAGGCCGAGATTCGCCGGTTCTATGAGGAGCTGGTCAGCCGTATTCTGGGGTATAAGGATGTGTTTACGGATGAGCAATGGACCAGAACCAGTAAGGTGGCTTCGAATCCGACCCCTGCTGCCTCTGCGCAGCAGGCTCCTGCCAGAACCTGGACGGTCAGCCCCGGCGGCAGCACGATTTATACCGTGTATTCCGACCGGTCACTGCAGATGGCCTGGGATGCGGTGAACAACACCTGGGTGCCGCTGACAGCGGGTATGTGGGTGCTGAACAAAGCCGGTGACGGATGGGAGACGATCCAGCTGGACGCCGCAGGAAACATCACCAACGGATAAACCGCCGGGACGCCGCGCGGCAAATGAGGGAGAGAACATGACTTACGCAAGTGCAATCGAAGCATGCAGCCGTATGATTTCCGGCCGCGCGGCCAATTCCGGCGCAGCAAGGCGAATCAGCGCCCCGCTCCTGAACATTGTTTTGGGGGCGGGCGCTGAGGAGTGCCTGGAGACCATCCGACAGAGCTATCAGGATTGCTGGTCCGCTGCGGCGGACCAGCTGTGCTGGCTGAAAACCGAGGACTGCATGGATGAGGCGGGGTTTGAAAACCGCGTGGGAGACGCCTTCTACACGATGCGCAGCAATCCGGGAGCCTTCGGAAGCAACAGCACACTGAGAATGGCTTATTTCTGGGATGTGATGGATGACAGGTTCCCGGAGCTTTTCCAGGCGGTGCAGCATCAGCCTGATTTTGGCCAGGCTGTCACCGTGGCGGAATATTATTTTCTGTTTGTGCGGCAGGTATTCAATTCGGACCGGGAGAGGATCGGCCGGCTGCGGGCGGTTGTTGACTGGGCCGAAAGAAACGGGAAGCATCTGATCGTGCAGAGTGACCTGACAAACGGAAATGTCTCCGGCAGCGGCCCCGAGGGATATCAGGCGGCTGCCAACGTGATGGTGATCGTCAACTCGCAGGATGACAACCGGTTGGGCCAGGGGCTGGAGGCAGCTATTTGGGGGGCCGGTTCCTCCGCCGTGTGGAGCCTCAGCGCGGACAGAAAGGTCAAGGAGACGGATGAAATCGCCTGCGCGGCGATGGAACAGATCCTCACGGAGTGCCTGGAGCAGGCCGGTGTGGCCGGGGGACAGTCCAACATCCAGGAGACCCTCTGCGGAGCGCAGCAGGACTACGACAGCCTGTTCCGGGAGTACATAGACGAGAAGGAGCTGCTGCCGGATCTGCCCACATTTTTGCAGTATCTCCCGTACACCAAGGAGATGGAGGCGCTGGAGCAGAGCCTGTCCGACGCGCCGACCCGTGGACTCCTGGGAAGACTCCGCGGCCGACCGTCGGATACGATCGACGGGGACAAGCTGATAAACGCGGTGGCCTCTGTCGGGGATATCTGGGGTCTCTGCGTGAACCGGTATTATGGACGGCGTGTGCAGGAGCTGAAGGAAAATGCGGAACGGGTGCAGGAGTATTTCAAGCAGCTTCTGTGCAGCCGCCTTTCTTACGGCGCGATGAACGCCACATTGCAGCAGGAGGCCGTCAATCTGGAAACCCGCACGGATTGGTACGCGCCCATGAACATGAGAAGGGGAACGCTTGCAGAGTGTCTGCATCGCTATGCATGCAGCCAGGTTCTGCCAGAGGTGTACGGCTTCCTGGCGGGGCAGCTTTGCGCAGCTATGAAGGATGTATGCAGAAATGCAAGGGACTTCGGAAACACACTGACGGAGACCCGGAACGGGCTGCGGCAATCCCAGGGGAACGTTGATGAGACCATCAGAAGGGCCTATACACAGGAGATTGCCAATCTGGCAAATCAGCCGGAGTATCGGGACATGATGCGCCTGACGCCGTGCAGCACAGTGGAGAGCCTCCTGGATCAGTTGGTGAAGCGATTCCGGTTGATCGCGGATAAGGATGATAATTTCCGGCTTTCCTTGTTTGATGAGCTGCAATTCCGGGCGGGAATGGCCGGAGGCGGTGCGGCCTATGGGGTGGCAGTCCAGAGTCTATTCGATCTCAATATGCAGACTGCGGGCCGGCTGATGGCCACGGTTCCCCCCAGCGGCGGACAGCTGTTCTGCATGCTGAGCCAGCCAACCCAGATCCAGAACGTGAACAATACCGGCGCGGCCTTCCGGATCCCGCAGCAGGACTATGTGGACAGGCTTTATGTCTATCCGGTGAATCCGGAAAATATTCTTTACAACGAAATTGCCGCAGCAAAGAAGGAGGAGTGAGCCGATGCCCATTACAAGGCCGAATGTGAACCTGTACAGCATCAACAATCTGGCGTTGGACTATGATCCGGGCAGCGGGCGGTATGGATTAAGCCTGGAATGCCCCAGAGCGGACGCCTTTACCCTGTGCCTGGGAAAAAATCTTCCGCTGGCCGATCCGGAGAAGCTGGGTCTGACAGAGGAGGAGCTTCGGCGCCTGCATAATGGCCAATCCATGGAAAAAAGGGGCTATCGGCTCATCGGCGTTACGCAGGGGACCTTCTATGCCATGCCTGTGTTCCGGGGATTTGAGGCGGATCCGCCCCAGACCATCCAGGTGTGGAGTATGATGGCGGTTCCGGGCGGGATTGTTCATCTTTATTACACACCGGGGCGTGAGGCCGTATGCTTTATTCCGCTGCGCTATTCCGCCGCGCTGCAGCGCAATGGCCTTCAGACTGTGCTGCAGGTGACTCTGAGCGATCAGTTTATCGGAAGCTATACAGATGGGGCGTTAATGTATCGGGTGGGGGAGTCTGATCCCATTCCGCTGCCCGGCGGCTGGCTCAACCGGGAGATACCGCTTCGGGTGTCCGATGGCGAGGAGGTCCGGGTCCTGCCGGCACCGGGCTTTGAAAATAGCTTCTTCCGGGAAGGCGTATAGCAGAAAGGATGGATGCGGAATGGGTAAAATTAAATGCCCCTATTGTTTTGAGGAGTTTGAAAGCGACAAGGTTTTGTTTCGGGCCAACACCGGCTTCACCCAGGAGGAACTGGACAGGGAGGAATTCACCAGCGGCGATGTGGACGAACACAAACGGCTGTTTGTGAAATTTTCCCAAAGAAATCCGGACGAAAAGTTGGACCGATACTGGACGAGCCGCGGAGGAACCGCCGGCTATTCCAGTGCAGACCCTCGCTGGAATATGCCGCACATCGACCCCAATGATGCCGACCGGTTTTGGGAGATGCTGGACCCTGACGCCAACGGCGTGGGCGCGGATGGCCTTGTGCGGGATCAGGATGGCTTTGCCATCAGGGTGTATGACCGGTATTCCGATCGCGCCACGCCGGTGACGCGGCTGTGCCCCCACTGCCACAATCCCCTGCCCTTGCCGAATTATGGCAAATATCCCACCATTTTTATCAGTGTTGTGGGCATTACCACCTGCGGCAAAACGGTTTATCTGAACCAGCTGCTGACCCGGCTGGCCATGGCCATGCAGAATACCGGATACTATATCACGGAAAACAATCTGCCAGATTTCAAGGAAAACGTGGAGGCCAATATGCCGCTGCCCGGCAGTACGGATGACAGCGTCATGCGCCGTCCTCTGGCGGTGAACCTGGTTGACCAGAACGACCGCAGCAAGGCATTTACCATTGTTTTTTATGATATTGCCGGTGAGAACTGCGTCAAGTGGAACGATGATTACGCCAAGCTGGGCGACCAGGACAGCCGGAACAGCCGGGCCAAGGAGGGAATCGCCAGCTTTATTGCCCGGGCAGACGGCCTGATGTTCCTGGTGGATCCCAATCAGGTCCCCGGCTTTTCGGCCTATCCCGATGTGAGCGGTGTCAACAAGGTGGTCGGAGTGGTGAATCAGATCCGCGTCGCCCTGAATATGAGCCAGAACACCTGGGCGGATGTTCCAGTGGCGGTGGTTCTCACCAAAACGGATGAAATCCGGAATCAGTATCCCAAAGGAAACCAGAGTCCCATGTTCCGGCCTACGGCAGCTGTGTCCGGCGGCCTGAACCGGGAGGAGTATTTTGCTATCAGCCACGAGCTGGAGGACTATCTGAGCAACAATGCGGCCATGATCCTGGCGCAGCTGGGCCAGTTTGTCAGAAAAACCTTCTGCGGCGTGTCGGCCATCACCTGCGGCGTGGAACGGCGCTTTGTAAAATACAAAAACTGGTACATCCTGGACGATATCTGCGGCAGGAAGTATGACGAGCTTCGCGCGTGGATCAAGGGCTGGAATGAACGTTCACCTGAAGAGCGGAACTTTTATTATGCGTGCCCTGTTCAACGGATTACCTCGCTTGACCCGAAAACCCGTATGCCGGCGGTGGATCCGGTAACCCTGGAGCCGGAGCTGACCTCTATTGACATAGATATTAATGAGGATATCACAAAGGAGATTGCCTCCGGCATATGGACGGAGGTTTATGCCGACTGCGCCAGCGGACGGATCTATCTGAATATGTGGGAAATCTGGGAAGGGATCAATCTGGTTGGCTTCCCCAAGGGCGCACCGAATCCCCGCCGGGTGGAGGACCCGCTGAAATGGATCCTCTGGCGGCTGGGAAGGATCGGCCCCTATTTTCAGGCGGATCCTCAGCCGAAAAAGGCGCTGCTGGAGTCTGCAAGGAAATATCAGGGACGGCTTGACGACTGGATGAACGAACAAAGGTGCAAACAAGAGCGGTTTTATAACGGGGAGGATCTCCAATGAAAATGGAGCAGGCATGTCGGTTCCGGACGGATGAAGCCGGATATATGGTCTGCGCCAGATCCCAGGGTCTGACGGCGGATAATGAGAACAACCTCGGCTATTTCAACAGTACCATGACGTCCTTGTTTGAAAAGGACGGATCCGGCCCGAGAATGGGTCAGTCTATCCTCAGCTACGCTGTCAGCGAGGAGAACGGCGGCAGGCGGGATTTCCTGATTGCCAAATCTACCATGCGCAGCGATATCAAGGGGCGGGCCTCGATCTTTACCCACGCATACTTTATGGGGTTGGATGAATATGCCCGCTGCATGGAGACCGATCCCTCCGCTATTTACGGGATCGACACCGGCGACATGATGACGGCGCAGAGCGGCAGCCAGCTGCCGCCCAAGGAGACGGTCCTGCGTGGCGGCTTTGAGCTGTCTGTCCTGCGGGAGAAGTACGGCCTGACGGACGAGCGATATGCGCTGCTGCTCTATAACGTGTATCAGGCGGTGGCAGGCGGCGGGTCCCTGGCCCTGCTTACGCAGCTGCCCCTGAGCCAGACCCAGGATATGGTGCGGGAGGTGGCCTATTGCGCGGCCATGGGCATGCTTCCCGGTCTGCGCTGGAGACTGACGTGCAGCAGCGCCGCGGATACCCGGGCGGCCATCTGTGTTTCCAGCAAGGCCGGCGGAGGCGGCATGGGGATCCCGCTGTGTACCTTTGATCTGGACGATGGCGGCAGGCGGCTGGAGGAGGACCCGTTTGTTGCGGAGCTTTTCCGGTATCTGGCATCTGCCGCCCCGGAGGAGCGCCGCCAGATGCTGCTGGATATGCAGTATATTTTGGGGGAGCTGGTGCCGCTGGAGTATGCGTCACTGGAGATGATCGCCACCGCATATCACATGCGGAAGATGAACGATGGAAACCGGCCGGAAAATGACGTGTATGACCGCGTGGTGGGGAATCTGCTGCTTTGCGGCAGGGTTCCGTCGGCAAACCAGGAGACGGTGAACAAGCTCCTGATCTGGATGCTGAAAAGGCAGAACGCTGCGCTGCCCAAGCGGATTATGGAGCTGTCTGTGGACCGCTGCGTCAAACAGGTGCAGGCGGATGCGGCAGGCGGGCGGGAGCTCTGCGACTGTGTTTGCCGTCTTTTGCAGTACAGCAGAAGCGCTGAGCAGCTGGAGCTGCTGCAGAAAACGGTGAAAACCTTCGATGTGCGCTATGCCGGGCTTGTGCATGCCCTGCTGCGCGGCATCTTTTCGGACCGGGCATGCAGCATTGACCCGCAGACGGCGTGCAGTCTGATCCCGGAGATGCTGCGCTCCGGCGATGAAATGCTGACCGGGGATTGCGTGGAGCTGACCACCTGCCTGGATGCAGGGCAGTGCCGGCAGCTGGCAGAGAGCATTCTGCGGCATGTGGGGCTCCGCCAGATGACGCTGATGGAGCAGAACGTTCTGGCCAATATCCTGGACGAGCTGAGCCGGTCCGGCGGTGTGCTGGGAAAAGAGAGCTGCGAGATCCTGGACCGCAATTCCTGCGTTTATAACGGCAGACTGCTGGATGCCTGCGTGGGCTATATGGTGCAGGTGCGGCTGCGGCAGGAGCTTCCCGTGGAGGAGCGCTGCGCGCTGCTGGCCGGGCTGGAGCGGGAGTATCCGGCCCTGTATGATGACGTTGCGGCTGCGCTGAAGAGCGGCGGCAGCATCCTGTGGAAGAAATATCAGATTCACAAGCATCTGCAGAATTGCAGATGCTATGAGGACATTGTGGCTGCGCGCCGGAGCTATCAGGGGGCGTCCCCCATGGACGATTTTGAACAGGAGTGTGTTGCTCTTTGGATGCAGCTCCTGCGCAGGGATGTCTATCAGGGGATGCCGCTGAAAAACCTGGTGCCGCAGATGGGACGCGCAGTCGATGCGCTGCCCAGAGGCGTATTCTCGCTGGAGGCCGCTCATGAGCTGCAGCGGCGGCAGCGGGCCTATTTCTGGAGCTGCATGACCTATCGCACAATGATGGACTATGTGTTGGACGGCGCGCCCAGCAGCAATGTGCAGGCGCTGCTTCAGACCCGGGACAGCGGAGCGGATGGCAATAAGCTGCACTTTCTGGATGCCGTGTGGCAGCTGTACCGGGATCCGAGCCGGACTGAGCCGATGACAGAGCTGGTGCTGGACGGACACCTGCCTGCCAGGGACAGGGAGGAGATCTGCAATCAGCTGCTGCCGCTGGCGGCAAAGCTGAAAGCTGCCTCCAACCAGGCAATTTTCGCATGGGATCTGATGCTTCTGTCCTGCAGCCGGGTGGAAGCCGGACGGGTCGTTTATGACTGCGGCAGTCTGATTAAGAAAATTGAGGGGATTCCGGCGCTGAAAATGGGAGTTTCCGGCAGCCAGTCTCTCCAGCTGGAGCATTCCGTCATACTGCGGGACGAGAAGGTGCGCAGCGACCTGCGCAAGGCCGCCGGCCGCGGCGACAGTCTGCTCAGTGAGCAGCTGGAAAAGACGCTGAAGGCGTGGGGAAAGGCGCGCAGGCCCGACAATGGCCACGGGAAAAGACTGAGCTCTGATCCGCCGGCCGCGGAAAAGAAGGGGTTATTCTCTATTTTCGACCGCAGCGACAGAGGCGGGCGGACGGAGAAGTCGGACCGGGGCTTTATTTTTGACGACTACGACGGCGACTCGGGAAAAAGAGGAAGGAATAGGAGAAGATGAGCGACAGCGTGATGTATCCGGAAGCCGGCCGCTGGGTCAACAGCTACCTGGTGGGCGCCAACGCCTACAAAATTATGTCGACCCCCGAGGAGGCACAGCAGCTGCTGCTGGACGATAGCGGGGACTTTCTGCAAACAGGGACGGAGCACCACTATATTCAGGTGCGATGCCGGAACGAGAATAAACCGCTGTGGCTGGTGCCGTTCCGGGTCAAGCGGGAGGAATTGCTGCGGGTATCCGACGTGCTGGAGCAGATTCAGATGGGACGAATCCTGCGGGAGGGCTTTTTCTGGCCGTTCGATCTGGTTCGGAGCGATGAAATGCAGGGATATGTGCTGCATCCCTTCAGCATGGATGCGTATCCCTCTGTCCGCCGGTTTTTGCCCAGCTCTGACACGCCCAGGTGGACCATTGCCGTCCATCTGTTCCGCAGGATCGGGCAGCTGCACCGTGAGGGCCTGACGCTGAACGGCTTTGGCAGGGATCAGGTGCGCGTGGAGTATGGGACAAACCAGGTGTATCTGGTTCCGGGTGAAACAATTTCTCGGGTTTCGCAGATCGGCGCGGCCTTTCGCGGCGACTTTCTGTCTGTGCCGCAGGTGGTGGAGCAGCAGCTGGAGAAAAATGGCATCGTGCTGGACGGGCGCGTGCGCGACATATTCTCGGCAGCGGTAATTGCCTTTTATCTGCTGTTCTATACCCATCCTTTCATCGGGGAAGAGTACAGCCACCTGATGCGGGAGCAATATCTGGAGTATTTTCAGAGTCACCCGGTGTTTCTGTTTGACGCCGGAGGGCACAATGGAACGGGACATCATCAATTCGGCGCGGAGATAACGGCCCAATGGTGGAGAGCGCAGCCGGAGCTGCGGCAGCTGTTTTCAGATTTCTTTGCGGCGCTGTGTGCAGGACAGATCGATGAAAATGCCCCGTGGAATGACACGGAGAACTGGATCCGCTGCCTTCTGGAGGATGCAGCCGTGAACGATAACGATAAGAGCCGCACAAGCTACGAGCTGGAGCTGGAAAAATTCCATCTGGTCTGAGGGGTAAGGCATGAGAGAGATATTGAAAGAAGTAGTCAACGAGCAGGGATTACAGATTTTACAGACGCCCGCGATGCTGCGGGCAAAATTGGAAGAAAAAGGCGACGACCGCAGCGATGCGCTGCTGTGGGAGCTTATCCTGACGGCCTGCCCCAGCGTGGCGGATGTGGCCGTGCAGCCGGAGCTTTCCCGCGCGGAGGTCAACACGGTGATCGGCGCGGTGACCAAGACCACCATGCTGTCTGCCTCCCTGGTGAGAAGGATGGTCCAGCAGCTGCTGGATGCCGCGCAGGTGAAGCTATCGCCGGTGCCGCGGTTTCTGATCCTCGCCAACGGCAGGCACGGCGGAGCGTGCTCGGTGGAGGATCAGCGGGAGGGCGAGGTCCTGCAGGCGGCTCTTGCGTCGCTGGAGACGGACACGGAAACGGCCCTCAGCGACCTGCAGACCCTGTCCCAGGCCGGGAACGCCTATGCCAGCTACCAGCTGGGCCTGTACTACAGCAGCCACGAGATGGAGGGGATGGATACCCAGCAGGTGGCGCAGAACTTCTTCAACTGCGCCGCGCAGCAGGGCTATGGCCCGGGCTATGGCGCCCTGGCGGATTATGCGCTGAACGGGCGGCGAAAGAATCTTCGCCGGGCGGCCCAGTATTTTGGGTATCCCACATCCCTGGCGGGCCGGGACGGCAAAAGGTGGAGCAAAAACGCCGCGGACCTGTTGGCCTATCGGGAGCAGAACGTCCGCAGCGGAAGACAGACCCTGCTGCTGGTGGTGGTCACGCTGGTGATAACGCTGCTGGCGGGTATTTGCAGTCCTCGCGAATTTGCGATGGCGGTTCCGGCGCTGGTGCTGGAGCTTGGCTGCGGGGTTCGCTGCGTGCTGGGACTGGTTATGGACCCCTACGGCTCCTACCGCTTTGTGTATGCCGCCCTGGCTGCCTGCTGGCTGCTGAACATCCTATGCCTGGTCTGAGGGGAGGCACAGTATGAGTACATCTTATTTCATGAACATCGGCGCGTATGTGGCCACGGTGATTTTTGCGGCTGCGCGTCTAGCTGTGGGAGGAGTGCTGACCGAGCCCGGCGCGCTGGTTCCGGCACTGCTGGTGCTGGGGATCCTGCTTATCCCCTTGGCGTCTAAGGGTGGATTTCAGAAGAGTACCTATCAGACCGGGCCAGCCTTTGGGCTGGCATGGGGCGTCCTTTATGCCCTGACCCCGGCACAGCTGTCATCCGACCGGATATCCGGCGTGCTGGAGGCCAGCCTGGAAGGCCTTTCTTTCAGCTTCAAGGATAACCTGGCGGTATTCTGCATCGGACTGCTGCTGCTTGTGGGACTGAGCGCCGTGCGCAAGTATTTCCCGAATGCGGCTTTGAACGTCCTGCGGTATGCGATCCTGACTCTGATGCAGCTGCTGGCATTTGAGGGAATGTTCCGATACCTGCTGGATGCGCAGTCGGCAAGACAGCTCTGGCTGTTTGTGCCGCCGGTGCTGTTCTCGGGGCTGTTCCTGGCCCGCGAGCTGCGGGACGGTGAGGAAAAGTCCCGGCTGCGCATCTGCGTGCTGGCTAGCGTCCTTTACGCCTTTCTGACACCTGTTGTCCTGGCTGCGGTATCCTCCGGATGGAGCGACCTTTGCTCCCGCGTGGGAAAGCTTACGCATCTGGGCTGGCCTATGGTGGCCGGGGCGGTGCTGCTGGCTGCGCTGACGCTGGAAAAAGGCGCGCAAAAGCAAAGTATATATCGGGCGGCCCGGCTTCTGGTATGGGCGGCCTACATCCTGCTGCTGAACTGGCGCGCCGGCGCCATGCGGCTGGACGCGGATGATTGCTGGCTGATCAGCGTGCTGGGCGTTCCGGTGGCGGGCGCGGTGTATGAGCTGCTGGAGCAGAAGGGTCAGGTCACTGCCAAATGGTATCATGCGCCGTTGGCGCTGCTGGCGCTGCTGACCGTTTCTATGGCGGCCCTGCAGGATATGCGTTTTATCCTGCTGCTGGTGGGCCTGGGCGTGCTTTGGTGGATCTGTGCGCGATTGGGCACGCTGGCCGGAAAGTACAAGGTGGTGATGCAGGGCTTCTGGGGCGCTGCGGCTATGCTGCTTCTGGCGGCTTCGCGGCAGCTGGGCACCCGGGAAGCGATCCCGGCCAACTGGCTTGTTGCGCTGGCGCTTCTGGGCGTTTCCTGGTGTGTGCTGACGGTATTCCTATCCGTGCGATACAGGGCGGCAAACGCAATGGAGATCTACCCGGAGGAGTACAGCACGGTTTACAGGCTCTGCAATGTGGTGCCGCTGCTGGCTGCGGTGCTTGCTGCGCTGTGCGTGGTATTCTGACATAAGGAGGAGAGAGATTTGAAGCTTGATATCAGGACCTTGAGCGCGTCTCTGGTGGCCGGATTTGTGAGCTGGTACCTGTGCGCGGGGATTTACAATAAGAACGCGGATTCCATGTGGACGCCGCTGCTGATGGCGCTGTTGTTTCTTGTGCTGGCGGCGATAACCTGCCTGGTGGTGCGCCTTACAACGGGGCGGCGCACGAGATTTATGCAATTCAAGGGTATCGGTCAGATCATGACCATGCTGGCTGTGGGCCTGGTGGCGCTGATGGTGCTGGCCGGTCTGTTTGAGCTGCTCTTTGAAATCGGCAGCAGGGGAGATTCTCTTCAGTCCACTGCGGCCTGGGATATGCTTCATTATCGCCCGGCTATGGGCTCCGGATGGTTTCTTGGCGTGGTGCGGGTCCTTTTCCTGACCTTGCTGGGCGCCCTGGTGACGGCGCTGCGGGCGGTTGCCGTGGGCGGTGAGGAAACCGTGCCGATGGTGATCCTGGGATTGGGGCAGTCGCTGGCGGGCGCGCTGGTGATGGAGATCGGCAGCCGGGTGCTGTTTGTGCCGGCAGGCCGGTGCTGGCTGATCCTGTGGGTACTGCTGGCAGCTACCCCGGCCTGGAAGCCTGCACCCCGCACAGGCAACTCTGCGGTTATGCGCGGGCATGAGCAGCCGAAGCAGAGCTCAGGCTCCGGCGGCGGATTCACGTTTCATTGATCATGGCGCTGGAATTCAGAGATCAGACAAGCGGGCAGCGGCCGTCTGGCCGGCGGAGTCCGCACAATGGCACTGGAATCCAACAGGGATACGGCGAAACCTGGCAGCCGGGTGTCGGCTATGGATACCCGGGAGGCTCTGCACCGAAAAAAAGACGCGGAGTCGGAGCTGCCTGGATTGCCGTGCCGGTCCTGTGCGTGGCCGCAGTGGTGATACTGCTGCTCAGCGGCGTACTGGGCGGGACATCTGCGCCGTTACCCGAGACAAAACCGACGCCTGTTGAGACACCGGAACCAGGCAACGAGGAGAAACCCGCCGGGGAGCTGAGTGCCATCCGGGAGCAGGCGGAAAAAATCATTCCGGGCTATCGCTGCCGGCATCTGGTGCAGCAGCTGGATGACCGGATGCTGGAAGACTTCCTGGCTATATACCAGGCAGTGGCGAATTTCCGGACGGAGGTCGAGTTTCCAAGCAGCATCAGCATGGACGAGATGGAGGCGCTGATGACGCTGATTTATGGGAACTGCCCGGAGCTGTTCCAGATAGATGGCAATGCGACCTATTACTACAACAGCGTTGATCGAGACGGAGAAAAGATGGTGACGGGGATCAGCGAACTTTCTTACCATATGGATGAGGATACCTATCGCCGGGCCTATCAGCAGTGCGACCGGATCGTTCAGGAGGTGGTAAGCGGGGCGGCGGGCCTTTCTGAGCGGGAGGCGGAGCTGCATGCCTATCGCTACGTCACCGGCCACTGCGTCTACGACCTGTCCACGCCGTATTGCGGGACGCCCTACGGCGCGCTGGTGGAAGGCCGGGCTAAGTGTGACGGAACCGGAAAAACCATGCAATGGATCCTGGAGCAGATGGGAATCGTTTGCCTGTCGATTTCCGGCGCGCCCTTGGACGGCGGGAACGGGCACCAGTGGAATGTGGCGGAAATTGACGGCATATTCTATGATCTGGATGCCACCGCTGACCTGGGAAACCAGGGGGACAAGCTGCTGTATGGCCGGTTCAATGTGGATAACCACCTGATTCGGGACCTCTATCCCATCGGAGACGGCTATCTGTCCTGCTTCACTATTCCGGGCACCGACAGCATGTCGGGCAGCTATCATGCCCGCAATCATACGCGGGTGGAAAGCGACGCCGACTGCGGGCCGATTTTGGCGCAGCAGTTTTCACAGGTGATACAGAAGAACGGCGGCAGCTTTGCCATCCAGCTTGCGCAGAGTGCGCAGGTGGATGAGCTGAGCCGGATCTTCGGAAAATGGGAGGATGCTGAGCGCTTCCTGAAGGAGTATGGCGTATCGCTGCAGGGCTTCGGCTATTACTCGCTGACGCAGCCCGAGACAAACGTCTATCAGTTCACAGTGTACCGGGAGTCGTGAGGACAAAAAGGACTCCTGCCAAGGCGGCAGGAGTCCTTTGAGTGTCCCCTAAAAGTGCTTTGACCTTTGGGGCTTTTTGACAAGAAACAGGGGTCCCGCAGTTCTGCGGGACCCCTGTTGGCTCTATTTGGATGATATCTTAGAAGCAGCCCTGCTCCATCATAGCCTCAGCGACCTTCTTGAAGCCGGCGATGTTGGCGCCAGCCACCAGGTCATAGCCCAGGCCGTACTCGGCAGCAGCATCGGCGGATTCCTTGTGGATGGTCTTCATCATCTTGTGCAGCTGAGCATCGACTTCCTCGGCAGTCCAGACCAGACGCTCGGAGTTCTGAGCCATCTCCAGAGCGGAGACGCCCACGCCGCCGGCGTTAACAGCCTTGGAGGGAGCCACAATGATGCCCTTCTGCTGACGCAGGAAGTTCAGAGCATCGTTGGTGGTGGGCATATTGGCCACTTCGATGTAGTACTTCACGCCGGAGGCAGCGATCTTCTCAGCGGACTCCATGCGGACGTCGTTCTGCATGGCGGCGGGCATGTACACGTCAACATCCTTGACGCCCCAGCACTTCTCGCCAGCCACGAACTCGCAGCCGAACTTGTCGGCATAGGGCTTGCAGTGCATAGGATCCTTGGCGCGCATCTCCAGGATGTAGTTCAGCTTCTCGTCGGTGATAACGCCGTCGGGATCGTGAACGTAACCGTCGGGACCGGCAAAGTAGGTGACGGCAGCGCCCAGCTGAGCGGCCTTCTTCATGATGCCCCAGCCCACGTTGCCGTAGCCGGAGATAGCGATACGCTTGCCCTCGATGGTGTCATTCTCGTGCTTCAGCACTTCCTGCAGGTAGTACATAGCGCCGTAGCCGGTGGCCTCGGGACGGATCAGGGAACCGCCGTAGCTCAGGCCCTTGCCGGTGAGCACGCCGTTCTCCCACACGCCCTTCAGGCGGCGGTACTGGCCATACAGGTAGCCGATCTCGCGGCCGCCCACGCCCATATCACCGGCGGGAACGTCGATGTCGGGCCCGATGTAGCGATACAGAGCCGTCATGAAGCTCTGGCAGAAACGCATGACCTCGGCGTCGGACTTGCCGGCGGGATCGAAGTCGGAACCGCCCTTGGCGCCGCCGATGGGCAGGCCGGTCAGGCTGTTCTTGAAGGTCTGCTCGAAGCCCAGGAACTTGATGATGCCCTCATACACGTTCTTCTGGAAGCGCAGGCCGCCCTTGTAGGGGCCGATGGCGCCGTTGAACTGGCAGCGCCAGCCGCGGTTGGTGTGCCACTGGCCGTTGTCGTCGCACCACACAACGCGGAAGGTGAACATACGCTCGGGCTCGACCATGCGGTTCAGCAGGTCGACCTTCTCATACTCGGGGTGCTTCTCGATGACAGGCTCCAGAGAGGACAGGACTTCCTCGACGGTCTGCACGAACTCGGGCTCGTTGCCATGCTTGGTTCTGACGTTCTCCAGAACGCTGGCCAGATAAGCATTCATAATAGTTGCCTCCTCAAAAATTGTTCCAAGATTGTTCAAAATCGAATGGGTAGATGAAATTTGCTCATACCCCCATCCGTTCTGATAATAACACCATTCCGGCAAATACTCAAGAGGGATATTCCGAAAATCGTCCCTCGCGCCCGTAAAATCTTCGCGGTGTTTTTTGTGCATTTTGTAAAAAATGCACATTCCCTCCTTTGCACCCGGCAGCCGCCGCAAATTGTGGATTCCGGCCTATTTGATGATTATTTCACAATTTCGCGATACAGACTCTTTCGCCCGCAAAATTACCGGTATCCCGACTTTGTAGATTTTTTTCATAGGGATTCCGGCCTGGCCCGGCTGGCTTTTTCGGAATCCTGCACATTTTTTGCCGCTGGAGCTAAAATTTCTGTTGCATTTTTATACCAAAGCGTGTAAAATATAGGCAACAATCCAAGATTGGTAGCTGTAAGGAAGTGCCTCGCGCACGGGCTGCAACTATCACTCGGCTGTTGCTTGAGTGTTTCAGATCTCCTTTCGGGAGGTTTGAAACATTTTTCTTTACCCGGAAGCATTGGAACAATTCAAAAGGAGGAACACACATGAATCTGGTCATCAACGGAAGACTCATCACCCGGGACGAGGGCGGCAAGGGCTATTATGAGCACGGGGCCGTGGCCTATGAGGGCGCCACCATCACCGAGGTGGGCCAGGAGAGCGCCCTGCGGGCCAAGTATCCCCAGGCCCACATCATCGACGCCAAGGGCGGCGTCATCATGCCCGCCTTCATCAACGCCCATACCCACATCTATTCCGCCCTGGCCCGGGGCCTGTCCATTGTGGGCAACAACCCCACCAATTTCTATGAGGTGCTGGACGGCACCTGGTGGGCCATCGACCGGAAGCTGACCCTGGAGGGTACCCGGGCCAGCGCCGACGCCCTGTACATCGACTGCATCAAGCAGGGCGTTACCACCATCTTCGATCACCACGCCTCCTATGCCGAGATCCCCGGCTCCCTGCACACCATCGCAGCCTCCGCCAAGAAGTTCGGCATCCGCTCCTGCCTGTGCTACGAGGTCTCCGACCGGGACGGCGAGGAGAAGTGCCTCCAGGCCATCCAGGAAAATGCCGACTTCATCACCGAGTGCCAGAAGAACCAGGATCCCATGCTGGCCGCCATGTTCGGCGGACACGCCCTGTTCACCATCAGCGACAAGACCTTCGACCGCATGGTGGCCGCCAACAACGGCCGCACCGGCTACCACATCCATGTGTCCGAGGGCATGAACGACGTGTACGACAGCCTGCAAAACTATGGCCGCCGTCCCGTCCAGCGCCTGCAGGACCACGGCATCCTGGGCCCCAAGACCATTCTGGGCCACTGCATCCATGTGAACACCGCCGAGATGGACATCATCAAGGAGACCGGCACCATGGTGGTCAACAACCCCGAGAGCAACATGGGCAACGCCATCGGCATCTGCCCGGTGATCCAGCTGCACAAGCGGGGCATCCTGCTGGGCATGGGCACCGACGCCTATACCAACGACATGCTGGAATCCCTGAAGGTAGCCCTGTGCTCCCAGCGCAGTCAGAACTGTCTGCCCAACGTGGGCTGGTGCGAGGTCACGGACATGCTGTTCCGCAACAACGCCAAGATCGGCGAAAAGTACTTCCCGGTGCAGCTGGGCGTGCTGAAGGCCGGCGCCGCCGCGGACATCATCGTCATGGACTATAAGCCCTTCACCCCCTTCTCTGACGAGAACATCGACGGCCACATGATCTTCGGCATGACCGGCCGCCAGTGCCAGACCACCATCGCGGGCGGCAAGCTCCTGATGCAGGACCGGGTGCTGGTGGGTATCGACGAGGAGGCGGAAAATGCCCACATCCTGGAGGCCGCCAAGAAGCTCTGGGGCGATCTGAACCACCGGGTGTATTGATGCGCTGATTTTTTACGATTCAAAAAGGAGGAACCCCCATGTCCGAGAAAATGTATCCCATTCCCTTCAAATCCCTGATGAATTGGCTAATCACCGAGTACGCCGGCTGCGGCGACGTGTTCGGCGTGCATAAGCAGTATCACGCCACCGGCAAGAGCCTGCCTATCTTCGGCGAGCGCATCGAGACCCCCTTCGGCCCCGCCGCCGGTCCCAACAGCCAGCTGGCCCAGAACATCATCGCCGCCTATGCGGCCGGCGCCCGGTTCTTCGAGGTAAAGACCGTTCAGAAGATGGACGGCGCTGATCTGGCCGCCTGTGTGCCCCGCCCCTGCATCCTGGCCAACGACGAGGGCTATAACCAGGAGTGGTCCACGGAGCTGACCGTGCCCCAGGCCATGGACGAGTATATCAAGGCCTGGTGCGCTCTGAAGGTCCTCAGCAAGGTCTATGGCCTCGGCGATCCCGACGGCTTCGTGTTCAACATGTCCGTGGGCTATGACCTGGAGGGCATCAAGGGCGAGAAGGTCAACACCTATATCGACGGTATGATGGACGCCAGCCGCACCGCCATCTTCGGCGAGTGCAAGGAGGTCCTGAAGGAGCTGTTCCCCCAGGAGACCGCCTTCATCGACGCCATCTCCCCCCGGGTATCCCGCAGCGTCACTGTTTCCACCCTCCACGGCTGTCCCCCCGATGAGATCGAGCGCATCGCCAGCTACCTGATCTCCGAAAAGCACCTGCACACCTTCGTCAAGTGCAACCCCACCATCCTGGGCTACCAGACCGCCCGCCGCACCCTGGACTCCATGGGCTATGACTACATCGTCTTTGACGAGCACCACTTCAACGAGGATCTCCAGTGGGCCGACGCCGTGCCCATGTTTGAGCGCCTGCAGGCCCTGGCCGACAGCTGCGGCCTGGAGTTCGGCCTGAAGCTGTCCAACACCTTCCCGGTGGATACCACCCGGGGCGAGCTGCCCAACAACGAGATGTATATGTCCGGCCGCAGCCTGTTCCCCCTGACCATCGAGATGTGCCACCGCATTTCCCGCCAGTTCAAGGGTAAGATGCGCATCTCCTTCGCCGGCGGCGCAGAGTATTTCAACTGCGACAAGCTGTTTGCCGCCGGGATCTGGCCCATCACCGTGGCCACCACCATCCTCAAGCCCGGCGGCTACAACCGCCTGCACCAGATGGTGGAGAAGGTGGAGCCCATGGCATACCGTCCCTTCTCCGGCACGGACACCCAGGCCATCTGCCAGCTGTCCGCCGCCAGCCACACCGATTATCACCACGTCAAGCCCATCAAGCCCCTGCCCAGCCGCAAGAGCGACAAGCAGGTGCCCTGGATGGACTGCTTCACCGCTCCCTGCCAGGGCGGCTGCCCCATCCACCAGGATATCCCCGAGTATATGGAGCTGTGCCGCAAGGGCCTGTATGCCCCGGCCCTGAAGCTCATCACCGAGAAGAACCCCCTGCCCTTCCTGACCGGTACCATCTGCGCCCACCGGTGTCAGACCAAGTGCTCCCGGAACTTCTATGACGAGTCCGTCCGCATCCGGGATACCAAGCTGCTGGCCGCCGAAAAGGGCTACAACGCACTGATGGCCTCCATCCGGCCCACCGAGAAGGCCTCCGGCAAGAAGGCCGCCATCATCGGCGGCGGCCCCACCGGCATCGCCGCGGCCTATTTCCTGGCCCGGGCCGGTATCGAGACCACCATCTTCGAGCGGGAGAGCTGCCTGGGCGGCGTGCCCCGGCACGTGATCCCCTCCTTCCGCATCGCCAACGAGACCATCGAAAAGGACATCGCCCTGATGGAGAAGTACGGCGTGGACGTCCGCTGCGGCGCGCCTGCCCCCTCCGTCACCGAGCTGAAGGCCATGGGCTATACCCACATTCTGTTCGCCGTGGGCGCCTGGAAGCCCGGCAAGCTGGAGATCGCCGGTGATGTGGCCGGGGCCATCCAGTGGATGAAGGGCGTCAAGGCCGGGAACATCAGCGTCGGCGGAAGCATCGCCGTCATCGGCGGCGGCAACACCGCCATGGATGCCGCCCGTCTGGCCAAGCGCAGCGGTGCCAAGCAGGTAACTCTGGTATATCGCCGGACCCGCAAGTACATGCCCGCCGACGAGCATGAGCTGGCCCTGGCCCTCCAGGACGGCGTGACCTTTGCCGAGCTGGCCGCTCCTGTGAAGCAGGCAGACGGCATGCTGACCTGCGAGAAGATGGTGCTGGGCGAGGCCGACGCCTCCGGCCGCCGCAGCCCCGTGGGCAGCGGCGAGTTCTTCGACATCCCCTGCGACCTGGTGATCTCCGCCGTGGGCGAGCAGGTGGACAGCGCCCTGATGGCCGCCAACGGCATCGAGGTGGACAAGAAGGGCCGCCCCGCCTTCCAGACCAACCTGCCCGGCGTGTATGCCGCCGGTGACGCCACTCGCGGCCCCGCCACCGTGGTGGAGGGCATTGCCGACGCCGCCCGCTTCGCCCAGGAGGTCATCGGCCAGGCCTACACCTATGACATTCCCCAGCAGGCCTATATCACCAAGACCGACGCCCAGGCCAAGAAGGGCATCCTGAACATGAGCGGCTGCGTGTGCCAGGAGGGCAGCCGCTGCCTGCAGTGCTCCACCGTGTGCGAAAACTGCGTGGATTCCTGCCCCAACCGTGCAAACGTGGCCATCGCCATGGCCGACGGCAGCCACCAGATCCTCCACGTGGACAAGATGTGCAACGAGTGCGGCAACTGCACCCAGTTCTGCCCCTATGCCTCCGAGCCCTGCCACGATAAGTTCACCCTGTTCCAGACCGCCGAGGATATGGAGGACTCCCACAACGCCGGCGTCCTGTTCCTGGAGGGCGGCAAGGTCCGGGTGCGCCTGGCCGGTGCGCCCCAGGAGTATAACCTGGACGAGGCCAACGACCTGCCCCGGGAGCTGGAGACCTTCATCCTCACCATCCGGGATCAGTACGGCTATCTGTTTGCCTGATTCGTTCGCCCATAATGACAAAGCCCAGGGGGCGCTGCATAGCAGCGCCCCCTGGGTTATTATAAGGTGATCCAGTGTTTCATGCATCATACCGTGCCAGTACCCGGCGGCAGTAGTCCGCAAAGTCCCGGCGGACGTCGGCAGGGGAGAGAAGCTCCGCCTTGTCCCCAAACTGGAACAGCCAGCCGTAGAAGGTGGGGCCTGCCTCCACCGGGGCGGTGAGGGCCACATGGTCCGGCCCGTCCGGCCGGATGTGGGCGTCGGAGCCGAAGCGGTCCATGGCGGGGTTGATCAGCGACCGGTGCAGCCGCAGCCGGACGGTGACGGAGGCCCCGCCGTACATGTCGAAGATCTTCCGGACATACCGGCCCAGGTCAAAGTCCCGGGGCAGGGGAGAGCGGGGCGAGTCCAGCACCGTCAGGTCCGCCATCCGGTCCACCCGGTAGTGGCGGTAGTCCTGCCGCAGGGCGTCGTAGGCCACCAGGTAATAGTACCGGTCCACGCACAGGGCCACCGGGTCCGTGACGTAGGCAGCCCCATCCCGGCGGAAGGCCCGCTGCCCCTCCGCCGTCCAGTCGAAGTAACGGAAGGACACCTGTCGGTCCCGGCTGATGGCGGTGTGGATGCCGTCCACGGCGTAGTACAGGGTCTCGTTGGTGGTCCGGGGACGGCCCAGGACGTACACCTGCCGCCGCAGCTGCCGGGCCATGGGGCGGCTGGTGAGCTGCTCCAGCTTGCCGATGAGCTCCATGCTCTTTTTCTGCGTCAGGAAGGGGGCCGCCTGGACGGCATCCACCAGCAGCTTCACCTCCGGCAGCTGGAAGGTCCGCTCCCCCAGGTAATAGCCGAACTGCCGCCCCTTGACGGTCTCTATGTCCATGCCGAAGGACTCCAGCAGCCGCAGGTCGTCATAGACGCTCTTGCGCTCGGCGGAGATTCCGTTGGCGGTCAGATAGGCCAGAAGCTCCGGCATCCCCGCCGGGTGCTCCTGGTCCGTCTCCTCCTCCAGGTATTTTGCCAGATACAGCAGTTTCAGCTTCTTATCCCCCATGGTTCCGCCTTCCTTTCCGGTTTTGATAACAGTATACCAGCTGCGCCCGCCGCTGAACAGGTAATTTTCGGAATTTGTGAAAGTTTTTGTTGAAACGGCGGCACGGTTGGGGTATACTATGGGCAGTAAATTCAACAACGGAGGTATTTTACTATGATCGAGATCACCAAGGACACCATCATCGGTGATATCCTGGATGTCGCGCCCCAGACCGCTCCCATCTTCCTGTCCATCGGCATGCACTGCCTGGGCTGCCCCTCCTCCCGCGGCGAGACCGTGGAGGAAGCCTGCGCCGTTCACGGCATCGACGTGGACAAGCTGCTGGCCCTGGTCAACGAGGAGGCCAACAAGAGCGCCCAGTAACCGTCATATGCAAACAGGAACGCATACGGCCCGTCCGTATGCGTTTATCTGTGTTATCAGGAGAACCTATGAAACACTTACAATTGCAGCCCCGGCTGCGGCTGCTGGCGGATCTGGTCCCCCAGGGGGCCAGACTGGCGGATATCGGCACGGACCATGGCTACCTTCCGGTGTGGCTGATGCAGCAGGGGCGGATCACCTCCGCCATCGCGGCGGACATCGGGCCGGAGCCTCTGGCCCACGCCCGCCGCACGGCGGAGGAATACGGCGCGGCTCTGGACCTGCGGCTGTGCGACGGTCTGCGGGGCATTGCCCCCCATGAGGCGGACACGGTGGTCATGGCCGGTATGGGCGGCGAGACCATCATCCATATCCTGACCGACAGCCCCTGGCCCCGGGACTCCGGCTGCACCCTGCTGCTCCAGCCCCAGACCAAGGTGGAGCTGCTGCGCCGCTGGATTTCGGAAAACGGCTATGTCTGCCGGGACGAGCGGCTGGTGTGGGACAAGGGCAAGCTCTATGTGGTGCTGCAAATGACGGCAGGGGAGCCCTTTACCCCGGATGAGGTCCGGCTGTACGGCGGCCTGCATCTGGAGGGGGACCCGCTGTACGGCGATTATCTGGACGCACAGCTGCACCGTCTGCGCCGCCAGCTGGACGGCCTGCGGCACAGCAGGGAAGGGGAGGACTGCGGGACCCTGCCGCAGCTGATCGCCGCCCTGGAAAAGAAGAAGGAGGCGCTGAAATGACCACGGTACGGGACATCGAAACCTTTCTGTATGCCTGGGCTCCCCGGGAAACGGCGGAGAGCTGGGACAATGTGGGCCTGCTGGTGGGCCGGGGGGACCGGGAGGTTCACCGGGTGCTGGCAGCCCTGGACGTAACCCCCGCCGTGGCGGCGGAGGCAGCAGAGCAGGGGGCGGACCTGATCGTGGCACATCACCCGGTGATGAACGTCCGCTGGCATGAGCAGGAGATGCAGACTCTCCGGGATGACACCCGTCTGGGGGGGCTTCTGACGTACCTGGTGCGCCATGACCTGTCCGCCATCTGTATGCACACCAATCTGGACGCGGCGGAGGGCGGCGTCAACGATCAGCTGGCCAAGGCCCTGGGGCTGACGGACACGATTCCGCTGAATGAACAAAAAATTGGCCGCATCGGCACACTTTCTTGCGAAAAACCCCTTGAACAGTTCCTGCATGATGTGGTAAAATCATTAGGTTGCAGGGGCCTGCGATACCGCAGCGGCGGACGGCCCGTGCGCCGGGTGGCCGTGGGCGGCGGAGCCTGCGGCGAATATATCCCCCAGGCGCTGGCCCAGGGGTGCGATACCTTTGTCACCAGCGACCTGCGGTATAACGACTTTTTGGACACCCAGGGCCTCAACCTCATCGACGCGGGGCACTTCCCCACGGAGGACGTGGTGTGCGCCGAGGTGGTGCGCCGCCTGCAAAAAGCGTTTCCCGATATCCGCGTCTCAAAATCGGCGGTCCATCACGACGCCGTGCAATACTACATGACCGAAGGAGAGTAATCACATGTCCGGACATTCCAAGTGGCACAATATTCAGAAAACCAAGGGCGCGGCCGATGCCAAGCGCTCCGCCACCTTCACCAAGATCGCCAAGGAGATCATCGTGGCCGTCAAGCAGGGCGGCAGCGGCGACCCCGCCAATAACTCCCGTCTGGCCACCGTGGTGGCCAAGGCCAAGGCGGCCAATATGCCCAACGACAACATCAAGCGCACCATCGACAAGGCGCTGGGCTCCGGCAACACCGATAACTACGAGTCCGTCACCTACGAGGGCTACGGCCCCTGCGGCGTGGCCGTCATCGTGGAGGCCCTGACCGACAACCGCCAGCGCACCGCCCCCGAGATCCGGCACTATTTCGATAAGTACGGCAAGGGCATGGGCGCCCAGGGCTGCGTGTCCTGGTCCTTCGACCGCAAGGGCGTTATCGTCATCGACAACGAGGACGGCGAGCTGGACGAGGACACCGTCATGATGGACGCGCTGGACGCCGGCGCCGAGGATTTCTCCCCCGACGGCCCCGTGTTCGAGATCACCACCGATCCCGACAGCTTCAACGACGTGGTCAAGGCCCTGGAGGACAAGGGCTACACCTTTGAAAGCGCCGAGATCGAGATGGTGCCCCAGAACTACGTCACCATGACCGGCGAGGACGACGTCAAGAGCATGAACAAGCTCATTGATATGCTGGAGGACAACGAGGACGTCCAGAACGTGTGGCACAACTGGCAGCAGGACTGAGCCGAAAAAGAGTAACAAAAGGCAGCCGATCGCAGGATCGGCTGCCTTTTTTGGAAGCAGATGTCTTATTTCACGGAACCGTCCGGATTGAACAGGGGCAGGGGAGCCAGGAACCTGATGTCATGGCGCTTGGCGGCGTCGCCCTCGGCCAGAACAGCGATGCGTGCCACCACGGTGCCGCCGGCCAGGGCCACCAGGTCCTCCATGGCCTTCAGGCTGCCGCCGGTGGAGATCACGTCGTCCATCAGGACGATGCGCTTGCCCCGGATCAGGTCCGCGTCATCCCGGCCCAGATACAGCTTCTGGGTGCCGGCGGTGGTGATGGACTGATCCTCCACATGGATGGGGTCGGGCATATAGGCCTTGGGACCCTTCCGAGCGATGAAGTACTTCTTGGCCCCGGACTGGCGGGCCATTTCGTGGATCAGGGGGATGCTCTTGGCCTCTGCGGTGAACAGGTAGTCATAGCTGCCAGGCTCCAGCAGCTTCAGCAGCTCCCGGCCGCAGGCCTCGGTCAACTCCGCGTCGCCGAAACAGATGAATGCGCCGATATACAGATCGTCTGTGACCTTGCAGATGGGCAGCTCCCGCTGAAGCCCGGCCACGGTCATGGAATAAGTGGACATAACAAAATCTCCATTCTGCCGCAAGGAAAAAATGAAACGCTGCGGCTGTCGTTTTTCAGCGAACAACCCGCCTTTTCCGGCGAAAAAGACGGGTGTCCTATCGACTCTATTATAAAGGATATATGGCAAAAGTCAATACAAAAAGTGACATATCCCGCCAACAGCGGTTCTTCCTGTATTTCCGGCCCGGGCAGACCGGCCGGATTTATCAGCCCTGAACGAGCCGGGGCTGCGGCGCTCATCACCCATGAGACACTTGCCACTATGTCCTGGGCTGTTTTGCAACCACATTTTTGCAATTTAAGAAGAATCGTAATATGTCACAAAATGAGGCGGCATCTCTTGGCTATTGTGCCCAAGCTGTGAGACGCCGCCGAGGGGGCGTATTTCAGCTTTTATTCGCTTGGCTGAGAATGTATTGCGGCCTGACAGATTTTTTCAGATTTTTGTCAAATAATGCTTGCATTTTGCGCCGCAATCTGCTAAGATATCTATTGCTTGCGATGTAGGCAAGCGAGTTTCTCACAGCAAGGAGGTGCAACGGATGGCAAAGTGCGAGTTCTGCGATAAGGGCGTGACCTTCGGTATCAAGGTTTCCCACTCCCATAGACGCTCCAATCGTCCCTGGAAGCCCAATGTCAAGCGCGTGAAGGCTATGATCAATGGTACGCCTCGCCATGTGTACGTTTGTACCCGGTGTCTGCGTTCCGGTAAAGTTACCCGCGCGATCTAAGCTCGGACAAACAAGATGAGCCCTGTGCCGCAAGGCACAGGGCTTTTTTCTGCCTGTTCCGGCAAAAGCGGGGCCGAAGCCCCGCTTTTCAGCTTGTCAAAAAAGCCTTTTTTGACAAGCTGCGTGCGGTTTTTCAGAACTTTTTAAGTTCTGAAAAACCTGTGATTGCAAACGAAAGACACCCCTGATGGGTTTCTTTCGTAACTATCTTCCTTTTCGATGGCGAAAGATTCCCGAGTTTTTCGACAGTCTCAAAAGCGGGGCCGAAGCCCCGCTTTTGTCAGATTGTTATGGTGCTTACGCCTTCAGGCAGCGCAGGACCGCCAGCAGGATGGAGTAATACTTGCTGTCCGGCGTGTCGGCCCGGCTGGTGATAATCACCGGGCAGGAGGCGCCGCAGATGGTGCTGGCCATGGTCTTTCCGGCGATATAGGTGATGGACTTGTACAGCACGTTGCCGATCTCGATAAAGGGCACCAGCAGAATGTCCGCCTGGCCCGCCACGGGGTCGTGAATGCCCTTGTGCTTGACGGACTCCATGGAGATGGCGCCGTCCAGCGCCAGGGGTCCGGACACCACGCAGCCGGGAATACCGCGCTTGGCGATCTCGGCGGCGGACACGGTGGAGGGCATCTTCTCGGTGACGTTTTCCACGGCGGACAGCACCGCCACCTTGGGAAGCTCCACCCCCAGGGCGTTGGCCACAGGCAGGGCGTTCTCCACAATGCCGATCTGGGTGTCCACGTCGGGGGCGATGTTGATGGCGGCGTCGGTGATCATCATGAAGCGGCCCTCATACTCGAAAATGCCGCACTGGCTCACCAGACGGCGGCCGCTGGCGGGGATCAGACCGGTTTCCCGGTTCAGAATGGCCTTGGCAAAGCTGGAGGTCTGGAGAATGCCCTTCATGGGGATGTCGGCCTTGCCCTCCCGCACCAGTTGCACGGCGGCCTTGGCGGCGTCCAGTTCCGGGCCGTCAAAGTCGACAATCTCATACTCGGCGGGGTCCTCGTTCATCTCCCGCAGCAGGGCCAGGATCTCGTCCTTCTTGCCCAGCAGGGTGCCATCCACCACGCCCCGGCGGTGGGCGTTGACCACGGCGCTGAGGGCGGGCTCGTCATGGGCGTTGGCCAGGACGATGCGCTTTTTGTTTTTATGAGACAGGACATAGGCTTCCAGTTCTTTGAAATTCGTGAACATATCCGTTCCTCCTATTTTACTTTTCCGTTTTGCCCCCATTTTCCGGGAACAGACTTATTATACAACCCTCTTTCGGCAAAAACAACCAAAATCGCAGATTTTTTCTGCGCCTGTCTGGCGAAAAAACTTGCCATCGGCGGCAATTTCCTGTATACTTTACCGTAATAAGGAGGGGCTGTCATGTCATTTGAAAAAATTCTGTTTTACGGCATCATCATCGTGGGGGCGCTGCTGCTGATTGGTCTGACCTATTACCGCATCGACTGGGCCCGCCATCCGGAGAAATACCAGGACCTGGTGGAGCAGGCGGAAAAGGACGAGCAGGAGGCGGCCCAGCGCCGGGCCATGAGCAAGCTCAGCAAGAAAAAGCGGAAATAAAAGCAGGGCAGGGGAGAGACTTCGTTGGAAATCTCTCCCCTGCTTTTTATGTGGTCATTGCCGGGCCGTGCCGCAGGCGCGGCTCAGCCCACAAACACGTATTTTTCCAGCCGGTCCATGGCCTCCCGCACCAGGGAATGGGGCAGGGCGGCGTTGATGCGGATGCAGTCGCCATCGCCGAAGCCCGCGCCGCTCTGCCAGATGACGCCATGCTCCACGCCCCGGCGGCGGAGATCATCCGGCGTGATGCCGTGGCTGCGGCACCAGGCCCCGCAGTTGACGAACAGCATATACGTCCCCTGGGGCAGCATCATGGTGACGCCGGGATAGCGGCTTTGCAGGAAGTCACGGATATACCGCAGGTTCCGGTCCAGCACGGCGCACAGCTGGTCCACCCACGCCATGCCCTCGTCGCTGTAGGCCCCGGTGAGGGTGTGCATGGACAGCACGTTGCAGTCGTTGTAGCCGGACAGGTTTCCCTGCCGCTGGACCCGGCAGCGAAGCCGGTCATTATAGATGATGTGGTAAGACCCGATCAGCCCCGCCAGGCTGAAGGTCTTGGTGGGGGCATAGAAGGCCACGGTGCGCTCCCGGGCGTCCCGGGAGACGGACTGGGTGGGAATGTGGGTGTGTCCCGGCATAATCAGATCGGACCAGATCTCATCGGAAATGACGGTGCAGTCGTTGGCGGCGTACACCTCCATGGCCTTTTCCAGCTCCCAGCGCTCCCATACCCGGCCGCAGGGATTGTGGGGAGAGCACAGGATAGCCACATGGATGTCGTTTTCCTTCAGCTTCCGGTCCATGTCCGCATAGTCCATGCGCCAGATGCCCTCCGCGTCCTGCGTCAGGGGCGTGTGGATGATGGGACGGCCCAGCCGCTCCAGGGTGTGGGTGAAGCCCACATAGGTGGGGCTGTGGACCAGAATCGGCTCGCCGGGGCAGGTCAGGGCCTGGACCACGGAACTGACGCCGCCCAGAACGCCGTTTTCATAGCCGATGTGCTGCCGCTCCAGGCCGGTGACGCCGTGGCGCACCTGCTGCCAGCGGATGATGCTGTCAAAGTAGGCGCCGCTCAGCTGAAAATACCCGAAATTCGGGTGGTCCAGCCGGGCCCGGATGGCCTCCAGCACCGGCGGCGCAGTGGGGAAGCTCATGTCCGCCACCCACATGGGGATCCGGGAAAAGCCCTCCTTGGGCTCCACCCCGTCATAGGGAATCATGTCCAGGGCCAGGGCGTCCCGGCCCCGCCGGTCCAGAATGGTATCGAAATCGTACTGCATGGTTATCCTCCGTTCTCCGTTCCGGACAGGTGGAACACCCGCCGGGTATTTTCCAGTATGGCCGCCTCCGCAGTTTCCGGCGGCAGATGCTTCAGCCGGGCGATCTCCTCCACGATGCGCGGCAGCAGCAGGGAGGAGTTGCGCACCCGGCTCAGGGATTTTTTGCTGCCCGTCCAGGGTACGTCCGGCAGCACATAGGGGCTGTCGGTCTCCACCAGCAGCCGGTCCAGGGGAGCGCGGGCCACCGCGTCCCGCAGGGCCTCCGACTCCCGGCGCAGCAGCGCCCCGCCGATGCCCAGACAGAACCCCAGGTCCAGATAGGCCCGGGCCGTGTCCCAGTCCCCCTGGAAGCAGTGGACCACCCCGCCGGGCAGCTGACGCCGCCTGCGCCGCAGCATGACCAGGGCGTCCTGGTCCGCCATGCGGATGTGCAGCACCAGGGGCAGTCCCAGCCGCCGGGCCAGGCCCAGCTGATACCGGAACCACAGCAGCTGGGTCAGCCGGTGCTTCCGGGGCAGGTGATAGTCCAGCCCGGTCTCGCCGATGGCCGCTACGCCGGGCTCCCGGGCCCAGACCTCCAGCTGCCTGCGCTGCCGCCAAGGGGCCTGATGGGTCCGGGTGGGGTGCACGCCCACCGCCAGGCGGATGAAGTCCGGATGCTGCCGGTACAGGGCAGCGGTTCGGCGGTTGGACTCAAAGTCGATGGCGGGCTCGATGGAAAGGACAACGCCGCTCTCCCGCAGACGGTTCAGCAGGTCCTCCCGCTGTCCCTCCCGGGCCGTCAGCTCGCCGGTGAGATAGCGGAAGGCACCGTCGAAGCGCTTGTGGCTGTAGTGGGCGTGGCTTTCGATGATCATGTGCGCCGGTCCTCCTCTCCGGGGTTACGCTTCTTCCGACTCCTCCGGCTGTGCAGGGGCCTCCCAGGGGACCATGGTGGCCACACACCGGTTGATGGTGACTCCCTGCTGATAGAATTTGGCCTCGTAGTCCGTCATAACCCCCACGGGGCCGTCGGCGTGGAGGTCCCGGGTGACCTGGGACAGCCGGAAGCCGAATTGGGGGATCTCCTCCAGGGACCACTCGAACAGCTTGTCGTTGTCGCTTTTGAAGTGAATCTCGCCGCCCATGGGCAGCACCCGGCGGTATAATTGCAGGAAATTGCCGTGGGTCAGACGGCGCTTTTTCTGGTTACTTCTGGGCCAGGGGTCGCAGAAATTGATGTAGATGCGGTCCACCTCGCCGGGGGCGAAAAACTCCGGCAGGCAGGCGGCGTCACCGTCCACAAAGAACACGTTGTGCAGCCCCGCGTCCCGGGCCCGCTCCATGGCCACCACCATGGCGTCGGGGACCTTTTCCACGGCGATCAGCAGCACGTCCGGCTCGGCGGCGGCGGTTTCCGCGGTGAAGCGGCCCTTGCCGCAGCCCAGCTCCACCCGCAGCCCCTTTGCCCCGGGCAGCAGCTCCCGCCAGCGGCCCCGCAGGGCTCGGGGGTCCTCGATCAGCAGGGCGCCGCAGGCTTCCATCCGGGGCACCAGATTCTTTTTCTTTCTCATGCGCATGGGTCATTTCCTCCTGTGCGGCCATGGCCGCGAATAAAATACCAACTCTATATATACCACAAGATACACGATTCTGTAAACGAAAAAAATGCTCCATTTGGTGCCGGGGACGGTTTTGTGACCGGATTATGAACATGTCATATTGAAAAATGTGCAAAGAAAATTCATTTCTTTTGTGAAATATCCTGAAAAAGAAAAAGCCGGGAAACAAGGGCTTGATAATTTTTAGACGAGGGACTATAATACAAGCTGTATGAAGAGTACGCATGATGGGATCGCTATGGGCGGCATCCCGTCGCGCGCCCGCCGCTGCGGCGGGTGATCGAAGCAAGGAGGAACGATCATGACGAATGTTCTGTTGGAAAAGAAGGGCCACATTGCCGTTGCCACCATCAACCGGCCCAAGGCCCTCAATGCCCTGAATTCCCAGGTACTGGAGGATATCGACCAGCTGGTGGAGCAGGTGAAGGCGGACGACGAGATCCGCGCCCTGGTCATCACCGGCAGCGGCGAGAAGGCTTTCGTGGCCGGCGCCGACATCGGAGAGATGAGCACCCTGACCAAGGCGGAAGGCGAGGCCTTCGGCAAGAAGGGCAACGACGTGTTCCGCAAGCTGGAGACGCTGCCTGTCCCCACCATCGCCGCAGTCAACGGCTTTGCCCTGGGCGGCGGCTGTGAGCTGTCCATGAGCTGCGACATCCGCCTGTGCGCCGACACCGCCGTGTTCGGCCAGCCGGAAGCGGGTCTGGGCATCACCCCAGGCTTCGGCGGCACCCAGCGCCTGGCCCGTCTGGTGGGCATGGGCATGGCCAAGCAGCTGATTTATACCGCCAAGAACATCAAGGCCGACGAGGCCCTGCGCATCGGCCTGGTGAACGCCGTGTATCCCCTGGAGGAGCTGATGCACGCCACCGAGAAGATGGCCGAGACCATCGCCAAGAACGCCCCCATCGCCGTCCGCGCCTGCAAGAAGGCCATCAACGACGGTATGCAGGTGGATATCGACCGGGCCGTGGCCATCGAGGAGGGCCTGTTCGGCAGCTGCTTCGAGACGGCGGACCAGAAGGAGGGCATGGGCGCCTTCCTGGAAAAGCGCAAGCACGAGCCCTATCAGAACAAGTAACCCCATTTGGTTAATTAACAGGCTCCTTACCGGGCCTGATGATTAAAATCGCTACTTAAATAAAAATTTATTTAGGAGGAACAATCATGAAAGTCGCAATCTTTGGTGCAGGTACTATGGGCAGCGGTATCGCTCAGGTTTTCGCAGCGAAGGGCCACACCGCTCTGATGTATGCTTCCAGCGTCCCCAGCGCTCAGCGTCATAAGGACAAGCTGGCCGCCTCTCTGAACAAGAAGGTCGCCCGCGGCAAGATGACCCAGGAAGCCGCTGATGATATCATGAGCCGCGTCCTGGTGGAGGAGTTCGAGGCCGCCGCCGATGCCGACCTGGTCATCGAGTGCGTTGCTGAGAATATGGCCACCAAGAAGGAACTGCTGGGCCGCCTGGATGCCATCTGCAAGGAAGATGCCATCTTCGCTTCCAACACCTCCTCTCTGTCCATCACCGAGATGGGTCAGGGCCTGAAGCATCAGCTCATCGGTATGCACTTCTTTAACCCCGTGCCCGCCATGAAGCTGGTGGAGGTCATTGCCGGCGGCAACACCCCCGCCGAGCTGGTCGAGAAGATCAAGACCCTGTCCACCGAGATCGGCAAGACCCCCGTTGTGGTCAACGAGGCTCCCGGCTTTGTGGTCAACAAGATCCTGATCCCCTATTGCAACGAGGGCGTTTGCGTTCTGCAGGAGGGCGTTGCCTCTGCGGAAGATATCGATATTGCTATGCAGCTGGGCTGCAACCACCCCATGGGCCCCCTGCACCTGGGCGATCTGATCGGCTGGGACATCGTGCTGAACATCATGGACGTGCTGTATAACGAGACCCACGATAGCAAGTATCGCGCAAACGTGCTGATCCGGAAGATGGTTCGTGCCGGCAAGTTGGGCATCAAGTCCGGCGAGGGCTTCTTCAACTACAAAAAGTAAATCTGTAAAGGAGAAAAGAGTATGGATTTCCATCTGACGAAGGAACAGCTGCTCGTTCGCAAGATGTACCGCGATTTCGCGGAGAACGAGGTCAAGCCCCTGGCCGCTGAGATCGACGAGGAAGAGCGCTTCCCCATGGAGACCGTCGAGAAGATGGCCAAGCTGGGCATGATGGGCATTTACTTCCCCAAGGAGTACGGCGGCGCCGGCGGCGACGTCCTGTCCTATGCCATGTGCGTGGAAGAGCTGGCCAAGGTCTGCGGCACCACTGCCGTTATCGTCTCTGCTCATACCTCCCTGTGCGCCGCCCCCATTTTTGAGAACGGCACCGAGGAGCAGAAGATGAAGTATCTGCCTGACCTGTGCTCCGGCCGCAAGATCGGCGCTTTCGGCCTGACCGAGCCCGGCGCCGGCACCGACGCCCAGGGTCAGCAGACCACCGCCGTCCTGGATGAGTCCGGCGAGAACTACATCCTCAACGGCAGCAAGTGCTTCATCACCAACGGCAACGTGGCGGATACCTTCGTCATCATCGCCGTCACCGGCAAGACCACCGATAAGCGCGGCCGCTCCATGAAGGAGATCTCCGCTTTCATCGTGGAGAAAACCGATAAGGGCTTCTCTCAGGGCAAGCACGAGAAGAAGATGGGCATTCGCGGCAGCTCTACCTGCGACCTGATCTTCGAGGATTGCGTGATCCCCAAAGATCGTATGCTGGGCAAGAAGGGCGAGGGCTTCAAGATCGCCATGAAGACTCTGGACGGCGGCCGTATCGGTATCGCTTCTCAGGCTCTGGGCCTGGGCGAGGGCGCCGTTGAGGAAGCCATCAAGTATACCAAGGAGCGCGTCCAGTTCGGCAAGCGCATCTCCCAGTTCCAGAACACCCAGTTCCAGCTGGCTGATATGCACACCCGCATGCAGGCCGCTCAGTACGTGGTGTACGCTGCTGCCATGAAGAAGCAGAACCACGAGCCCTATTCCATGGATGCCGCTATGGCCAAGCTGTTTGCTGCCGAGGCCGCTTCCGATGTGACCCGCCGCGCCGTGCAGCTGTTCGGCGGCTATGGCTACACCCGTGAGTATCCCGTGGAGCGCATGATGCGCGACGCCAAGATCACCGAGATCTACGAGGGCACTTCCGAGGTCCAGCGCATGGTCATCTCCAGCCACCTGGGCGTTAAGTAATTGAGGAGGTAAAAGGTAAAATGAAAATTCTTGTTACTGTGAAGCAGGTTCCCGATACCTCCGGTAAGGTGGCAGTGAACCCCGACGGCACCCTGGATCGTGCCTCCATGCAGACCATCATCAACCCCGACGACCTGAACGCCGTGGAAGCCGCCCTGTCCCTGAAGGACCAGCTGGGCTGCAAGGTCATCGCGTTCACCATGGGCCCCCCTCCCGCAGAAGGCATGCTGCGTGAGCTGATGGCCATGGGCGTGGACGAGGGCGTCCTCATCACCGCCCGTGAGTTCGGCGGCTCCGACACCTACGCCACCTCCCAGATCATCGCCGCCGGTATCGACACCTACGGCGTGGAGGAGGATGACATCATCCTGGCCGGCCGTCAGGCCATCGACGGCGATACCGCCCAGGTTGGCCCCCAGATCGCCGAGAAGCTGCACCTGCCCCAGGTGACCTACGCCGGCGAGATCAAGAAGGACGGCAATACCCTGACCGTCAAGCGCATGCTGGAGGACGGCTATATGACCGTCAAGGTCAAGACCCCCTGCATGATCACCTGCATCAAGGAGCTGAATCAGCCCCGTTACCTGTCCGTGGGCGGCGCCTTTGAAGCCTATTCCAAGCCCCTGGTCACCATGACCTATGAGACTCTGAAGGATCATCCCCTGATCGACAAGAGCACCATCGGTCTGGCCGGCTCTCCCACCAACATTCTGACCTCCTTTACGCCTCCTCAGAAGGGCGCCGGCATGATGCTCGAGGGCGCCGGTAAGGAGACTACCGACAAGCTGGCAGGCATCCTGGCCGCCAAGCATATCATCTAAGGAAGGAGATAAGAAAATGGCTTTTAATAGTGCTGATACCGCTGCCTTCAAAAACGTTTGGGTTTTCTGCGAGCAGCGTCAGGGCGTGATGATGCCCACCACCTTTGAACTGATCTCCGAGGGCCGGAAGCTGGCCGACGAGCTGGGCGTTGAGCTGTGCGGCATTCTGCTGGGCGACAACGTGGACGGCATCGCCGCTGAGCTGGGCGAGTATGGCGCGGACAAGGTTTATGTGTACAACTCCCCCCTGCTGAAGGACTTCACCACCGACGCCTATACCAAGGTGATCGTGGAAGCCGTGGAGGAGATCAAGCCCGAGGTGCTGCTGTTCGGCGCCTCCAACATCGGCCGTGATCTGGCTCCCCGCTGCGCCGCCCGTCTGCACACCGGTCTGTGCGCCGACTGCACCCACCTGGACATCGACCTGCCCAACTATAAGAACTTCCTGAAGGAAGCCTCCACTCTGCCCGAGGACCGCATCAACAAGCTGGGCACCGTGATGATCAATCGCGAGCCCCATCCCGTGGACCGTGACCTGAAGATGACCCGTCCCGCTTTCGGCGGTCACCTGATGGCCTCCATCATCTGCCCCCGCTTCCGTCCCGCCATGGCCACCGTCCGTCCCGGCGTTATGAAGAAGCGCCTGTGCAAGAAGGACGTTGAGATCCTGCACCCCGCCTTCGCTCTGGAGGCTTCCGACATCCACACCGAGGTGGTGGAGACCGTGAAGGCCGCCAAGAAGCTGGTGGACCTGATCGGTGCGGACTTCATCGTGTCCGTGGGCCGCGGCATCAGCAAGGACGTGGAAGGCGGCATCAAGCTGGCCGAGGAGCTGGCCGAGGTTCTGGGCGGCGTCGTGGGTTCCTCCCGCGCCTGCGTGGACGCCGGCTGGATCAGCGCTGACCACCAGGTCGGCCAGACCGGCAAGACCGTGCATCCCAAGGTCTACATCGCTCTGGGTATCTCCGGTGCCATCCAGCACAAGGCCGGTATGCAGGATTCCGAGTGCATCATCGCCGTGAACAAGAACGAGTCCGCTCCCATCTTCGAGGTGGCGGACTACGGCATCGTGGGCGACCTGTTCAAGGTCGTTCCCGAGCTGATCGAGTCCATCAAGGCTCAGAAGGCCGCCAAGTAAACTTGTTTTACGCCATATAAAAGAGAGGCTGTCCCGCCCGGGACAGCCTCTTTTTACACGTGGGAAGCACTTGTACAGACTCCGGAATGCCCAAGTAAAAATGTGTGAATAAGTTGTTAATTCCATGTAAATGTCATGCGATTTACAGAAAACCGGCTTCTGCTTGTGACATTTTTGTGAAACTGTATAAGGCGCTGGGGTTGACTTTCCCGAGTGGGGAGGCTACAATACCATACGGTTCAAAGATCATTTCTGAAGAAAGGGGAGGAGCTATCATGGAGAAAATTTTGGCGGTTGCTATTTTTGTTGTGATGTTTGCCCTCATCATCTGGGACCGGTTTCCTCGTCAGTGGGTAACGCTGGGCAGCGGAGCTCTGGTGCTGGTACTGGTGTTCGGCCTGTGCATGCATGACGGAGGGGCCATCTGGGAGACGCTGAACCTCAGCTGCTTTATCCAGAAGGGCTTCTGGGTGGGCTCGTCCGAGTCCAATACCGGTATCAACTGGTCCACCATTGTGTTCATTGCCGGTATGATGGTGATGGTGGAGGGCATGGGCCATGCGGGAATTTTCCAGTGGCTGTGCCTAAAAATCGCGAAGCTGGTGCATTACCGGACGGTGCCGCTGCTGATCTGCTTTATGGTGATGTCGGCGCTTCTGGCCATGTTCATCGACAGCATCACTGTGATCCTGTTCCTGGCCGCCGTGACGGCGGAGCTGGCCAAGACGCTGTATTTTGACCCGGTGCCTATGATCCTGGCGGAGATTTTCTGCGCCAACCTGGGCGGCTCGGCTACTATGTGCGGCGACCCCCCCAACATCATCATCGGCACCTCCCTGGGGCTGAGCTTCTTCGACTTCCTGGGCAACACCGGCGTTATCGCGGCGGTGTGTCTGGTGTTCACGGTGGTGTACTTCTTCCTGTGCTTCCGGAAGCCCCTGGCCCAGAGCGAGAAGAATCGCCCGGCAGACGTGGTGTACCCCGACGCAGCGTCGGCGGTGACCAACCGGGCGGGGTTCTATGGCTGCGGATCGTCCTTCTTAGTGGTGGTGGTCCTGCTGATCACCCACGCCCAGACGGAGCTGACGGTGGCCGCCATCGGGTGCATCGCCGCGGCTCTGATGAGCCTGGTGACGCTGCTGACCAGCGGCCGGAAGGCGGCTGCGGGACTGTTTGCCCGGGTGGACTACAAGACCCTGCTGTTCTTCACGGGCCTGTTCGTGGTGGTGACCGGGCTGGAGCGCACCGGCTGCCTGGCCGTGCTGGCAGACGGCATTGCCAGGCTCAGCGGCGGCAAGGCCGTGGTGATGGTGGCCATCATCCTGTGGGTGTCCGCCGTGGCCAGCGCCTTTGTGGACAACATCCCCTTTGCCGCTACCATGGTGCCGGTGATTCAGGCCATGGCTCAGACCCAGGGCGTGGACCTGCATGTGCTGGCCTGGGCGCTGTCTATGGGCACGGACCTGGGCGGCAGCGCCACGCCCATCGGCGCCTCCGCCAATGTGGTGGGCACGTCCGTGGCCGCCAAGAACGGCCATCCCGTCACCTGGGGCAAGTATTGCCGCTACTGCGCGCCGGCCACCATCATGGTGATGGCGGTGTCCATGGTGTGCATCGTGGTGCGGTACATGTGAATCAAAAGGACCTCCGGCCGGGCCGGGGGTCCTTTATCGCGATCAAGGAAAATCACTGCAGCCACAGCGGCGGCACTCATCATGGACATATCCGCAATAGCGGAAGGGGTTGTATTTTCTCCGATACCATCCACATGGGAGCCGTCAACGGAAGCTCTGCGCGATATACTTTTCGTATGCCAAACACCTTCCCTATTTCCGAGTTACCATCTCAGCAGTCATCAGAGTCCTCACTGCACGAAGCCTCATCTCCTCGCCGCAGACGATCAAAATACATGCGTTCTTCAAGGGACAGCATGGAGAAAAATAATATGTGAGGCCAACGGTAGATTGCCATTTCCAGCTGAAGTGCTCCGCCAGCCACCGTCCGAATCGGTATGGTGCTGCAAACCATCAACATGAAAATTCCTCCTTCACACTCGTCGAACCCAGGGCACACATCTATTACTTTGAACTTTTCCCATGGGTAAAGGTGACGAAAAATACCGAGAAAAATGACTGTGATTCCCTTAGTAGACACGATGTATGTTCGGCTGAGCGCAATAATATGTGCAAAAAGCATTCCGTCCGTCACAGCAATTATGCCAATAGCTGTGACGGAGTCAATCGCTATGGGTATAGGAGGCTGAAAAACACGGAAAAAGCCGGTAAAGTATTTGTGGTTAATATATACGAACAGTGCTACCGCCATTAGCGAAGTTACGTGCATTCTGTAGTCCGAAATGTATAAAACATTTTTATCTGGCTCCTTCATACGGTCATCCTCCTCATTGGTCCCATATTTCGACCTTATACCATATACAACACCGCAGCGTTCGTTTTGCAACCACCTTTTTGCAATTTGGGAGGAATTGGAACATATCACAAAAACAGGGTAAGTTTTTGAGCATCATGCCCGAATAGTAAGACTGCGGTGTGCAATCGGATTTGTGCAGGACAGATCCCCGTCAGTCCATTGTTGTGACCAGGTTTCTTGTTTACCGCTGACCGTTCCCAGGCGGGAGCGAATGGTGCAGTCATAATCGTGATAGTATTTTTTCTTTTCCGCTTTTGGCTGAAAAACTCGATCGGAGCATTCCGGAATACGAATGCCTACATTTACACACAGCAGTCCGCCCATACCGTGTGCGGGCATACCGCTTTGAAAATGAATCACCTGTGAAATATCTTCCGAGACGAAGCGGTGAAGCGTTCTGCCATACTTTTTGAACCCATACGGTCCGACATGAACATATACCGCCGCCTCAATTTCGTCGACGATTTGAGTTGTATTGATTCCTGTTCCCTTTTGCAGAAAATCAAACATATCGGTGCCCTCCTCTTGCTCGCCAAGCAGAAACGCACTCTAAACTTTTTTATATAGAGCATTTGATTCCATTTGACTTTGTTTGATACCTGTTATCCCGATCCTATGGGATATCCGACTTTCTGCTGTCAAAAAGCTATCAGGAGACGCTATCAATAGCTGATGTTTGTGATATGGAATGTGTATAGTATACTATAACCTGGAACTGCAATCTAAGGTTTCCTTTTCGCGATTACCCCCAATGCTTAAGGCATTGAATAACAGAATGCTGGACACCAGCGCGTTTTTCATTGACGGCACCCACATCAAGGCCAGCGCGAATAAGAAAAAGCTCCAGAAGGAACAAGTTGCGAAGGCGGCCAAGGTTTATTCCGGGCAGCTGCGCAGAAAAGTCAACGCGGAACGGGAAAAGCTCGGGAAAAAGCCCATTGAAGAGAATGAGTGGAGGTAACTGCCGGAAACATCCATGACAGTGTGGCGTGGGACAGGCTGAAGCTGCCCTGCTTTGTACGCAGGGCAGCTTGAATTATACAGATCAGACCCTGGGCCTGCGCCGCACGCACAGAAGGGGGCAGACTACCAGCAGAGCCAGGGGAATGAAATAGACGAACAAGGAGCAGGTAACAGGCGTCCACAGGCGGGCCAGGGACAGGATGCCTGCCGCGCGCACTCCCACCAGCTCCAGGGCCGCCGGGCCCACCAGGCCGGCGCAGCATACCACCACGGCAGCGTTCACCGTCCGGCACAGGCTCGACAGCAGGCACCCGGTCATGGCGGCAGCCAGCAGCACCAGCAGCCGCAGCAGCAGGCATCCGGCCAGCCACTGGCCCACAGTGCAGTCTGCGGCCAGGTCTGCAAAATAGGTCACACTGCGCAGCGGGGCGGACAGGGCCGTCAGGCCGCCGTAATACGACGAAACCTGGTACACCTGCCGCAGGGTCAGAGTCAACCATACCGCCGCCGCCAGCAGGGCAGACAGGGCCAGCTTGCAGCGAGGCTCCCGGCGGCGGCCCCGGGGCGTGGTTTGCAGCAGCGGCAGCATTCGCTGCTGCCGCTCTCCGGCGAAGGTGCCTGCCGTCAGCAGTGCCACTGTCAGCAGTGCCGCCATGGACGGAATGCGCTGACTGCCGCCCACATCGCCGCCGCACAGAGTGAACATGGGCGCAGGATTCAGCACCCACAGGCCGGTATCCTGCTTTTCCAGGGCCTCGGCCTCCACGGCGGACAGGGCCGCTAGTTGGGTGGAGCGGATCTCGGACTCCGGCCAGCCTTCCACCTCCGCTATGCGGGTCCGGATGGCCCGGAGGGTGTCCTCCGTGGCAGGGCCCTGGAACTCATTCTGGAAGGCGGCGGTATCTGTGTCGTACAGGGACACGTCCGCTGTTGGGGCTGCGGCTGCCCGGAAGCACCAAAGGGCAAAAACCAGCAGCACCAGCAGTCCCTTATGATACCATAGGATTTTCTTGAACTCGAACCCCGTCAGGGTCAGCCGGCCGGAGGCCCGGGAAAACACGGGACGCAGCCGGGCCGCCAGACGCTGGAACAGGTTGGCTCCGGCTATGGGCCGGTGATGTCCGGCATAGACCACGGCTCCTGCTGCAGCCAGCACCAAAAGCGCCGGAAGCAGGGCGGTACACAGCATGGCGCCGTTTACCGCCCGGCCCAGCAGGTTGATATTCAGATAGTGCAGAAACGTCTTTTCCATGCCGACGAAGGAAAACACGTTGATGTACCGAAGGGCCACGATGGCATAGCTGTCCGGCACAAAGGCGAACAGACTGTATTCCACCGCCAGAAATGCGGCGGCGGCCACCATAGCCGTCTGCAAATGGTGGATCAGCTGAAGAATCAGCCACAGCAGCAGTCCCATCAGCCACATACCAAGAGTTTTTAGCAGGTAATACGCCCAAAGCACCTGACGAAGCGTCAGCGGGTACGGGAAATTCTGAAAAATTTCGCTGGACTGGGCGGCGGCGGACAGGTCACCCAGCCCGCCGTACAGCAGGCTGTCGGTGACAAGGCCCGTCAGCATCAGAAGGGCTGTGCCCAATGCGGCGGAAAGGCCCAGAATCCCCACCCGGCGCAGGGCCAGCCATGTCCGGCCTCGGGGGCTGCCAAACACCAGGTATCGCAGACTGCTGCGGCGCTCCTCCGTCAGCCGCAGCACCGTTACCAGCATCCACAGCAGGATGCACACGGACAACACACCGTCCTGCAAGAAATTCTCCAGTCCGGCAGTCTCCGTCAGGGTCAGGGACACATCGGCGCTGCGGGGAAAGTCCCGGTCCGTTTTCTTCACGTTTTCCGCATGGAATTTTCCGGCGCTGCTGTCCATGAAAATGGACAGGGTGGGCATATTGGCGGCGTTTTCGTGGATGGTATCCAGATATCCGGGATACGACGCCAGGTAGTCCAGCTGCTGCCGGAGGGTCTGCTGGGCCTGCTGCCGGGCGGTAAATTCCACCTGGGCCTGGTCACTGAGATCATATGCCATGGCCGCTGTCTCATAATCATCGCCCAGCACTTGCCGGGCCTGGTCCCGGTATAGCTCCAGCAGGTCCGGGTCATCCGTGCTGCGCCAGAGCAGGGCCGTCATATAGCGGCGACTCTCCGCCTCCATCTGGGACAGGGCGGCGGACGGGTCCGGGCTGGCTGCCAGCTGAGCTGCGGTCTGCCGATAGGCGGCGGCAAAGCCGGGGGCGTTGTGATGGTCCACCCGATGGAAAAACACCACCGCCGCCATCAGCACCAGCAGCCATAGCAGACTCCTGCGGGAGAAAACACGCCTGCACTCACGCATGGGGGTGCAGCCGCCGGATATAGGCGTCCTCCAGGTTGGCCGCGCCGCAGCCGCGGATAAATTCCTCCACCGGGGCGTCCGCCAGCAGGACGCCATGGTGCAGCAGTAAAATTTCACTGGCGATGGATTCCACGTCGCCGGTGATGTGGGTGGTGATAAGGACGATTTTGTCCCGGCCCAGCTGCCGGATATATTCCCGCAGGCGCACCCGCTCCTCCGGGTCCAGTCCGGCGGTGGGTTCATCCAGCAGCAGGACCTTGGGTGCGCCCAGCAGGGCCTGGGCCAGCATCACCCGCTGGCGCATGCCGCCGGAAAAGCCGCCGACCCGGCGGTGGGCCGCATCCCACAGATTCACCACCTGCAGCAGCTCCCGAAGCTGCTCCCGGGCGGCCCGGGGCCTCAGCCCCTTCAACTGGGCCATGTACAGCAGAAATTCCCAGGCGGTCATGTCGTCGTACATCCCCTGGCTCTGGGGCATGAAGCCCAGCACCTGCCGGAACGCCGGTCCCATGGACAGAATATCCGTCCCGTCGAAGGCGATGGTCCCCGTCTGGCGGGGCAGCAGGTCGCAGATCAGGTGGATGAGGGTGCTTTTCCCCGCGCCGTTGGGGCCCAGCAGGGCTGTGATGCCGGGGACAAAGGTGTGGGTAAAGCTTGTCAGGGCTTTCTTGTCCCCGTAGGAATGGGACAGGGCGTGAATGGTCAGTTCCATATTATCCGTGGCTCCTTGCCGTGGGGTCCACCAGCTGGATCAGCTCCAGACGGTCCAGGTGATGGGGGTCGATATAGTGGGTGATGGTCCCGCCGTCGGCGGAGAGGTAAATGGCGTTGGCGGTGGTGTATTCCAGGAAGGGGAACCGCAAACCGATCTTCTCCAGTTCCAGCTTTCCCAGAAGATTATAGTCTCTGTCGTATGCCAGCAGGACGCACTGATGATTGAAATCGGCAGAATCCCGCGTCCGAAGGAAAATATAATCCTTGGTGTAGGACACATCAGCGTAATATACATCCATGGGAACCTTCACTGTCTCCTTGCCGGTGGCCTTGTCGTATTCACACAGGCCGACTCCGGCGCGGTGATAGTACAGCACATTGTCAAAGTTTACGATAAAACTGTTTTCCCGCTTCCAGTCCTCAAATACCCGCTCGATACGCCCGGTCTCCAGGTTCCCTTCCGCATATGGGCGCTTGCCCTCGGATGTCTGGGGCAGGGGAAAGTAGAGGTACCCATTGCTGATGGATACCCCTTCTGCTGGCCAGTCCGTGTGGAGCGGGATATCCTCCTGAAACAGCTGCGTGGTTTCCCCGGTCTCCAGCTGGATCTTGTAGACCGGCAGCGCATAGTCCGGGTTCGATGTGGAGGGGAATGCCAGGAAGATGAGATAGCCGTTGTCAAAGAAGTAGCTGCCGCCGCCGCTGGAACCGCCGCTGAGATCATACTGCTTGGGCAGTTGGGTGATGACCCGGTGATTGGTGCCGTCCATGTCCATCTGGATCAGCTCAAACTGATCCTGAAGCGTAACACCGTAAAGATGGCCGTTGTAATATCCGAAGGCCACCTCTAAAAACGCATTGCAGTCTGCGCTGGCGTGGCCGCAGTTGGGCTTATTGCACAGGACGTGGAATTCGTGGCTGCCGGGCTCGGCAAAGTGGATCAATCTGTCTCCCGACGGGTTCATGTAGTAGTTGCCTTTTTCCGTTTCCACGAAGAAAATATCGCTGTCCTGATACCGGTATTCCCCTGGCTGGACCTCAAAGTCTGCGGCGGTGGGGACGGCGGGTTTGGAGGCGCAGGCGGTGAGGGCGAGGGCCAGCATCATGCATACAAGAAAGAGTGTTTTTTTCATAATACCTCCTGTCATGGCTACCAAGGGGAGCTTGCCGGTATGCAAGCTCCCCTTGGCGTTACTTACCTGGGCTGCACACGCGTATCCTTATGCGGAGACAAAAATCGTCTCAAGAACATGGCTCCCCACTTTGAAGGTCGTGTTCATGGAGAAGAACTGCTTCACATCATAGATATTTTTTGTCTCAATAAAGCCTTTGCCATTTACTGTTAAAATGCCTGTGTTAGTATTTCCGTTTGGATGTTCATAAACAATTTGCCCACGAATGTACATTTGCTCACTGCTCTGCGTAGCCATCGTTGCCTTGCACTGGTGAGCGTAGCAGGTTGCCGAGCAGGTGTAGCGGTAGCCGTTGTAGTAGCCGATGTAGGTCTCATTTTCGGCAAATGCGGTCAGGATGCAGCAGCACAGGAGCATGGCGGCTGCGAGGGTCGCGCTGAGAATTCGTTTGATTTTCATGTTTGACCTCCAGTCTTTTCACGGTGTGTTTGTGGGTACAGGCGGTGGACCATGGCATCCCTCCTTATAGCGCGGGGCGATATCGGATAAACCCATTATAGCAGACGGATTTATCTGGTGTCAACTATGAGTTATCCGTGGCTCCTTGCCGTGGGGTCCACCAGCTGGATCAGCTCCAGACGGTCCAGGTGATGGGGGTCGATGTAGTGGGTGATGGTCCCGCCGTCGGCGGAGAGGTAAATGGCATTGGCGGTGGTGTATTCCAGGAAGGGGAAGCGCAAACCGATTTTCTCCAGTTCCAGCTTTCCCAGAAGATTATAGTCCCTGTCGTATGCCAGCAGGACGCACTGATTGAAATCGGCAGAATCCCGCGTCCGCAGGAAAATATAATCCTTGGTGTAGGACACGTTTGCATAATATACATCCATGGGAACCTTCACCGTCTCCGTGCCGGTGGCCTTGTCGTATTCACACAATCCTATTCCGGCGCGGTGATAGTACAGCACGTTGTCAAAGTTTACGATAAAACTGTTTTCCCGCTTCCAGTCCTCAAATACCCGCTCGATACGCCCGGTCTCCAGGTTCCCTTCCGCATATGGGCGCTTGCCCTCGGATGTCTGGGGCAGGGGAAAGTAGAGGTACCCATTGCTGATAGACACACTGTCTGCTGGCCAGTCCGTGAGAAGCGGGATATCTTCCTGAAACAGCTGTGTGGTCTCCCCGGTTTCCAGCTGGATCTTGTAGACCGGCAGCACATAATCCGGGTTCGATGTGCAGGGGAATGCCAGGAAGATGAGATAGCCGTTGTCAAAGAAGTAGCTGCCGCCGCCGCTGGAACCGCCGCTGAGATCATACTGCTTGGGCAGTTGGGTGATGACCCGGTGATTGGTGCCGTCCATGTCCATCTGGATCAGCTCAAACTGATCCTGAAGCGTAACACCGTAAAGATGGCCGTTGTAATATCCGAAGGCCACCTCTAAAAACGCATTGCAGTCTGCGCTGGCGTGGCCGCAGTTGGGCTTATTGCACAGGACGTGGAATTCGTGGCTGCCGGGCTCGGCAAAGTGGATCAATCTGTCTCCCGACGGGTTCATGTAGTAGTTGCCTTTTTCCGTTTCCACGAAGAAAATATCGCTGTCCTGATACCGGTATTCCCCTGGCTGGACCTCGAAGTCTGCGGCGGTGGGGGCGGCGGGTTTGGAGGCGCAGGCGGTGAGGGCGAGGGTGAGAAGGATTAAGGGGGGGAGAAGGCGTCGTCTCATAAGAAGATCTCCTTTCTGCGGTGGGCGATATCGGATAAACCCATTATAGCAGATGGATTTATCCGGTGTCAACTATGAGTTAGCCGTGGGCTCTGGCATTGCTGGTGTCCGGCATCGGAAGAAGCTCCAAATTGGACAGATCGCTGGTGTCAATATAGTGGGTAATCTTTCCGTTGAGCCAGAAGTAGATGCTGTTTGCCGTGATGGCATACGGCTGGGGGGACCATCTGCCGATCTTTTCCTGCGGGGCCTTTCCCAGCAGGTTATAGTCCCGGTCCAGCACCCAAAGCGTGCATTGCTCAAAGTCCTCGGTATCCGTAGACCGCACCAGAATATAGTTCCGGGTATAGCAGGGGAATGCTGTGTATGTATCCATAGGGAAGCGGACCGTTTCCACACCTGTGACCCTGTCGTATTCACACAGGCCGGCATCCGCCTTGAAATAATACAGAACGCCGTCCTGCTCCATTGCCCCACTGTTGCGATCGCTCCAGTCGGGAAGGGTTGCTTCCACCCGGCCTGTTTTCAAGCTCCCCAGGGCATAGGAACATTCACCGGTGACCCCGTTGGCTATCTTAAAGAAGAAGTCATCCCCGCAAATATTCACATATGAGCTTCCGTAGGAATAAGTGAACAGCGGGATATCCTCCTGAAACAGCCACCGGCCCTTTCCGGTTTCCAGGTCAAACTGGTAAATGGACATGGACCATTCCGGGTCCGTTTCGATGGCGTCGTACATATAAAACAGAGAGCCGTTGTGGAACAGCAATTCGCCGCTGCCGTGCCGCGCACCATCCACAGCCGTCAGAACCGGCAGCTGCCCCACCTCCCGACGGTTGGCGCCGTCCATATCCATGCGCTGTACTACCGGACCGTTGTCTCCGTAGGTGGTGGTGTAAAGATGCCCGTTCCAGTATCCCAATCCATAGTCGGTGTATGCATTGCAGTTATCGCCGCCATGTCCGCAGTTGGGCTTATTGCACAGGGGGTAGAAGGCTCGGCTGCCCGGCTCGGCGAAGCGGATGATTTGATCCCAGCCCAGGTAATACTGCCCCTGCTCCGTCTCCACAAAAAAATCGCCCATGTCCTGATACCGGTATGCTCCCGGCTGGATCTCAAAGTCTGCGGAAGTGGGTGCGGCGGGTTTGGAGGCGCAGGCGGTGAGGGCGCAGCAGCACAGGAGCATGGCGGCTGCGAGGGTCGCGCTGAGAATTCGTTTGATTTTCATGTTTGACCTCCAGTCTTTTCACGGTGTGTTTGTGGGTGCAGGCGGTGGGCCATGGCATCCCTTCTTATTATCCGTGGCTCCTTGCCGTGGGGTCCACCAGCTGGATCAGCTCCAGACGGTCCAGGTGATGGGGGTCGATGTAGTGGGTGATGGTCCCGCCGTCGGCGGAGAGGTAAATGGCATTGGCGGTGGTGTATTCCAGGAAGGGGAAGTATAGCCCTATCCGTTCTTGCTCAACCTTCCCCAGAAGCTGGTAATCCCGGTCCAGGGCCCAAAGGGTGCGCTGCGTGAATTCCTTGGAGTCCGAGGTGCGCATGAAGATATAGTCCTTGGTGTAGCTTACCTCTGCGCAGTAGACATCCATGGGAAATTTTACGGATTCCTGATTGGTGGCTTTGTCGTATTCACAGAGTCCTACACCGGCGCGAAAATAGTGCAGCACTCCATCCAGATTCACGATCTGACTGCTCATCTCATCCCAGTCCTCAAATACCCGCTCGATGCGCCCGGTTTCCAAATTGCCCTCTGCATAGGCGCGTTTTTCGGCGTTTGCCTGGGGCAGGGGAAAGTAGAGGTACCCGTTGCTGACAGAAACATCCAGTGCTGGCCAGACGGTGTGGAGCGGGATATCCTCCTGAAACAGCCGTGTGGTCTCCCCGGTTTCCAGCTGGATCTTGTAAACCGGCAGCGCATAGTCCGGATTCGATGTGGAGGGGAATGCCAGGAAGATGAGATAGCCGTTGTCAAAGAAGTAGCTGCCGCCGCCGCTGGAACCGCCGCTGAGATCATACTGCTTGGGCAGTTGGGTGATGACCCGGTGATTGGTGCCGTCCATGTCCATCTGGATCAGCTCAAACTGATCCTGAAGCGTGACACCGTAAAGATGGCCGTTGTAATACCCGAAGGCCACCTCCAAAAACGCATTGCAGTCTGCGCTGGCGTGGCCGCAGTTGGGCTTATTGCACAGAACGTGGAATTCGTGGCTGCCGGGCTCGGCAAAGTGGATCAATCCGTTTCCCGACGGGTTCATGTAGTAGTTGCCCTTCTCTGTTTCCACAAAGAAAATATCGACGTCCTGATACCGGTATTCCCCTGGCTGAACTTCAAAGTCCGTGGCGGTGGGGACGGCGGGTTTGGAGGCGCAGGCGGTGAGGGCGCAGCAGCACAGGAGCATGGCGGCTGCGAGGGTCGCGCTGAGAATTCGTTTGATTTTCATGTTTGACCTCCAGTCTTTTCACGGTGTGTTTGTGGGTGCAGGCAGTGGACCATGGCATCTCTCCTTATAGCGGCGGCTTCTGTCCGCGAGAAATGCCTGCATGCGCACGGCCCGGAATTATCCGTGGCTCCTTGCCGTGGGGTCCACCAGTTGGATCAGCTCCAGACGGTCCAGGTGATGGGGGTCGATGTAGGAAATCAGCTTGCCGCCTGAGGTGAAGTAGATGGCATTTGCAGTAACATACTGAAGTGACGGAAACTTGACTCCGTAGGGCTCCAGCTCCATCTGCCCCAACAGATGATAATTCCGGTCATATGCGTAGATGGTGCGGTGTGTATCCGCGTCATCGTCCGATGTGCGAACGATGATATAATCCTTGGTGTACTGCGGCAGGGCCAGGCTGCAATCTGTGGGGACCTTTACCGTCTCCGTGCCGGTGGCCTTGTCATATTCGCACAGGCCCACGCCGACGCGGTGGTAGTATAGTACATTGTCAAAGTTCACCATCGGACTGTTCGATTGGTTCCAATCTTCAAAAATATGCTCGATGCGCCCGGTTTCCAAATTGCCTTCCGCATAGGTGACACTGCCAGTCTCGCCGTTGAACATCGGAAAATACAGGTATCCGTTGCTGATAGACACCCCGACAGACGGCCAATCCGTATGCACCGGAATGTCCTCCTGAAATAGCCGGGTGATTTCCCCGGTCTCCAGCTGAATCTTATAAATGGCCATGGCATAATCGGGATCGCCCGAGGAGATAGGCATAGCCAGATAAATGAGATAGCCGTTGTCGAAGAAGTAGCTGCCGCCCAGCTGCTTACGCCCGTCCAGGGCGTTTTGCTCCGGGAGTCGGGCAATTTCCGTGTGGCCCGTCCCGTCCATATTCATACGTACCAGGACAAAGTCAGTGCCGTTGTCCTGCACCCCATACAGGTGCTGATTGAAATAGCCCAGGGCAAATCCCGCGTATGCATTGCAATTGGCATTGCCATGTCCGCAGTCCGGCTTATTGCACAAGACATAAAAATCATGACTGCCCGGCTCAGCAAAGCGGACCAGGAAATCCAGCAGGGGCTCCAGGCGGTAATTTCCCTTTTCCGTCTCCACGAAAAATCCGTCGCTGTCCTGATACCGGTATTCCCCTGGCTGGACTTCAAAGTCTGCGGCGGTGGGGGCGGCGGGTTTTGCGGCGCAGGCGGTGAGGGCGAGGGTCAGAAGCATTAAGGGGAGGAGAAGGCATCGTTTCATAAAAAGATCTCCTTTCTGCGGCGGGCGATATCGGATAAACCCATTATAGCAGAGGGATTTATCCGGTGTCAACTATGAGTTAGCCGTGGGCTCTGGCATTGCTGGTATCCGGCATCGGAAGGAGCTCCAGATTGGACAGATCGCTGGTGTCAATATAGTGGGTGATCTTTCCGTTGAGCCAGAAGTAGATGCTGTTTGCCGTGATGGCATACGGCTGGGGGAACCATCTGCCGATCTTTTCCTGAGGGGCCTTTCCCAGCAGGTTATAGTCCCGGTCCAGCACCCAGAGCGTGCATTGCCCAAAGTCCGAGGAGTGGCTGCATTACCGCCGCACCGATCAGGAACAGGACATCCGGGAAGATCAGAAGCGCATGGAGCAGGCCCTTGCCACTCTCGATGTGGTCATGTCCCGGCTCTATGAGGACTACGCCCTCGGTGAAATCAGCAAGGAAAAGTACAAGAAGATGACTGCTGATTATGAAGCGGAGCAGGAACGGTTAAAGCTCGAAATTGAAGCAACGCTCGCAGAATCTACCCTTGAACGCAGAAAAACGGCGTGACCTTTACGGTCACACCGTTCTCTGCCCCAACCGCAGGACAAAATAGCTACTTGTCACTATTAAGCCATGGTATTTACAGGCTTTTTTCAAGCTATGAAATTATTCCCACTCGCTCCATGAAACCGTGGCCTAAACGATTTTGTATATGTGGTTTAGTTCCGATTATCGGGATTACTTAGATTATCCAAGAATTACGATGTATCATAATTCCTGTTGTCATTTTGTTGTCGGATGCTTTGATAAATTCTGGAGAATACTTTTACACAAGTGGAACATCGCCAATAATAAACCTACTTTTTCCAATGATTCTTTCAATGGACTTCACCATTTGCTCGGTCATATCAAGATATTCTGAGAGATCTTGATCCAGAAAGCGAATAGACTGATTCATGCTCCGCTCTATGCCGAGGTTGTTAAGAGAGGTTTCCTTCATTACAGTCACCGACTGATTAGCTTCTTTTATTGAAAGCATCATCTTATGCAAGGCCTTTATATAATCGGTCAATGACTCTTTGTTTTCAGGCTTGGTCGCATACTCATTTTCTAACAAGCCTAAAGTGTTCTTTTCAATTTTAGCCCAAAGCGATTGTATCGATTCTGTATGTTGCTTTAGTTGCTTGCTAAATTCGGAAATATAGCTGGCAGCCTTTTTAGATTGCTTTCTCACAAACGCCGCCGTACCATTGCCGCCACTTTTTTGAACACGGTTGATTTCTTCAGTACATTCGTTTATTCCAGAACTCATCGTTTCCATGCCTGCGGATATAGCTGTAATCTCATCATTCATCTGGCTGGTATCTTCCTCAATATCCGCTAAAAAATCTAAGAATCCCTTTTCCCCTTCAGGAATCTCCAACGAATAGTCATCTGAAACAAATAAACTTTTCAGCTGAATTCGATTTTTATCAAGGAAATCGCTTACAGGATTACTAAAAACGACCGTTCCATTAACAGCGCCTCTAAGATTCTTTTCTAGATATTCAATAAGATCAAAAAATTTCTTAAAATGGGTGGAATAATCCTTGGCACGATATTGTTTTAGATCGAATGGCAGCTTTCCAAGATCATCTCTCGTAATAATAATTGTCTTCTTATTGAAACTATGTGCGAGGCCCAACTCATACATAACATTTGGATTTAGCCCAGTAAGATCTGCTAAAATAACATCCGCGGCATATATTGGAGAAATGATGTCAGCAAGAATGTTTTGCTGATTATCTTCATCACCTGCATGTGAAAACTCAAAGTCATCTTGAAAATGCTCTTTGAGCATTTCGTATGATTCAAAAAAATCATCTGAAAAGGGCATAATTACAAAAACTTTTGATTTTTCCATACTATCCTCCTCAATTATCAATGACAACCTACTGTCGTATAGGCTTTAACGCAAGCAAAAAGCATTACGGCAATCACACGCTTGATGCTTGCTTTGTGGTATGATTGCTGTAAGTACTCCACGTAGGCTCGTAATCTGCGGTCGCCTGGTTTCCCCACATATCCCAGCCTTCACGGTCACCACGAGCAAATAGCTCAAGAAATGGCCCCGGAGAACAGCTTTCGATGATCGGGATAATCTCATCAGGCTTCCGTGAGTGTTCACGCTTTTGCGTCCGAATGAGATTGACTTGCGAACGGGCTGGAGCCAGCGTCCTAAAATTGTCGCCCCTGACCCCGAAAAGGAGAATTTCGGTCACATTACGGAAATAGAAACCGACTCCCCGTCCGTCCGGGCCACCATCTTTCCGCACCTTTTCCCAAATGATATTTCCCTTATACTCAAATCCCCACGCTTTCATAACAGCCAGACCATCCGGCAGGAGAGCATTGGGAACCCAAAGGTACAAATGGCTCTTTGCAGCAGCGACCTGCTCGACGGGCAACGCCATTATGTCTTCTAATGGCATTGTCTCATATCTATTCAGCTTCTTGTTTTCTGGAGCGACTTTTCCGGTGCGGTTTTGAAAGCGCCAAGGCGGATCAGCATAAATTGTTGAATAGCGCTTATCACCGCAAAAGGAGAGAAGATTTTCAGATGTTTCCTGAAGCGTGCTCATCTATGTATCCCTCCTTCCAATCTGAAACACAAGTTTTCTTAATGCCAATAGCCAAAACGGGACACCCACCATTACGGCGTGACTCTAAGCGATACAGCAGTTTCCCCATCCAAGTAGTGCTTGCGCCATATTTACGCATAATAGGCTTCCAAGTGCGGGAATTCTTATCATAGTCATACACGGTTTTGAACACATCATTCAGGTCTTGCGAACGGGTGACAATAATCCCGGCGCTTACAATGTCGCAATCGTAGTATGTCCGCATTGCAAGCAGATCTCTGTCAAAGGTCTGATCCTTGCTGTTCCATTCAAGGTCAAATGCAATTCGACCCTTCAGAAAATCAATATTATGACCGTCGATGTAGTTCTCTGTCACACGCTCCTCAAAGGGAACGCTAGAAAAGCGTCCCCTTTGATCGGCTTGTCTTGGATAAAACTTGATATGTAAGTCACCAGAAATCCGGATTTCTCTCCACCCATACGGGTAGAGAACATCATCAAATTTCTTAGGAATCTTAGTCTCGTTTCCGCCTGCTTCACGCAGGTCATCTGTGGTAATGTCGAGTTTTCTTAGGCACTCAACGACCTCACGCCACTCCTCAGGAAAAGCTTGAGTAATGATTTCAATAGCGTGGTTATAGTTGTGGAACTCGAATTTATCTAAAAGATCGGCGTCTATATAATCAGCAATCTGCATTTCGGCACCTCCAGATACTTATACAAAATATAGTATATCATATTCGCTTAGGCTTTTCAATGGCTTTTGGGCTTTTCTCAGCAACATTCTTCAAAAAATGCCGGATTGCGAAAGCCGATAATCCCGTAGCGGCAGCATATTCACTCAGCGAAATTCTCTTGCGCCGGTACAAATCGTAGTATTTCCAAAACACTTTGGGAGGGTCTATGCTTTCCACAGAAGTGGAAATACAGGCTGCTGGATCTCTGGCATAGATCAGGTCGTTATTGACCATCTCCATCGCCCTGCTTCGGATGTTATTCATCCTGCCGACCCACGCCATTTGGTTGTCTGCCTTGAGTTGCTCTGTGACACCTTCCGCCTCGGCCATCTGCTTTACCAGCCGAAGAAACATCTCCTCTGCCTGCCTGTCAATGTCGGCAAGGTAGCTGTTCAATTTTCCGCTGGTGAGCAGGGCCGCATAGGTTGCCCGCCGATGCTCTTTCAGGTAACGCCAGTGGCGCTGTCCCCACACGCCGATGGGCTGCTGTTCTTCTTCGGGCAGTTTCAGATCAGGAAGAAGATAATCCCTAACCTGCGTGTAAGTACCGCCCATTTCTTCAAAAATCGTCTGTGCCATTGTCTGTTCCTACCTTTCAAAATTTGTATTTCTGCGCCTTGTGCGCTGGGTTTGCTTTCGTTGCTGCTCCATATCTTTTGCCTGTGCAATCAGATTATCGATCTGCTGACTGCCAAGGACCTTCCGCAGGAAGCGGAAATCCTTCAATTCGGAGCGTAGGACTTCATTTTCTCCTTTGAGCTTGTCATTGACGATGGTTAGATGCTCGTTTTCTCGGTAGAGCCGCCCGTTGGTGGTGTTCAGCCGGTGATAGCTGTCCAGAGCCTTGTAATAGTGGTAGAACACCTCTCGGATAACCTCTTTCAATTTCTTAATGAGTGGGTCAACAAACCGCTGCTTATAGGTCTTGGCGGTCATCAGGGTAGGTGGATCGGGGAGCTGAAACTCTGCATCCGACTCAATTCGCTGCTCCAACCGCTCAATGGAATGTGCCCCCTGATCGAAGTTCTCAATTCGATTCTGCACCGTTTCCAGCTCGTCCTGCTTTTCGGCCAGGGTGCTGTCCAACGCCGCAATCTCTTTTTCCCGCTTCTGTTTCTTGTAGTCCAGAACGGAGAGATGCTTTTCGTGGGTGCCTTTCTGCTCCCACTGGATGTCGTACCGCTCCATCACGGCGGCAAGTTGCTCCTTTTCGGACTGTACCCACTGTGCCCACTCAGTAGCGCCTCGCGTCCCGCCCTTGAAGCCCTGCGCCGCCAGTGCCTGCTTCAGCGACACACGGGTGTCAAGCCCTCGCTTGCTCCCGGTGGTGAACGGCACAAAGTCAATGTGGATGTGCGGCGTGGCCTCGTCCATATGGAGGTGCGCCGAGAATACCCTGAGGTTAGGGTTTCGCCCTTGAAATCCTCGATAATATTCATCCAACACAGTTCGTGCCAGCTCCGCATATTCGCCGGTGGCACTCATATCCTCCTTGTTCCCGATTTGCAGGATGATCTCGTGGAATGGCTTTTCCTGATTGCCGGAACGAATCTTCTCATAGTAGTTTGGAATACGCCTGTCTGCACGGATTTGCTTCTCGTTGTAGCGTTTCAGAGCCTCATCGAAAAGCTGGTGGTATACCGTCTGGATGCGTTCATTGCAATAATCAATGTTCAGGTGCGTGCGGCTTCCGTCTACATTCTCTGCCCGAAATTTGCGACTATTGTGATTGACAGAGCCTTTGCCAACCTCGGCGCTGATCGTTCTCTTCATAAAATCTCACTTCCTTTCACCCTCCGGCCGCAGCCGGGGTTCTGTTACTCTTGTCAAGAGTAACGCAAAAGCACTTTTGACAGCCTGCGGCCATCAAAAGATGCTATTGCGCTCTCCGAGGAGGAGACTGAGCGCAGCACAATGCCACGCTCAGTGGGGCGTTGCCCCGGCAACTGCGGTTGCCTCCCCAGCAGGGCTGCCCTTTGAAAAGGTCACCCTGCACCCCGCCGAAACTTCTGTGACGGTGTGTGACGATGGTGACGGTATTTTTGATACCGCACCCGCTCATAGAAATATCGTCACACCGTCACATATCGTCACGATCGCTCTGTCGCTGCAAGCTTTACAGTGCGCTCGTTCCGAGTGCGGCTGCTTTCATATCGGATGCCGTACTCATTCAGCAGCCGTCCGGCGTTGACATTCAGCCGCCTTGTCAGGGCATTGGGCTTCATATCCACGCCGAGAAGTGCCGAAAGCTCTGTGGGCGTTCCCGCCCAATCCTTACCAGCCGAAGAAAGAAAAGCTGAAACCTGTTCCAGCAGCGGCTCCGGCGGCGCTTTCCAAAGCTCCGTTTCCACACGCTCCAGCTCCCACGCAAGTGTTTCCTCGTTGCGGAAAAGGTGCAGCCGCTGATCCGGCTGATCTCTTCCGGATACATCAAGACAAGCGGCATTACCGGTACGTTTTTCTTTGGTGAGCAGAAACGCTCCATCCGCCGCACCCAACAGCCCGTTGGTGCCGGAGATCATATCAAACTTATCGTCTGACTGCTGTTTTCGGGTGTGATGGACAAGAAGCAGACAGATGCCATAGCTATCCGCCAGCGCCTTCAACCGTGTGATGATCTGATAATCGTTGGCGTAGCTGTAGTTGTCCCCGCCGACCTCACGCACCTTCTGGAGCGTGTCAATGATGATAAGGGAAGTGCCTGGATGCTCCCGCAGAAAATTAGTGAGCTGCTCGTCGAGGCCGCTGCCAAGCTGACCGGCCGAAACAGAGAAGAACAGGCTCTCATTTTCTGCCGTGCCGAACATCCGATAGGAACGCTCCTGCAAGCGGCGGTAATCGTCCTCAAGCGCAAGATACAGCACCGTTCCTTTACGGACGGGATAATTCCAAAGCGGTGTGCCGGTGCTGATATGATAGGCAAGCTGGGTCATCAGGAAGCTCTTGCCCAGCTTCGGAGCACCGACAAAAAGGTAAGTACCCCGGTAGAGCAGACCATCCACAAGGGGCGGCTTGCTCTGGTACACATTGTCCAACAGTTCAGACATTGACACGGTTTTCAAGTAGGACGGGTCCATCATTCGCAGAATTTCTCTCTGCATTTCATCAAACCCCTTGAAATTCGGGTCAAAATCGGTTAAACTATTGTCAGTAAGGTTTTGGGATGACTGCTCCGTATCTGCGTCAACAGATACAACGGGAGCGGTCATTTCTTTTTCTTTGTTCATTCAGATTCCTCCTTCATTCCGCCGAGAATATCGGCTATCATTTCAATTAGGTCAAGCAGCTCATCATTGACTGCGCCGCCAGTCTCAATGCGCTGCAATTCCAAAAGCACTTCGGCAAGCTGATTCCGCAGCGCCTTGAAAACTCTGGGATTGCCCTGCACCACTACATCCTTGTGAGTGAGCCGCCGGATGATATAGTCCTGCTTGGTCAGCCCGGAGAGCTTCACATAGCGTTCGATCTGCTCGTTTTCCTCAGGCGATACTCGAAACGCTATTGTTTTGTTCCGCCAGCGATTATGCTCGTCCCTGTTCTTTAATGACATTATCTGTACCGTCCTTTCTGAATTGATTGAGCTTGTCTGCCATATCGCTTTGCGTGGATGGGAACAGGTGGGCGTAGTTGTAGGTGATATTGATGCTTTCGTGTCCCACCCGGTCAGCAATCGCTACCGCCGAATAGCCCATTTCAATCAGAAGTGAAATATGGCTGTGTCTCAAATCGTGAATCCGGATGCGCTTTACCCCTGCCGCCTTAGCACCTCTGTCCATTTCGTGATGAAGATAGCTTTTCGTGACTTCAAACAGCCGGTGGTTTTTGCCGATTCGGTAGAGCTGTTTTATATAGTCCTGCATTTCTTCACAGAGGAACTCCGGCATTTTAATTGTCCGGTTGCTTTTCGGCGTTTTCGGGTCAGTGATGATGTCCCGGCCACCGATACGCTGATAAGATTTGTTGATCGTGACCGTCTGCCGTTCAAAATCGAAATCTGCCGGGGTCAGCGCCAGCAGTTCTCCCTCACGGATACCGCACCAATACAGCATTTCAAAAGCGTAGAAGGAAACAGGCTTGTCCATCATTTCCTCTGAGAATTTCTTGTATTCCTCCTGCGTCCAGAAAAGCATTTCTCTTGCCTTGGCCTTTCCCATATTGCCGACCTTGGCGGCGGGATTGTCTTTCAGCCCGTAGAATTTCACGGCGTGATTGAAAATTGCACTGAGCTGATTGTGCAGAGTTTTGAGATATACCGGCGAATATGCCTCGCCGCTCTTATCCCGACATTTGATCATCTCATTTTGCCAAGCGATAATGTCTTTGGGCTGGATCGAGTTCATTTTCCGCTTGGCGAAGTAGGGAAGCAGTTTGGTGCGGATGATATGCTCCTTGGTGTGCCAAGTGTTCTCTTTCAGCCGGTTCTTCATATCGGCTGTGTAGGTGTCGATAAAGCTCTCAAAGGTCATATCCAGATCGGCTTCCACTTTGTGGAGCTGTTCCCGCTCCCAAGCAAGAGCTTCTCGTTTGGTTGGAAAGCCTCGCTTCGTAGACTGGTGGACTTTGCCCTGCCAATCCGTGAAGCGATAGTAGACCTTCCAAGTGTTGTTTTTGGTATCTTTATAAACGGACATTTTTACCTCTCTTTCTGAACAGCACCGTAACAGGTGCGTTCCATAAAATATTGCTTGTTGACTCGTCCCGAAATCGTGAGGAATCCTTTGCTTTTCAGTTCCTCATTCAGCTTCTGGACGATCTTGTAGGCGTAGGATTTGGAAATGCCCAATTCCTGCGCTACTTCCTCCACTCTCATAAAGCTTGTGTTTTCCATTTCATCACCCCTTTCGTATGGTTATAGTTCTCTTATTTAGTGTCGGAGAACTTTCTGACCGCATTCCGATTTGCCCGAGCGGGTACGCCATTACCGTGACGCACGACGGATATTCAGTTGTTTGCAAAGAGCTTAACGCTATTTGCTATAGCTATTATACTAAGCATATTCCGTAAAGTCAATAGCATCAGGGGAAAAAATTAAACTTTTTTGCTTCTGCTATCTTGACGAACGCTAACGATATATGCTATACTGATCGCACAGTATCAAAACGAGGAGCGTAATCGCTATGGCAATCGGTGAGAGAATTCGGTTCTTCCGCAATCTGCGGGGAATGACGCAAAAATACTTGGGGCAGGTGGTCGGTTTCCCGGAAAAGACCGCCGACATCCGTATGGCGCAGTATGAATCCGGCAGCAGAACGCCCAAGGCGGAGCTGACGGAGAGCCTTGCTGGTGCGCTGGGTGTCTCACCGCTGGCACTGTCCGTGCCGGACATTGACAGCTATCTCGGCCTGATGCACACCCTGTTTACCTTGGAGGATCGCTACGGCCTGACGGTGGAAACCGGTGAGAACGGCGTTTCTCTGCGTGTTGACCCTCGGAAGGGAAGGGATGCCGCCGAGCTATCCGAAATGCTCACTGCTTGGGCGGAACAGGCCGAAAAATATCGCAACGGCGAAATCAACCGGGAGGACTATGACAAGTGGCGTTATAACTATCCGAAATACGATGAAACCTCTGACTATGTGAAAGTGCCGTCTCAGCAGCTCAGCGATGCAATGGTGGAGGCGTTCAAGGATCGATTGAAGGATCAATAACGCCCGAAACGACAAAAAGCCCGTACCGATGATGACCCATCGGTACGGGCTTAAAATATGGCTATTTGCTTCGTCCAAGCCGCCGGAAATTATCTGTAACCCCGAAACCCTCGGAATTTCAGAATAATGGCGGTTGGGAGAAGTGTTATCAAAGTGTTATCAAAACGGGTGGACGAAACCGGAAAACCGTTGGTATTCCTGCACTTTTCGGCTTTTCTGATTTATTCCCACTCCACCGTCGCGGGGGGCTTGGAGGTGATATCGTAGACGATCCGGTTGATGTGCTTCACCTCGCCGACGATGCGACCGGAGATCTTGTCCAGCAGGTCATAGGGGATGCGGGACCAGGTGGCGGTCATGAAGTCCTGGGACTGCACCGCACGCAGGGCCAGGGTATAGTCATAGGTGCGCTCGTCGCCCATGACGCCCACGCTGCGCAGATCCGTCAGCACGGCGAAATACTGGCTGGTGGTGCGGTCCAGACCGGCCAACGCCATCTCCTCCCGGAAAATGGCGTCGGCATCCCGAAGGATGGACAGCTTTTCCTCGGTGATCTCGCCGATGACGCGGATGGCCAGGCCGGGACCCGGGAAGGGCTGACGCCACACCAGCTGCTCCGGCAGGCCCAGCTCCAGGCCCAGCTGCCGCACCTCATCCTTGAACAGGCGGCGCAGAGGCTCCACGATGTCCTTGAAATCCACGCAGTCAGGCAGACCGCCTACGTTGTGGTGGCTCTTAATGACGGTAGACTCGCCGCCCAGGCCGGACTCCACCACGTCAGGATAGATGGTGCCCTGGGCCAGGAAGTCCACGGCGCCGATCTTCTTGGCTTCCTCCTCGAACACGCGGATGAACTCCTCGCCGATGATCTTCCGCTTGCGCTCGGGGTCCGTGACGCCAGTCAGCTTGCTCAGGAACCGGGGACCGGCGTTGACCCGGCGGACGTCCACGTTGAACTGCTTGGCCATCACATGCTCCACCTGGTCGCCCTCGTCCTTGCGCAGCAGGCCGTGGTCCACAAAGATGCACGTCAGCTGACGGCCCACCGCCCGCTGCAGCAGCGCGGCGGCCACGGAGCTGTCCACGCCGCCGGACAGAGCCAGCAGCACCCGGCCATTGCCGATCTTCTCCCGGCACTGGGCCACAGCCTCCTCCAGATAGGACGCCATGGTCCACTCCGGCCGGAAGCCGCAGATCTTATACAGGAAGTTCTCCAGAATTTGGCGGCCATACTCGGTATGCACCACCTCCGGGTGGAACTGCACGCCGTAGAGCTTCTTTTCCAGACACTGGACCGCCGCGTGGCGGCAGCCCTCGGTGGAGGCGATGATCTCGAAGCCGGGGGCCAGGCGCTCCACCTCCACCCCGTGGCTCATCCAGTACACAGCCGTCTCCGGCACGCCGTCGAACAGGGGAGAGGCGGTATGGGTCAGCTCCGTCTTGCCGTACTCCCGGGTGTCCGCCTTGCAGCACTGACCGCCCAGCAGGTGCATCATCAGCTGCAGACCGTAGCAGATGCCCAGCACCGGCACGCCCATAGACAGCATCTCCGGGTCGATCATGGGAGCGCCGGGGTCGAACACCGTGGCGGGGCCGCCGGTGAAGATGATGGCATCCGGGGCAAAGGAGCGGACCTCGTCCATGGTCATGCGGAAGGATTTGATCTCGCAGTATACGCCGCATTCACGGACGCGGCGGGCCACCAGCAGGTTGTACTGGCCGCCGAAATCCAGCACTAAAACCTTTTTCATACGGGGTCATCCTCCCGGAAGGTGATGTGGTCGGGGGTCGCTTCCTCGATGACGGCCAGGGAGTGGATGGGATAGCCCTTCTCCCGCAGGGCGTCGCCGCCATGCTGGAAGCCCTTCTCCACGGCCACGCCAATGCCCACCAGCTCAGCCCCGGCGGCCTTGACGATGTCGATGAGGCCCTGCATGGCATAGCCCTTGGCCATGAAGTCGTCGATGATCAGCACCCGGTCGTTGGGACCCAGCCACTCCTGGGCCACGATGAGGGTCACTTTTTTCTTATAGGTATAGGAGAAGATCTCGCTCTGATACAGGCCGCCTTCGATGTTGTCACTCTTGGCCTTCTTGGCGAACACCATGGGAACGCCGTACTTCTGGGCGCACACCGTGGCCAGGGCAATGCCGCTGGCCTCCGCCGTCAGCACCATGGTGATGTCCTTCACATCGAAATACTTGGCAAATTCGTCAGCCAGCTGGCTCATGAGGGCGGTGTCCACCCGGTGATTCAGGAAACCGTCCACTTTGATGATGTTGCCGGGCAGGACCTTACCTTCCCGGCGGATGCGCTCCTTCAGCAGTTCCATAAATTCCTCCTATAAATCTCACATTGCTGTGAATAATGAATCTATTCTGCCCTATTCACGCCGCAAAAGCAAGGGGTCGAAAGGGCGAAGTTCCCGGCATTTCCGGAGCGAGTTTTGTTACTTATGACGGCGTTTAGCCCCGGCGCAGGCTCTCCCGGATAAAATCGCTGAAGCGCTGGGCCGCAGACGTCAGGGGCACGTCCCGCAGCACGCACAGGTCCACGCTGCGGGGCGGGATATCAAAGGACGTGCGCAGCTTCCGCAGGCGGCCGCTTTCCAGCTCCCGGCGGACAAACTCCTCCGTGACGCCGGCCACGCCGAACCCGATGGCTGCCAGGTCCACCAGCAGGCTCCGGGCGCCCAGCTCGATCTCCGGGTTCAGGTGCAGCCCGTTCTGCAGGAAGTATTTTTCCAGATACAGCCGGGAGGAGGCCTTCCGCTCCAGCAGGATCAGCGGGAACCGGGCGATCTCCTCCAGGGTGTATACATGGTCGAAGTCGCAGGGATACTCCGCCCCGGCCACGAAAATGGAGTGGGTGGCCAGGCACGGGAAGGTCTCCAGAGACGCCCCCTCCTGGGGGGTGCTGGCAAAGGCGATGTCCACCTTGCCGGACTGCAGCAGGCCCAGAACCTTGTGGCTCCGGCCGGAGATGATCTGAATATGAATGGCCGGATACTGCCGGTGGAACCGGTCCAGATACGGCAGCAGGAACTGGCTGGTCACCGTGTCGCTGGCGCCGATGGTCAGGTGGCCCATCTGCAGGTCCCGGCTCTGGGACAGCTTCTCCTCGCCGGTTTCCAGCAGGCCCATGGCGCTGCGGACGTATTCATACAGCATCCGCCCGTCGGCGGTCAGGGTGACGCCCCGGGAGTTCCGGGCGAACAGCCGGGTCTGCAGCTCCGCCTCCAGCTGCTTGATGGACTGGCTGACGGCGGACTGGGATATAAACAGAGTCTGGGCGGCGGCGGTGATGTTTCCGGCCTCCGCTACCTCCTTGAACACACGATAAAGCTCCAGCTTCACGGACATGACAGCACCTCATTAAGAAAAATAATGCGTACAGTTTGTATCATCTGCTGTAATTATATCAAATATTCCCGGGAATGCAACCCCTATCTTTCCTTCCCCAAAGGATTCGGCATTTTTTCCGATTTCCCTTGCTTTTTCCCGGCGGCTTCTGTATAATCATGACTGGCTTTTGCTGCAAGAGTAGAAGCGGCGCGTTAAGTGCCGGTCGGATGGGAGGTTGCCGCCGGACGAAGGAGACCTGTCTCCGCGGTGCCGTCTTCGCATCCGCTTTGGCAGCCGGCCCGGGGGTTCGCGCCCTGACAAGTGCATACTCCCCAACCTCCTCCCAATTTTTACCCGAATTAGGAGGTATTTTTTATGTCTGAACGTCACACCCATGCATCTGCCCACGGCAGACCCAAGTGGCCCGTGCGGGCCATGGTCACCTGCGCCCTGCTGACCGCCGTCAGCGTGGTGCTGGCCCGGTTCCTGATCCCTACCCCCAACGAGGTGACCCGCTTCTCCCTGGAGGCGGTGCCCATCTTCCTGGCCGGGATGCTGTTCGGGCCGCTGCCCGGGGCCCTGACAGGCTTCGCCGCCGATTTCATCGGTTGCCTGTTCTCCCCCTATGGCTACAACCCGATTTTCTGCGTGCCCCCGATCCTGTACGGCCTGTGCGCCGGGCTTTTCCGGCCCTGGCTGACCCGCAGATGCAGCCCCCTGCGGCTGGCTCTGGCGTTCCTGCCGCCGCTGGTCCTGGGATCGGTGCTGTACCAGAGCTTCGCTTTGGCCATGATCTATGGCGGCGGCGCGAAAGCCGCGTACTTTCTCACCCGGCTGGCGGCGCGCAGCGTGCAGTTTGCTATTACCGGCGTGCTGGACGTGCTGGTGGTGTGGCTTTTGCAGCGCTCCGGCGCTCTGCGGGCTGTGGGCCTGCCGCCGGTGCAGCCGAAAGGAAATGATAACGTATGAACATTGACGAGACACTATCCTATATCCACGCCGTCTGCTGGCGCAGCAGCATCCCGGGGCTGGAGCGCATCCGGGCGCTGCTGGCGCTGATGGGGGACCCCCAGAAGGACCTGAAGTTCATCCACGTCACCGGCACCAACGGCAAGGGCTCCACCTGTGCCATGATGGCCAGTATCCTCCGGGCGGCGGGCTATCGCACGGGCCTGTACACCTCGCCCTTCCTGATCCGGTTCAACGAGCGCATGCAGGTGGACGGCCAGCAGATCACCGACGACGAGCTGTGCGAAATCACGGCCCAGGTTCGCCCTCTGGCGGACTCCCTGGACCCTCACCCCACGGAGTTTGAGATGGTCACGGCCATCGCCTTCGCCTATTTCGCCCGGCACAACTGCGATATCGTGGTGTGCGAGGTGGGCATGGGCGGCGAATTTGACGCCACCAACGTGATCCCCGCCCCGGAGGCCGCCGTGTTCTGCAACATCGGCCTGGACCACACCCAGTATCTGGGGGACACCATTGAGAAAATCACCGCCACCAAGGCCGGGATCATCAAGCCCGGCTGTGACGCGGTGCTGTACCGCCAGACGGCCTCTGCGGAGGAGATCATCCGCCAGCGGTGCGCCGGTCTGGGCGTACCCCTGCACCTGGCGGATTTTGACGGCATCCGTCTGGAAAAGGCCGGACTGGAGGGCCAGGTCTTTGACTGGGAGGAGCTTACCGGCCTGCGCCTGCCGCTGCTGGGACGGCACCAGCTGTGCAATGCCGCCGTGGCCCTGACGGCCATCCGGGTGCTTCAGGCCCGGGGCTGGGCCATTACCGATGCCCACATCCGCCGGGGGCTGGCCTCCACCGACTGGCCCGGCCGGTTCCAGATCATCGGCCTGGACCCGCTGTTCATCATCGACGGCGGCCACAATCCCCAGTGCATCCAGGCCCTGGAGCAGAACATCCGGGACTATCTGCCCGGTCGGCCCCTGACGGTGCTGACCGGGGTCATGCAGGACAAGGACTACCACTGCATGTACCGGGGCGTGGCGCCCTACGCCAACTCCTTCATCACGGTGACGCCGGATAACCCCCGGTCCCTGCCTGCCGGTGAGCTGGCGGCCTATATCCGGGAGCTGGGCTGTTCCGCCACGGCCTGCGGCACCATCCGGGAGGGGGTGGCCCTGGCCCTGGAGCAGGCAGGGCCTGACGGCACGGTGCTGTGCTACGGGTCCCTGTACCTCATCGGAGAGGTGGAGCTTCAGCTGCGGGAGCTGAGAAAATAAAGGAAATGAGCGTGCATCCGCCCTCTTTACCCGGATGCACGCTCACTTCATAGGCACGGGAGGTAAGACCCTCTCCACTCATGATTATATTTGATTTCCATATTTTCGTCAAGTGCATAATTCGAATAATTGTAAACTTTCTGTTGATAAATATTCTGGAGGCTGTCGGAAAAACCGGAAATCTTCCGCCATCGGAAAGGAAGATCGTTACGAAAGAAACCCATCAGTGGTGTTTTTCGTTTGCAATCGCAGGTTTTTCAGAACTTTTCAGTTCGGAAAAACCGCACGCAGCTTGTCAAAAAAATTTTTTTGACAAGCTGGTTATTGACGCAGCACCCCAGCTGGACGTATAATCAACCTGACGAAAGGAGGCCCGGCACATGACCCAGTGCGAAGCCTGCTGCTTTTATAACTACGACGAGGAATACGACGAATACATCTGCGATGTGGACCTGGACGAGGACGAGATGGTGCGGTTCCTGTCCGGACGGGGGGACTGCCCCTACTGGCGGCCCGGCGACGAATACCGCACCGCCCGGCGTCAATAGGCGGAAATATAGGTGGATTTTTCCACCGCCCTGTGATACAATGGCCCTGCCGCACACGCGGCGCAAAGGGAGAGTGAGAAAATGGATAAGCTATGCGAGCTGCTGGACATCCGGCCCGGCGTCACCGCCCTGATCGGCGGCGGCGGCAAGACCACCCTGATGTATCACCTGGCCCGGGAGCTGCGGGAGCGGGGCACCGTGGCGGTGACCACCACCACCAAGATCTGGCCCCCCACCGGCATCGCCGTGGCCCAGGACCCGGATACCGCCCGGGAAATTCTGGCCCGGGAGGGCCTGGTGTGTCTGGGGGTCCCGTCGGTCCAGGGCAAGCTGGTGTCCCCGGGCTTTGAGGGCTGGGACGCCCTGGCGGACTATACCCTGGTGGAGGCGGACGGCTCCGCCGGAAAGCCCTTCAAGGGCCACGAAAAGCACGAGCCGGTGCTGCCGCCCCGGCGCAACACCACCATTCTGGTGCTGGGAGCCGACGGCTTCGGCCGTCCCATCAGCGTGGCGGCCCATCGTCCGGCCCTGTATGCCCGGCTGGCCGGTGTGCCGGAAAACCGGCCTGTGACCCCGGCCATCGCGGCCCGGGTGGCCGCCCGGGAGGGATTTCATGACCAGGTTTTCGTAAACCAGGTGGACCAGGAGGAGGAGCGTCCCCTGGCCCGGCAGCTGGCGGAGCGGCTGGACTGCCCGGTGGCTGCCGGTTCCCTGCGGTCCGGCTGCTGGGAAAAGATCAAATAACAGGAGGATTCAACTATGGAACGTACCTATGCGGAATACGCCGCCCACCAGGCGGTGGAGCTGCTGGCCATCGACAGCCCCACGGGCTTCACCCGGCAGGCGGCGGAGTGGGTGCTGAACGCCTTCCGGTCCCTGGGCTATGAGGCCCGGACCACCGTCAAGGGCGGCGTTCTCATCGACCTGGGCGGCAGCGACGAGAATGACGGCCTGCTGCTGGAGGCCCATGCCGACACCCTGGGCGGCATGGTGGCGGAGATCAAGGGAAATGGCCGCCTGCGGCTGACGGCTCTGGGCGGTATGCGTCCGGAAAACGGCGAGGCGGAGAACGTCCGGGTCTACACCCGCTCCGACCGGGTCATCGAGGGCACCTTCCAGCTGTGCAACGCCTCCGTCCACGTCAACGGCGAATATGCCAACGCCAAGCGCAGCTATGACACCTGCGAGGTGGTGCTGGACGAGGACGTGAAGTCCGCCGATGATACCCGCGCTCTGGGTGTGGAGGTGGGCGACATCGTCTGCTTCGAGCCCCGGACCCGGATCACCGGCTCCGGCTATATCAAGAGCCGCTTCCTGGACGACAAGCTGTCCGTGGGCATTCTGCTGGGCCTGGCCAAGTTCATGAAGGACAAGGACCTCACCCCCCGCCGCCGGGTATACGCCCATGTGACGGTGTATGAGGAGGTGGGCCACGGCGGAGCCGCCAGCGTGCCCCAGGGCGTCACCGAGGCCATCAGCGTGGACATGGGCTGCGTGGGCGACGGTCTGCGCTGCACCGAGCGGCAGGTGTCCATCTGTGCCAAGGACTCCGGCGGCCCCTACAGCTATGAGGTGGTGGGCAGGCTCATTGACGCCGCCCGGCGGGAAAAGGCCGACTACGCCGTGGATGTGTACCCCCACTACGGCTCTGATGTGGAGGCCACCCTGTCTGCCGGAAACGACCTGCGCCACGGGCTTATCGGCGCCGGCGTCTACGCCAGCCACGGCTATGAGCGCAGCCATATCGACGGCGTGTGGAACACCCTGAAGGTGCTCAAGGGATATCTTGAAATTTAAAAACTGCCCCTTATGTTAGACAGCCCCTGCGGGATTTTCCCGCAGGGGCTGTTGTTCGATTTGGGATGCTTTACCGGCCGGCAGACTCCTCAGCGATCTTTCTGGCGACTTCCTCGTCAGTCAGATAGGCGCTGGGGGCGGGGGCCACGCCGCGGCCCCACTCGATCCAGTTGACCACAAAGAAGGAGATGGTGCTCACCAGGCATCCGGCCACCACCGGCATCAGGAACATCCAGGTGCCGCCGCCGCCCACGATCTGCCACACCACAAAGGCGATGGTGCCGCAGATGATGGAGATGATACCGGAGTTCTTGGTGGCCTTGGGCACTGCCAGGCCCAGGCCATATGCGGCGAAGGGACCGGCGCAGCGAATGCCGAAGGCGAAGGTGTTCATGGCCACGATGGACACACCGGCCAGGGAGATCAGAATAGCCACCACAGCGGACAGCACGTTGCAGGCCCGGGTATAGAAGATGGTCTGCTTGTCCGTCAGCTGCTTCTTGCCGCCCAGACCGGTGTACAGGTCGTTGATGATCATGGTGGACATGCACAGCAGGTTGGAGTCGGCGGAGGACATGGTGGCGCAGATGATGGCGGCGGAGATCAGGCCCGTCACCACACCGGGGGCATAATGACCGGTGACGATCATCATGGCGTTGCTGCCGTTCTCGGCCAGGCCGGGCAGCTGATCCTGCAGAGCGAAGGCAGCCAGACCCAGCAGGGTGGGGAAGATGGACATGGCGGCCATGAGGATAGCGGAGACAAACGCAGCGTTCTTGGCGGTCTTTTCGTCCTTGGCGGTCACAAAGCGGGAGACCATCTCGGGACCGGCCAGGAAGGTGCAGAAGTAGTTGAAAATGTAGCCGATGATGGAAGCCCAGCCGATCTGGGTCAGGTTCAGCTTCTCACCGGGCAGAGCCGCAGAGATGGCGCTCCAGCCGCCGGCATGGTTCAGCACGATGGGTGTGGCGATGGCCAGGCCCACCAGGATGATGCCGAACTGCACCAGGTCGGAGATCTGGTCGGCGATCATGCCGCCCATGGTGGTGTACAGAATGATGACGATGCCCGCGAAGATCAGGCACACATTCAGGGGAATGGAGGGGATCAGGGCGTTGATGACGCCGCCGGAGGCGGCGATCTGGGAGGAGGTCAGGCAGAACAGCGACAGCACGGACAGGATAGCCGTGAAGTTGCTGGAGAACTTGCCGAACCGGCGGCCCACCACCTCGGGGATGGTCACGGCCATGGTCTTGCGGATCTTGGGAGCGAAGTAGGCCAGGGGAATCATGGCAATGGAAGCCGCCAGGACGTACCACACGGCGCTGAGGCCCCAGTCGCCGAAGGCCTTCTGGGCCAGGCCCGTGGTGCAGCCGCCGCCGATGTTGTTGGCGGACAGGGAGAACGCCACCATAAACAGGCCCATGCGGCGTCCGGCCACCATGTAGTCCTTGGCGTTCTTGATCTGGACCTTGCTGACCACGGCGCCCACGGTCAGCATGCCCACCAGATATGCGACAACGATAATCAGGGGCAGAATTTGAATTTCCATATGCTTTTCTCCTTCTTTTTTTCCCGGATTTCTGCCGGGTACTTCACTACTTTACTCGCAAATATTGTACCATGCAACAAAAATTTGATCAATTTGTTAGCTTTCTGTGAATTCAACAAAACATACCGTTTATAATCGTCTATAATGCATAAAAACGCAGAATTGCGCTAAATTATGTCATTATCGACAAACATCCCTGTCATTTGCTGGAATTATACCGGCATGATGCACTCCTCCGCCGGGCGAAAAAATCCCCCGGTTCAATGTGAACCGGGGGACAGGCAGCTTGTCAAAAAGTCTTTTTGACAAGCTGCTTGCGGTTTTTCAGAACTTAGAAAGTTCTGAAAAACCTGTGATTGCAAACGAAAGACACCCCTGATGGGTTTCTTTCGTAACTATCTTCCTTTCCGATGGCGAAAGATTTCCGGATTTTTTGACAGTCTCAGGTCTTACTTCTCCTTATAATACAGACGGCAGTGGCAGTACCCCTCAAAGTCGGGGTCTGCGATCTGGTCTTTGAATTCCTTGCACATGCAGCGGTTTTCCTCCGTCCGGGCCAGGCGGCACGGGCAGTACCCGCCGGTGCGCTTTAACCCCTCCCGGATGGCGTCCACCACCTGCCGGTCCTCGTTGAGCCGAACCTTCATGGCGCGCCTCCTTTCTGATTTGTACACTCACTATAACATGTACAGGCCCCGTCCGCAATACACAAATGCAACACTTTGTCCCGGAATGATTTTTGTGTGCCGAAATTTATTGCATTTATACGAAACAATTTTCGTCACAATCTTGGCAATGGAGTGGGAAACGTTCCCGGTTTTCCGCCGTTTCCGAAGATTTCAAAATTTCAGGCCGCCCTATGGTTCCGTGAATTTTTCTGCAATATTTTCTCATCAATTATGAAAATTTCTCATCGGATAGACAACTTTTCTGAAACAATTGACTTTTGAAGGCAATTGTGCCATTCTGTACCTGTAACCAATATCAGTCCGCCTGGGGCGCACAGTCAGTCGCCGCAAGCGGACGGAAGGAGTGGAACTGTTTTGAGCAGACTTGACATCAAAACCCCCAGCAGGGCTCAGACCGTGGTAGAGGGTCTTTACCGCGATGTGGAGCGCCGGATCGCCGCCAGCCCTCCGGGCCTGTGCCCGGTGGAAATGTCTCTGTCGTTTCTGCAGCTGTGCCACGCCCAGACCTGCGGCAAGTGCGTTCCCTGCCGCATCGGCCTGGGCCAGCTGACCAAGCTCATTTCCCAGGTGCTGGACGGCACCGCCAACATGGACACCGTCCGCATCATCGAGAAAACCGCCCGCAGCATCGTGGACACCGCTGACTGCGCCATCGGCCGGGACGCCGCCCGCCTGGTGGTGGATGGCCTGGAGGGCTTCCGGGACGACTATGAGGAGCACGTGCAGCACCACCGGTGCCTGGCAAGCCTCCAGAATCCCGTGCCCTGCGTTGCCCTGTGTCCGGCGGGGGTGGATATCCCGGGCTACATGGCCCTGGTGGGGGTCGGCCGCTACGCCGACGCCGTGCGCCTGATCCGCAAGGACAACCCCATGCCCACCGCCTGCGCCTACATCTGTGAGCATCCCTGCGAGGCCCGCTGCCGCCGGAATATGATCGACGATCCCATCAACATTCGGGGTCTGAAGCGGTACGCCGTGGACCATGCAGGCGTGGTGCCCAATCCCCCCTGCGCCCCGGCCACCGGCAAGACCGTGGCCATCGTGGGCGGCGGCCCCAGCGGCCTCAGCTGCGCCTATTACCTGGCCCTGATGGGCCATAAGGTCACCATTTTCGAGGAATGCAGCAAGCTGGGCGGCATGCTGCGCTACGGCATCCCCAGCTACCGCCTCCCCCGGGAGAAGCTGGACGCCGAGATCGACTCCATCCTGTCCCTGGGCATCGAGGTCCGCACCAACGTCCGCATCGGCCGGGACATCTGGCTGGAGGAGCTGGAAAAGCAGTTTGACTGCATCTACATCGCCATCGGCGCCCACCAGGACAAGAAAACCGGCATTCCCGGCGAGGACAGCAGGAACGTCATGTCCGCCGTGGAGATGCTCAAGGCCATCGGCGACGACGTGATGCCCGACTTCACCGGCAAGCAGGTGGTGGTCATCGGCGGCGGCAACGTGGCCATGGACGTCACCCGCAGCTCCATCCGCCTGGGGGCCAGCAAGGTCACCTGTGTGTACCGCCGCCGCCTGGAGGATATGACGGCCCTGCCCGATGAGGTGGCAGGGGCCACCGCCGAGGGGGCGGAGATGATGACCCTGGCGGCTCCCGTCCGCATTGAAGCCGACGAGGACGGCGTGGCCCGGGCTCTGTGGGTCCAGCCCCAGATCATCGGCGACGTGGACGGCTCCGGACGTCCCAAGCCCAACAAGGCCGCCCTGGACCAGGTGCGCATCCCGGCGGATATCATCGTGGTGGCCATCGGCCAGGGCATCGAGATCCAGGGCTTTGACCAGGCCGGCGTGCCCATCACCCGCGGCGGACGGCTGGTGGCCGCCCTGTCCGGTCAGGTCAACGATATGGACAACATTTTTGCCGGCGGCGACTGCGTCACCGGCCCCGCCACCGCCATCCGGGCCATTGCCGCCGGAAAGGTGGCTGCCGCCAACATCGACGAGCACCTGGGCTTCCACCATGAGATCCGGGTGGACGTGGACATCCCGGCTCCCCGGCTGAACAACCGCCCGCCCCACGGGCGCATCAACACCACCGAGCGCCAGGCCTGTGAGCGCAAGTGCGACTTTGAGGACATCGAGTGCGGTCTCACCGAGGAGGGCGCCGTCACCGAGGCCTCCCGCTGCCTGCGGTGCGATCACTTTGGCTACGGCATTTTCAGAGGAGGTCGAGATATCAAATGGTAACGCTGACCATCGACAACAGAACCGTCACCGTGCCGGAGGGCACCACGATTTTGGAGGCCGCCCGTTCCGTGCGCCTGGATATTCCCACCCTGTGCTACCTGAAGGACATCAACGAGATCGGTGCCTGCCGCATCTGCATGGTGGAGGTGGAGGGGGAGCAGCGCCTGGTGGCCGCCTGCGACACCCAGGTGGCCGAGGGCATCGTGGTCCACACCAACTCCCCCCGGGTCCGTGAGGCCCGCCGGGTGAACCTGCGGCTGCTGCTGGCCCAGCACGACATCCGCTGTCCCAAGTGCACCCGCAGCGGCAACTGCAAGCTCCAGCAGCTCACCAACGACTATAACCTGCTGGGCAACCACTATATCAAGGACCTGCGGCCCATCGAGCCGGATTTCAGCACCCCCGTGGTGCGGTTTGAAAACCGCTGCATCCGCTGTATGCGCTGCATCCAGGTCTGCGACAAGATCCAGGGTATGCACATCTGGGACCTGATGGGCACCGGTACCCGCACTACCATCGGTGTGTCCGGGGCCAGGACGTTGGCAGACTCCGACTGCACCTTCTGCGGCCAGTGCATGACCCACTGTCCCGTGGGCGGTCTGCAGGAGCACGACGACACCGGCCGGGTGTTCGACGCCCTGGCCAACCCCAAGAAGATCACCGTGGTCCAGATGGCCCCGGCGGTCCGGGCCGCCTGGGCGGAATACTACCACCTGAAGCCCGAGTACGCCACTGCCCAGCGCATGGTCACCGCCCTGAAGCAGATGGGCTTTGACTATGTGTTCGACACCAATTTCACCGCCGACCTGACCATCATGGAGGAGGGCAGCGAGTTTGTGGAGCGCTTCACCCACCGGGATCAGTACACCTGGCCCATGTTCACCTCCTGCTGTCCCGGCTGGGTGCGGTTCGTCAAGACCCAGTTCCCCAAGTATGTCAGCCATCTGTCCACCGCCAAAAGTCCCCAACAGATGTTCGGTGCCGTGGCCAAGAGCTACTTCGCCAAGAAGCTGGGGGTGGACCCCCACGACATCTTCGTGGTGTCCATCATGCCCTGCACCGCCAAAAAGAGCGAGGCGGCCCTGCCCACCATGCGGGACGCCTGCGGCGACCCGGACGTGGACGTGGTGCTGACCACCCGTGAGATCGTCCGGATGTTCCGGGGTGAGCAGATCAACCCCGCCGTCCTGGATGAGACGCCCTTTGACAGTCCTCTGGGCAGCGGCACCGGCGCGGCGGTGATCTTCGGCGCCACCGGCGGCGTCATGGACGCGGCCCTGCGCAGCGCCTACTACCTTGTCATCGGCCAAAATCCCGATCCCGACGCCTTCCGTGACGTCCGGGGCATGGACGGCTGGAAGGAAGCCAAGTTCGATATCCCCGGGGCCGGACCGGTGTCCGTGGCGGTGGCCAGCGGCCTGCTGAACACCCGCAAGCTCATGACCGCCCTGGAGCGGGGCGAGGTGCGCTATGACTTCGTGGAGATCATGGCCTGTCCCGGCGGCTGCGCCGGCGGCGGCGGTCAGCCCATCCACGACGGCGTGGAGCTGGCGGAAAAGCGCGGCAGCGTCCTGTGGAACATCGACAAGGCCGCCCCCTCCCGGTTCTCCCACGAGAACCCCGAGGTCCACAAGCTGTATCGGGAGTTCATGAAAAAGCCCCTCAGCGACGTATCCCACCATCTGCTTCACACCGACCATCAAGCCTGGAAAATGCCCAGCCAAAAGTAATATTCCGTCAAAAGTGACAGCCGCTTGTCTGCAGGTGGCTGTCACTTTATAATTTTTTCACATATTTTTTATGGTTTGTTCTTACATTGTTCACATTTATATATTGTATTTATGGTAATATAATAGCAACATATATCATATGATGGAAAGTATAAAGCATAATGAGCAAGAGGAGGTACCTACCATGAAATGTCCCTGCTGTGGAAACGAGATGCAGTCCGGCTTTGTCCGGGCTATGGGCCGAGGCGGCGTGTGCTGGGTGACGGAGAACCGGCCCATGGGCGCGGCCGTGGGCTGCCCGGGCTTCCTGCTTCTGGGAAAGGCCCCCCACTCGGAAACGGACCACGTTCCGGCCCAGCGGTGCGCCGCCTGCCGGATGGTAACCATCGCCTACGACCCGGAATAACCGGCTTGCTGCACGGATAGCGGCACGGCTTATGCCGTGCCGCTAATTGTCCAAAAAGGGCAACGCCCTTTTTAGACAAAAGGCTTGCAGTCTGCGAATGGCAAACTCTGTGAGGCTTTTTTGACACGCGGCGGCACGGCGTAAGCCGTGCCATTTTTCTGCAAATTTATGAAAATTCAACAAAGGCCCTTGTATTTCCCGGGAAAATTCGGTAGACTAATAGGAAAAAATCAGGAGGTTTTTCATGAAATTGGAAACCAAGCGCAGATTATCCATGCTCCTGCTGGCCGTGGCCGTGATCTTCTGGCTGCTGCGGCAGCTGGCGGTGGTGTATATCCCCGGTGTCTCGGCTCTGGCTCTGGCGGGGGCCATGCTCCTGCTGGCCTCCGGCATGGACCGCAGCCGCTCCGGCCAGAAGGCCGCCGTGACCCTGATCTTCGCCTTCGGCCTGCTGAACATCCTTTTCGCCATCATCGAGCTGTACGGCTATTTCCGCGCATGACCCCGGCTTGTCCCGGTTTGTCCCGGCTTGTCTCAGCCTGTCCCAGCCTGCCCCAGTTTGTGACATTTTCATGAATTCACTTGACGGACTCTTTACATAGCCCGGAAAACCCGGTATAATAACTCGGATATGCAGAAAGAGGGTGGACCCTTGCAAGTGAATCAAGTGCGGCTGGGAGCGGTGCTGTCCTATGTGTCCATGGGCCTGAGCACGCTGATCTCGCTGATCTATACGCCCATTATGCTGGGCCGGCTGGGCGAAACGGAATACGGTGTATACGGCGCGGTGGGGCCCATCATCTCCTACCTGCTGCTGCTGAGCATGGGCCTGGGCAGCGCCTATATCCGCTACTATTCCCAGGCCAAGGTGGCCAAGGACCGGCGGGAAATGGCAAAGCTCAACGGCATGTTCCTGGTGACCCTGTCGCTGCTGGGACTGGTGCTGCTGGCCCTGGGCTTCTTTCTGGCCGCCCATCCCCAGATGGTGTTCGGCACCAAGTGGGCCCCGGAGGAACTGGCCCTGGGCGCAAAGCTCCTGCGGATCATGACCCTAAACGCGGCTCTGTCCTTCCCCTTCAGCGTTTTTGAGTCCCATGTGAACATCCACGAGCGGTATCTGTTCCTGAAGGCTGTCACCATGGCCAAATCCGTGCTCAGTCCGCTGATCTCCATTCCCCTGCTGCTGTTGGGCTTCCGCTCCCCGGCCATTGCCACGCTTTCGCTGGTGCTGACCATCGTGTGCGGTCTGACGTATATGGCCTACTGCTTCGCGGTGCTGAAAATGCCGGTGTCCTTCCGGACTTACGACCTGCCGCTGATGAAGAACATGATGGGCTTCACGTTCTACATTTTCCTGGCGGTGGTGGTGGACCAGCTGAACTATGGCATCGGCACCCTGATGACCACCTGGATCCATGGCGCGGATTTGTCCGGCGTATACTACAGCGCCAACCAGCTGAACGTGTACTATCTGTCCTTTGCCATGGCCATCTCCAATGTGCTGATCCCCCGGGTCCATCGGATGGTGGCGGAGGGCGACTCCAACCGGGAGCTGACCCGGCTGATGACCAAGGCCGGACGCCTGCAGTTCATCATGCTGATGGCGGTGTTCCTGGGCTTTGTGGCGGTGGGCCGTCCCTTTGTGATCCTGTGGGCCGGCGGCAAGGAGCAGTTTGCCGTGGACTATCCCGTGGCCCTGCTGCTGTTTGCCAGCACCATCGTCTCCGCCATCCAGTTTGTGGGGCTGGAGATCCTCCGGGCCAAGAATATGCACCGGTTCCGGGCCTGGGTCTATCTGGCCGCCGCCGCCGTTAATGTGGGGCTGATGATCCCCCTGTGCAAATACGGCGGCCTGGTGGGCGTGGCCGGTTCCATCCTGTTTATCACGGTGGTGGGGAACGTCCTTCCCATCAACTGGTATTTCCGCCGCCATGTGGGCCTGGATGTCCGCTGGTTCTGGGTCCGCATCGCCCGGCTGCTGCCGTCCATGCTGGTACCCGCCATCGTGGCGGTGCTTATCGCCGTGCTGGCTCCGGTGTCCGGGTATCTGGATATTCTCATCTGGGGCTGCGTGTTCGTGGCTGTCTACGCCGCCAGCCTGTGGCTGTTTGGCATGAACCGCTACGAGCGGGGCATCGTCACCGGAGTGCTGGACAAATTCCGCCGCAAGCGCCGCAGAAGGGCATAATATCGTTCAAGCAGCCAAAAGGGCTTGCCGTCTGCAAAGTGCAGGCAGCAGGCCCTTTTGATATTCCTGCGGCAGATGGACTGCCGGGCAGGGCAGGGGAGACGGTATGCGCTACAGCTCCTTCTTGATGGCGCGGATGGCACCCTTTTCCAGGCGGCTCACCTGGGCCTGGGATATGCCGATCTGCGCCGAAACCTCCATCTGGGTCTTTCCCTGGTTGAAGCGCATCATCAGAATGCTGCGCTCCCGGGGCGTCAGGCGGCTGATGGCGTCCTTCAGGGCAATGCGCTGGATCCAGCTCTCGTCGGTGCAGCGGCGGTCGCTGACCTGGTCCATGACGCATACCGTGTCGCCGCCCTCGGAGTATATGGGCTCGTACAGGGACACCGGGTCCACGATGGCGTCCATGGCCAGCACCACCTCCTCCCGGGGGATGGCCAGCTCCTGGGCCAGCTGCTCCACAGTAGGCTCCCGCTGACTCTGGCGCAGCAGACGCTCCCGGGCCTGGAGGACCTTATACGCCGTGTCCCGCAGGCTTCGGGACACCCGGATGGCGCTGTTGTCCCGGAGATACCGCCGGATCTCCCCCACGATCATGGGAACGCCGTAGGTAGAAAAGCGCACCGGCTGGTTGATATCGAAGTTGTCAACGGCCTTGATGAGGCCGATACAGCCCACCTGGAACAGGTCGTCCATGTTCTCGCCCCGGCTGGCAAATCGCTGGAGCACCGACAGCACCAGCCGCAGGTTGCCTCGGATGAGCTTTTCCCGGGCGGCCATGTCTCCCTCCTTGGTCCGCCGCAGAAGCTCCGTCATTTCGTCGTTTTTCAGAACCTCCAGCTTGGCGGTGTTGATGCCGCAGATCTCCACTTTTCCCTGCATTCCACTACTGCCTCCGTCACTTGGATAAAAACAGTATTCCCGGGGAAAAGTTCCTTATACGGCGCCACAGAATCCCATCAGCTTTCGCTGAACAGGCCATCCAAAAAAATTTTGGATTTTTTGAAAAAAAGACTTGCATTTTCTGGGAGACCGTGGTATTATAGCAAAGTCGTCAAGAGACACGCGCCGTTAGCTCAGCTGGATAGAGCGTCTGGCTACGGACCAGAAGGCCGGGGGT
>ENA-UOJO01000065-UOJO01000065.1-human-gut-metagenome-genome-assembly--contig:-P57-NODE-65-length-174378-cov-8.367186_pt1 | contig 174378 bp, 177 predicted proteins | sample MGYA00242351_ERZ723898 | MGnify/ENA metagenome assembly ERZ723898 | reverse complement strand
TGATCCGCAAGAGTTCCGCCCAAGGCTCCTATGCCTGCTTTAATAAGACCCATAACCGCAACCTCCGAAAAATATTTGATTTCACAAATTCCGATATTACCTCTGCGGGATGCCGCTTTGCAGCAGCGCGAATATTCGCCTGTGCCCATCGGGCACGGCTGTCGGAATTATCATCTGTTTCAGTATACCACCTAACGGTGCCGTTGTAAAGAATGTAATCGAATTTTGCCGAATTTCGGCATTAAAACCCGAAAAAACGGTTCGAAATTTGCCCACTTCTTTTTTCACTCCCGTATATTCCCCGTTTTCACCGCCGCCGTCGCTTTACGATGCATCAGGCACATAAGCGGGTGCAAAGTTTCATTTCAACCGTCGTATAAGCATTATATGAAAACCGCACGCCCATGCTCATCAAAAGCATACACTTCTGAAAAAGCAATAATGCCTGCGGTTTTTAAGAATTACTTATTCTGTTTATTCGCACCGACGGATTTTTTATTTTTGCTCTTTTTGCAGCTTTCACAGCGTTTGTTTTTACCGTTCGCGCAGCCCGAACAACCCGAGCCTCCGGAACAGCCGCAGCTGCAGCCTCCTCTGCGAAGGCAGCGCACCAGCGCCGCAGCTGCCAGCGCAAATATTACTGCAAGAACAATGTAATCCGCCGCAGTCATATTCATACAAAAAGACTTCCTATCTGCCAAACGGCAAGCGCCGCAAGATATGCAACCCCGCACTGCATAAGCACCACTGCCAAGGTTGCGCCGCGCGAATGAAGCTCACGCCGCACCGTGGCAATTGCCGCAACACAGGGAGTATAAAGCAGGGTAAACACCAAAAAGCTCAGCGCCGAAAGCGGCGTAAACAGCGTGGAAAGCGCTCCGCCCAGTTCATTTACGCTCGTACCCATAAGCACCGCCATAGTGCTTACAACCGCTTCCTTTGCCGTAAAGCCGGAAATGAGGGATGTGACGGCGCGCCAATCGCCGAATCCCAGCGGCGCAAAGGCCGGGGCGATAAAGCGCCCCACAAGCGCAAGCAGGCTTTGAGAGGAATCCTCCACGACATTGAGTTTTGTATCGAATGTGCGCAAAAACCATATTACTATGGAGGCAACAAAAATCACCGTAAAGGCGCGCTCAAGAAAATCCCTTGCCTTTTCCCAAAGCAGCAGCATAACGCTTTTGAACGAAGGCAGGCGGTAATTCGGCAATTCCATAACAAAAGGCACCGGATTGCCGCGAAAGGCGGTATTTTTAAGTATAAGCGCCACAATGATCCCCAATATAATGCCGGTAACATACAGCCCTATCATAACAAGCGCTGCGTGCTTGGGAAAAAAAGCCGCACTGAAAACGGCATAAATCGGTATCTTTGCCGAACAGCTCATATAGGGGGTAAGCAGAATGGTCATTTTACGGTCGCGGTCGCTGGATACCGTTCTTGTGGCCATAATAGCCGGAACGGTGCAGCCAAAGCCTATAAGCATCGGCACAAAGCTGCGCCCCGATAAGCCGATATGCCGCAGCAGCTTATCCATAACAAAGGCAATGCGCGCCATATATCCCGTGTCTTCAAGAATGGACAGAAAGAAAAACAGCGTAACTATTATGGGCAGAAAACTCAGCACGCTGCCCACTCCGGTAAAAATGCCGTCGATTATCAGGCTGTGCACCACAGGATTTATGCCGTAGGCCGTAAGCCCTCTGTCTGCGGCTGCGGACAAAGCATCTATGCCGAGGGAAAGCAAATCCGACAGCCGCTGCCCTATAACATCAAATGTAAGCCAGAATACTAACAGCATCACGGCAAAAAACACAGGCAATGCGGTGTATTTGCCCGTAAGCACACGGTCAATCTTGACGCTGCGGCTGTGCTCTCTGCTCTCATGACATTTAACCACCGCACTCCGTGTTACCTTTTCAATAAAGGTATAACGCATATCCGCCAGCGCCTCATTGCGGTCAAAGCCCGTAGCGTCCTCCATTTCCACCACGCAGTGCTCCAGCAGTTCGGTTTCGTTTTTATCAAGCTCCAAACGCTTTTCCATTTCCTTATCGCCCTCTATGAGCTTAACCGCACAGAAGCGCGCCGGAATTCCGACATTATCGGCATGGTCCTGAATCAAATGAATTACTGCATGAATACATCTGTGAACCGGCGAAGTATCGTCGCAGAAATCGGACACGGCGGGAAGCGTACGGGTTTTGCCCGTCTGCACGGCTTTATCAATAAGCTCGCTTATGCCCTCACCCTTGGCTGCACTTATCGGAACCACCGGGATTCCAAGCGCCTGACTCATTTTCTGCACATCCACCGTGCCGCCGTTTGCGCGCACCTCATCCATCATGTTAAGCGCAAGCACCATGGGTACACGCAGTTCCAGCAGCTGCAAAGTAAGATACAGATTGCGTTCTATATTTGTGGCGTCAACTATGTTAATAATGCCGTCAGGCTTGCCGTCAATTATAAAATCCCTTGTTACAATCTCCTCCTGCGTATACGGGCGCAGCGAATATATACCGGGCAGATCCACAACGGAGCAATCCTTTACGCCCTTTATCGTACCGCTTTTCTGATCCACGGTAACACCGGGGAAATTTCCCACATGCTGATTTGATCCGGTAAGTGCGTTGAAAAGCGTGGTTTTCCCGCAATTCTGATTTCCCGCAAGCGCAAATATCATGCTCCTTCCTCCTCCGGTTCTATCTCTATGCCCGCTGCATCCTCCGCACGAAGCGTAAGCTCATACCCGCGCACCTGTATCTCAAGCGGATCGCCCATGGGAGCCACCTTCTGCATTTTAACCCGTGTGCGCGGTATCAGCCCCATATCAAGCAGACGCAGGCGCAGCTCGCCCTTGCCGCCTACGCTGCGTATTACCGCAGTTTTTCCTACTTCAAGTTTATTTAAGGTCATGTGTTTTATTCCCCCTGCCGTTTTATCCGTATCGCTTTTCTGCGCGCCGGCATTGTTAGTCCGTACTAACTTTTATTTGACAATGTTATCATTCCGGCTTTACATTGTCAATATATTTTTTCATAAAACGCATTCCTTCGCGCATTAATGACAGCTTAATTCTCACAGTATGCATTTGCGCGCTTTCTTGGGTACACCCCCAAAAAATATGCCGCTGATATCCGATTGCACAATGGGCGGCAATAGTGTATAATTCATAATGTGATTATATCTGCATGCCGCTTTATGTTCTGCGTATTTTGGGGCCGCGGCGCAAAAGCGGCATCGGCGGCACGGACGGGCGGCTGCAAGCCGGCTTTTCCTTTAAGAAACACATAATTACAACTGCATTCAGACAGATAAGACATCAAACGGCAGTGAGGAGTATAATGATAGAAAAACTTGACGGGCTTACCTTAAAAGGCCTGCTGCAAAAGCACGGATTCGGCTTTTCCAAAAGCCTTGGCCAAAATTTTCTCTGTGATGAGCGTATTTTGTCGGCAATTGCCGATGATGCCGATATAAAAAAGGGCGACACCGTGCTGGAAATAGGGCCGGGTGCCGGCACTCTTACCCGCGTTATGGCAAAACGCGGCGCCCGCGTTACTGCAGTGGAAATTGACAAAACCCTGCTGCCCGTACTTGCGGAAACTCTGGAGGGCTTCAACACCGAGGTAATAAACGCCGATTTTCTAAAGCTCAATCTTGAGGAGCTGTATCATCAGCATCTCGCCCCCGGCTTCAAGCTGGTGGCAAACCTCCCCTATTACATCACAACTCCCATAATTATGCGCCTGCTGCAAAGCGGTCTGCCCTACGACAGCCTTACTGTCCTTGTGCAGCGCGAGGTAGCAAACAGAATGGCCGCCGCGCCCGGTACGGCGGAATACGGCAGCCTCAGCTGCGCCGTGCAGTACTATTGCATACCGCATCTGCGCACCCGCTTGCCTGCCGCCTGTTTTTTCCCGCCGCCCAAGGTGGAAAGCAGGGTAATAACTCTTTCGCGCCGCAGCGCACCGGCAGTAAGCGTACATGATGAAAAGCTGTTTTTTGATGTCATGCACGCCGCCTTTGCCATGAGAAGAAAAACCTATGCCAACAATCTGATGCACGCCTTTTCCCTTTCGCGCGAAGATGCTGAAAGGATTCTCATCCAGTGCGGGCTTGATTTAAGCGTGCGCGGCGAAAAGCTTTCCCTTGATGCTTTTGCGCGCATTGCGGAGTTCATGTACTCCGAAAAAAGCAAACAGCACACCTTATAAAATCGGTTTTATAAGCATATTAACCGTAACGGAGCGTGACCCATGAAATTCAACGAGCAGCTAAACGCATATATCTCTCAGATCTCCTGCACGGCCAAGGAATTGTGTGCGCTCTCCGGCATTTCCCAGGCCACCCTCAGCCGATACAGAAACTGCGAGCGTATTCCCGAATCGGACAGCAGCGCCTTTGAAGAGTTATGCTCCGCCATTGCCGAAATTGCGGCAGAAAAAGAAATACAGAGCATTACGGCGGCCTCCGTAAAGCAGTCATTCATTGAATGTGAGGATTTTATCTCCGCCGACAGAGAGAGCTTGCGCAAAAACTTCAACACACTTATTACGGCGCTTAATATAAATCTTACACGCCTGTGCCAGTATACCAACTACGATCCTTCCGCAATTTTCCGAATCCGCAGCGGCTCCAGAAACCCCGGCGACTGCGAACAGTTTGCCTCCGGAATTGCCGCCTTTACTGCAAGAGAGATGCAGACGCAGCCCGAAATTGCCGCCGTAGCCGAGCTTATCGGCTGCGATACGGATGATATACGAGATATTTCGCCGCGGTATACCCTGCTTAAAAATTGGCTGCTCAGTCAATCGGGGCACGGTGCCGCAGACGGCAGTATATCAAAATTCCTTAACCGCCTTGATGAATTTGATCTTAATGAATATATAAACATAATCCGTTTCAACGAGCTCAAGGTTCCTTCCGTGCCCTTTCAGCTGCCGTCCGGCAAAACCTACAAAGGCATATCGGAAATGATGGAAAGCGAGCTGGATTTTCTTAAGGCCACCGTACTTTCCAAATCGGACGAGGCCGTAATAATGTACAGCGATATGCCTATGAAGGAGATGGCCAAGAACGAGGACTTCGCAAAAAAATGGATGTTCGGCATGGCCATGATGCTGAAAAAGGGGCTGCATCTGTACCAGATACACAATATTGACCGCTCCTTTGACGAAATGATGCTGGGGCTTGAAAGCTGGATTCCGATGTATATGACCGGGCAGATCTCCCCATACTATTTCAAAAACGCGCAGAACGGCATTTTTCTGCACCTTCTGAAGGTATCCGGCGCCGCCGCGCTTGCCGGGGAGGCAATTGCCGGGTATCACTCCGACGGCAGATACTATCTTACCAAATCAAAGCGCGAGCTGGAATATTACCGCAAGCGTGCCGAGGAAATGCTTGCCGATGCATATCCGCTTATGGATATCTACCGCAGCGAGCGGGAAAACGAATTTAACACCTTTCTTCTTTCCGATATGAAAAAGCCCGGTGCCCGGCGCGCTATCCTTTCCACGCTGCCGCTGTATACAATAAGCCATGAGCTGCTTGCCGGCATGCTCACGCGCCGCGGCATTGATGCGGCGCAGCAGCAGGCAATAACCAAATATGCGGCCGCCTGCAGGCAGCGCATTTTATCCGTTTTGGAAACGAACACCGTCACGGACAAAATACCCGCCCTTACCGCGGAAAATTTCGGCAAAAAGCCGCCCGTGCTTGAGCTGTCCGGAATGTTTGCGCAAAATAATATTGCATACAGCTTTGAGGAGTACGCCGCCCACCTTAAGCAAACCGAGCTTTTTGCAGACACGCACCCGAATTATATACTCAAGGAAAATTCGGCCTTTGCATTTTGCAATCTTCAGATTCTCATTCACGAAAAGCAGTTTGTCATCGTTTCCAAAGGCAATGCGCCGGCTATCCATTTTGTTATCCGTCACCCCAAGCTGCGCAGCGCAATAGAAAACTTTGTCCCGCCCATGAAGGAAGAATAGTACAAATACCTGCCAAGCCGCAAAATTAAGCAAAGGAATAGTGAATATAAAAAGCCGTACAGCTCCGACTGTACGGCTCTTGCAGCATAAACTGCTATAAAAAGCGCATCGCGCATATTTTGCGCGCAAGACATATGGGGGGAACCGTATGCCTTGCACATAATATAAAGGAGTATCATGAAAAAACCGAGTTTAGGGGGAACTCGTCTTTCACGCTCATATTATACAATGTATAAATCCATTTGTACAGCACTTTTTTAAGTTTTTTTAATAATTTTTCGTCCTTTTGATAGTGAATTTGTAATTATTTTACCATTATGACCGTATCAAAGCAGCTTTTCCCATTGCAATCTTTTTATTCCCTGTGTATCTGCCTCAATCTCAATGCCCGAATAGGCACCCGGTACCCACCCGCAAGCCTGCATTGCCGCCCGCTTACGGTTTGATTCCGTATGCAATACCCGTTATGAATCTGTACTGAAAATGAAGGAAATTACTGTTTTTCGGCACAAAATCACTATGCAAAACGCATTATATTTGATATACTGTTATGAAAAGAGGCATAAATACTGATATAAGCGCTGCTTTTAGTCAGCCCTTTATCGTTAAGGAATGGTGATGAATATGAAGAAAATCGGTGTACTCACAAGCGGCGGTGACGCTCCGGGCATGAACGCCTGCATAAGAAGCGTTGTGCGTACCGCTATTTATCACGGCATGACTCCGGTGGGAATAGAACGCGGCTACTGGGGGCTTATCGAAGATCAGATGTTCGATATGGATCTGCGCAGCGTGGGCGACATTATAAACCGCGGCGGCACCATGCTTAAAACCGCGCGCTGCCTTGAATTCAAAACCAAAGAGGGTCAGGCAACTGCTCTTGAAAACATCCGCAAGCACGGCATAGAGGGCATTGTTGTTATAGGCGGCGACGGCTCCTTCCAGGGCGCTCAGGTGCTTACAAACTACGGCATACCGGCCATAGGCATTCCCGGCACCATAGATAACGACCTTGCTTATACCGATTATACCCTGGGCTTTGATACCGCGCTTAACACCATTCTTGAAGCAATACGCAAAATCCGCGACACCATGACCAGCCACGACCGTGTGAGCGTAGTGGAGGTAATGGGAAATAAATGCGGCGATTTGGCGCTGTATTCCGGGCTTGTGGGCGGCGCCGAGTGCATTCTTATTCCGGAAAGGGAATGGAATATCGATGATGTCTGCGCCACCCTGCTCCGCGGCAAAGAACGCGGCAAAATGGCCTCCATCGTGCTGCTTGCTGAGGGCTGCGGCAGCGGTCATGAGCTGAGCAAAACCATAGAAGCACGCACCGGCATGCAGGCGCGTGCCACCGTGCTTGGTCATATCCAGCGCGGCGGCGCTCCTTCGGCGCGTGACACTCAGCTTGCCAGCATGTTCGGCTTCTACGCCGTAAATCTGCTTGATAAGGGCATTGGCGGTCAGGTCGTGGGAATTAAGGACGATCAGATATTCTCCATGGATATTCACGCCGCGCTTAAAATAGAAAAGGAGCCCAATTACAATCTTTACAACCTTGCAAATGTGCTCTCCATGTAATTTTTAATATGCGTTTTCAAACCGCATATTCAATATACAAACGCATCCAATATACAAAACCGACAGTGCATAAGTGCACCGTCGGTTTTATTATTATATTCAATACTCCCCCGGCATTTTCCGGCCGCAGCGCCGCGTTTTTTGCGAAAATTCCATGCGCCGCCCGTATTTTAATGGCTCTGCTTTCTTTGCCCGACCGAAAGCTTACCCCTGCGATTGCAGCAGCTGCTCCGTTGTTTTTCCGTCCCACGAAACGCGTATAAGCCCGAAATAATCATCGGACCCTACAAGAAAATATATCCACTGCTCGCCGTAAAACGGATATGAGCAGCTTTGAAGCGCACCAAGCTCTGCTATGCTCTTGCCGTCCTGAGCATTCACAAGCCGGAATCCGTTTTCGTTTACAAGCCTGTAACAGTTTTCGTTATATGTGCTTATGCCCCATATCTCAAAGGGCAAACGCTCGCTCTCCCCGCCCTGTATAGGGTATTTAACCGCTCCGCTGTCCTCCGTCGCGGCATACAGCACAAAATCCTGCGCTCCCACCAGCTCCTGCGGATAGCATTTGGGGCCGATGATCTTCACATTTCCGCTGTCCGTATCCAAAATGCATATATCGCCATCCATGCCCAAGGCAACATTTCCGCCGCAAAACTGCGGAGAAACCAGTTCTCCCTCGAAAAGCATACTGCTTGCTCCGTCCTTTACGCACAACAGCCGGTTGCCGCTTATGTAAAACACTCCGGCGGCGCCGCAGGCAGCAAAGCTTATCTCCCCCGCAGCAATCACCGCTGTTTCACCCGATGAAATATCAAGCGATCTCACCGCATATTCCGAAGGCTCATAATTCTCCCGTGCAGAAACGCTTCTGTATATTATCTTCCCGCCGTAAAAGCTCAGTTCGCACGGTGTATCCGCAATTGCCGCAAGCCCGTACTCCCCTGTTTTTGTGTTATAGAACTGTATGCTGTCCGATGCCGCAAAATATATAACCTCGTTCACCTGAATAAAGCGTCCGCGCACCGGATCGATAACCGTACCCTGCTGAATAAACGGAGTGGTTACATCATGAGTTATGTTTTCTGTTGCCCCTCCCGGAGTGCAGGCACACAGCAGCACACAGCATATAAACAGCACCGCTGCTGCAAGGCTTATGCATTTACCTGTTCTTTTTTTCATGTTCCTGCGAAAAAACCGCATATTTTTTCATATCCACCTTTCCGTTTGGCAAAAAGCCCACACCCTCCGCCTCAAGAAGAGCCCTCTGCTCATTTTCACCGCCGAACACAAAGGCCCGGCTCAATGAACCGTCCGCAAACACCACTCTGTGACATTTTATTCTTTCGGGATCGGGATTTACATGCAGGGCGTATCCCACAATACGCGACATACGAGGATTTCCAGCAAGCGCCGCTATAACCCCGTATGAGGCCACACGGCCCTTCGGTATAAGCTCTACGGCGCGATATATTCTTTCAAATGTATTCATTTGCTGCCCGTCCGCGCCTCCATCCGCTTGGGAAACATCCGCAGTGCCGGCCGCACACTCATCACATTCTGCATCTGCGGTGCTTATACCGTCATATGCTTTATGCCTTTTCATCCCAAAATTCCTTTTTCACATCGCGCAAAAACAGCGCCCCAATAGCCTGTTCAAGGTCGGCAGACTCAAACAGCACCTCATACAGTGCCGAGCATATGGGCATTTCCACCCCTGTTTTATCGCTTAGCACCTTTATTGCGCGGCAGGTTGCCACGCCCTCCGCCAAAGCCGCATATTTTTCGCCCTTGGCAAGGCTTTCGCCGTAGGCACGGTTATGGCTGAACGGCGAAAACAGCGTGGCCTCATAATCTCCCAAATGCGCAAGCCCGTAGGCGGTTATCTCCCTTCCGCCCATAGCGGCAATAAGCCTTCCGACCTCACGCGCGCCCCTTGACATAAGCGCCCCCTTCAGCGCCGTCATTCCCATACCGTCAAGCACTCCGGCCGCTATGCCGATAACATTTTTTGCAGCAGCCCCGATCTCGTTGCCTATAAGGTCATCACCCCGGTAAAAGCGTATAAGCCGGCTTCCGAGCTCCTCCGTCATGCGGCAGGTAAGGTTGAAATCCGCCGAATCAATAACCATGCAATTGGGCTTGCCCGCAAGAAAATCCTGCACATGACCCGGCCCCACCCATACCGCTATATCCTGCTTTTGCGAGCCCAATTCCTTTGATGCAATACTGCTGAGCCTTTCCCCGGTGCTTTCCTCCAGCCCCTTCATGCAAAGCAGTAATATGCTGCCCTCAGGCAAACCGGCCTCCGCTATATTTTTCATAAGGCTTCGCAGATGCTGCGCCGATATGGATATAAAAATTTCATTTGAAAACCGCAGCGCCTGCTTCAGATCCGAAGTAAAGCTTACACCCTCGCCGAACCGGACATAGCCGTTTCCGCGTTCGCGGCAAAACCTCTGAAAATTTTCGGAATCTCCGCGCCCGTATATCATCACCTCACGCCCGATGCTTCGCAGATACCACGCTATAAACGAGCCCCATCTTCCAGAACCTATAACCGTTGCGCGTCCGTCGCTCGCAATTCCGCTGTCCTTCTTAACTGTCATTTTTTGCCCCCGAAAATCATAAGCACCGCCCCTGCGCACCGCTTTATATAAATTTGCGCAAAAGCCCTGCACGTTTTTTATTCTCCCGCACACGCCTCTTGCGCACGCTGGCTTACGGCATAAATATAAACACCGTCCCTGCTGTAAACAAGCGGATATTTATCCTTAAGGCAGGCTGCATCCGTTCTGTATGCCGATACCTCCTGCGGACTTATATAAATATAATCCACATTGTACCTTTGCAGCATTTCCTCCGCGTTTTCAAGGTCGGAATACATCGTTTTCACATCTGCCTCCCTGCCCTGATAATCCACACCGTGATAGTAAAGAAATGTCCCCGCCCCGCACACTATGTTTCTTCCCGTAAGCGAAGAAACCGCGTTGTTGTGCTGCGTTCCGGTAAGAATCACGGAATCGGCAGGGGTGTTTTTTTCAATAAACTCCGCCGCCTGCACCTGCTCCTTTGCATACAGCTGATAATCCGACACCACCTCGCGCCCCAAAGTGAGCACCGCAGAAAAAACGCACAGAAATACCGTCGCCGCCGCAATCACCCTGCGCCCGCCGATATTCTTTTCCCGCAGCAGGCGGTATATATCCACCATGTATCCCGCAGCCAGACAGGCCGCTATGGCGTAGGCCACATACAGCAGCTTGTTGTTATCGTATACATTTGGCTGAAACACCACAAACTCGCATATAAACAGTATCAGCAGCGACGGCGCCGCCACCGGAAATTCCTTTTTGTAATGCAGAAAAGCCGGTATTGCAAGCAGCGCCGTAACGCCGACATTTTTTATGTAAAACCACACATAGCTGTCGTTGAGATTGCCCCAATTGAAATGCCCTCTGAGCATAGTGCCCTTGCCCACCTGCGCAAAGGTCCATGTTATAAGCTGCGGAAGCGAAAGCGCCAGCACAATGGCAAGATATATAAGCCATGTACGGGCAAATTCCTTAAAGTATCCGCCCGAAAGACACCGCACAAGCAGGGCAACACCCGCCGCAAACAGCCCCGTAACAAGCCCGAGAGCCGGGAAGGCAATAGCCGCGGAATCGGGCACCGCTCCTCTGACGGCACAAGTTATCATGGGCACAAAGCCCGCAGCCGTTCCCGCCGCCGCCATTGCGTACGCCGCTTTTACCGTTTTTACGCCGTTTTGCATATGCATTGCTCTTTTTGTAAGCTCCGCAAGCAGCCAGCAGGCGCTTATAAGCGCAACGGCCAAAAAGGAATGGGTATGCACCATCGGCATCCCCCCCGCCAATACTCCGGCGGGAATAAAGTATTCCCTTCTGTTTTCAAACACCGCCTTATAAAGCACCGTAAGAGTGGGAAACAGCAGCGCCCAGCCGAAAAGCGTCGCCCTTTGCGGCAGCAGCATATCGGCTATTACATTCACCCACCGTATATTGCCCTCCGCGGTAAGATTTGTGGGAGTCTGATAAAACTCACTGAATATACGAAGGAAATTCTGCGGCTCGGTGCGCCATCTGTCCATAAAATAGATAAATCCGAAACCGCCGCATAAGAAGAACAGCGTCCACGCAAGGGCTGCCTTTGATTTGTCCTTAAGCCAGCTGAAGGCAAAATAATAAACACCGGCCATTACCGTTGCCATGGCGAGCAGCATGGGCGCAATATAAGCAAAACGCAGCGAGCAGCCGAATATATACAGACTGGAGGAAATACTGTCGCACAAAAACGGGTAGCACAGCTTTGTTCCGGGCAGTATGGAATATTCCGGCGGAAACGCACCCTGACGCGCAATGCTTGTAATAAAGCCCAAATGCATATTCATATCGCCGTATGTGCATTGCCCGGTATGCATGGAGCCGTCCCCGAAAAGCGGCACGGTATGGCTCATCAGCGCCGCCGTGAACACCGCAAAAACGCCGAATGCCAAAACCAGCATCAAAACATCGCCTTTATGCGGGCGTTTTATGCATAAAGCCGGACGGTTATGCAGAAGCAGCCCCGCACCGGCCGTCAGCAGCGCCAGCAGCAAAAACGCTGCAAGGTGCGACCACAGCCCGAAGCCCGTAAAAAATGAAAACAGCGCAGGAAGCCATTGCAGCAGAATAAGCCCTGCCGCGCCCCCCATCATAAGCCTAAAGGGCACCGTTTCCCTATAAAACACCCTCCCGGCTATAAATATTCCGCCTGCGGCAAAAGCGGCAAGATACAGCGCCGCAAGCAGCGTTCCCCAAAAGTTACCGTACATTTTTATCCTTTCTCACAAACCGCACGCCAGCAAGCGGCACGGCGGAACACGCAAAATCACACACTGAATATAATTACAGCTTGAATTATATCATGAATACGGATATACTTCAAGAGCTAAGTTAACGCTCCGAAAAACAGAAGCAGCCGGACATTTTTGATAGCACCCGCATCATATGTCCGGCTTTACGCTATTGCCTGCGCATTTCAATAAGCCTGCGCCCCACCGCAGCGGCAAATTGCAGTGCCTGGGGCAGCAGCTCCTTCTCAAATTTGCCCAAATACCCTATCAGCTCAAAATTAAATGCGCCGCTGTATTCCGTTTCATCAAGCGCGCTCATGATATCCTCCCATTCAAACGGTACAAGACGGGGCAGCATATGCATATCCCGCTTTCCGTCATTGCAGTGCATATGCACGCAGCCCACCCGCCTGCCCGCGCTTCTTATAAAATCTCCGGGGCGGTTGCCTGTAAGGCGCGCATGTCCCACATCCACGCATCCCGTAAAGCACTCAGGATCCAGCATATCTATCATTTTGCAATAGGATTGCGCAGTGCCGAATTTCACCCCGGTTACCGTGCCGTCGGCATAATACTCAAACAGGTTTTCCACTGCCGCCTTTATGCCGAACCTTCTGCAATAGGGCCGGAGCGCATTGTAAAAACGCGCGTTATAATCAAACACATCAACATAGCCCGGCACATCTATGCCGTGCACCACAATTACCGGCACGCCCAGCCACGATGCATGCTCCATCGCGCGCACTATACTGTAAAACTCCCGTTCGCTTTCCGACATTTCCATTCCGTAGAGAAAATGAAAGGGCGCATGCGCCTGAATAAAGCGCACCCCGTTTTTCTCCGCGCAAAGCCGCAGCTTTTCCGCCCTGCCTGCCGCTCCCGGAGCCAATATCGCCTCGTCCCAGTCAAACATATCGTTAAAGGAATAATCAATGCCGTCAAACCCGGCGCGGGCTATCGTCTCCACCGCGCCCTCATCGCCGAAGGCGCGCCTTGTATGCCAATTTTCCACCGATAAAAGCATATGTATTATTCTCCTTTGCTTCGCAAAAGCCGATTCATTTTTTCTTCTTTTCATTTTCGCAGCCGTAGCTGTGGTCGTTTCCGTAATACCATCTTCCGTAGCGGTATCCGTAGTGCGGAGCGCTGTCATGGCAGGATGAACCGTCCTCCTTCTTTGACGAACCCAGAAAAATGCCCAGTAAGCCAAGCAGACAGCCCCCTCCGAACTCATGAACCGTCTCTCTGCTTTCTTTGCCGCCGTCCGTGTCCTCAAAAATACCGTTTGAAAAGCAGAAGCCGCTGTCCTCCAGCTCTTCCCGCTGCTCTTTAGTGAATTTTCCCTTTGTGTTTTTTACGGCCTTTGAAAGCGCGCCGTCGTCCACATAATCAATAAGCTCCGTAACCTGCTCGGGCGTAAACGGCTCTTTCGCGCTTCTTACCGCCTTTGACAGCGCATCCTCGTCCACATTGTCAACCAGCTCTATAATCTGCTCCGGCGTAAACGGCTCTTTCGTGCTTCTTACCGCCTTTGACAGCGCATCCTCGTCCACATAATATAACAGATCCGACACCTGCTCGGGCGTAAACGCCTCTTTTGCCTTCATAACCGCTTCGCTCAGGGCTTTTTCGCTCACATAATCCGTAAGCTCCGTAATCTGCTCCGGCGTAAACGGCTCTCTTGACTCCGTCACCGCCCGAGAGAGAGTTTCTTCATCCAGCGCATACATTAACGCCAAAATCTGTCCCGGTGAAAGCCGCGGCTCCGCCGCCGCCATGGCTCGTGCCAGCTTTCCGTCCGACATATCTCTGTCATCTATACTGCTCATCTCTTCCGGCGTCAGGCCGCCCCGTTTGTCCTTAATCAGCTTTTCCAGCACATCTTCATCAAAATAATCCGAAAGAGTAACTATTTGGCTTCCGGTAAGCGGCTCACGCACCGTCGCAAGAGCATACTTTAATGTATCCTCCTCGATATCGGCCCCGGCCATTTCAATAACATCCTCTGCCGTAAAGCGCACTCCGTTTTCCACCGCACGCATAATCAACCGTTTCGCCGCTGCCGGTCCCCCGTCGCCGGCTTCTGCCAGCTCTGCGGCTATTTCTGCGGTCTGCGCGCCGCTGCCGTAGCTGTCCAGACGCGCAAGATAGCGTATCTGTGTGCCGGAGCTCCATTCATAAAAGCCGTCGTAATATTGCTCCCACGACATTCCCGCCATTTGATTTTCCCCCTTGAGTTTTTTACCGTTTGCCGCCCTTATACCTGTGCCGCGCTCATCATGCGCAAAATACGCGTTCTTTCCCTTCTGTGCACATCATACAGCCCCGTCCCGCTCTTTTTTATAATCAAAATAGCAGATGGTCTCTATGTGTGCCGTCTGGGGAAACATATCCACACATTTGGTCTGCCCCAGGCTGTATCCGCCCCGCGCCAGCACCGCAGCATCCCGCGCCAGCGTTGCCGGGTCGCAGGATATATATATCACGCGCTCTATCGGGTTTTCTGTAAGCGCCTCCAATATCGCACCGTCGCAGCCCGCCCTCGGCGGATCCAAAATAATCACCTTTATATTGCCCAGCCGCTTTATAAGAGAGGGCAGCTCCTTTGCGCAGTCCCCCTGAATGAATTCAACATTTTTCACTCCGTTTTTAAGCGCATTTCTCCGGGCATCCTCCACGGCATCCGGCACTATCTCCACCCCCACCGCACGGCCGCAGAACCTTGCCATTATCTGCGTAAGTATGCCGGTGCCGCAATAGGCGTCCACCAGCACGGAATCGTCCCGCCGCCCTCCGTAAAGGGTTGTAATTCCGTAAAGCACCGCCGCCTGAAGGTGATTTACCTGAAGAAAGGACAACGGTGAAAGATTGAAGTGCACCCCGGCGATATCATCCTCAAAATCCTTTCTGCCCGCCATGAATTCGCATTTGGGCGAAAGCACGATATTGCCTTTTTCCGTGTTTATATCCTTCCAAACGCTGCATGCTCCTGCCTCAAGCAGGCCCTTGGCCCACATTTCCGGCTGCTTAAGCTCCTCATTTACCACCAGCACCGCCATAATATCGCCCTTTATAATGCTTCGTCTGAGCATAAGCTGCCGCAGCGAGCCGCAATGCTTCACCTCGTCATAAACTGTGGTGCCCGTGCTTTCCGCAAGCCTCTTTACCGCCTGAACAAAGGGCTTTATATCCATGCTCTGAATGGCGCAGCTGTCCATATCAATTATCCTGTGGCTTCTTGAAGCATAAAAGCCTATTACTATATTGCCGCTTTCATCCCTGCCGATAGGCAGTATCGCCTTGTTGCGGTAGTGATACGGATCATACATGCCCATTATATCGCTAACCTCGAACGGCAGCCCGGATATGCGCCTTAACACCTGCTCCGTTTCCTTTTTCTTGGACTCCAGCTGCGCGTTGTATTCAAGATGCTGCATAACGCAACCGCCGCAGCGCCCGAAATATTTGCACGCAGGCTCCCGTCTGTTGGGCGAAGGCGTAATTATTTGCTCCAGCCGCCCTATGCAATAGTTCTTATTAACCTTTATTATCCGCGCCCTTACCGTTTCGCCAGGCAGCGCGCCGGGCACGAAAACCACCATGGAGTCCCTGCGTGCAACCCCCGCTCCCGTATTTGCCATGCTGTCCACCGTAAGAAGCACTTCTTCATTCTTTTTCATATCGTTCCAAACCTTTCAGCGCGAATACATCCGCAAAACATCCCGTACCTTTACCCCGTGTATGTATATACAGTATAAATTATAGCAAATAATTCCGTCAAGGTAAAGTGCAAACCGCCAAAACAGCTGTCTGCTCCGCTTAAATTCCGCCGCGCCGTTTTTTCGGATGCAATATTCGGCGCAAAAACACATCATAATACATTCCTGTGCTAAAAAATCCGTCATACGGGCATAATAATACGGAAAAACTCTGTACGGACGGTGAAAGATGAAGCAGCCTCACAAAAAAACATACTTCTTTCGCGCAAACGGCGCAAATACTCAAACGGACAAATCCGGCGTCCTGTACGGCGATATCGGCGCAGCATTTTTTATAAAGCTGCTGCTTGTCTATCTGTGCATAACAGCGTTTGTTCTCCTTGCGCTGCTTTTGTTTTTCAAAAATTTTCCCATGGTGGATCTCTCTCCGCAGGCAATAACCGACATCCCGGAAAGCCTGCGCATTTACGACTCCGATGACGAACTGGCCCTTACGGCAAGCGGCAGTCAGCGCAGGATATTCATCGAACTCTCCGAGCTTCCCCCTCATGTAAAAAACGCCTTTGTCGCAGCGGAGGATGCACGCTTTTACAGCCATAACGGCATAGACCTGCGCCGCATATTCGCAGCGGCCGCAGCGGATATAAAATCGGGCAGCTACAAGCAGGGCGGCAGCACCATCACGCAGCAGCTGATAAAAAACAGTCATCTTTCCGGCACAAAAAAGCTTTCGCGAAAAATTCAGGAGGCGTTGCTTGCCTGTCAGCTGGAGGCCCGCTTTTCAAAAGAGGAAATAATGCAGATGTACCTCAATTATGTGTACTTCGGAAACGGCGCTTACGGCATAGAAGCCGCCGCACGGACATACTTTGACAAAAGCGCATCCGAGCTTACACTGGCCGAATCCGCCGCCCTTGCAGCCACGGTTAAGGCCCCGTCGCTTTATTCCCCGGCGCACCCAAACGCCTGCATGAGCCGCCGCAATACCGTACTTCGCCTTATGTACAAAAACGGCCTCATTGACCTTGCCGCGCTTAATTTTGCGCTTAAAGCCCCGCTTGAAACCGTTCCCTGCTCATATTTCGACTACAACTACGGCTACTATGCCGATTGTGCCCTGCAAAGCGCCGCTGCCCTCACCTCGCTCTCCGCAGACGAGCTGCTCTCCGGCGGCTATTCCATATATACTACTCTTGACTCCGGGCTTGCCGACACCCTCGGCGGTTTGCTTAAGGAGGATTCTCTCTTTCCCACCGTGCAAACGGAATGTGCCGCCGTATGCCTTGATTCCAAAACCGGCGCCGTGCTTGCATTGGAGGGCGGACGCAGCTATTGCGCGCGATTGTGCTTTAACCGCGCCGTTTCCGCCCGCCGCCGTCCGGGCTCCGTGATAAAGCCGCTGCTTGTATACGCCCCCGCGCTGGAAACCGGAAAAATCACCGCTGCTTCGGTTTTTATTGATGAAAAAAAAGATTTTGACGGTTACAGCCCGAATAATTTTCACGATAAATACTACGGCGCGGTAACCGCACGCACCGCCCTCGTAAAATCCCTGAATGTTCCCGCCGTGGAAATACTCTCCTCCTGCGGAATCGATGTCGCAAAGAGTTATGCCCGCCTTTTGGGCATAACCTTTGACCCCGCCGATAACGGGCTTGCACTGGCGCTGGGCGGTTTCACCTACGGCATAAGCCCCATGGAGGCCGCCTCCGCCTATCAATGCCTTGCAGCAGGCGGCCTGCGCACCTCCCCGTATTTTGTCCGCAAGGTAACCTCGACGGACGGCACGGTGCTATACAACCGCACCGCAGGCGAACAAAAACGCGTATTTTCGCCGCAAACGGCATATATCATCAGCGATATATTAAAAGACGCCGCAAAAAAGCCGGGAAGCCCTCTATCCGCCTTAAACGGGGTCAGCGCCAAAACCGGCACCGCCTCCCGAAATGCCGATACGAATTCGGATATATGGGTGGCGGCATATGACAGCCGGCTGACCGTTGCCGTATGGCAGGGCTATGACACCACGGACAATGCTCACTGCCTGCCCGGCAGCGCAACCGGCAGCAAATATCCGTCAGCAATGGCAGCGCGGCTGTTCGAGTTTTCGCGCAGCCGCAGCGCCCCCGAGCCGGACCGCGTTCCCGACGGCATAGTCCGCGCCACCCTTGACGCACGGGCGCTTTTGCGAGGCTCTCTTGAGCTGGCTACCGATCTTACACCCAAGGAAAACAGAATAACGGAGCTTTTCACAAACGGCACCCGGCCTCAGAAATACTCCTCCTATTACCGTGCCCCGGAGGCCTGCGATATCTGTGCCCTGCACGGCGAAAACGGCAATACCGTAAGCATAACCGCGCGCAATTCCTACACCCTCTACCGTATATACAGAACGGAAAACGGCAATCACAGGCTTATAGGCGTGCTGCGCGGCAAAAGCGGCGAAACGCTTTCCCTTCTTGATCACGCCGATGTTTCTGCCCGCTATTATGCCGTTTCCGAGCATGCGGAGATCACCGCAGCCGACGGCTCACCGCTTCTTGGCAAGGCCAGCAGGCTTGTGCGCGCCGAATAACCTCTCCCCCGCTTTTGCGCCGCTTGCCGCTCCCTCAGCACGAACATTCGCCCGCCCTGCCCGTGCCCGATTATCGTATCTTGTAATATCCCGAAAAACGCTGTTGTGCAAAACACACGGCCGCTGCGTAAAGCGGTGCAGCCCTGACGGGCGCACTGCGTCCTACACAGTAACTGTCCTTTAGAGAACGACTCCAAGTACAGTCCTGTTTTTACCGTCAGCAATGCGCTGAACCTGAAAATACCGCCGGATGCGAAAAAACGCATCCGGCGGTATTTTGTTTATCTGCAATCTAACCCCGCGTTTTCAGGCCTTGGCTCCGCCCAGCTTGCCGCCCTTAGCCGCCGTTTTGCCCTCACGGTAGCGGCTGAGTATTTCTGAATCATAGGCATAATCATTTTTTCTGCCCTCGTCATATGCACGCAGTGCAAGCTCTATAAGACGGTCAAGCAGCATGGTATAGCTTAATCCCTTTGGCTCCCAGAGATAATAGGCAAATGAGCCCGGAATCGTATTTATTTCGTTTATATATATTTGTCCGCTGTTCTTATCAAGTATATAATCGATTCGTACAACGCCCTTGCAGTCAAGCAGCCGGAACGCCTCGGCTGTATAATGCTCAATAAGCTTTGTCTGCTCCGGCTCTATGGGCGCAGGTATCCTGCGCGCAAGAGCCGCCATGCCGTCATTTTGCTCCCCCTTTGCTCCCCCCTGCTTTCCGGAGCGCATATATTTTTCATCATAGGTAAGGAACTCCTCCCATGTAACGGGCATTTCGCATACACTGACCTCGACATCTCCCCCGAAGCCCAAGGCAGAGCAATTTATCTCCTCAAGCTTTTCCACGCCCTGCTCGACCAGGATACGCCTGTCATAATGCGAAGCAACAATTATGGCTTTTTCCAGCTCGGCGCGGCAATGAGCCTTGCTTATTCCTATAGACGAGCCGAGATTCGCCGGCTTTACAAACATGGGATAGGTAAGCTTCTTCTCCGCCTCGTCAAGATAACGCTCCATATCCGCAGCGAGCGTACCGCGGTCAAAATAGATATAGGGCAGTACCGGCAAGCCCGCACCGCAGAAGGCAGCTTTCATAAGTATCTTATCCATGCCCGCTGCGCTGCCAAGTACGCCGCAGCTTGTATACGGCACTCCCGCAAGCTCCAGCAGCCCCTGAAGCGTACCGTCCTCGCCGTGCAGTCCGTGCATCGCCGGTATTGCAACATCAATATTCGCAATGCTGCGCTGCTGCTTTTTGAACAGCGTATCTTTTGTTTCATACCGATACAAAGTACGCGCTCTGGTATTCGCAGGCAAACAGCAGCGTGTAAGCTCAGGATCGGCAGGATCAAAGCCCTGTACGCACTCTATCTTTCTGAGCTTGTCACCGGTATACCAATCTCCTTTGCGGGTAATATACACCGGTATGATATCATACTTATTCTTATCAAGATTTTCCATCATCTGAAGCGCGGTAACAACAGAAACATCATGCTCCACGCTTTGTCCTCCGAAAAACACTGCTACTTTAAGCTTATTCATAAACAGCCTCCGTCCGATTTTATTCTTGTCTGCAATATTTATTCTGCCCCGCCGCCGTTTAACCGGCAGCCAACGCAGGTGTCTTCCCGTATTTTCAGATATTTTTAATAGTTATCCGGAAGATCGTTTTCAAATAATACCGTATCCCCGGCCCGGCCCGCCGCTGCCAGATAATCCGTTGCCCCGGAAAGCGAGTCCACCGTTATTATCTTTTCGCCGTCAAAGCCGGCTTCAAGCAGGCCCTGCTTTATTGCAGCCGTGCGCTCGCCCACCAAAACCGCAATATCCGCAGATGACGCAATCTGCTTGCCGAACTCCCTGTGATACTCCTCCTGACTTTGTCCAAGCTCCACAAAGCCCGGAGTGATAATTATCCGCCTGCCCGGAAAGCTGGCAAGCACTTTGAGTGCTGCCTTTGCGCCGTTGGGGCTGGAGTTGAAGGCATCGTCAATTACCGTCATTGGTCTGCGGGTAACTATTTGCAGCCTGTGCTCCACGGGGCGGAGCTTGGATATACCGCGGGCTATCTGCTCCATGGTAAGCCCCATTTTATAGGCAACGGCAGCACAACCCACAATATTCTGAACATTGTGCTCTCCCAAAAGCTCGGTTGTACAAAACACGCTTTCCCCTTCCTGATTTACAAGCGCAAAGCAGGAGCCGTCCGGCCCCACAGTGAGGTTTTCCGCATGCATATAGCCCTTGCTGCCTATTCCGAAGGTGTAGGCATTGCACAGCGATTTTGCTTTTTCATACATACGCTCGGTATACTCGTTGCCCAAAGGGAAAAACGCCGAATCCTTTACCGCTTCGATAAGCTCAAATTTGCCCTTTACTATATTTTCCATGCTTCCGAAGGTTTCAAGGTGCTGCGGCCCGATGGATGTTATTATGCCTATATCCGGCTTTACAAAGCGGCATATTTCTTTGATATCACCAAGATGACGCGAACCCATCTCGCATATAAACACCTGATCATCCGATTGCAGGCGCTCCCTGATGACCCGCACGACGCCCAGTGTGGTATTATAGCTTGAGGGGGGCGTAAGCACCGAATATTTTTCCCCCAGTATCGTAGAGAGCAGGAATTTTGTGCTGGTTTTTCCGTAGGAGCCGGTTATGCCTATGATCTTGAGCCCCGGCACGGAAGCAAGGCGTTTTTTTGCATCGGCGATATAATACTGTCTGACAGCAAATTCCAGCGGCTTTGTAACAAGCGCCGCAAGCGCTACAATAAAGGGAAGCAGTGCGGGAATAAGACCGAACAGGCCGCACATTCTTTTAAGAGAAAAGCAAACACCCAGCGCTGCTGCGGCAAGCAGCAGAATCAGCCCCTGTGCCGCCATTATTCTTTTTATGCGCGCCGTTACAACCAGCGGCTTCTTGCTGTTTGACTGCCCCAGCAGTCGTTTGCCTGCGAGAAATACTGCCAGCGCCTGCATAAGCATTACAGGTGCGCTCAGCCATTCAACGGGCGCAAGCGCAAGCAGCGCAGGCAGGGATATCAGCAAAAAAGCATACCATTTTTTGAACATGCTGTGGCTGTATCCCGCAAGATAATACGATTCCAGCTGCAAAAAATGCAGATAATACTTGCCCGCATCCAGCAATGCTGCCGTAAGCAGCAGCATTGCCGCGCCGTTTAGAGTCATAAAAAAATAATTCATATATAAGTTACAGCTCCTGTCCTTTTGCCGTTACCAAAGCCTGCCGTGCTTTTCCCGACCGTATTAAAATGCATACGGAGTTTTCATTCCCGCTTTTATGCAAAGAAGGAATCAAGTATTGCCAATGTTTTTGCATAATCCTCCGCAAAGGCATAGTGTCCTTTTCCCGGATAAAGCACAAGCGCGGCATCCGGTATTTCCTTTTCCATTATTCTGCCCATGTAAAGCGGCGTATCCGCATCGTTTTCTCCCCATATAAGAAGCGTGGGCACCTTGATATTTTTAAGCTGCGGGGCAAGATCCTCCCCCACTATACGGGAAAATGTAGCCTTCATAACCGGTGAAAGCACACGGTAATCCGCCGATCCGCGGCCGTTTGCAAGGCGCTCCCTTTGCCGCTGCGTAAAAAACGGCAGCTTCAAAACAGCCTTGGCAAGCTTATAGGACCATACCTTTGAGTAGTATTTTATACCTCTTTTTGGCCGTATTCCGGAGGCATCGCAAAGCACAATCCTTTCAAAAAGAAAACTGTATTTACGGCTCATGGCAATTATCGTGCGCCCGCCGTTGCTGTGCCCCCAAAAAAACGCCTTTTTAATTCCCGTTTTTTCGCCAACCGCCGCAACAACGGATGCAAAATCCTCAATGCTGTACGGCCTTGCGGGCTCCGATGTTTTGCCGTGTCCCGGAAGGTCAATGAGCGTTACCCGTAAAGATCGGGCCAAATGCTCTGCAAGCGGCATAAGCAGCTCGCTCGCATAGCCCCAGCCGTGAAGCAGCACACAGTCCTTCCCCTGCCCCAGCTGCCTGCAATGCACGCTTAAAGAATCTATATTAAGCTGAAAATCTTTATAATCCATTGTTACCTCTTGCGAAGTTTTTATGCGGAATTTCTATTGTGCCGGCATTTGCGGCAGACACGGCCGCTTATAGCTCCGCCCAGTAAATTGCGGCATCCTCGCCGTCCGGGTAATAGCCCCTGCGCACTCCCGCGCAGCAAAAGCCGTGCTTTTCATACAGCCTGCGGGCGTGTGCATTGCTTATGCGCACCTCAAGGGTGACCCTTTCCATTCCTTTTTCCCTTGCGGAAGCAAGCATTTTTGCAAGCAGTACATTCCCAACACCGCGCCCGCGGACATCGCTGCGCACGGCGATATTGGTTATCTGCCCTTCCTCCAGTATATGCCACATTCCGCCGTAGGCGATAACCCGGGAATCAAAAAGCGCAACCGTATACACCGCCACAGGATTATCAAGCTCCCGAACGAAAGCCTCCCTGCTCCACGGCACGCTGAACGCCTCATCCTCAATGCTTTTTATACCGTCTATATATTCACTGCGAAGAATATCAAATTTAATTTCGGAGAGAATATCGCCCCGGGGCGCGGTATTTTCGAAAACCATCTCATGCGCCGCCATGCTTTGCCTCATATTCGCGTTCCGCCTGGGATTTTCTCATATATTCGGCATCCAGCTCAAAGCAGGATTGTATCTGACCGCGTTCCGCTCTGACCGCAGCCACCCACGCCACCGCAGCGGCGCGCTGATAGGATGACGGGGGCGGCGCAAACACCGCTTTCGGCATTTTTTCGCTTATTGCCGCACGATGAATCTTTATCCCGTCTCCGCACATCACGGGCTCAGTGCCGAGCTCCGGATTATTCAGCAGATCGTCCAGCAGTATCGGCGCGGGCTGAATGACGGCTTCGCCGTCCTTATATGCCGCTGCATACACTTGGCCGCAGCGGGCATCAAGTATAGGGCAGACGATCCTGCCCGGCGCAAACACGCATGCCGCAGCCGATTCCAGCGTGCAGATGCCAACTACCGGCTTGCCGTAAGGCAGCGCAAGCCCCTTAACGGTGCTTACCGCGATCCTTATGCCGGTAAAGGAACCCGGCCCGTTGCTGCAGGCAAATATATCCACATCGCTCGGAGCAATGCCGCAGCCGGACAGCACGCCGTCCACCATCGGCATAAGCGTACGGGAATGCACAAGCCCGTTTGAAAGCATCTGCTCCGCCGTAATCTCTCCGTCGATATACAGAGCCGCCGAACAATACCTGCTGGCCGTATCCAGCGCCAGGATTATCATATGTTTATTTCTCCCTCTTTATAGCCTTTCGGAGTTATGTCAAAACAGCGTTTATCGCCTTCCAGCTTCATAATATTTATATCGAGCCGCCGTTTCGGCATATCGTTTTCGCTCAGGCGCTCGCTCCATTCCACACAGCATACCGCATTTTCGTCAAAGAAAAGCTCATCAAAGCCCAAAGAATATATTTCCTCGCCGTTAATACGGTACAAATCAAAATGATATACGGGAATTCGGCCGTCGGTATACTGGTTAAGCAAAGCAAAAGTCGGGCTGCCGGTGCTTGCACGGCTGCCCAGCGCAGCAGCAAGCGCCGAAACAAATGCGGTTTTGCCGGCTCCGAGATCTCCGCGAAAGGCTATAAAGCAGCCTTTATCGATTTGTCCGGCCACCTTTTGTGCAAGAATCGCCGTTTCCTGGGGCGACGAAGTATAGTACAGCATTTATCCTCCGGTGCAGGCTCCCCGCACTTAAACAATCATTTTACAGATAATTTTATCATTTTACGCCTCTTAAGTCAATCCAAATAAGAAGGTTCAGGTATTTGCCGTGATAATCTCCGTTTGATGTGCTACGCCGGCACGCAGGCGTACCTTCCCGCCGTTAAATGCGGCATGATTTTGCTTGCTGCTGAGCGAATAAATATCCACCCGCATAGCGGGTGGCTCAGTCTGTCGAATAACCCCAAAAATCAAGCTGAGTTTTGCATTGAAAATTTTTCAGCAAAGCCAAACAAAGAAAAACGAGTAAACGCGGTATCGGAGGCAAACAACCTGTGACCTGTCAAAAATCCCGAAACCGGAGAATTCTATCCCGGCCGTCCGATCACACCGGAGATGTGCAAAGACTTACAGCGTATTTTTCGGCTGCTCATTGACGCCGGAGCCGACCGTAACAATGTGTCCGCCTTTTCCAAGAAAAGCATCCGCCAGCACTATGAAAACGAGCCTGTCTGGCAGATCTGCGGCAATCCATGGGACTAAACATATATTTTCTGATTACTGAATATGATACTTGCAATCGCTTTTGTGCCTGCCGAAATTTTGCTTAATACTGTTTTTCTGTTTTTTAATTGCGCTTTTATTGTAACCGGCGGGTCGCTCTCATTTTAACGCATATGTTGCTTCCTGTTGTCCTGATCGATTAACCTTTTTGACCCTGCCGCAGCTACAGGGTTTTCGGTATACAAAAAATATGCGCTCAAAAGCCGAATGCTTTCAAAGCGCATATCAATAATACCATTGTTTATTTCTTTATTAAAGGTCACTTCGGATGGCTTCCGTTTGCACAATCAGCAGCCTCTTATATGCCCGCATTTTTGTGAAAAGTACCGTATCAAGCCTGCTCCGGGCGTATCTCCATAAGCTCTGCGGTTTCTATCGCCTCTTTAAGCATTTCCTGCCCGTCAAAGCATTTCTCCGCCTCCTCCATAAGCTCTAATGTGGGATGTGTAACCGGATGCCGCGGCGTAAACACCGTGCAGCAATCCTCATATGGCAAAATGGAGGTTTTGTATGTACCTATCTCCTCGGCTCTGTTCATAATTTCCAGCTTGTCCATGCCTATAAGCGGGCGGAACACCGGAATATCCGTTACCGCATCGGTGCAGCACAGGCTCTCCATGGTCTGGCTTGCCACCTGTCCTATGCTCTCGCCCGTAATAAGCGCGGACGCGCCGTTCTGCTTTGCTATCTGCTGCGCTATACGCATCATGTACCGCCGCATTACCACCGTAATGGTTTTATCCGGGCAGTTATTGTATATCGCCTCCTGAAGCTTGGTAAAGCTTACAATATGCAGCCTTATAGGGCCGCAGTAAGCCGAAAGCTCCCTTGCTAAATCAATAACCTTCTGCTTCGCCCGCTCAGAGGTGTGCGGGAAGCTGTGAAAATGCACCGCCTCAAGCACCACGCCGCGTTTTGCTATCATATATCCCGCTACCGGGCTGTCAATGCCCCCGGAAAGCAGCAGCATCGCCTTTCCATTGGTTCCCACCGGCATACCGCCCACGGCGGGAATACTGGAGGCATATATGTACGCCTTTTCCCGTATCTCCACCTCTATCGTGTGCTGCGGATCATGCACATCCACCTTCATCTCGGGATACGCCTCCAATACAGCTCCGCCGATATGCGCGCATATCTCCGGCGATTCCATGGGGAAGCGTTTATCGCTCCTGCGCGCCTTTATCTTGAAGCTGCCCTTGGTTATTCCCTGCTGCGCCATTACCTCAATCACTGCTGTACAGAGTGCATCAATATCCTTCTCCGCCTCGGTTGCCACCGAAAGCGCATGGATTCCGAACACCCTGCGCAGGCGCTCCGTTGCCGCCTCCATATCCTCATCGCTTATATTATGCACATATATTCTGCTCTGTGCGCTGTTCACCTTGCCGCCGAAAGGACGCACCGCCGCCCTGATGTGCTCTGCAAGCTTTTTTTCAAAATACGGGCGGTTAAGCCCCTTTAAGTGTACTTCGCCCACCTTTACCAATATACAGCTGCTCATCTTCTTTTGAACCTCAACAATCCTGCGGATATTTCGTTTATAATCCGGCACGCCTGCGCCGCCTCATCCTTTGTGTTAAGCGCACCTATTCCTATGCGCACCGTTCCCTGTGCAATACTTCTCTCCAGTCCCATGCTTTCCATCGTTCTTGAAATACGGCTGCTGCGCGAGGAGCATGCACTGCCCTTGCCCACGATCACTCCCGCCTCCTCAAGTGCATTTTGCAGCGTGGAGGCCTGAAGCCCCGGAAATGCCGCGCTTACAATGTGCGGCGCCGTCCTGGCCCCCGCGGAATTTATAACGCAGCCCTTAAGCTCCGAAAGAAATACATTCTTTATTTCTTCTATTCTTTCAACGACACGGACATCCTCAAATTCCTTAAGTGCCGATGCATACGCCGCTATCCCCGGCAGATTCACCGTGCCGGACCTGAAGCCGTCCTGCTGCCCGCCGCCTTCAAAAAGCCGTTCAATGCGCGTTCCCTGCGCCACATACAGTGCGCCCACCCCCTTTGGGGCATGCACCTTGTGCGCGCTCACGGAATATGCATCCACGCCCAGCTCTTTTACATTCACCTTTATGCGCATGTGCGCCTGTACCCCGTCGCTGTGGAATATGCATCCGGGAGACAGCCTGTGCGTCAGCTCCGCCAGCTCCTTTACGGGGTTTATAACACCGGTTTCATTGTTTACATGCATTATGCTTACAAGCGCGCATTTATCATCCAATTCATTTTCCAGTGCCTGTGCGCTTACAACGCCGTTTCCGTCAACCGGCAGCACCGTTATCCTTGCAGCGCGCGTTTTCATCCTCATTGCGGCCTCATATACCGCCGGATGCTCGGTTGCGGATATCAAAATGCGGTCCCTCTGCCTTGAAACCGCTCCGAAAAGCACGGTGTTGTCGCTCTCCGTCCCCCCCGATGTAAAGAACAGTTCCTTTTCTCCGGCTCCGATGGTGGCCGCCGCCGCGCTGCGTGCGCGCTGCAGCTCCTTTTCATTAAAAAGCGCCGCCGTATACGGTGCGGAGCTGTTGAAATAATCCCTTTTCATAAATCTCAGCGCCGTATCCGCAGCTGCATCAAAAACCTGCGTTGTTGCGCAGTTGTCAAAATACATCATAGCGTCACCGACCTTGGCATCTCGCGGCGTATAAGGCGCAGAAGCGACTGCTTCGGCTCCCATATCACAGCCAGCTTTTCATTTTTCACGCTGCACAGCACACAGTATTTCCTGCCGTCATCATTCAGGGAATAATCCTTTATTTTGCGTTCTCCCGTCTCTGCCATGCGTTTGATATCTTCCCTATTAAGCGGCGCAATGCTCTCAATTTTTCCGCACTCCGCACAAAGCAGCTCCTTGCGCTTTTCGCCGTTGCTTATACGCGCAATGCGCAGTGCGCCGTCGGAAAACTCATAATCGTATTCAATCACGGCCCCGTCCTTAAGATGATAAAACAGCACCGTGAGCCCCGCCCAGAATACAATATCCGCCGCTCCGAAAACATATGCGCCCAACAGCAGAAAAACAACTCCCATGCCCGCTGCCGCAATGCTTACATACATCATTATGTTGTAAAGCCTATACCGCTTTTTGTCCTGCGTGTAATCCGGCTTGCGCACGCTCTGCTCAAAGGAGGTATCAATTCCCGTTATCTCCCCGGAAAAAGCGCCGCTGCTCTCTGCCGCTTCCGTATTATCGCCTTCCCAAGGCTTCGCCTCTGCGCCGGACCGCTCCGTTTCGTTTTCGTTTGCTAAGGCGTTTTCCGCCGGGCAGGTCCTTGCATCCGATGCAGCCTCCCCTGCCGGACAAGCCGCCTCCTTCAGTTTTTCCCGCTCTTTAACATCCTCGCTCCCGGCAGATATATTGTCGTTCATAAAAAGCCTCTTTTCCGTTATCCGCGCTTTCCTTTGCTCCGGCGGCAAAATATTTGCCGGCACGCATTTTTCGCAGCGTTATCAGGTTAATATAATAACACAATACCGGGCAATTTTCAACTCTTTTCCTCCCTTTGCTGTGCCCGCGGCATAAATCGGCAAATACCTTTTTATATCCCGATGCCGCACTGTTGTTTTTGCAAGCGTTATATGCTATACTTATGCAAACCGTCTTTTGCCGTAATACTAAAAGGAGGCCTGTATGTCAAAGAGTAAAACGCGGCTTTGGCTGCTTATTTCATCCTGCACCGTCATTGCAGTGATTCTGCTTATTCTTGTGCTCTTTTTTCAGGGCATTCTCCGTTTCAACGAGCCGGGAAGCAAATATCCCGTAAAGGGCGTGGATATTTCCGCCCACCAGGGGCAGGCCGACTGGCCTCTGCTTGCTTCTCAGGGCATTTCCTTTGCCTTTATAAAGGCCACCGAGGGCTCATCGTACACCGATCCGCAGTATGCCGCAAACATTAAAGGCGCGTTAAGTGCGGGGCTCGCGGCGGGCGCATACCATTTTTTCAGCTTTGAATCCCCGTTTTCCACGCAGCTTGAGCATTTTCACGCCGTAGCGAGCGACCTTTCCGGCATGCTTCCTCCCGTTGTGGATGTTGAATTTTACGGCAGCTTCCGTTCTGCCCGCGATATCGATGCAGCCGCCGTAAAGCGCGAGCTGCGCGGCTTTGTGGACGGTCTAAGCCGTATTTATAATAAAACCCCCGTCATCTACACCACACAGGCGGCAAAAAACAGCATCCTCGGCTCCGATTTTGACGATTGCGACCTTTGGATTCGCAGCGTATACCTGCCGGTAAGCCCAACGGAAAGCTGGCGCTTCTGGCAATATAACGACCGCGCCCGCCTCAAAGGCTATAACGGCAGGGAACGCTTTATCGATATGAATGTCTTTAACGGCAGCCGCGAGGAATTTGACGAATATCTTGCGCGGTAAGGCTCCGCCCTCTAATGGACATTTCCCCTTATAGTCCGGCTTATAAAATGCCGCAAATTGCTTCTGTTTTTATAAAACGCAGCTAATACGCCGTCCCTCACCGATTATCATATTCCTCCCGTTCCTCCTTCGGAAATGCCTCTCCCCAATAACAGGGCGAAAGCTCCGCCAATGTTTTGAATATAATTTTATTCTCTGGGTTAGTTACGGCTACTTTTACATTCTCTCCCCAGTACCTGAGCCTTTCCTGACATATGCCGCACGCAGTCAGTATTTTGAATTCTTCGCCCGCGTCCTGTCTTGAAATGCATAATGAATGTGTTATGCGCAGATCCAGCTTCTGCGCCTGGCACATCGCGCCGGTTTCCATGCACAGCCCCGCACCGCTGTTGAAGCACTCCAACGCTACGGATATCAGATACTGTCCGTCCTGTGTATAGGCTATCGCGCAGCCGCCCCAACCGGAAGGAAACCTTCGGTTTACAAATTCCGCCGCTCTTTCATACATCTGCCGTCCTATTTCATTATCGTTCATATACGCCGTCTCCTTAATTTGCGTTTTATCCTACCGCTTTTGATTTTATATATTTGATAAGCCGTCCGATAAGCCTCTTCTTTGCTCTTGCCGTGTAAGCATCCCCGTTTACCCTTTCTTTTGCGGCGCAAAATAATGCTCCTGCGCATAAGCAAACCGTTCGCCAAACCGCCTTACCGCCTCACGGCTTATCGCAAGTCCGGGCCGCAGCATGTCAAAGGCGTGCATATCACAATGATATACATCCGCCTCCGCCGGAATGCCGCAGGCCCTGAGCTTTTCCGTATAACTAAGCGTCTCTGCGTAAAACGGCTCGCCGTCGCCCACAAAGGTATATGCAGGAGGCAGTCCTGAAAAATCCTCAAGGCGCGCCGGCGCGGCATAAGGGGATAAATTTTCCCTGTCCTGCCCGCGCAGATAGCAGCGCCATGCCATATGGTTTTTTCGTGTGTTCCAGCCCTTGCCGTGATTATCTCCTGAGCTTTCCGTATCCCTGTCGTCCAGCATGGGGTACAGCGGCATCTGAAATGCCACCTTTACCTCTCCTCTGTCCCGCGCCATAATGCATACCGCAGCGCACAGCCCGCCGCCTGCGCTTTCTCCGCCCACCATTATCTGATCCTCGCGCACACCCATTTCCCCGGCATGCTCCTTAAGATACAACAGCGCCGTATAGCAATCCTCCGCAGCCGCCGGATAAGGCGAAAACGGCGCCAAACGGTACCCCGGCGATATCACCGCCGCGCCGAAGCGCTTAACAAGGTCAACGGCTCTTGACATATGTACCATTTCCTTCATCCCGGTTATGTACCCGCCGCCGTGTATCCACAGCACTCCCGTTGCCTGCGCGGGTCTTTGCCTCGGATACAGCACCAGCGCCGGTATTTTACGTCCCTTTGAAGGAATTTTGATTTTTTCAACGCACATCTCCCTGTCGGGTATAATAAAACGCATCACGCTCTCCCTGTTCTCGCGGCCTCAGCAGCCCGCAAAGCCGTTATATCCAAAACAAACTGCATATTTATAAGTATTTTATCACAATTCCGACCAAATTGCGAGATAAATCGCCCGCCGGCAAACAAGCAAAAAAACATTTTCGGCTGAATATCCGCTGTTATCGGCATAAAAAAACCCCCCGTCGCGTCAAAGCCGACACGGGGGGATGCAATTCCGTATTTTTCGGCGCAGCGTCTGCCGCCCGGTTCTTTTTATAACGGCGCAAATCAAGCGCTATTTCTTTGTGCCGGAATAAAATATAAGAGCATTGATATAGCCGAAAAACACAGCCGCCGCAATCCCTCCCGCCGTAGCGGTAACTCCCCCGGTCAACACTCCCAGCAAGCCTCTTTCCCGTATTCCCTCCAGCACTCCCTGAAAAAGCGAGTGTCCGAAGCCCAGCAGCGGCACGGTGGCCCCCGCCTTTGCAAATTCCGCAAACGGACCGTAAATGCCCAGCGCGCTTAGCAGCACTCCCATGGTCACCAGTCCCACAAGTATCCGTGAGGAGGTAAGCTTGGTTTTGTCAATTATCAGCTGGCATACTGCGCATATGGCTCCGCCCACCGCGAACACTTTAAGATAAGTTAAAAAAATATCCATTTTTTCACCTGTTTTTTACTGTTTTTTAACGGTTTTTCTGCGTGTTTTTAAGCATTTTTAACACTTTTTTATCCTGCCCTTCACCGCACGGCACAGTGCTCTATCTGCACGGCATGCGCTACCGCAGGGATATTTTCCCCCTGCATGGAGCTGGTCAGGCTCATAAGCGCCCCCGTACCCGCAAAAAGCACCCTTTTAAGCGCACCTGTGCGTATTTTGGGTATAATACAGGCATTCATCACCGCAGCAGAGCAGCCGCACCCGCTGCCCCCCATATGCATATCCTGTTTTTCCGAATATATCATGCACCCGCAGTCTATCAGCTTTTCTCCCAGCACTATTTTATCTCTTTGCAGCAGCTCTGCGCATATTCTTCTTCCCAGCTTGCCAAGATCCCCGGTAACAACGGCATCATAATCCTCCGCCGTTGTCGCCGTTGCCGCAAAATGCCGCTTTATCGTATCCGCCGCAGCCGGTGCCATAGCCGCCCCCATATTGTTTGCATCGCTTATCCCCTCATCCATTACCCTGCCGTATGTTACCGCTTTTATACAGGCTCCGGTGTTTTTTCGGCTAAGATATGCTCCGCCCGTTCCCGTAACGGTCCACTGTGCCGTCGGCGTGCGCTGCGTTCCCATATACAGCGGCATACGGTACTGCCTTTCCGCAGTGCAGAAATGCGAGCCGGTAACGCACACCGCGCTGTCTATGCTGCCTCCGTCTATCATACAGGCGGCAAGCCCCATGCTGAGCGCCATGGTCGAGCATGCGCCGTACAGGCCTATATACGACCCGTCAAAATCCAGCGCCGCAAAGGATGCGCTTATGGTTTGGTTTAACAGGTCTCCCGCAAAAACCGCGTCCACCTCCGGGGCCGATGTCCCGGCTCTTTTCATACATCCGTGCAGCACCGCCTTGAACATTTTTCTCTCCGCCTTTTCAAAGGAACGCTCCCCCCATTTATCGTCCTTAAGGCACACATCAAAATATTCGCCTAACGGTCCCCTGCTTTCCTTTTGCCCCGCGCAGGTAAAGCCGCAGGTAATATATACCCCGTTTTTGATCACAACGGTTTGCTTTCCGGTCATTTTTCTTTTATTCCGTCCTTTTTGCATTGCTGTAAAAGCGCTGCCTTTTTAGGTGTTTTTCGGTCTGCTCCTGTCGCAATACGGCATCCGCTTTAATTGGTATATCAGTACAATCCGAAAATATAATATATAATTCCTGCAATAACGGAGGCGGATATACCGTAAACCAGCACCGGCCCCGCCACCGTAAACAGCTTGCTGCCCACCCCCATAACCAGCCCCTCCTGCTTGAATTCAATGGCGGAAGCTACAATACTGTTGGAAAAGCCCGTTATAGGCACTATGCTGCCCGCGCCTGCATATTTGCCGATTTTGGCATACAGCCCGATGCCCGTAAGCAGTGCTCCCAGAAACACAAGCAGTATCGAGCTCCAGCACGCAGCCTCCTTTTCCGGCAGCACCGCAGAAAGCAGCAATGTAATACTCTGACCTATGCAGCATATGACCCCTCCAACCCAAAAGGCACGCAGGCAATCCCGCAGCACATGGCTCGGAGGAGATATTCTCTCAACATATTCGGCATAGCTGTTATTGTTTTTACCGCTTTTCATTTCACCGATTCCTTTCATGTTTATAGCTTTGTCCCTTCATGTATATATCCTTATCCTCATGATTCAGCCCGTTCCACAGCCCCTGAGCCGCTTCAATTATACAGGCGCTGCTCCGCCTTGCATTTTTGTTCATTGCCGCGCTTATTTCCTTTCTTGGGCGAGGTTCTCAAAAGTTTTTTTGCCCATATTGGCCGCGCGCATAAAATGAAAAACCGCGCGAAAGCCTTCGTGCGGTTATTATGCTCATTTTTGCACCGTTTAATCAAAGCATATGCGTTTGCTTCTCAGCGCCGTCAGTACGGCAGCGCGCCGATGTTTTCAAAAGCCGAAAACGCTATGATTTTATTTTTTATTTCATTCTTGCCCTCAGTTTTTTGATTATCCGGCTTTCCATTCTTGACACCTGCACCTGCGAAGTTCCCAGCACCGCAGCTATGGCCGACTGCGTCCTGTCCTCAAAATAGCGCATTGCAATTATTTGCTTTTCCTCCTTTGTAAGCTCATTGAGGCACTGACGAAGCTGGATTATGTCCAGCGCGTCCGGGCCGCTTCTGCTTTCCAGCCTGTCCATAAGACAGTCCTGAGTGCCGTCGCCGAATATAGGCTGCTCCAGTGAAACGGCGGCATTGCCCGCCTCCAATGCCTCTAACGCGGCTTCCCGGCTGCACCCCAAAGCGCCGCACACCTCATCCAGCGTGGCCTCGGTTCCGTTTTTTGATACATACTCCGCCGTAAAGGCCTTTATGCGCTGCCTAAGCTCCTTAATCGAGCGCGCTATACGCACCGCTCCGCCGTCCCGCAGGTATCGCTTTATCTCCCCGATTATCATCGGGACGGCATAGGTGGAAAACCTTACTCCGTATGTGGGATCAAAGCCCTTTACGGCCTTTATAAGCCCCACAAAGCCTATCTGCATAAGATCGTCGCGATCGGCCTGACTGCAGCACGAAAACCTCCGCACCATTGATTTTACAAGAGGCGTATTAAGCTCTACCAGCTTATCCGCCGCCTGTTTATCGCCGTTTTTGGCTGCAGCAAGCAGTTCCCGAGAATTCTCGCTGCCATAATCAAGCTTTTGCGTCATCAGAGACCTCGTTGATTACCTTACTCATTTTAACGGTAGTTCCCTTTCCGGGAACGGATTTCACCCTTACGCTGTCCATAAAGCTTTCCATAACGGAAAAGCCCATGCCTGAGCGTTCATACTCCGGCGCGGTGGTATAAAAGGGCTGCATGGCTTTTTCAACATCCTCAATGCCCCTTCCTCTGTCGCTTACGGATATATGCAGCGTATTCCCTCTTATGTATGCCGACAGCGTTACCACGCCTCCCTTTGAGCCGTACCCGTGTACGACGGCATTTGTTACCGCCTCGCTGACCGCCGTTTTAATTTCAATTATTTTTTCAACCGGCGGGTTCAGGCCCGATGCAAATGCCGCTATGCACACCCTTGCTAATGTCTCGTTTTCCGGGCTTGCACAAAACTCCAGCTTCATTGAATTCTTTCCGTTTTTCATTTTATTCCTCCGCCTGTCCCGCATTGCCGGGATCAGTTTTTTTCCTGTGATAGCCTGTTTTCGGAAATGCATATGCTTTATATTCTATCCGGCCTTGCTTTCCTTTTCATTGCACAAACGAATGATCTTATATATCCCCGAAATATCCAGTATTCTGTCCACTGCGTCCGTTGCTCCGCGAAGCGCAACTATGCACCCCTTGGGGATGAGCTTTTTATATCGACCTATCAGAAAGCCCACCCCCGAGCTATCCATAAATGTCACCTGAGACATATCAAATATGACCCTTTTGCAGCTGACATTTTCCAGCGTCTTGTCCACCTGATCCCTCAGCGCCTCGGCGCGGCAATGATCAAGCTCTCCGTCCAGATATACGACAAAATCGTTTCTGCTTTCAATTGTTCCGTACAAAACAGTTTCACCATCCTTAAGCCGCTGCTGCGGCCGTGTTTACATATTTATCCGCCTGTTATAATTATTTCCGCACCGGCTGCAAATTCCCTTTGCAATCTTTTGATGAAACAGCACTGTTTTTGTAAATTCAGTCTTGAAATTGTTTTTGAAATGTAGTAAAATATTCAGTATGAGTGTATAACGGCATATGGCAAATACTTTCAGGCAATACAGGGAGGCCGAGCAGCATGAGTGAAAAATGTTCTCACGAAGGACACAGAGAAAGACTGAGACAGCGATATATAGACGCCTCATTGGACGCCTTTGCAGACCATGAGGTTATAGAGCTTCTGCTTACTTACAGCATTCCGCGCCGCGATGTCAATGAGCTTGCACACCGCGTATTGGATACCTTCGGTTCCTTCAGCGCGGTAGCGGACGCATCCGTGGATGAGCTTTGCACAATAAAAGGCATAAGTCAGAACAGCGCCGTGCTGCTCTCCCTTATATCGCGCCTGTCAAAGCGGTATGAGCTGGACAGAATACGGGAAAAGCAGTTTCTTAACAGCACCGGCGCCGTGTTCAAATACGGACAGTCACTGTATCAGGGCGTAAAATACGAATGCATGTATCTGCTTTGCCTTGACAGCAAATGCAAGCTGCTGCGCACGGTGGAGCTTGCCAAAGGAACCATCGATTCCGTAACCGTTTATCCGCGGCTTGTTGTGGAAAAATGTCTGAGCGCACAGGCTCACAGTGTTATACTTATGCACAATCACCCCAGCGGAGATCCGACGCCCAGCCGTCAGGATGTCGAAATGACGCGCGATATCGTAAAGGCGCTCAATACCATAGATGTGCGGGTGTATGACCATGTAATAATATCGCCCGAGCATTGCTTCAGCTTCAACCATTCCGGCATAATTCAAAACGGCGAGGTTGCAGAGCTTCGGCGCGCGGCCGAGATCAAAAGATGATTCCGTGATGCGTAAAGGTGCGCATGTATCCATGCGCCGCATTGTTTTTATAAGGCCGATACATAAAAAACGGCAGCTGTCCCTCCCCACCATTTGAGGCGGACTTTTGACAGCTGCCGTTTTATTATTTTTGCTTAAATCGAACTTTTATGTTGAAATTTCGCCGTTTTAAAACCGCTTTTATAGCTCCAGCGTTTCAAGATCGTCGGGAACATAGAGATTCCCGCCGTAAAACTCTCTGCCCTCGGCGGTATACAGCGTTTTCCTTTGAGAAATATTTTTATCCTCGGTATGATACAGCACCAGATTGCTTACCTGAAGGCTTTGTGCGGTTCTGCACGCATCTGCAACGGTGGAATGCTTTTTTTGATACGGCAAAAAAACATCCGCCTGCGAATACAGACAAAACGCCTCATGCATAAGCCATTTGCAGCCCCTTGCATATTTTTCTTCACAGGCTCTGTACGGCTCATCACCGCAGCAGACAAGCCTTTCGCCGTCTGAAAGCTGCATGGAAAACCCGAACTGCCGCGCCTTGTCCGAGCCTATATCAAAAAAGGTTACGGCGTGTCCTATGACTGTTTTTTCTTCTCCGTCCTTCAAAGGCACAAAATGCAGGCGCGAACCTATAAATGCCGTTTCCTTTTCGCTGAATAAAGCGCGGGCCATATTCTCAAGCAGCGTTATGACCTCGGCATGGCCGTAGATACGGGCCTGGCCTGCATATGTGCCGCGGCTCATATTCTGCAATATCATCCTTACCATCCACACAATGCCCAAAAGATGATCGATATGCTTATGCGTTACAAAAATCTCCCGTATATCATACCATGCAATGCCAGCGCATTTCAGCTGGTGCAGCAATCGGCCTCCGCCGCCCCCGTCCACCAGAAAATATTTTTTCTCATCCTTAAGCACAAAGCAGGTATTATAGCATTCCGTAACCGTTGCATTGCCGGTGCCCAGCATTATAAGTTTCATTTTTTCTTTTTTAATATACCGTTTTATTCTGTATTATGCGCAGTAAAAACGACAAACCTCGCTTACATAAAAAATTTATATAATTAGCATCGCATCCCCGAAGCTGAAAAAACGCTATCTTTCCTCTACTGCCGTTTGATAGACCTTAAGTATTTCCTCACGGGAGCAAAGCGCGCTTACAAGCATTATAAGGGTGGACTGCGGCAAATGGAAATTTGTTATAAGGCAGTCCACGCATTTGAAACGGTATCCGGGATAAATAAATATATCCGTCCAGCCGCTGCACTGCTTTACTCTTCCGCCTTCATCCGCCGCCGTCTCCAGCACTCTTGTGGAGGTGGTGCCCACTGCAAATATGCGTCCGCCCCTTTCCTTTACGGCGTTTATCCTCCGGGCGGACTGATCTGTTATGCAATAGAATTCACTGTGCATTTTATGCTCGGATACATCCTCCACCTTTACCGGGCGAAAGGTGCCAAGCCCCACATGCAGCAGCACGGGAATAATCTCTACCCCCATGGCCTCTATTTTTTCAAGCAGTTCCTTTGTAAAATGCAGCCCTGCGGTAGGCGCCGCCGCAGAGCCCACCTGCCTTGAATAAACCGTCTGATACCGTTCCTTATCTTCAAGGCGCTCCGTTATATACGGCGGAAGCGGCATCTGCCCCAAACGGTCCAGTATTTCCTCAAACACGCCCTTGTATTCAAACCGCACAAGCCGCTGTCCGTCATCCAAAATATCCGTAACAGTGCAGGCAAGCTCCTGTGAAAAGGTTATTTTTGCTCCTATCCTTGCCTTTTTACCGGGCTTTACCAGTACCTCCCAGGTATCGCGGTCCTTTCTGTTAAGCAGCAGCACCTGCATGGCGCCTCCGTTTTCCGTGGTGCCGAACAGCCTTGCCGGAAGCACTCTGGTATCGTTTATTACAAGGGCATCGCCCGGATGCAGATACTCCGTAATATCAAAAAAATGCCGGTGCTCCGTTGATTTATCCGCACGATTATAAACAAGCAGACGGGAATGATCCCGCGGTTCCGCCGGTGTTTGCGCTATAAGCTCCTGCGGAAGATAGTAATCAAACATTTTGGTGCTTAACAAGCTTTTTACCCTCTTTTATACTTTTTGTGTGCATTTTTATGCGTGCAATGCCGCATTATCTGCCGCGAAAGTGAAGCGGCAATCACTGCTTGCAGTCCGGCGCATCGCTTTGTCCCGGCACTGGGCGTCCCATATGACGGTATGCCGCCGGAAGGGCTATCCTGCCCCGGGGAGTACGCGATATGAACCCCAGCTGCAAAAGAAACGGCTCCACGACATCCTCTATCGTAACATCCTCGTCCCCCGTGGAGGCCGCCAAAGTATCAAGCCCCACCGGGCCGCCGCCGAATTTATCCACTATTGCACTAAGTATTCTGCGATCGTCGTCATCAAGCCCAAGCTCATCTATGCCCAGCATATTCAGTGCCGAATCTGCTACCTCGCCGGTTATAACGCCGTCCGCATGTACCTGAGCGTAATCGCGCACGCGCTTTAACAGCCTGTTTGCAATACGCGGAGTTCCGCGGGAGCGCCTTGCAAGCGCCATGCAGCCCTCCGGCCGGGTTTCCACCCCAAGAATCGCCGCGCTGCGCGTAACTATCCTGTTAAGCTGCTCCGGCGTGTACATATCCAGTCTGCAAATAACCCCGAAACGGTCTCTTAACGGCGATGTAAGCATGCCCGCCCGCGTAGTGGCGCCTATCAGCGTAAAATGCGGCAGGTTAAGCCGTATGCTGCGCGCCGACGGGCCCTTGCCCACCATTATATCCAGCACATAGTCCTCCATTGCAGGATAGAGCACTTCCTCAACGCTGCGGTTAAGCCTGTGTATTTCATCAATGAACAGCACGTCGTTTTCCGCAAGATTTGTAAGTATTGCGGCAAGATCTCCCGGACGCTCTATGGCCGGGCCGCTGGTCACGCGGATGGACACCCCCATCTCCGATGCGATTATGTTTGCAAGGGTAGTTTTGCCAAGCCCCGGAGGGCCGTAAAGCAGCACATGGTCAAGGGCCTCACCGCGCCCCTTGGCCGCCGTTACATACATGGAGATGAGCTTTTTCACCTTTTCCTGCCCGACATATTCCTCAAAAGAATGCGGGCGAAGCGAAAACTCCTGCTCTATATCCTCCTGTTTGAATTCCGAGGTAATAACTCTTTGATCTCGCTGAATCATTCCTGCTCCTTATTCTTTGCACCGGGTGCATTGTTTATCTGCAATTTCCGCCGCGAACCCTCCTGCTGCGCCTGCTCATAAAGGCGCCTATGCCCTGCCCATTCCCGAAAGGGCGCGCCGTATAAGCTCCTCCACGCTGCCTGCCTCTCCTGCTGCACTTATTGCGCTTACCGCCTCTGCCCGCGTAAAGCCCAGCGCCATAACCGCCGTTATTGCCTCCTGCGCCATATCCTCAGAGGCCGCGCCTCCCGCTTTTTTCGCCGCAGGCGCGCTCGCAAGCTCATCGTTGTCTATGCTGCCTCTTAATTCAAGTATCATCCGCTGCGCCAGCTTATTGCCCACTCCCGCAGCTCTTGTAAGGGTTTTCACATCCCCTGTTACAATAGCCAATGCAATGTTGTGCGCCCCTATCCCGCTTATCATGGAAAGCGCGGATTTTGCGCCCACGCCGCTTACGGACAGCAGCCTTTGGAACATCGCCCGCTCCTGTGTGTCGGCAAAACCGTAAAGGGAGATATCATCCTCTCTTACCGTCTGATGCAGATAAATTTTAACCGCACTGCCTATCGGAACACCGTCGATGCAGGATGCAGAAGCATATATTTTATAGCCTATACCGCAGCACTCAACGGTTATACCGTCCTGCGCTGCCTCTTCAAGAGTTCCTTTTATATATGAATACATTCGGTTTATCCTCAATTTCTTTTGAATTTACCGCAAAAGCATTGCTTTTATCCCGGCGCAGCACCGACCGGGCTATATTATACGGAAATCTCCGCCCATTCTGCCGGAGTGAGCATGGCATATTGCCACTGCCAGCGCATCCGCAGCATCATCAGGCTGCGGGATTCCCTCCAGTTTAAGCAGCGAAGCCACCATTATCTGCACCTGCCGCTTTTCGGCGCGCCCGTACCCTGCAACCGCCTGTTTTACCTGAAGCGGCGTATACTCATACAGGTTTGCAGTGCGCAGAGAACACGCAGCAAGCAGTACGCCGCGTGCTTGAGCAACATTTATTGCGGTTGTTACATTCTGGTTGAAAAAAAGCTCTTCAACAGCAATCGCCTCCGGCGCAAGCTGATCTATCAGCGTCAGTACATCCGTGTGGATGGTTCTCAGCCTTACCGGCGTAGGCATGCCCGCCGGAGTGGATATTATGCCGTAATCCAGTACTTTATGGCGAAAACCGTCGCTTTCTATAAGCCCGTAACCCAGTGTTGCAAGCCCCGGATCAAAACCGAGAATTATCATTTTCACCTCAAAGCAGTAACCGAAAAAATGCCGGAAACCGATAATAACTCAAACTGTAATCTTAATCAATATAATATCCCAGTATTAAAATATAGTCAATCCTTTTATTTTTGCGCCGCGGCTGTATTGCAACTTAATAATTGCGGCATTCAGTATACAATTAATACAAAAAAACGCCTGTGTATTTTTCCGTGTGCGGCACTTATGTCCGCCGCAATTCCATTTGCACGCACGATGGCACAGCCCCGCTCCCATAGGCAGCGGCAGGGTTTGCGATACAGCATCTGCTCCTGAATAATTTACAAAATGTAAACAAAATATCCCCCGTCACGGCTCGCAGGAGCCGCGCAGGAATGTTGCGGAATTTGCTTTTTTGAAGTATAATTATATATAATGATTGAATGATCGGAGAACAGCATGGATAATTTGGCATCAATCTTTGCTCAGAATCTGGTTAAACTCAGGTCTGCCCGCCATATAACGCAGCTTGAGCTGGCCCATGAGCTTAATTATTCCGATAAAGCGGTATCCCGTTGGGAACGCGCTCAGGCCATCCCGGATGCAAAGGTGCTTTTGCAGCTTGCGGAACTGTTCGGAGTAACCGTTGATTATCTTCTGCACGAGCACCCGGAGCTGGAATATACCGAGCCCCTTCCGGAAAAGAAAATTAACTATAAGGCAATAATCATAATCTCCCTTTTGGGCGTGTTTACCGTTGCCCTGCTTTGCTTTATCATACTGCACCTTACGGGCATAACCCACTGGATGATATTTCTCTACGCTCTTCCGGCCGCGCTTATAACCTGGCTTGTGATGAACTCCGTATGGTACGGCGGAAAAAGAAACATACTTATTATCTCAGGGCTTGTTTGGAGCATACTCTTGGCGCTTTACCTTTCTTTTCTTGTGTACGCCGGTGCCAATTTGTGGCCGCTGCTGCTGCTTGGCATTCCTGCCCAGATAATTACCCTGCTGTGCTTCAAAATAAAGCTTCCAAGCCCGCTGGATTTGCTTCGTAAGCGCTGAAAAATGCGCATCTCACGGCACTCTTGTATTCTGAGAATTGAATTTTTAAGCTCGCCCATTGTGAGAATGTGCGGGCTTTTTCTCTACAATGCCGAACCAAAGTTGTATAGTATTAAAAGCTCATATTTTCTTGCCGCAAACAGGCAATGAGCATATAATGGCAGCATAAGCACATCATAAATACACGGCTGAAACATACGGCATATACAAACGAAGTACCGTAAATAAGCAAGAATGAAAGGCGGATTTATTATGAACAATTATGTTTTAAGCTGCTGCTCCACCGTTGACCTGACGGCAGAGCATTTATCAAAACGCAGCATAAGCTACATTCCGTTTCACTTTTATATAGACGGCGTGCATTATTTCGACGATCTCGGGCAAAGCATGAATCTTGACGATTTTTATGCACACATCGCAAACGGCGCAATCACCAAAACCTCGCAGATTAACCCTGATGAATTTACCGTATACTTTGAAAAAATTCTCTCTCAGGGGCAGGATATACTGCATCTTTCCCTTTCAAGCGGCATTTCCGGTGTGTATAACTCCGCCCGCCTTGCCGCCGATGAGCTTAAGACCAAATATCCGGAAAGAAAAATTTATATTGTAGATTCATTGGCCGCCTCCTCCGGATACGGGCTGCTTATGGATACTCTTGCCGACCTCCGGGACGGCGGCGCAAGCATTGAAGAGGCGCGCGATTGGGCGCTTTCCCACCGTCTGGAGCTTCATCACTGGTTCTTTTCAGGCGATTTAACCTGCTATGTGCGCGGCGGCAGAATATCACGCACTGCCGGCCTGTTCGGAACGCTTCTGCACATCTGCCCCCTGCTTGATGTTGATGCCGCAGGGCGCCTGACTCCTCGCTTCAAGATTCGCGGCAAGGATAAGGCCATACGCGCCATTGTTGAGCAGATGCAGCTGCACGCAAGGGACGGAAGCGGCTATGACGGCAAATGCTACATTTCGCAGTCTGCCTGTTTTGAGGATGCCCGGCAGGTAGCAAAGCTGGTGGAAGAAAGCTTCACGAAGCTTGACGGAAAGGTTGAAATCAACAATATCGGGCCTACGATAGGCAGCCACACCGGCCCGGGCACCGTTGCGCTGTTCTTCTGGGGAGATAAACGCATCTGACGGATATAAACGCCGTAAAACAGCAAATGCGGCAGGATGCCCATGCAGCGTGCAAACTTCCGGCGCAATGCAACCAATATGGATATAAATACAAGCCATCCGCACCGCGGGTGGCTTTTGTATATATATTTGATTCGTGCCTCTGCTGTATAAAAACGCAGCTCCTGCAATTAGCAGAAGCTGCGTTTTATTAGCTATAAAATCAGACCAGCTCAAGAATAACGATCTCGGCTGCGTCACCGCGGCGCGGACCCTTCTTGATAATGCGGGTATAACCGCCGCCCTGACCCTTTTCGTCACGGCGTGCCTTATACTTAGGCGCAATCTCTCTGAACAGCTTTTCCACAACGGGATTATTGACCTCGGCAGTCTTAACCTTAAAGGTCTTTTTATCCTCGCCCTTAGCCATCTGCTGGGGCGCATTGTAGAGATAGCTCATGATCTGACGGCGCGCATGCAGCTTGGAAGGAGAATCATTGGTGAATGTGGTCTCCACAATCTGCTTCTTCTCGTTAAGAACCTTTTTGGTTACCTCAACGGTATTATCGCACTCGTTGATTGCAGTGGTGATTATTTTTTCCGCTATTTTGCGAACTTCCTTGGCGCGGGCCTCGGTGGTCTCAATGCGACCGTTCGCAATCAGAGCCGTAACCAGACCGCGCAGAACCGCATTTCTTTGGTCCGTGGGACGGTTGAGCTTTCTGTTGCTCGCCATTTTGTTTACCTCCTAATTAATCCTCGCTTTTGTTGAGTGACAGGCCTAATGACGCAAGACGCTGACGCACCTCGTCCAAAGATTTCCTGCCGAGGTTGCGCACCTTCATCATATCTACTTCATCACGCTGAATGAGCTCGTCCACGGTATTGATACCGGCACGCTTCAGGCAGTTATAGGAACGAACCGAAAGATCTAGCTCGTCAATGGTCATTTCCAGAACCTTGACCTTCTGCTCGGCCTCCTTCTCCACCATCATCTCAAGTCCGCCGACATTTTCGGCAAGATTGATAAAGAGCGCAAGATAATCGTTCATAATCTTTGCAGACAGGCTTACCGCTTCCTTGGGATTGATGCTTCCGTTGGTCCATACCTCAAGGGTAAGCTTATCATAATCGGAAACGCGTCCCACACGGGTGCTGTCCACGGTATAGTTAACTTTGGTGATAGGCGTATATATGGAATCAACCGCAATGGTATCAATGGGCATATCGTCATATTTGTTATCCTTGGAGCAAACATAACCTATTCCCTTTGCAAACACCATTTCGATATTGAGCGATGCGCCCTCAGCCAGCGTTGCAATAACATGATCGACATTGACGATCTCAAGATCGCTATGACCGAGTATATCGCCGGCAGTAACAACGCACGGTCCCTTTGCACGGATATTTGCTATCACCGGGCCGTCCGAATGGAGCTTTGCAGAAATTCCTTTGATGTTAAGCACAATTTCCGTAACATCCTCGCTCACGCCCGGAATAGTGGAAAACTCATGCATAACGCCGTCTATGCGAATGCTGGTAACCGCAACTCCCGGCAAGCTGGAAAGCAGTATTCTTCTCAGAGAGTTGCCCAGCGTATTGCCGAAGCCTCTCTGCAGAGGGCCTGCTACAAACTTGCCGTAAGTATTGTCTTCCGACAGCTCCAGACATTCTATCGTAGGCTTTTCTATTTCTATCATTATCGTAACCCTCCTGAATGATTTTTGAGGGAACTAAGCCCCATTATTTAGAGTACAACTCAACGATGAGATGCTCAGCAATTGCAAGATCAATCTCCTCGCGTTTGGGAATGCTCAGAACAGTTGCGGTGAGCTTGGGAGCATCAAAGCTCAGCCACGCAGGGATCAGCTTGCTGGTGCCCTCGCGCATTGCCTTGTACACTTCCATCTCCTGAGTTTTTTCTCTCAGAGTAATCACATCGCCGGGTTTAACGATAAACGACGGAATATCCACACGCTTGCCGTTTACACGGATATGACCGTGGTTAACCAGCTGACGTGCCTGTGCTCTGGAGGCACCGAAGCCTACGCGGTAAACCACATTGTCAAGTCTGCGCTCAAGCATAGAAAGCATATTCTCGCCGGTTACGCCCTTTTCGCGCTCAGCAAGCTCGAAATAATGACGGAACTGCTTCTCAAGTACGCCGTAGGTACGCTTTGCCTTCTGCTTCTCGCGAAGCTGGAGACCGTACTCACCTGTTTTCTTTCTTCCGTTGCCATGCTGTCCGGGAACGGTTCCGCGCTTTGTAACAGGGCATTTATCGCCGTAGCAGCGGTCGCCCTTAAGGAAAAGCTTCTGATTCTCTCTGCGGCACTGACGGCAGACAGCTTCTGTATATCTGGCCATTTCTTTTTCCTCCTTTTATACTCTTCTGCGCTTGGGCGGACGGCATCCGTTGTGCGGGATGGGGGTCACGTCGCGGATCATGGTAACCTCAAGTCCTGCAGCCTGAAGTGCACGGATTGCGGCTTCGCGTCCGCTTCCCGGTCCTTTAACATAAACCTCAACCGTACGCAGGCCATGCTCCATAGCAGCCTTGGACGCAGTCTCCGCAGCCATCTGAGCAGCAAAAGGAGTGCTCTTTTTGGATCCGCGGAAGCCCAGACCGCCGGCGCTTGCCCAGGAAATAGCATTTCCGGCAGTGTCGGTGATGGTAACAATCGTGTTGTTGAACGATGAACAAATATGCGCAGCACCGCGCTCGATATTCTTTCTTTCGATACGGCGACGGCTGCCCTTTCTTACTATCTTAGTAGGCTTTGCCATTTACTGTTCCTCCCTTTAGCTATTTAGTAGCTTTCTTCTTGCCTGCAACGGGCTTTTTGGGGCCCTTGCGGGTGCGTGCATTCTGCTTGGTGCTCTGACCGCGGACGGGCAGACCCTTGCGATGACGGACACCGCGATAGCAGCCTATTTCGACAAGCCTCTTGATATTGAGCGATACCTCACGGCGGAGGTCACCCTCAACCTTGATATTTTTATCGATGTAATCTCTTAAAAGGTTTACTTCGTCATCGGTAAGATCCTTTACTCTGGTGTCCGGATTGATTCCGGTAGCCTCAAGTATCTGCTTAGAACGCGCAGGACCGATACCGTATATGCTTCTTATGCCAACTTCGATACGCTTCTCTCTAGGAAGATCGACTCCGGCGATACGTGCCATTATTTTTCCCTCCGTAAATATTTTTGGATAGATGGTATATGTTAAATCCACGAACAAGCATTTCTGCTCAGCCGCGTTCGTTCGGATTTGTTTTCCTTGGGCGTCTGCCCCGATTCAATCGCTTGTGCGTGCGGCATTTTCCTGTGTAAACGCACCAAACGGCCCAAGGATATTCCCTGAGCCTTGATGCACTTTCATCAGCCCTGTCTTTGCTTGTGGCTCTTGTCGGCAGAGCAGATCACCATGACCTTGCCCTTTCTTTTGATCACCTTGCATTTATCGCACATGGGCTTTACGCTCGGTCTAACTTTCATTTTGACTTCCTCCTTATAGAAATCGGGATTAACCCTTGCTTCTCCAAATGATACGGCCCTTGGTAAGATCATACGGGGATATCTCCACCGTAACATGATCGCCCTGGAGCACCTGTATATTGTTCATGCGCAGCTTGCCGGCAATATGAGCAAGGATTACATGCCCGTTTTCCAGCCTTACCTGAAACACCGCATTGCGCAATGTTTCTTCAACTACGCCGCCTACCTCAATTACATCGTCCTTCGACATGACTTCACTCCTATTACGCTGGATTAACGCATCGCAGCAGCAAGTGCCGCGCGCACTTCGCTGTCGGAAACGGGTTTGTTCTGCGACAGCTTTTCGGCTATTCCTTCGGCACGCATCGGCGTGGCCTTCAGATGCTTAAGCCGCTTTTTCTTTGGGTCGGACACGCGCCGGAGATCCCCGTCCGCAATAAGAACGAAATCCCCCTGACAAACACCTACTATTATATAGTAGCGATCCCTATCCCTTCCCATAAGGGAAAGTACGATCGTGCCCAAGCTGTAATCCGGTCGGTTCAAGCCAGCCTCCTTCAGACGGAAACATCCGGAGCCGTAAGAATTACCGGACCTCCATCCACTATTGCAATCGTGTTTTCATAATGTGCGGATGCTTTACCGTCCACCGTCACCGTTGTCCAATCATCCGAAAGGATCCTGACCTCATCTCTGCCGAGATTTATCATGGGTTCAATAGCCAGCGTCATACCATCGCAGATACGCAGTCCGTGTCCGGGCTTGCCGTAGTTGGGAATGGACGGGCTTTCATGCAGTTCGATTCCCACACCGTGGCCCGTAAAATCCCTCACAATGCCGTAGCCATATGGCTTTACATATTCCTCAACCGCGTGTCCTATATCCGAAATGCGGTTTCCCTTTACCGCCTGCTTCATGCCGGCATAAAAAGAACCTCTGCACACATCGATCAGCTGCTGCTTCTCTTTTGATATATTGCCCACGGCAAAGGTACGCGCCGCATCGGTATGAACCCCTTTATAGTGCACCCCGACATCCAGCGAAATTATATCCCCTTCCTCCAGCACGCACTCCGATGACGGAATTCCGTGGATAACCACTTCGTTCTTTGATGTGCATATCGAGCCGGGAAAACCGCCATAGCCTAAAAAGGTCGGATCAGCACCATTGCTTATTATATAACGATGTGCGATTTTGTTCAACTCTTTTGTTGTAATTCCGGGACGAATTTCGCTTTTTAACAGCTCTAAAGTGTTATAAAGCAGTCTTCCGCTCTGTACCATCGCCCTGATTGTTTCAAGAGTCTTAATATACAGCATTTTTATCCCTTGAGCTTCCCGAGGCAATCTGCGAAAACCTCTTGGATATCGCGGTTGCCGTCAACATTTATCAGCTTGCCGCAAGCGGAGTAAAACTCTATAAGCGGCGCCGTCTGCCTGTTATATACCTCAAGCCGCTTTGTCACCGTTTCAACATTATCGTCCTTGCGGGTTATAAGTCCGTCGCCGCAGGCGGGACAGCTTTCATCCCCAAGAGTGTTTATGTGATAGGTGCCTCCGCAGGACGGGCAGCATCTTCGCCCGCAAAGCCTATCCCGCAGAATGTTCTGATCAATATCAATGTTAAGCGCAACATCGATATCCACCATATCCGCAAGGGCCTCTGCCTGAGGCAGTGTACGCGGAAAGCCGTCCAGAAGAAAACCGTTTTTGCAATCCTCTTTTTTCAGACGATCGCACACGATCTCCAGTGTCAGCTCATCCGGAACAAGCATGCCTTTGTCAATATATTCCTTAGCCCGCACTCCCACGGGGGTACCCTCCCTGATATTCTCACGGAAGATATCCCCTGTTGAAATGTGCGGAATGTTAAGTTCCTTTGAGAGCTTTATTGCCTGTGTACCCTTGCCCGCTCCCGGGGCGCCTAACAAAATGATTCTCATTCTTTATCCTCAATCCAGGAAGCCCTTGTAGTGGTTCATCACCATCTGCGACTCCAGCTGCTTAACCATCTCGATGGACACACTTACCATTATCAGAATACCGGTGGTTCCGAAGGTGAGAGCAAGATTAAGTATTGTGTTCATGTTCTCGACCTGAGAGATATTCATAATAGCGGAAACTATCATCGGGATAACGGAAATAACCGCAAGATAGATACCGGAGAACAGCGTCAGTCTGCGATTGACCTTCTTGAGGTAATCGGCAGTGGGCTTGCCGGGACGGATGCCCTGAATAAAGCCGCCGTACTTCTGGATATCGTTTGCCGTCTCCTCCGGATTGAAGGAAATGGACGAATAGAAAAACGCAAAGGCTACTATCAGCACCACGCTTACCGCCGCATACACCCATGTTCCGCTTCCCAGCCAGTTGCGATAGAATATTGCAAAGGGAGTATTGCTCCAGAACATCTGAATCAGAATGGACGGGAATGTCATGAACGCCATGGCAAAGATCAGAGGCAGCACGCCCGCGCCATTGGGCTTTATGGGCATATAAGTGCTTGCGCCGCCGTAAACCTTACGCCCGGTAACACGCTTTGCATACTGAACCGGAATTCTTCTCTCGCCCAGCTCAACAATAACGATTACAACAATGATTGCCGCAATAGCAATAGCTATCGGGATCAGATACCACCACATACGGGCATCCTTTGTTGCAACTTGGATGTAGCTGGTAACGGCCGAGGGCAGACGGGAAACGATACCGATGAATATAAGCAGTGAAATTCCGTTGCCTATGCCGCGTTCGGTTATACGCTCGCCGATCCAAATTGCCAGCGCCGAGCCGGCAGAAAGCACCACGCCGATTACGATGTAGCAGAACCACGCCATATTCTGATAGCCGGAAACTATTGCACCGTTAAGCGAAACGCAGATACCTATTGATTGAATAAGAGCAAGAACGATGGAAGAATAACGGGTAATCTTATTGATCTTCCTCTGTCCCTCCGGTCCCTCCTTCTGCATAGCCTGCAGCTTCGGGCTTACTACTGCCAAAAGCTGCAGGATAATGGAAGCATTGATGTAGGGGCTTATACCCATAGCCATAAAGGTGTAGTTCGCAAGCGAACCGCCGGTTATAACATCAATCATTGAAAGCAGACCGTTGTTGCCGACCGCCTCCTTCGTGAAATTGGTGTTGATAAACGGTGTGGGAATATAGCAGCACAGACGGAAAACCAAAAGCATGAATAATGTATAAAGAATCTTTTTGCGAAGGTCTTTGATCTTGAACGCATTTTTGATAGTCTCAAACATTATCCGATCACCTCAGCCTTTCCTCCGTTAGCCTCAATTTTCTCTTTGGCTGCAGAGGTAAAGCCGGCAGCCTGAACAGTGAGGCTCTTTGTAAAATCGCCGTTGCCAAGAATCTTTACTCCGTCTTTTTCCAGTTTACGAACGATGCCCGTGGAAACCAAAAGTTCGGGAGTAACCACCGTACCGTTGTCAAAGCCTTCCAATTCGGCAATATTCACAATGGAGTACACCTTACCCCACTTGTTGTGAAAGCCTCTCTTGGGGATTCTTCTGATCAGCGGAAGCTGACCGCCCTCAAAGCCGGGACGAACACCGCCGCCGCTGCGGGCCCACTGACCCTTGTGACCCTTACCGGAGGTCTTACCGGTTCCGCTGCCCACGCCTCTGCCCAAACGCTTCGGCGCACGCGTAGCGCCCTCTGCGGGCTGTAACTCGTGTAATTTCATTTTCGCACCTCCTTAGTCAACTTCTTCAACACTTACAAGGTGTTTGATTTTAAAAATCATTCCGCGCATTGCCGCGTTATCCTGTTTGATAACGCTGGAACGGATCTTGGTCAAACCAAGAGCCTTGGCAGTGGCGATCTGATCCTGCTTACGGCCTATAAGGCTTTTCTGTAAAGTAATCTTCAACATAGCCGCCGCCTCCTTAACCCATAATTTCTTCGCTGGTCTTGCCGCGCAGACGGGCAAAATCCTCCGCATTCTTAAGGGACTTGAGACCCTCAAGAGCAGCCTTTACGCTGTTTGCCGGATTGTTCGAGCCGTGGCACTTTGTGCGGATGTCACGGATGCCGGCCATTTCGATAACCGCACGGACGCTGCCGCCGGCAATAACGCCGGTTCCTTCGGGTGCCGGCATCAGCAGAACGCTGGACTTGCCGAACTTACCGATTGCCTCGTGCGGAATGGTGGTTCCGCAGGTGGAGATGCAGACGATATTCTTCTTGGCATCCTCAGTCGCCTTACGGATAGCCTCCTGGAATTCCACTGCCTTGCCCAGACCTACGCCGACATGTCCGTTGCCGTCGCCAACCACGACAAGAGCCGCCATACGCATGGTGCGTCCGCCCTTAACGGTTTTGGCAACACGGTTCATGGAAACAAGCTTTTCCTTCAGGTCTAAAGTTTTAGGGTCGATGTTTGCCATTTTTATTTTTTCCTCCCTATCAGAATTCCAGACCGGCTTCTCTTGCACCGGCTGCAACGGAAGCAACTCTTCCGGTGTAAACATAACCGCCGCGGTCAAAAACGACCTCCTTGATGCCCTTGTCGGCAGCGCGCTGTGCAGCGAGCTTGCCAACCAGCGCAGCGGCCTCGGTCTTGGTCATCTCGGCAACCTGTGCCTTGATCTCCGGCTCCATGGTAGAAGCGGAAACAAGTGTATTGCCAGCAACATCATCGATTATCTGAACATAGATGTTGTTAAGGCTGCGGTATACACAGAATCTCGGTCTCTCGGCAGTGCCGGAGAGCTTTTTGCGAACACGCGCATGTCTTGCCAGACGGTCGGTATTTTTATCTCTCTTTGTAATCATATCTGCTTGCCTCCCTTTCTACTTATTTCTTACCGGTCTTACCCTCTTTGATGGCGATGTATTCGCCCTCATAGCGGATGCCCTTGCCGTGATACGGCTCCGGCGCTCTTACCGAGCGGATGTCGGCGGCCAGCTGACCCACCAGCTGCTTATCAGTACCGCTGACTACTATCTTGTTCTGAGCAGGAACATCAATGGTCAGGCCTGCCGGCTCTTCAATCTCAACGGGATGAGAGTAGCCGACGGTCAGAACCAGCTTCTTGCCCTGCTTTGCAGCACGGTATCCGACGCCCTGTATTTCCAACGCCTTGGTGAAGCCTTCGGTAACGCCGGTCACCATGTTGTGAAGCAGGGAACGAGTCAGACCATGGAGGGAGCGCTGAAGCTTTGCATCGCCGTGACGAAGCACATGAACCACGCCATCCTCCTGCTGGAAATTGATTTCGTGACTGAATTTCTGTGTAAGCGTGCCCTTGGGGCCCTTAACGGTAACGGTGTTGTCGTCAGCAACCGTAACCGTAACACCGGCGGGAATACTTACAGGCATTCTTCCTATTCTTGACATAATTAAACCTCCGTATTTCCTTACCAGATGTAGGCGAGCACTTCACCGCCGACATTGGCCTTGCGAGCCTCCTTGTCGGTCATAACGCCCTTGGAGGTGGAGATAAGAGCAATGCCCATACCGCCCAGAACCTTGGGAAGCTCCTCGCACTTGGCATAATGTCTCAGACCGGGAGAGCTTATTCTCTTCATGCCCGAGATAACCTTTTCGTTGTTCGCGCCGTACTTGAGGGTGATGCGAATCGTGCCCTGTACGCCGTCATCTATGATTTCCACGCCCTTAATGAAGCCCTCGGTAAGAAGTATCTGCGCAATTGACTTCTTCATATTGGAGGCGGGGATGTCTACTGTTGCATGCTTGGCCACCAGAGCGTTTCTGATTCTGGTGAGCATATCAGCTATAGGATCTGTAACGACCATGGATTTTTCCTCCTTAAAATATTTTACCAGCTTGCCTTCTTAACTCCGGGGAGCTGGCCCTTATAAGCCAATTCTCTGAAGCAGATACGGCAGATTCCGTACTTACGGAGCACGGAATGCGGGCGTCCGCAGATACTGCAACGGGTGTAAGCCCTCGTTGAAAACTTGGGAGTTGCCTGCTGCTTGTTGATCATACTTTTCTTTGCCATGACTTTTTATATCCTCCCTTTCATTAAGAGCTGAACGGCATGCCCATAAGTCTGAGCAGCTCCTTGGCTTCCTCATCGGTTTTGGCAGTGGTAACAAATACGATATCCATGCCTCTTACCTTGTCGATCTTGTCATACTCGATCTCGGGGAATATCAGCTGCTCCTTTACGCCCAGAGCATAGTTGCCGCGGCCGTCAAAGCAGTTGCCGTTGATGCCGTGGAAGTCACGGATACGCGGAATTGCAATGTTTATAAGCTTATCGGCAAACTCATACATTCTGTCGCCGCGAAGAGTTACCTTCGCGCCGATGTTCATGCCCTCACGAACCTTGAAGTTCGCAACGGATTTCTTCGCCTTGGTAACATAGGGCTTCTGACCGGAAATGGTGGCAAGCTCGTTTACCGCAGCTTCAAACTTCTTGGCGTCGTCCTTAACGTCGCCCAGACCCATGTTGATCACGATCTTTACAAGAGAAGGGATTTCGTTTACATTCTTGTAGCCGAACTTCTGCTGCATAGCCGGAGCGATCTGAGAAACATATTTATCCTTTAATCTAGCCAATGTAATTTCCTCCCTTCAATTATTTGTCAAGGCTTGCGCCGCACTTACGGCAAACGCGGGTCTTTACGACCTTGCCGTTCTCGCCGGCTTCAACCTTGTACGCAACGCGGACGGCCTTGTCGCACTTGGGGCAGATCACCATTACATTGGAAGCGTCAAACGCCGCCTCCTGCTGAATGCGTCCGCCGGGCTGGCCGGCCTTGCGCGGTTTAACATGCTTGGTAACCATGTTGATGCCCTTAACAACGATTTTGTTGTCCTTGGGCAGCACGCGGAGAACCTCGCCCTTGTTTTTAATGTTTGCTGTCTCGTTCTTGTACTTACCGGTAATAACCAGTACGGTATCGCCCTTTTTGATCTTCATAATCAAGGCACCTCCTTACAGTACTTCGGGAGCCAGCGATATGATTTTCATAAAATCCTTATCACGGAGCTCACGAGCGATAGGCCCAAAAATACGAGTGCCTCTGGGCATTTTCTGATCATTGATAATAACTGCGGCATTGTCGTCAAATCTGATGTATGTGCCGTCGGGTCTGCGCAGCGGCTTTACCGTACGCACGATAACAGCCTTGACAACATCGCCCTTTTTAACAACGCCGCCGGGCGTTGCGGTCTTAACCGAAGCAACAATTACATCACCAATGCTTCCGCAACGACGGAAAGATCCGCCGAGCACACGAATGCACATGATTTCTTTTGCGCCGGTATTGTCAGCCACCTTTAAGCGAGTCTGTGGTTGAATCATATAATGTGCCTCCTTTCAGCATCAGTGGATTATTTTGCTTTCTCCACTATTTCGACCAATCTCCATCTTTTGTCCTTACTAATGGGACGAGTTTCCATAATACGTACGCGATCGCCGATGCCGCATTCGTTGTTCTCGTCATGTGCCTTGAATTTCGTGGTGCGGTTAACGGTCTTGCCGTAAAGAGGATGAAGAACCTTGTCTTTCACCGCAACTACAATGGTTTTGTCCATCTTGTCGCTTACGACTACGCCCACTCTTGACTTACGATAATTTCTTTCCATCACTAAGTTCTCCTCCTCAGCCGTTGAGCTCTTGCTCGCGGATGATCGTCTGAATGCGAGCAATCTCTTTTTTGCATACGCTGATCTGCTTTGGGTTGGACAGCTGTCCGGTAGCGTTCTGGAATCTCAGGTTGAAAAGCTCGCTTTTGAGCTCCTTAAGCTGTGCATTCAGCTCCTGTGATGTTTTATCTCTCAGCTTTTTGGTATCCTTCATTGAGCATCACCCTCCTGCGAATCAAAATCGCTCTTCTTTACAAACTTGCATTTGCAGGGAAGCTTGTGCATTGCAAGACGGAGAGCCTCGCGAGCGTCGGCCTCGGGAACGCCGCCCATCTCAAAGAGAACTCTGCCCGGCTTAACAACCGCCACCCAGTACTCGGGGGAACCTTTACCGCTACCCATTCGGGTCTCGGCCGGCTTAGCCGTAACCGGCTTATCCGGGAAGATCTTGGTCCAAACCTGACCCTGACGCTTTACATATCTGGTCATTGCAACACGGGCCGCCTCGATCTGCTCGGCAGTGATCCAGCAAGGCTCGGTAGCCATAAGACCGAAATCACCGTAAGCAACGAAATTGCCGCGCTGCGCCTTGCCCTTCATACGGCCGCGGAAAACGCGTCTGCGCTTAACTCTTTTAGGCATTAACATATTATTGCTTGCCTCCTTCTGCAACAGTCTTCTTAACCTGCGGAAGAACCTCTCCCTTGTATACCCATACCTTTACGCCGATGCGGCCATAGGTAGTGGCTGCCTCTGCAAAGCCGTAATCGATATCGGCACGCAGAGTCTGCAGCGGAATGCTGCCCTCATGATAGCCCTCGCTGCGCGCAATCTCCGCGCCGCCCAGACGGCCGGAAACAGCTATCTTGATACCCTTTGCTCCGCCCTTCATGGCACGCTGAAGCGACTGCTTCATTGCCCGGCGGAAGGAAATTCTCTTCTCCAGCTGAGCCGCAATGTTCTCAGCAACCAGCTGAGCATCAACATCGGGCTTGCGGATCTCCATGATGTTTACATTTACGGGCTTGCCCACAAACTTAGCGATGTCCTTTTTAAGAACCTCGATGCCTGCGCCGCCCTTACCGATAAGCGCGCCCGGCTTTGCGGTGTACAGGAAAACCGTTACGGTGCCTGCCTTGCGCTCGATTTCAATCTTGGATATCTGATAGGAATACAGCTTCTTCTTCAGATATTTACGAAGGGAGTCATCCTCCTTGATATTGGCGGCCATCTCCTTCTTGTCAGCAAACCAACGGGAATCCCAGCCTTTGATTATGCCGACTCTGGCGCCGTGCGGATTAACTTTCTGTCCCATTTGTATGCCTCCTTATTTCTTGATTTCGTCCAGAACGACAGTGATGTGGCTGCTTCTCTTGAGGATCATGGCTCCGCTGCCCTTGGCGCGGGGCATCATGCGCTTCAGGGTCGGACCCTGATCGGCATAAACCTCAGCAACATACAGATCGTCCTTGTTCAAGCCCTTGTACTCAGCATTGGCAATTGCCGACTTGAGCAGCTTCTCCACAACCGGAGAGGCAGACTTGGGAGTGAACTTAAGTATCGCCAGCGCCTCAGAAACCTGCTTGCCTCTGATAAGATCGATAACGATACGGACCTTTCTGGAGGAAATACGAACATATCTGGCCACGGCACGGGGGCGCATATCGCGCTGCTCGGCTCTCTTTGCGGCCTTTTCCTTGATTCTCTTAGCCATTTCTCTCTCCCCCTTTATTTGCCTGTGGACTTTTCGCCCGCATGACCTCTGAAGGTACGCGTGGGAGCGAACTCGCCCAGCTTGTGTCCGACCATATCCTCGGTGATGTACACCGGAACATGCTTTCTACCGTCGTGAACCGCGATCGTATGGCCAACGAAATCAGGGAAAATAGTTGAGGACCTTGACCATGTCTTCAAAACCTTCTTTTCGCCGGTTTCGTTCATAGCAACGACTCTTTTGAGCAGCTTTTCACTGACAAAAGGTCCTTTTTTAACACTTCTACTCATGCCTGTTACGGCCTCCTTCCATCTGATGACATCGTTTAGCCGTTACGGCGCTTCACGATATATTTATTGGATTTGTTCTTCTTGGCTCTGGTCTTATAACCAAGAGTGGGCTTGCCCCACGGAGTAACAGGGCCCGGACGGCCGATAGGAGACTTACCCTCACCACCGCCATGGGGGTGATCACAGGGGTTCATAACCACACCGCGTACGGTGGGACGAATGCCCATGTGGCGCTTTCTGCCCGCTTTACCAAGAGAGATATTTTCATAATCCAGGTTACCCACCTGACCGATTGTCGCCTTGCAGTCAAGACGAACCATTCTTACCTCGCCGCTGGGCAGTCTTATCTGAGCAAAGCCGTTCTCCTTAGCCATCAGCTGAGCGGCCGCACCGGCAGTACGCACCATCTGCGCGCCCTTGCCGGGGAAAAGCTCAACATTGTGCAAAAGAGTACCTACCGGAATGCTGTTGATGGGCAGCGCGTTTCCGGTTTTGATGTCCGCATGCTCGCCGCTTACCACAGTGTCGCCCACATTCAGGCCCAGAGGAGCCAGAATGTATCTCTTTTCGCCGTCTGCATAATGCAAAAGAGCGATATTCGCGCTGCGGTTAGGATCATACTCAATGGTGGCAACCTTTGCGGGAATGCCGTCCTTATCGCGCTTGAAGTCGATAATTCTGTACTTGCGGGTGTTTCCGCCGCCGTGGTGACGCACGGTCAGTCTGCCGACGTTATTTCTTCCGCCGTTTTTGGAGATCTTGCCCAGCAGTGAGCGCTCAGGAGTGGTGCTGGTGATTTCCTCAAAGGTGGAAACCGACATAAAGCGTCTGGCCGGAGAAGTCGGTTTATACTTTTTGATAGCCATGATTTTTTCCTCCTAACTTACTGGGCCATGCCCTCAAAGAACGCAATAGGCTTGGAGTCCTTTTTAAGAATCACATAAGCCTTCTTTACGGTAGGCGTAAGGCCTTCGCTTCTGCCCATACGCTTAACCTTGCCGATGGTGGTAACGGTGTTCACGCGCTCCACCTTAACATCGAAAATCGCCTCAACGGCCTGCTTGATCTCGGTTTTGTTGGCCTTACGGTCCACAACGAAGCAGTAACGCTTGTCCGAAATGGTTGCATAGGTCTTCTCGGTGAGAACCGGCTTAATGATTACATCCTCAAATGCTTTCATCAGTTGTACACCTCCTGGAGTCTTTCAACTGCTTCCTTGGTGATAAGCAGCTTATCAGCCTTGAGCACATCCACCACATTGATGGTGTTCACAAGGGAAGTTGCAACCGCCGGAATGTTTCCCGCAGCACGGGCCACGGTTTCATCGGGCTCAGCGGTAATTATCAGTGTTTTGCTCTGAGCAAGCTTCAGATTGCCCAGCACTTTAACCATTTCCTTGGTCTTGGGAGCTTCCAAGGCAAGATTCTCAACCACAACGAAGTTATTGCATACCACCTTGTCGGTAAGCACGCCCTCAAGGGCAAGACGCTTCATCTTCTTGGGAACCGCAATGCGGAAGCTGCGGGGCTTGGGAGCAAATACCACGCCGCCCTTGTTGAACTGAGGCGATCTGATGGAGCCCTGACGGGCGCGGCCCGTGCCCTTCTGTCTGTACGGCTTCTTGCCGCCGCCTCTTACCTCTGTACGGGTAAGGGTGCATTTGGTACCCTGTCTCTTGTTAGCAAGCTGCGCGCGAACGACCTGATGAATAACAGCCTTGTTAATATCAGCCGCAAATAAAGTATCGCTCAGCTCTATCTCGCCTGTCTGCGAGCCCTGCAAATTATATACAGCTACCTTAGGCATAGCTCTTTACCTCCTTACTTGCTCTTTACCGACTGTCTTACGAACACCATCGCGCCCTTGGGTCCGGGAACGGCGCCCTTGATAAGCAGCACGCCGCGCTCAGCGTCTACGCGCACGATCTCAAGGTTCTGCACGGTGGTCTTCTCATTGCCCCAGTGTCCGGGCATATGCTTGTTCTTGAATACTCTTGAGGGCGAGGAATTCGCTCCCATGGAGCCTACGCCTCTGTGATAGCCCGAGCCGTGAGCCATGGGACCGGTGTGCTGATTCCAACGCTGCATAACGCCGGAAAAGCCATGACCCTTGGAGAACGCGGTGGCGTCAATGTGATCGCCCTGCTCAAACATCTCGCAGGTTATCACGGAACCCACCTCATAGTCTGCGCAGTTTTCCAGCTTAAGCTCCTTCATGTAGCGCGCCGGAGCCGCCTGAGCCTTCTTAAACTGTCCCATATCGGGCTTGTTAACCAGCTTCTCACGAATCGGCTCAAAGGAAACCTTCAGCGCGTCATAGCCGTCGTTTTCCACGGTTTTCTTCTGTATTACCGTGCAGGGACCGGCCAGGATCACGGTTACGGGGAATACCTTGCCGTCCTGGGAAAACACCTGGGTCATACCCAGCTTCTTACCGAGAATTGCCTTCTTCATAATTCGGTCACCTCCAACTTACAGTTTAATTTTAATGTCCACACCTGCGGGAGGATCGAGCTTGGTCAAAGCCTCTACCGTCTTATTGCCGGCATTGTAAATGTCGATCAATCTCTTGTGTGTCCTGAGTTCGAACTGCTCTCTGCTGTCCTTGTACTTGTGCGGCGAGCGCAGTATGGTTACTATTTCCTTTTCGGTGGGCAGCGGTATGGGCCCGGAAACGGTAGCACCCGTTCTGTTTGCGGTCTCGACGATTTTTTCTGCAGTCTGATCAACAAGATTGTGATCATATGACTTCAGATTGATTCTGATTTTCTGACTTGCCATTTATGTTTACCTCCTTGTTAGCTCAAATACACGCTTCCGTGTGTGCCGCTTATAAATTTTTACAAGCGGTATTTGGCTTGTCGTCCGATTGTCGGACAATTGTCCGCGAAAATTACCCGAATTGCTTCGGCAACCTCTCGCTTCATACCATTAATCGCAAATTACCGCATATTGCGACTTGTATATATTACTACGCTTCCGCAATATTGTAAAGCACTTTTTTATATAAAATCAATAAATATGCGCATAAACAATGGTAAAACAGCTGTTGACCGTTTTGGCATACCCCCATCCGACATCTCACCCGAGTACTGATATCATCCGCTGCGGATTTCATATATTTATTAATGCAAATGAATAAATGCCCGGCGCCTCCGGCCGGCAAACAGTCCCTGCACTTCCTTTATCCGCCTCTGCGCATACGCCCAAACGGACGCCGCCATTATATTGCATTATATATAATGTATATTGCATACGCAATTTTACATTTCGCTCTTATAAAGCTGTTGCATTTTGTCTGTGTTCTTGTTAAAATGACGGTGCCGGCCATGCCGGAATCCAACGCAAACAAGCATCGCCATTAAAAACACAGGACGGAAAAATATATGAACAGGCTTATAAAAGAATTCAAAGAACCCGGCGCCGCCTTCCGCGGCAAGCCCTTTTGGAGCTGGAACGGCTTGCTTAACCAAGAAGAACTCAAGCGTCAGATAGATGTGATGCAGCAGATGGGTATGGGCGGATATTTCTGTCACTCCCGCACCGGCCTTGAAACCGAATACCTCGGCAGGGAATGGTTCGAGCTTATAAACGCCTGCGCCGAAAAGGGTCGCAAATGCGGCATGGAAACATGGCTCTACGACGAGGACCGCTGGCCGAGCGGCACCGCAGGCGGAATGGTAACCGAAAACCCGGATTTCCGCATAAAATATCTGCGTCTTAACATATGCGCCGCGCAGGACTTTGCCTGGAGCAACGGCATTATCGCCGCTTTTTCCGTGCAGCTTAACGGTCAGAGCTTCACCGATAAGCAACAGCTTGCACAAAACGAAACCGACAGCCGCCCGGGGCGTTCCGTGCTTTATTTCACCTCCGAGGAAATGATGCCCTACTCCTTCTACAACGGACAGACCTATGCGGACACCATGAACCCCGAGGCCACCAAGGAGTTTTTGCGCATAACCCACGAGCAGTATGCAAAAAACTGCGCCAAAAATATAAACAACGGCTCCATATACGGCATATTCACCGATGAGCCCCATCACGGCGGCATAATGTGCGGCTTTGCCCTTCAGAACCCCGACGGCAACAACCTTACCCCCATGCCCAAGGATCTTTTTGAGCAGTTTTCCGAAAGATTCGGCTATTCTCTCAAGGACAATCTGCCCGAGCTTTTCCTAAAGCCGGACGGCTGCGATGTCAGCCGGGTTAAATGGCACTACTGCGAGCTGCTGTGCAGCCTGTTTGTTAAAAACTATCTTACGCCCATACAGTCATGGTGTCACGAGCACGGGCTGATATTCACCGGTCATCTGCTCCATGAGGACAACCTCGCCGCACAGACCGCCGTAAACGGCTCCATGCAGCGCGGCTATGAGCATATGGACGCCCCCGGAGTGGATGTTCTGTGGGAGAACAATTTCAACCGCAACATAGTAAAACAGCTCCAAAGCGCGGGAAGGCAGTTCGGCAAGAAAACGCTGCTCAGTGAGCTCTACGGCTGCACCGGCTGGCAGATGACCTTCCAAAACCACAAAGCGGTAGGCGACTGGCAAAGCCTGTACGGCATAAACCTGCGCTGTCAGCACCTTTCCTGGTACACCATGAAGGGTGAGGCCAAGCGCGATTATCCGGCAAGCATATTCTATCAAAGCCAGTGGTATCCCCAATACAAATATGTTGAGGATTACTATGCCCGCCTTAATGTTATAAAGCAGGACGGCACGCCGGTATGCGACACGCTTATCATGTCCCCCGTTGAGAGCCTGTGGGCAACGGTGCATCCCGGCTGGTGCGGCTTCTTCTCCGCTCAGGATGCCGCCGCGCAGGAGGTGGAGCAGGGCTATACCGAGCTTTACCGCCTGCTTGAAAGCCGCCACATCGACTACGACTTCGGCGATGAGGAGCAAATGTCCCGCCTTTGCAGCATAAGCACCGACGAGCACGGCGCGCTGCTCGCTCTGGGTCAGGCCCGGTACCGCACCCTTATCATCCCCAAATGCATCACCGTGCGCCGCTCCACGCTGAATATTGCCCGGCAGTTTGCCTCTGCCGGCGGAAAGGTCATCTTCCTTTGCCGTCCGGAATATATCGACGCCGTGCCATCACACGATGCTCAAAGCCTTCCCGGCGCCGTTTACTGTACGCCGGGCGAAGGCCTTGTAAAGCTGCTTGACAAAAACCCCTATATTGATATTTCCTGCCCGGATGTCGCTCTTCAGACTCTTGTGCGCAGCGACGGCATTGTGTTCATCATGATGAATCTTGACCGCGAAAACACCAAAACGGATGTTCGCATAAAAATAAACAAGCCCGGCTTTGCGGAAAAATGGGATGTGCGAAGCGGCGATATAACCCTTGCAGCAAGCGGCGATTCTCCCGAGCTTACCATGGATTTTGCCCCCTGCGAGGAGCTTGTGCTTTTCCTTAAGGAAAAAAGCCACGCCCCCGCCGCAGCGCATTTTACCACGGTTGCCCGCCATATCCCCGCCGAGGATTTTGCCTATTGCCTTACGGAGCCCAACATTGCCGTATTGGACTGTGCGCGCTGGCAGCTTGACGGCGACGACGAGCAGCCCTGCACCGAGATTCTCAAGCTGGACCGCGCCGTCCGTTCAAAGCTCGGTATCCCTTGGCGCAACGGCGAAATGCTTCAGCCTTGGTTCAAGCATAAGCACGGCCTTGATACCTCCGGCCCCTGCGCCCCTCTTGAGATGAATTTCGATTTTGAAATTGACGATCTTTCCGCAATAATCGGACAGGTCAGCCTTATGCTGGAATCCCGCGAAAGCTTCGGCGTGTTTATAAACGGCACTCCCCTTGAAAGCCGCCCCCTTGACGGCATTTACATCGACCCCTGCTTTACGCGCCTGCCCATAGATACGCATCTGCTCAGGCAGGGCGTAAATACCGTCACCCTGAAGGCCATGTTCCGCGACAGCCTCGATCTTGAAGCCATATACCTTCTTGGCAGCTTCGGTGTGCGCACCGAGGGCTGCAGATGCATAATAATCCCCCTGCCCCGCAAGCTGCACCTTGGCAGCCTTAACAATCAGGGTCTGCCCTTCTATTCCGGCGCCGTGGATTATCTTCTGCCCCCCATGCACGCAGACGGCAGCCATGTATTCCTTACCGCACCCCGGTTTGAAGGCGCATGCATCACCGTGCACGGAAACGGCCGGGAAAAAACCATCGCCTTTGCCCCCTACCGTGAGGATATCACCTCCCTTGTGGGCGACGATATGTTCCTGCGCCTGCACCTAACCCGCCGCAATACCTTCGGCCCGCTGCATGTAAATCCGCCGCGCCAAGGCAATTACGGACCTGATACCTTCCTTACGCAGGGAAAGGATTTCCTCTATGATTCCTATTCCCTCATCGACAACGGTCTGCTTTCCCCCATTGAGCTGGAAGCAGCCGAGTAACACATTAACAAAAGCATAACGGGAGCCGCGAAAAAGCTTTTTCGCGGCTTCTGCTTTTTGTAAAAAGAAAAGGTGCATCCCACAATTATGCGGAAAATGCACCTTTGCGAAAAATCATTATTACTTACAGTGTTTTATGATTTTCAGATTATAAACTTGGGGTCTCTTGCAGGACGCGCGTCCAGCTCCTTCTTCTTTTCTTCATAGCCGGGGCGGCCAAGCAGCGCATAGGTGGCGTTTTTGCCCTCCTCCACGCCGGGTTGGTCAAAGGTATTTATATCAAGCATAGCGCCCTCGTATGCCGTTTCCAGCTCAAAGAAGTACAGCAGCTGTCCCACCGTAAAGGCGTTCACCTCTGGAACGGTTATGGTGTGGCTGAGCTTTCCGCTTTTCATAACGGCATACTCCGTAGCCGACTGCTCCGCCTTTATCAGCTCCTGCATGGTGTGCCCGCACAGGAAATTCACCGCCGGAATATCCTCGCAGCCCTGCGGAATGGTCACATCGGTGCGGTATTTGTCCACCGCCAGGAAGGTTATCACCTTGTCAAACGGTCCCTCGGTATACAGCTGTATCTGGCTGTGCTGATCGGTAACGCCCAGCGCCTTTACAGGGGTCTGACCGGCAAAAACCTCGCTGCCGCTGTTTGAATAGCGCTTGCCCAGGCTTTCGCCCCAAAGCTGGCAGTACCAGTCCGCAATATATTTAAGGCTGTCCGCATAGGGCATCATAACCGATATGTTGCAGCCCTTGCCCATGGCGATATACTGCATCGCTGCCGCCATAAGCGCCGGGTTTTTGTATATATCGCCGCTTGCGCACATTTCATCGGCAAATTTTGCACCCTCCAGCAGCTCGCGGATATCAATTCCGCACACCGCCGCAGCCAGCAGCCCCACCGGGCACAGCTCGCTGAAGCGTCCGCCCACACCGTCCGGGATGATAAACGCACGGTAGCCCTCGCTTTTTACAAGCTTAATAAGATTGCCGCGGTCCGCCGATGTCGTGGCTACAATATGCTCCTTCGCCCTGTCGCCCAGACGCTTTTTAAGAATATCGCATATCACAAGATACTGCGTCATGGTCTCGCTCGTGCTGCCCGATTTTGTAATAACATTAAAGCATGCGGTTTCCGGGTTCACCACATCCAGCAGCGCCTCCATGCGCTCCGGATCCACATTGTCCTCCACATACAGCCGGGGCCCGCCGCGCTTTTCCGCAGGCAGCTCGTTATAGTGCAGATGATTCAGCGCCTGCTGCACCGCAATGGGGCCCAGTGCGCTGCCGCCTATTCCCAGCACCACAAAGCTTTCAAAGCCTTCGCGTATGCGCTTTGCCTCCTTAAGCAGCTCACACACTACCTCCTCCTGATTATACGGCAGCTCGCTCCAGCCCGTCATGCCGGTGCCGCGGCTTGCCTGAAAGCCTTCAAATGCCTCGCGCGCCTTGCCCGACACCGCCTCAAGCTCCGCCTGAGAAATGCCGTGTTCCCCCACAAAGGTGTCCATCATATTGTTTACATCAAGGCGTAATCTCATTTTTTCTCTGTCCATTTTTCTCTTCCTTTCTTTAAGAAAGCTGGTTCCTTAAATATTTTATCGTTTTTTAACGCATTTTTATATGGTTTTTTGCGCGTTTTTATGCGTTTTTATACGCTTTTTTACACTGTTTTTTCATGCTTCGCGGCTTCCATGCGAAGCCCAAACCGTATGCATCGCGCCCATGCTCACGGCTGTTTTGCGCCTTTTTGGCGCCCTCAGACGCCGCCGCTTTCAGCCCTTAAGGCCTTCACAGAGGCATTTTATGCGCTGGGAAGCCTCCTTTGTGCGCTGCGCATCGCCGAATGCGGTAAGCCGGAAAAAGCCCTCGCCGTTGCGCCCGAAGCCCGCCCCCGGCGTTCCCACCACATTTGCTTTTTCAAGCAGCACATCAAAAAACTCCCACGAAGTAAGCCCTCCGGGGCATTTAAGCCAGATATACGGCGAATTTACGCCCCCGGTAAACCATATGCCGCACTGCGACAGCGCACTTGCTATAACTCCGGCATTCTTTTTGTAATAGCCTATGTTTTCCTTTATCTGTTTTTGTCCCTCGGGGCTGAACACCGCCGCAGCGCCCTTCTGCACTATATAGGGCACACCGTTGAATTTTGTGGTCTGACGACGCAGCCACATTTTATTAAGCTTCATTCCTCCGCGCTCAAGCTCCTTGGGTACTACGGTGTAGCCGCAGCGCGTGCCGGTAAAGCCCGCAGTTTTTGAAAAAGAGCAGAACTCTATTGCGCAGCTGCGCGCTCCGGGTATCTGATATACGGAGGTGGGAAGATCCCCGGAAACAAATGCCTCATATGCTGCATCAAACAGCAGCACGGCGCCGTTTTTGTTTGCATAATCCACCCAAGCTTTAAGCTGCTGCGCGTTGTAAACCGCGCCGGTGGGATTATTGGGCGAGCATATGTATATAATATCCGCCTTTACATTTTCATCGGGCATGGGCAAAAAGCCGTTCTGCTCATTTGCATCGGCATAAATAATTCTGCGCCCCGCCATAAGGTTGGTATCCACATAAACGGGATATACCGGGTCCGGCACAAGCACCGAATTATCCGTATCGAAAAGATCCAGTATGTTGCCAAGGTCGCTCTTTGCGCCGTCGCTTACAAATATCTCATCCTGCTCAAGGCTTACGCCCTTTGAGGCGTAATAGTCTGCCAGGGCGCTGCGCAGAAAATCATAGCCCTGCTCCGGGCCATAGCCGCGGAAGGTTTCCTTTACCCCCATCTGGCTTACCGCCTCATGCATTGCATCGCACACGGCGCTGCACAGCGGAAGCGTTACATCGCCTATGCCCAAACGGATTATATCCGCCTGCGGATTTGCCTTTGAAAAGTTCTTCACCCGCGATGCCACCTCGGAAAAAAGATAGCTCTCCTTAAGTGATGCGTAATTTTCGTTTATTTTCATATTACCTTCCCTTCCGGTCCGCCTGTCCGCGCCTTCCCCTGCGTGCCCGGCTGCCGTATATTATTTATGCATTATACCTCAACGGTGCCCTCAAACACCTTCTGCGCCCCTCCCGTCATAAACACGGCGTCATCGGTATATACGATTTCCAGCTCTCCTCCGCGCAGCAGCAGCCTGATCTTTGCGCCCTTTTTGCAATAGCCGTTTTCCGCTGCCGCCACCGCTGCGGCGCAGGCTCCGGTGCCGCAGGCCCATGTCTCGCCGCTGCCCCGCTCCCACACTCTCATTTTAAGCGTGCTTTCGTTTATTATCTGAACAAATTCCGTGTTTACACGCTCGGGAAACAGCTTGCAGTTTTCAAACTGCGGACCGACTTTTTCAATTTCTATGCTGTCCGTATCCTTAACAAATACCACGCAGTGCGGATTGCCCATGGAAACACAGGTGATGTCATACACTCCGTCGCCTATGGCCACCTCCCGTCCTATGATACTTTTGCCTTCAAGATTTACCGGGATTTTTGCAGGGTCAAGCTCTGCAGCCCCCATATTCACTCTTGCGGCATAAGCCACTCCGTTATCGGCAAAAATCCTGATGGTTTTTATGCCGCTTAGCGTTTCCAGCGTTATTTCTTCCTTTTTGGCATAGCCGTTATCATAGAGAAATTTGCCCACGCACCGCGTGGCATTGCCGCACATTTTACCCTCGCTGCCGTCGGCGTTAAACATGCGCATTTTTGCATCGGCTGTCTCGGAGGGGCATATAAGCACTATACCGTCTCCTCCTATGCCGAAATGGCGGTCGCTCAGCCGCACGGCCAGCTTCTCCGGCTCCGGCACGCTCTGCCGGAAGCAGTCAAAATAAATGTAATCGTTGCCGCAGCCATGCATTTTTGTAAATTCAAGCTTCATACATTTTCTCCTTCCCAAGGGATATTCAACGGACAAAGCATCGGCCGCAGCCGTACATTTTTCCGCTTTACTTCTATATTATAACAGCACTTGCCGCGATTGAAAACCGTTTAAGCCGTAAAAAGCGTTATTTTTTTACACGGAACTGCGTTTTCTTGATTTTTCATACCGTCTGCACCTCCCTTTCGCCTGCGATGCTTTGTTTATGCATCCGCCGCATACTGCCTTTGTTTTGCCCGGCGGCGGGCAAAACAGACGCAGGACAAAAAACTGCACATTTTCGGTGCCGGCGCGATTTTGCTTAATAAAATTAAGTAAAGACCGCATTTTGAACATTTTATTTCAAAATTATGCTTGAAAACGAACATTATTGCGCAATTTCACTAATAATATTAGCAGAAACCATTTGACGGTCCGCCTTATCCGGCATATACTACCTGCATAAAGATTCGCCGCAGGGCGAATTCGTATTTTTACCGGGTTCACCGCCCGGGCAGGAGGAATAAATGAGCAACCCCACCGAAATATTCGGCAGCATGGTATTCAACGACGAGGTAATGCGGGAAAAGCTTCCCAAGGAAATATACAAAACCCTTAAGACAAACATAAAGAACAATCAGCCCCTTGAACGCAGCGTGGCAAACGCGGTGGCCACGGCCATGAAGGATTGGGCCGTGCAAAAGGGCGCTACACACTATACACATTGGTTTCAGCCTATGACAGGCATAACCGCCGAAAAGCATGACAGCTTCATCGCTCCGGTAGACGACGGCAGCTCGGTTATACTGGAATTCTCCGGCAAGGAGCTTATAAAGGGCGAGCCCGATGCGTCCAGCTTTCCCTCCGGCGGGCTGCGCGCCACGTTCGAAGCCCGCGGCTATACTGCGTGGGATCCCTCCTCCTATGCCTTTATAAAGGACAACACCCTTTGCATACCCACGGCCTTCTGCTCCTACGGAGGAGAGGCACTGGATAAAAAAACCCCGCTGCTGCGCTCCATGGAGGCCATAAACAAGCAGGCTTTGCGCGTGCTTACGCTTTTCGGCAACAGCGATGTGACCTCGGTGTTCCCCACCGTAGGCGCAGAGCAGGAATACTTTCTTGTGGATAAACAGTATTATGACAAACGCAAGGACCTTATATATACCGGCCGCACGCTTTTCGGCGCTATGCCCCCAAAGGGTCAGGAGATGGACGACCATTATTTCGGTGTTATTAAAAGCCGCGTAAAGGCCTTCATGAAGGATCTTAACGATGAGCTTTGGAAGCTGGGCATACTTGCAAAAACCGAGCACAATGAGGTGGCTCCCGCTCAGCATGAACTGGCGCCCATGTACTCCACAACAAACATCGCGGCGGATCACAATCAGCTTACAATGGAGATAATGAAAAAGGTGGCGCGTCAGCACGGGCTTGTGTGCCTGCTGCACGAAAAGCCCTTCCGCGGCGTAAACGGCAGCGGCAAGCATGATAACTGGTCCCTTTGCACCGATACCGGCGCAAACCTGCTGGAGCCCGGAAAAACCCCGTATGAAAACGCACAGTTTTTGCTGTTTTTGTGCGCCGTTATAAAGGCGGTGGACGAATATCAGGATCTGCTGCGAATATCGGTGGCCTCTGCCGGCAACGACCACCGTTTGGGCGCAAACGAAGCCCCGCCCGCCATCGTTTCCATGTTTTTGGGCGATGAGCTTACCGACATACTCAACGCCGTGGAAAGCGACAATCTGTACCACAAAAAGGAGCGCGAGCGTCTTGAGGTGGGCGCCCATGTGCTGCCCACCTTCCGCAAGGACACCACGGATCGCAACCGCACCTCCCCCTTTGCCTTTACAGGCAATAAGTTTGAATTCCGCATGCCGGGCTCCTCAATGTCGATATCGGGGCCGAATGTTATAATCAATACCGCCGTAGCGGAGGAGCTGCGCTGCTTCGCCGATGAGCTGGAATGCGCCGCAGACTTCCGGCAGACTCTCGGCGAGATAATTAAGCGCACGGTACGGGAGCATAAAAGAATTATCTTCAACGGCAATAACTACTCCGAAGAATGGGTGCAGGAGGCCGCCGCGCGCGGATTGCTCAATCTGCGCAACACTCCCGAGGCGCTTCTTCACTTCACCGACGAAAAGAACGTCGCCCTCTTTGTGCGCCACGGCGTGTTCACCCCCACCGAGATGCACTCCCGTCTGGAAATACTGCTGGAAAACTACGCCAAAACGGTTACGATAGAAGCCAAAACCGCACTGGAAATGGCCCGCAGGGATATCATTCCCGCCGTTAATGCCTATTGCAGAGAGCTGTCCTTGACGGCAAGCGCCAAAACGGCCTTCTGCCCCGAAGCCGATGTAACCCCGGAGCGTGAAACCGTCCTCCGCTTAAGCTCCCTGTGCAAAAAAATGTTCCTTAAAGCGGCAGAGCTGGAAAAATCCATTGCGGACACACATATGCAGGAAACTGCGTTTGACAATGCCCTTGCCTGCTGCAAAGAGCTTCTGCCCGTTATGGACGAGCTGCGTGTTTATGCAGACGAGGCGGAAAAGCTTACCGCTTCGGAGTTCTGGCCCTTCCCCGGCTACGGACACCTCATGTACGGAGTATGATGCTCTTTTATCGTTACGCCTGCCCTTACGCCCTTCGGGGCGTTTTTTATTGTCATTTCCAAGCCCGCTGCACATAAATATGCGCGCATCATAACCTTACATATCCGCCCGCAAAGCACCCGAATTTTATCCGGTAAAGCAATAAAATGCTTGACAGACCGTTTCCGGCGCATTATAATGCCTATAAAACATATAGGTTTTGAGTAATATGACCGCGCGAATACCGCTTATCACGGCAAAAGAACGCTGCGGCACAATAAAAGGAGGATAAAGTTATGAAAACATACGAACGAATTACCGATCTTATAGGCAGAACCCCGCTTATGCGGCTGAGCAATTATATAGCAGACAACTCGCTTAAAGCCGATATATACGGCAAGCTGGAGTATTTTAACCCCGCCGGCAGCGTTAAGGACAGAATAGCCAAAGCCATGGTGGACGATGCCGAAGCCCGCGGTGTCCTTAAGCCGGGCGCCGTTATTATTGAGCCCACAAGCGGCAATACCGGAATAGGGCTTGCCGCCGTAGCCGCCTCAAGAGGCTACCGCATTATTCTTACCATGCCCGAGACCATGAGCGTGGAGCGTCGTAATCTGCTTAAGGCCTACGGTGCGGAATTGGTGCTTACCGACGGCTCCAAGGGTATGAAGGGCGCCATCGCAAAGGCACAGGAGCTTGCCGCCTCCATTCCCGGCAGCTTTATTCCGGGTCAGTTTGTAAACCCCGCAAACCCGGCTGCGCACCGCGCCACCACCGGCCCCGAAATATGGTCCGATACCGACGGCAAGGTGGATATTTTCGTAGCGGGCGTAGGCACCGGCGGAACCCTCTCCGGCGTGGGCGGATATCTTAAGGAGAAAAACCCCGATATTAAGATTGTAGCGGTTGAGCCGGCAGGCTCGCCGGTGCTTTCAAAGGGTGTTGCCGGACCGCACAAAATACAGGGCATCGGCGCGGGCTTCGTGCCGGATACGCTGAATACCGAAATATACGACGAAATAATAACCGTTGAAAACGACGATGCCTTTATGACCGGGCGCACCCTCGCCCGCAAGGAGGGTCTGCTTGTGGGTATATCCTCCGGCGCGGCGGTATGGGCCGCTGCTTCTCTTGCCCGCCGCAAAGAAAACGAAGGCAAGCTGATAGTAGCCCTGCTTCCCGACACTGGCGAGCGCTACCTTTCCACCCCCATGTTTGCAGACTGAATTTCACGGCGCAGGGCGCAAAGAATTGCACCTGCTTTCAAAATGCAAAAACCCCCCTTCGCGGGGGGTTTGTGTTTATCGCACGGTTAGCCGCGCGATTTTAATATATTTTATTACTATATTTATATTACATAATCGTCCCCGCCGCAGGCAAGATGCTGCTGCACGAGGTCCGCAAGAGTTACCCCCTTAAGATAGCTGCGCATAACCGAGTCCAGCCCCTTCCACAGCGGCAAGGCCGCACAGTCCGCGCTTCGGGCGCAGCATTCCTCCTGTTTTGTACAGGGCACCAGAAAAAGGCCGCCTTCCGTAAGCTCCAGTATCTCAAGCACCGTATACTCCTCCGGCCGGCGGGCAAGGCGGTATCCGCCCTGAAAGCCGCGGTTGGCCTCCAGCATGCCTGCACGGCTGAGAAGCGGCACTATCTGCTCAAGATATTTTTTGGATATTTCCTGCCGCGCGGCAATATCCTTAAGAGATACAAAGCCTTCCCTGTGCTCCGAAAGATCCAGCAGCATTCGCAGCGCATAGCGCCCTTTTGTGGAAATTTTCATATTTACACCTCTGTTTCCCGTATATAATAGCATATTTATTTTTTCTTTTCAAGCAAAGCGTATTGTAATTCCTTTCGGGGTGTGCTATAATTATTTTATTGTTTAGTGCCTTGTGCAATAGATTCATTCTATAAACAAACGCTTATATGTGCCTGTATACGGAATCGCCCGTGAAAAACACGGCCCGTTAAGCGAGTATGCGCCCTTAAGCCAAATAAAGAAGCCAAAAAACTCATATCAAAAAACAGAAAGGAAAGCCCTTATGACGCTCCAGCAGATCAAATATATCCTTACAATATCGCAAACCGGCTCCATGAACAAGGCGGCGGAAATACTGTATGTTTCCCAGCCCTCTCTCACCGCCGCAGTGCACGAGCTGGAGCGGGAGCTGGGCATCACAATATTTCTGCGCAGCGGGCGGGGAGTACACCTTACTCAGGACGGCTCGGAATTTCTTACCTATGCCCGTCAGCTTTATCATCAGTATGACGCCATAGTGGAAAAATACGGCCCTGCGGGAAAGCGCAAGAAAAAATTCGGTGTTTCGGCACAGCACTATTCCTTTGCCGTGAAGGCCTTTGTGGAAACGGTAAAGGCCTGCAATGCCGATGAATATGAATTTGCCGTGCGCGAGGAGCAGACGATGCAGGTCATCCGCGATGTCCAGACCCTGCGCAGCGAAATAGGCATACTGTACCTGAGCGATTTCAACAGGAATTTTCTTCAGAAAATATTCCGGGCCAATGACCTGGAATTTCACAAATTAATCGATTGCAGCGTATATGCATACCTGTGCAAATGGCATCCCCTTGCGGGAAGGGAATATGTAACGGTGCACGACTTGGCCGACTACCCCTGCTTTACCTTTGAGCAGGGTGATGACAGCTCCTTCTATTTTTCCGAGGAAATATTCAGCATGAACGAATACGCGCAAACCATAAAGGTAAACGACCGCGCCACAATGCTGAACCTTATGGTGGGGTTAAACGGCTATACGCTCTGCTCGGGCATAATATGCCAGGAGCTGAACGGCAGCGATTATGCGGCTATCCCCCTTCGCGGAGAGGGCGCCGTGAGCATGGAAATAGGCTATATTACAAGACGGGATCAGCTGCAAAGCACAATAGGCGGGCTGTATATTGAAAACATTCGCCGCTACCTTACCGATTGCATTTATTAACCAATGCCTGACACCGAAAGCCCGCCTTATACAGCATTGCCCGAAAGCGCAGACCCCGGCCTGCGCTTTTGCCTTTTTCGTGCAAAGCAGCGTAATTCGCTTGCTGTTATAGTTTTTGTTTATAACTCACTATATTTATATGCGAATAGACAGCATTTTGATTTGCCGCTATAATAAGCCCGTAAACAAAACAGATTTGTTTTGCAGGAGGAAACAGCCATGAATATCGGATTTCTGCTTACGGCACCGCGTGCCCACGGACGAATGTGAAGCCGCAGGATATAAAGAAAAAACAGCCTGCGTGTGACCCGGTTCGACAGACAGAAACAAAATTATAAAGAATGAATAAAGAGGATATAAAAATGAAAAAGCTTAAAAAACTTACTGTTATCATTTCGGCATTTTTGCTTGCAGCAAGCGTGTTTGCTTTCAGCGGCTGCGCTCAGAACAATGACAGCCTTACTATCGCGGTTCCCAACGACCCCACAAACGAGGCCCGCGCACTGCTGCTGCTTCAGGATAAGGGCTATATAAAGCTCAAGGACGGCGCCGACATCACCGCCACCGTGAACGACATAGCCGAAAACCCGCACAACATCGTTTTCCGTGAGATGGAAGCCGCTCAGCTGCCCAACGCCCTCAAGGATGTTGATTATGCAATTATCAATTCCAACTACGCTATAAACGCCGGACTTAACCCCGTAAGCGATTCCCTTCTTATTGAAGGCTCCGCATCGGCATACAGCAATATACTTGCCGTAAAGGAAGGCAATGAAAATACCGACAAGATCAAGGCTCTTAAGGCGGCTCTGGAAAGCAGGCAGGTTGCGGATTACATCTCCAATCAGTATAAGGGCTCTGTTGTAAGCGTGGTGGCAAACCCCGGCGACGGCTACGATTCCACCGTGGATTATGCAGCGCTTAGCGGCAGCAAGATCAGCATCGCGGCTTCCCCCACACCTCATGCCGACATTCTTAATGTGGTAAAGGTTATCCTCGCCGAAAAGAACATAACCCTTGATATCGTAGAGTTCACCGATTATGTGCAGCCCAACAATGTGGTAAACGATGGCCAGCTTGATGCCAACTACTTCCAGCACAAGCCCTACCTTGACGATTTCAATCAGAAAAACGGCACCAAGGTGGTATCGGTAGGTGCAATCCATGTGGAGCCTATGGGGCTCTACGGCGGACGCCAGAGCGACCTTGCCAAGCTGAACAAATAAACAGCCGGGCATTTTATACCAATAACGCTGTCCGCATCGCGGCCGGCGTTATTTCCTGTATTGAGCCGCAAAATATAAAGCGGCATTATCGAAGGGAGCCATCCATGATACAAATAGAACATCTTTCCAAAAGCTTCAAAACGGCGGACGGCACCGTTGAAGCCCTTAAGGACATAACCCTCACCGTTCCGGACGGTGAGATCTTCGGCATAATCGGCATGAGCGGCGCCGGAAAAAGCACTCTGGTGCGCTGCATAAATATGCTGGAGCGGCCCACGGAGGGCAAGGTTATAATCGACGGCTGCGATATCGGCGCTTTGCCGGCAGAGCGGCTGCGGGAAATACGCAGAAGCATAACCATGATATTTCAGGGCTTCAATCTGCTTATGCAGCGCAATTGCCTTAAAAATGTCTGCTTTCCGATGGAGCTTGCCGGAGTGCCCGCCAGAGAAGCGGAAGCGCGTGCAAAGGAGCTGCTTGAGCTTGTGGGGCTGGGCGATAAGCTCAAGGCCTACCCCGCGCAGCTTTCCGGCGGCCAGCAGCAGCGCGTTGCAATAGCGCGCGCGTTGGCAACGCACCCGCGCATCCTGCTGTGCGACGAGGCCACAAGCGCGTTGGACCCGCAAAGCACTCAGTCCATCCTTGCCCTGATAAGGGACATCCACGACAAATTAGGGCTTACGGTCATAGTTATAACGCATCAGATGAGCGTTGTGGAGCAGATATGCACTCAGGTTGCAATCCTTGATAACGGCGCCGTAGCCGAGGTTGGCCCCGTAAGCGAGGTTTTTGCCTCTCCCTCCTCTCAGGCGGCAAAGCGTCTTGTCTACCCCGAGGGATACGATCAACCCATTGCCTCCCCCGGAGAACACCTTATACGAATTGTTTTCAACGGCGCGGATTCCGCCAAAACTCCGCTTATTGCACATATGGCCATGCATGAAAACATTGCCGCAAGCATCGTTTCCGCCTCCACACGCAGCATAGGCGGCAAAACATACGGCAATATGCTTTTGGGAATTCCCGGCGGCGCCGAGGAACTGCGCCGTGCAATGGATTACCTTGGCGGTACGCCTGATATTATTGTGGAAGAGGTGAAGCCCGATGAGCATTAAGCTTTTGGCCATGCAGTCCTTTGATGAGATATGGGAGATATTCAAAACGCAGTTTCCGCTTGCCATATGGGAAACGCTTTACACCACAGTGCTTGCAACGGCGCTTGCAACAATTATCGGCCTGCCCCTCGGCGTACTGCTGGTAGCCGGAGAAAACGGACGCATACTGCGCGTGCCCGCTTTTGTGCTGCGGTGCATAAGCGCAATAATCAACCTTTTAAGAAGCGTTCCGTTCCTTATACTGATGGTGGTCGTAATTCCCTTTACAAGGCTTATCGTGGGCACATATGTAGGCACACTGGCCTCAGTGGTTCCTCTTGTTATTGCCGCCTTCCCCTTTATTGCGCGTCTTGCGGAAAGCAGCCTGCGGGAGGTCAACCCCAATGTTATAGAAGCGGCGCAGAGCATGGGAGCCTCGCCCATGCAGATAATCATTAAGGTGATGATTCCCGAAAGCATCCCCTCCCTTATATCCAACGCCACCATTGCCGTAACCACGATTCTTGGCTATACCGCAATGAGCGGCGCATTGGGCGGAGGCGGACTGGGCAAGATAGCCATAAACTACGGCTATTACAGATATCAGTATTCCGTTATGATCCTTGCCGTAGTGTTCCTTATACTGCTTGTGGAGCTTTTTCAGACGCTGGGAACACATTTGGCTGCACGGTGCGATAAACGCATTAAGCACCGCGGAAAAAACCGTAAGGGATGATCCCTGCCGCAGCGCAGCAAAGCCTTGCGGCTTGAATATTTGATAAAAAATATTGAGATTCTGAAAAACAAAACAGCAAATCCGATTCCAATGCTGCGGCGCGGCCGCAAAAAAAGAAGGTGTTATTCTATGACAGACAATGAAGCGCTTGAGCTTTTGCTTAAATACAACACGCAGCCCTTTCATATAAAGCACGCCCTTACGGTATCCGAAGTAATGCGCTATTTTGCGCAGGCTCTGGGCTATGCAGATCAAGCCGATTTCTGGGCGCAGGCAGGGCTGCTGCACGATATCGACTATGAGCTGTGGCCGCAGGAGCACTGCATAAAGGCGCGTGAGCTGCTGGAGGCAGCGGGCGCTCCCCAAGCTCTTATCCACGCCGTGGTAAGCCACGGCTACGGCATAACCGTGGATGTAAAGCCGGAGCACGAGATGGAAAAGGTGCTCTATGCCACGGACGAGCTTACCGGGCTTATAGGCGCCGCCGCGGCCATGCATCCCTCAAAGAGCGTATCCGATCTTGAAGTTAAAAGCGTGCGCAAAAAATACAAAAGCAAGGGCTTTGCCGCCGGCTGCTCCCGCGAGGTTATAGGAAACGGCGCTCAAATGCTGGGATGGGAGCTGGATACGCTGCTTGCGCGTACACTGCTTGCAATGCAAAGCTGCGAAGCGGAGGTGCTTGCGCGCACCGCTCAGCTTACGGAGGGCGCAAGGGAATAAACTAAGTCTTACCGCTTGGGTAACGGCATATTTATAACCGTTACCCTTTTATTTTGGCTTTTTGCATATCCTATCACATATTCCGTCCCCTTGGATTTTCCGTCCCAGAAGGCCAGTATCTCATCGGCATATTTCACTATCTCCTCATTGCGCTTGTACGGCGCTCCGCGCCCGAACCTTGCATAATCCGGCAGGAATTCGGTAAGCCGCTTTCCGTGGCTGCGCGCATATTCCGCTGCACAGGTATCCACTCCGCGTGCGCCCCCGGAAACGATCTCCTCTGCATTTTGCGGAATATATTTTTCAAGTTCCGCCACGACAATTCCTCTTGACCCAATAACTGCCAGCTTCATCAGCTGCACCTCCGAAAAAGTATACTTGTTTTAAGTATGTGTTAAACATTATACCACACAATAAACTTAAAATGTACTTAAATTAAGATTATAGGTGGTATTATGAGAAACAAAAACAACAAGCACCTCGGAATTGAAATTGATCCCGTACTGCATTATAAGCTGCACTATATATCCAAATACGAGGGACGCTCGGCAAACGGTCAGATTCTGTACCTTATACGCCAGTGCATAAGGGAATTTGAAGCAACCGACGGCGAAATATCCGTACCTCCCGAGCTTACGGGCAACCTCAAATAAGCCCTTCGACCCGAACAAACGAAAATTACAGCATGTAAACATGCCGGTGCTTTTGCTGCCCGGCATGTTTGTTTCGCAATCGCGTTGTAAGTTTTTCATATATTTTCTTTTTAATCATTTAACACGCTGTTTTAAGCGCAAATAGCAGCAAATTGCGCATTATTGTATATTCTCTCAAGCCCAGTGCAAGCACAAAAAATGTTCGGATATTTGGGCGCAATAGGCGAAAGTTTTCACACTTTTGCGCTGTGCTCCGAAGCTTAACCCGTTATTTTTTGCTTGAAATAAATAATCCAATTGTGATTCTCCGTAGTTTCACCAGCATCTGAAGCGCCGCTGACAGAGCATTATGTTGCACAAACACGGCAGGGCGTTGCTGCGGAGTGCATCCCGGCATAAAAAACAGCAGGCGCGGCGCCTGCTGAAAAAAGCATAAAAAATGAGTGTTCATAACTCAAGCCCGTTATGAACACTCAATATGGTGCGGAGAACGGGACTTGAACCCGTATGGTTGCCCACACGCCCCTCAAACGTGCGCGTCTGCCAGTTCCGCCACCCCCGCATATTGTGTCACCGTTGTCGGCAACACGGGTATTATATATAAGCTCCGATGAAAAGTCAAGCACTTTTACAATTCTTTTGACTTTTAATTTGCCGCTTGATTTTCTTCGGCAATTCAGCTCCGTCGGCTTTATGTTTTGCAGCAGCCGCGATATTCTTTTCACCTTGTTATATCGGCCGTCCGCGCGCAGCTTATGCCTATTGCATCCTCCGGCTTAAGGCATATCTGGCTGCCCAGCTGCCCTCCGCTTATAAATATCTTATCCTTTGTAAGCGCGGAGGCATCAAAAACGGTAACAAACTGCTTTTTCATGCCGATAGGCGAGCAGGCGCCCCGCGCATAGCCCACCGTCTGCACAAGCTTTGCAACCGGCAGCATCGCCACCGATTTCTCCCCTACGGCCGCCGCAGCCTTTTTCAGATCCAGCTCCCGATTTACGGGGATCACAAATATAAATACGCCTCCCGCGCCGCTTGTGGCAAGAGTCTTGAACACGCAGGCCGGATCCTGCCCCAGGAGTCTTGCCACCTCCGTGCCCTCAAGAGCGGTGCCTCCGTGCGGATATTCAAGGCACTCGTGCGGCGTTTTCAGCTTATCCAGTATCCGCATTGCATTAGTTTTCTGCATTTTCCCCGGCAACCTCCCGAATCACCCGCATAACATTTTCCGCCCCGTGCGCCGCCCCGGCGTTCTTCATGCAGGCGCGCATCTCCTCCCTTTGGGCAAAGGCATCCTCCACCGCCTGCACAAGGCTTTGCGGCGTCATGTCCTCCTGTATCAGCACTCTGCAATAGCCGTGGCTGCGGAAATCCTCCGCATTGTCCACCTGATCGCCTCTTGAAGCATTGCGGGACAGCGGAATAAGCAGCATCGGCTTATTGAGCGCCAGAAACTCGTTTATGCTGTTGCTGCCCGCGCGGGATACCACCATATCCGCAAGCGCCATGCAGTCCGCCAGACCGTTTCCTATATATTCCCGCTCCTGGTAGCCCGGCTTTTTTATGCCGCAAAGATTTCCCGCCCCGCAGATATGAAGAATATTATACTTTTCAAGCATTTTATCAAGCGATGCCCTGAGCGCTTCGTTTATCACCCTTGCCCCCGTTGAGCCCCCCATGAATAAAAGCACCGGCTTTGCATCAAAGCCAAGCTCCCGCCGTGCAGCATCCGCATTGCCGTGCAGCAGCTCCTCCCGTATGGGGGAGCCGGTAACAACTACTTTTTTTCCGTCAAAGCTTTTCCCCGCCGCCTCAAAGGTTACGCATATTTTCTTTGCCGCATCCGCGCTGAGCTTTGTTGCAAGCCCCGGGGTTATATCGGATTCATGAATAACGGTGGGAATATGCCTTCTTCGCGCGGCAAGCACCACCGGCACCGCCACATATCCGCCCTTTGAAAACACCACGCAGGGCTTGATTTTTTTCAGCAGCCCGCAGGACTGCCGTATGCCCTTGAGCACCTTGAAAGGGTCGGAAAGGTTTTTAAGATCAAAATATCTTCTGAGCTTTCCGGAGGTTATGGTGTGATATATAACCCCGTCAACAGCCGATATAAGTTTTTTTTCTATTCCGTCGGTACCGATATAATGTATATCCCAGCCCTCTTTTTTCAGCATGGGAATAATTGCAAGGTTCGGCGTTACATGCCCCGCCGTGCCTCCTCCGGTAAGTACGATTGTTTTCATCCTTGTTATGCGCCCGCTTGCGCACTCCTTTCCTTTATTGCCGTAAATTCAGATTCCGTATACTGCCTGTAAGCTATGTTCATAATATGCGCCCCGCGTCTTTGCCGTGCGGCGCCATTTTATAAAAATCGGCAGCCGCCCCTGCAAGCATTAGCGGTTAAACGGCTCCGTCCGCCGTTATGCCCCTCTCCTTCATGCGCGCCTTCAGCTGCTCGAGGGCAACCGCCGGCATTATAAAGCTTATGCGGGTACCGTTTTCGGCATATTCCTGGCTTTGCACCGCCGCAGCGTTATCGTGTATGAAGGCCAGAATATCGCCGTCCTGATACGGCACCGTAACGCTGCAGGCACGGTTGCTTTCGCCCAGCTTTTCCGTTATGGCGCTTTTCAGTTCCTCCAGCCCCTGCCCCGTAAGCGCCGAGATATAAACCGCACCCTTAAGCTCCGGCAGCGACTGCGCCGCATCGCATTTGTTGATGACGGTAATACGGGGAAGCGTCTGTGCGCCTATCTGCTCCAAAACCTCCTCTACCGCCTCAATCTGACGGAACATCGCCGGGCTGGAGCCGTCGCACACATGCAGCAGCAGATCGGCGCAGGCAGCCTCCTCCAGCGTGGAACGAAAGGCCTCCACAAGCTGATGCGGCAGCTTTCTTATAAACCCTACCGTATCGGTAAAGCATACCTCCGTGCCCCTGTCCAGCAGGCAGGAGCGGGTGAGCGGATCAAGCGTTGCAAAAAGACGGTTTTCCGCAAATGTTTCCGCACCGGTAAGCACCTTCAGCAGCGTGCTTTTGCCGGCATTGGTATAGCCCACGAGTGCAATCTGCGGCACACGGTTGCGCGTGCGGCGCTTGCGCTGAAGCTCTCTTTGAGCGCCGAGCTGGGCAAGCTGCGATTTAAGCTCGCCTATCCTTCTTTTTATATGCCGCCTGTCCGTTTCCAGCTTTTTTTCTCCGGGGCCGCGCGTGCCTATGCCGCCGCCCTGCTGGGAAAGCGCCGCGCCCTCCCCCACCAATCGGGACAGCGCATAGTACGCCTGCGCCAGCTCCACCTGCAGCTGTCCCTCGCCCGTACGGGCGCGCATTGCAAATATATCCAGTATAAGCGCAGTACGGTCCAGCACCCGGCAGCCCAGTTCCTGTTCCATGTATTTCTGTTCAACCGCCGTAAGCTCGTCATCATAAACGGCAAGATCAATATTTTCCGCCTGAATATAAAGCGCTGTCTCGTGCAGCTTGCCCTTGCCGAAGCCTCCGTCGCGCCCTTTTTGCACAAAAGAGCCCGCCGTCACACCGCCTGCGGTATCCACAAGCGCCGCCAGCTCTTTGAGTGATTCCTCCTCGTGCCCCAGCAGCACAACACGCTCGGCATGCTTTTCGTTGTCAAAAAGCAAGCCCTTGCCTATTTTGCCGTCCGCCTGCAAAATGCAGTCCAGCCACCGGCCGTGCGGTATTTCCTGCACATCTGCACAATAGTGCATATCTGTTGTCAATTCGCCGTTTTCATCAACATCAAGCACCGCCATACTTATTCCCGACGGCTTACCGTCCGCTACGCCCACGGCGCTCATGGCATCCAGTCTCAGCTTTTTCAGGCTTTGTATATCCGGCTGCGAAAGGCGGGCATTTCCTCCGGGATGGGTATGAATACACCTTAGGCCGGCCAGCCTGTCCTGACTGCGCCGCATGGTCAGCGCCGTAAGGGGCACCCTGTCCGCCTCTCCTATTGCAAGGCTTTCTATATCTCCCGCGCGGGAAATATATACGCAGATTTCCTTGCCCGTTTTTCCGGTTATGTCCGCCAGCTCATAAAGCAGCTCCTGCGAAACATATTCTCCGCGCTCCACCGTCATTTTTTCCATCTGTTCCAGTCTGTCCGCAATGCTGCGCGGCAGCCCCTGAATATTTCCTTCTATCATGCGATTGCACCGTTTAACCGGGCTCTCCTTCCGTAAATATTAGAATTAAACCCAAAGCCCTTCGGGCTTTGTTAGCTTTGCTTTATTTTGTTATTCCCGGCACGCTTCCTTTTAAGCACCCTTTCCGTTTTTGCCTCCCGAATCCGCATTGCCGATGCAAACCCGGCGTATATGCCTATATAATTCAGTATCACATCATCAATATCACAGGTGCGCCCCGATGTAAACAGCAGCTGCCACAGCTCTGCACCAAGGGGCAGCAAAAGCGCAAACAGCGCCCCCTTCCAAAGCGGCAGGGACGGCCTGTGCAGCGCAAAAAGCACTCCGTAGGGCACAAAAAGGATTATATTTGCCGCAAGATTCCTTGCCGAATGGCGAAAAAGCAACGCAATATCCGATAAACCCCTGATATTTTCCAGCCTTCCCGTATCGATTATGCCGTTCTGCACGCAATCCCTCACCATGGGGACGATGGTGGAAAAAGGCACGGGCTTTAGCACGGCGGGCGCGTCGGAAGCAAACCTCAGCGGCCCCAGCAGCAGCGGCGCCGTGATAAGGGAGTAATAAAGCAGCATAAGTCCGGCAAAAGCATGTCTGCTTCCGGTATCAAGCCGATTTTTACGATTTTTGATTGCCGGAATATGCAGACACATAACCGTAAATACCGTAAGCAGCATTATGCATACGGCATCAGCCCGGCGTACAGAAATCATGGCTTTTCTCCCTTTTTTAATCTTGTCCTACCTTTTCCGCCCCGCCCGTTAAATATGTTGCCGCACGAAAGCCGATGCGAAAGCGTTTTTCTTCTCAGATTATACCACAATACCTTTTTCCGGGCAAGAACGCTTTTGTTTCTGCCGTCCGTATGGCCAAAAGAATAACAATTTTTCTCTAAGCGGTTGACAATTCCGCCGCCGCTGATAAAATATGTACTCGGCGGCAGCACACAGAGCATTTTATTGCTATTCCGGCCGCCGTAGGAGAAAAAATGGACACAAGCGACCTTATTTTGCTTACGGCTCCCCAGCTTTCGCGCGAGGCCTTCGGCGAAATGCTGCGGGATTATTCCCGTGCGGGAACCCCGTTTTTGGGAATGTACGATCAATCGGACTATGATGATTTCTGCGCAATGTGCGTAATGCACTCGCAGGGAAAACGGCTTCCGCACGGAAACACCCCTTATACGCGTTATTTCTTGTGCGACAGAGCCGGAAATATATGCGCTCAGGGCGATGTACGCCACGCCCCCACACCCGAGCTTACGGATTATTCCGGGTATCTCGGCTACGGGGTGCCGCCCTCCATGCGCCGCCGCGGCTACGGCACCGTTATGTGCGCGCGGCTTCTTGAAACAGCATGGCAGTATTACGATTCCGTAATAATCACCTGCCGCTTTGACAACGAAGCCAGCCGCCGGGTAATAGAAAAAAACGGCGGACGGCTGCTGGATGTGAGATGGTGGAAAAAGAACGGCTGCTTTATGCGCCGTTACGCCGTTGACCGCCGCTGATTCACCGTTTTGCCCGAATATCGGATATTCCCAAAAGGCTTTTTACAAGCCCGTATAAAGCATGGCGGGCCGCCGCATCACCTGTTTTTCACAAACATTCCCGTGCATGCGACCGCTCACACATGCTTCGTGCGAACTTCAAAAAAATTTGTGCAGTTTTTTTCATTTTGATGCTTGTTATTTACAGCCTTTATGTATTATAATAAGCACAGTTATATTGCTTATATGCATCGGTCTGCCCAGCGGCCGGAGGATGCCGACGGCACCGTCCGCTTTATTCTTTTTGAGCGTCGGAGAAATGGAGTACATATGCCAGGTTTCTTTACTCACTATATTGCCGGTAAAATGGTCAAGGAGCAGCTTGCCAGCGCCGAATGCCGGCAAATGCTTGACGACAGCCGACAGATCTACGAGTTTGGTCTTCAGGGGCCTGATTTCTTCAAATATTACGGTGCTCCCTTCCGCGCGGACGAGGCCATAAACCGTATCACCCTTGCACTGCGGGAAAGAACCGTAAACGAATGGCTTTTTACGGTTTACCGTTATATAAATTCCCAAAGCCCGGAGGATGCCGCCATTTTGCGGCCGTACTTCCTCGGTTATTTGGTGTACTACCGTGTAAACTGCGCCGTAAATCCCTACATTTCATATTCCGTGGGCTTCCAGACCCCCGGCACCGATTTGCCCGAGCGTTTCAATGTATACAGCAACCGCTTCATAACCGCCATGGATGAGCTCATGCTTAAAAAGTATGAGAACAAAACCCCGGCGGAAATGGATATTAAGAAGATTTTTTATGTTGATTATAAAGATCTGCTGGAAATATGCCGTCTGTATCCGCTGCACTTAAAGCGCATTCTCGGCCGCGAGATATCCCGCGACGAAACCATTCGCGCCGCACAGAATATGTACGAGCTTATCCGCAAGCGTATAAAGCCCGGCTTTTATAAGATATCCGTTCCGATTTTCGAAGCCTTCTCCAAGGAGGTTTATCCGGGGACCTATTCCAGCGCCGCTTACGGCCGCATAACCCCCGGTATCGATTATCTGAACGAAGCCCATAACGAATGGTTCCTGCCCTGGGACAACAAGGCCGCACACACCGAGGATGTTCCCACGCTGCTGGATAACGGCGTAAAGGAAGCCGTTGAAATGATCAATTTCGTATATGACGGCTTCTGCGGCAAAAACACCGACCTTCAGGTTCAGGCCGCCCTTAAGAACGATTCCATGCTCACGGGTGTTGCCTGGAACGCACCCTTCCTGCCGAAATTCTTCGACTGCGTCTTCAAGGAGGACGAAAAGAAAATAGCCAAAAAGCTGGAAAAGCTTCAGGCGGAACGCCTCAAAAACGAATAAGGCATTGCCTTTTCTGCCCGCCGTGCGCGGGCTTTTTTACGTTAGAGCAGAAATTTGAACTTTAAGTGTTTTGACGGTGGATAACGGGTCAATGCCGCATGAAAATTTTCCGATCGTGAAACCGTTTTTTTGCGCCTTGCCCGTGTCAGCACAGTATATACGGCATATATGATTATAATCCGAAGAATAACCCAAAAAGGAGGATGCACCCTTGCAGGACATAATAAACACCTTTTGCCGCACGGAAAAAAAGTATATACTTACATTTGCGCAGTATGAAGCTTTCCGAAAAGAAGCCGGCTCGCTGATATTGCCGGACCGCTACGGCTGGAGCACTATATGCTCTCTTTATTACGACACTGCGGATTACGAGCTCATACGGCGTTCCCTTGATAAGCCGGAATACAAGGAGAAGCTGCGCCTGCGCAGCTACGGCGTGCCCGATGCCGGCTCCACGGTATACGCCGAGCTTAAAAAGAAATATCGCGGCATCGTATACAAACGCCGCGCCGCGCTTACCCTGCGCCGGGCGGAGGAGCTGCTTGAAGGGCACATGCCCGATACGGATGACCCCGTGCAAAGGCAAATACTGCACGAAATAAGCTACTGTCTTTCCCGATACACGCTGTTTCCCAAAATGTTTATAGGCTGCAAGCGCCTTGCGCTGTTTTGCCCAAGCGATCCCGGACTGCGTGTTACCTTTGATACCGCACTGCGGTACCGCAACACCGACCTGAAGCTTTCCTGCGGCAGCTTCGGCGCCCCGATACTTAAAGAAAATATGTTTCTTATGGAGCTTAAGGCGCCCGGCGCCCTGCCGCTGTGGCTTGTAAAAGCGCTGGAGCACACGGGGCTTACCCCGCGTTCCTTCTCAAAATACGGCACGGCCTACCGCATGGCTTCCGGCTTTCCGGCGGGGCTGCCGCAGGAATATCTGCCCTCCCCCGACACCGCCGCATCGGCTGCCTGCCGCATCGTCCCTGCCGCAATAAACGAATAAAAATAAAAAGGAAGTGTTTCTCCGTGTTTTCAAGTATTTTCGGCTCAGATGCCGTAATAACCGCCGCAAACGCCGTAATATGCGGCGCCGTATCCCTTGTTTTAGGCTTTGTTTTGGCTTTTGTAAACCAACGCACCGATGAGCGCAGCACCAAAAGCATGTTTCTCACGGTATGTGCCTCACCGCTTATCGTTCAAGCGGTAATAATGCTTGTAAACGGCAAGCTGGGCGCCGGAATCGCCGTAATGGGTGCATTTTCCCTTGTGCGCTTCCGTTCCGCGCAGGGTTCGGGACGCGATATCGCCGTGATTTTCGCCTCCACCGCCGTCGGCCTTGCCTGCGGAATGGGCTATGTAGCTTTTGCCGCCGTTATAGCCGCCGCATTCATCGCCGTGCTGCTGCTTGTAAGCCTCACTCCGCTCGGCGAGCCCCGCTGCCCGGATAAGCAGCTTCGCATAACCATCCCGGAGTCCTTGGAATACGATACCGTGTTTGACGACCTCTTCCGTCAGTATCTCTCCCGCTGCACGCTTCAGCAGGTAAAAACCTCTAATATGGGCAGCATGTTTGAGCTTAAATATCTTATACGCCTAAGCGACAGCCGCAAGGAAAAGGAGTTCATCGATGCTCTGCGCTGCCGCAACGGCAACCTTCCCATATCCGTCGGCGTTGCACGCACCTATCGCGACGAGCTTTAAGCCTCGTTTTACGCCCCCGCATACACATATCAAAAAAAGACCGCTTTGCGGTCTTTTTAATTTTGTGCGCATCTCTGCATCTGCAAATATGCCGGCTGTCCGATTCGGCCGCTTGATTCCTTTGAATACACCGCCACGCCTACCGCCGCGGTGCACTCAAGGCTGTCTGTGTGCCCTATGCGCTCTGCGGCAGCCCTGCCCGTTTTATAAAAGTACGGTGTCATGGCAAACAGCGCCATGATCTCCTCTGTGCTTTTCATATTAAAGGAATAACGGAGCCTTCGGTTTTCCCTCAGGGCGAATCCGGCAATATCCGTTTTCTCCTCCGGATTTTCCCGCGGGATATCATATATTGCGCGCTTTAATTCCATCAGATGCTCCGGCAGCGGATATACCCTCACAAACAAACCGCCCATGTTCAGCACCCGCCGCACCTCGCCGGCATCATACGGCGCAAAGATGCTCACCGCGCAATCAACGCTCTCCGGCTTAACCGGTATATCAAAGGCGGAAGCCGCAAATACCGATGCCGCCTTTGCCCTGCCGGCCGTCATTGCACAGGCCCTGCCGGAAACATCAAAGGCATATACCTCCCTGTTCGCCAGACACATATGCTGCGTATAATAGCCCTCTCCGCAGCCCATATCAAGCAGCCGGCTGCCGCGGCAGGCCTCTGTCACCGCCTCGGCAATGGGCAGATAATGCCCCCTTGATAAAAAATCCCTTCTTGCCTCCAGCATAGTTTTATCGTCTCCGTGCCGCCCACCTGCACGCATGAGCAGATTTACATATCCTTTTCGCGCAATATCAAAGCAGTGCTTGTTTATACATATAAGGCTTTTTCCGTCAGCACTATGCATAAGGCCGCCGCCGCACACGGGGCATTTAAGTATTTCCGTGCGCATCGTTTGCCTCTGCCTTGCCGTCCGGCTCTTTTTCGTTTTTTGCAGGATCTTCCTGCACCGCCGCGCCGGAAGAAACCTCCTGCATTGCCGTTTCCGCCGGTGCATTCTGCTGCAAAGCCGCAGCCGCCGTGCCTTTGCCCTCAGCGGGTATTTCCCCCGCCTTGCGCAACGCCAGCTTTGTTGCCACCGGCCCTATAAGCTCATAAATAAGCGTGGCGCAAAGCACAACCGCGCGAATGGTATCTCCGTATTGCGGAACTATTTTTATGGCAAGCAGTGAAAGCCCGATGGCCACACCCGCCTGCGGTATCAGCATAAAGCCGAGATATTTCTTAACTGTTGTCTGACATTTGCTTATCACCGCGCCCAGCCATGCGCCGAACATTTTGCCCGCCACTCTTGCAACAATATATACAGCCCCCACAACGCCTATTGATCCGATTGCAGCAACGTCCAGCTCCGCTCCGGAAATCACAAAAAACAGCATAAAGATGGGCGGCGTTATCTTGTCCGTACGCCGCTGAAGCTCTGCCGATTTTTCGGTAAGGTTTACGCAAAGCGCTCCCATCATCATGCATACAAGCAGTGAGGACAGCGATAACATGCTTGCAAGCGCCGCGCTTGCAAACACTGCCGCCACCGCAAGGGAGGTCAGGTCTCCCTTATCCTTAAGCAGCTTAAGCAGCAGCGTCACGGCGCAGCCCAAAGCCGCGCCCAAGGCCAGCGAACCGAGTATCTCACCCAGCGGCTTTAATATCATCTGCCATACCGACAGCTCGCTGCCGCCCACCATTACCTGCGCCACCGCGCTGCATATGCTGAAGGCCATAAGCGCTGCGGCATCATCCATCGCAACCACGGGCAGCAGAATTCTTGTAACGGGCCCCTGTGCCTTGTACTGCCGCACCACCATAAGCGTAGCCGCCGGCGCCGTCGCCGCGGCAATCGCGCCCAGCATTATGGCAAGAGGGGCGTCAAAGCCGGCTGCAAGCAGCGCGCCGGCCACCGCCAGCACCGCCATAAACGCCTCCAGCAGCATTATGATAATAGGCGCCGCTCCCACTTTTTTAAGAAATGTCAGCTTGAATTCGCTGCCTATTGAAAAGGCAATAAAGCCAAGAGCTACATCGGAAATAATATCAAAGCCGCTCATCACATCCTTTGGTATTATTCCGGTAATGCCAAGCAGCAGCCCGCCCACAAGGTATCCTGTTACATTGGGCAGGCGCACAAGTCTTGCAAGATAGGAAAACGCAAAGCCCGCAAGTATGGCAAGCGCAAGATATATAAGATTCTGCGTCATTTGCGCGTCGCCCTCCCGGGATGTATGCCGTCCACAAACAGGGTGGGCACGGAAAACAGTATGCCGGTGTCCGGGTTATCCAGCCCGCCGGTAACCTCCTCCACCGCATCACGCACATCCTGCACTATTTCGTCCTTAACCACGCAGAAAACCGTCTTGCTCTCCTTGCGCGGGTTTATAAGCGCACGCAGCGACCCGAAAAGATCGCTCACATGGCTGTCATTATAAAGAGCCTTTGCCATTCCGCTTGATTCAATTATCGTAGCGCCCTTTACATTTATCTCCACAAACTTTTCCAACAGCTCCTCAAGACATTCCGTCTTGTTAAGCACCAGCACAACCAGCTGCATATATGCTCCTCCCGTCCTTTACCGCAATTTATACCCCGTTAAAAAAGCCGCGCTGCCGCTGCCTTTCTTAACCGATATATTATATACCTCCTTTTTTATTGAGTCAATCACCGCGCGCGTTTTAATCCCGCAGCAGCGGCTGCTGCTCCCGGCACGGATAAATACGCAGCCTCAAAAAATGCCCGGGGAGATATTTCCTCGGGCATTTTCCCGCGCGGCGCGCATTACTGTTTTGTTTTATAACTCCTGGCCTGATTGCTTAATAATGATACTTCTTTCTTTTTATAGCCATAAATAAAAATGACAGCGCCATAGCCATAAATTCCGCCACCACAATGGATACCCACACCCCGTCAATGCCCCACACCAGCGGCAGCAGCATAACGGCGGCTATCTGGAACACCAGCGTGCGCAAAAAGGAGATAATTGCGGAAGTTACGCCGTCGTTTAGCGCCGTAAAGAAGGAGGAGCCGTATATGGCATACCCCATGCAGATAAAGGACAGCGCAAATACGCGGAAGCCGGAAACCGTAAGCTCGGTCAAGGCCGGATCGTAGCCCGTAAACAGCCGCGCAAGCGGCATTGCCAACAGCTCGCCCGATACCACCATTACCGCGCCGAAGGCTCCTATCATAATAAGGCTTTTTTTAAGCAGTCCTTTAAGCTCTTCATGATTTCCCGCTCCGTCATGATAGCCGATAATCGGCGCCGTGCCTATGGAATAGCCCACAAACGCCGCCGCAAATATCATGCTTACATACATCATTACGCCATATGCTGCAACGCCGTTCTCGCCGGCATATTTAAGCAGCTGTATATTGTACAGCATGCCCACAAGGCTCATGGAAATATTACTCATAAACTCCGATGAACCGTTTGTGCAGGCCTTGAAAACGGCCTTGCCGTCAAACCGGCATTTGCCCAGCCTGAGAATGCTGCTGTTCTTTCTGCGAAAGTATATAAGCGGTATGCCGCCCCCCACCACCTGGCTCATAGCCGTGGCGACAGCCGCTCCCGCAAGCTTGTATTCCTGCGGCAGCAGCATAACCAGCACAGCATCCAGCACCATATTGGTAAGCCCGGACAGCACCGTTACGGTAAGCCCCAGCTTCGGTTTTTCCGCCGTTACAAGAAAGGACTGGAACAGCAGCTGCAATATGTAAAACGGCAGCGCTATAAGGATTATGCGTGCATACAGTACCGCATGCTCCAGCATATCGCCCTGCGCTCCCAGCAGCCTTGCAACGGGGCGCACAAAAATTATCCCAAGCACCGCGAACAACACGCCCAAAGCGGCGGAAACATAAACAAACAGGGAAAAATAGCGGTTTCCCTTTTCACTGTCCCCTTCGCCGAAGGTTTTGGCCACTATTGCCGAACCGCCCGTACCGAACATGAAGCCCACCGTTGAAAGTATCATCAGAAACGGCATTATAAGATTTATTGCGGCAAACGGAGTTTTTCCCGCAAAATTCGATACGAAAAAGCCGTCCACAACACCGTATATCGATGTAAATATCATCATGCCTATGCTGGGCAGCGTAAAGCGTATCAAGCGCCCGTATGTAAAATGATCCGATAGCTGTATTCTCTGTTTCATCGTTTTCTCCCAAACCGGCAGTCGGCTAAATATGCAACCGCCTGTGCCAACTGCTTTATCTCCCATTGTGTTGTATTTACTATAAGCTGATAAGCGTCCCTTTGTCCCCACTGCGAGCCTGTCATCAGTTCTCTTGTCTGGCGGCGCACGCCGTCTATCCTTTTCATCCGGCGCAGCAGCTCCTTTTCGCTCAGGTTTTCCCCCGCCGACGCCCGCTCCGTGCACCTTTTCAGCTTCGCCTCCGCCGAGGCGCATACAAATATGTTAAGCGGCTCGTATTCCCGCAGTATAACATAGGCATTCCTGCCCACAATAACGCAATCCTTGCCCATCTGCGCAATGCCCGTTATTACTTCCTTCTGCTCCAGCAGCAGCTGCACCTTTGATGATTCCACATATGCCGAGGATGCAAGCGTACCGCGAAAGGTTATGGCCTGATTTCTCCAACCGTGATTGCTCAGCGTGTTTTCAATATAAGCCTCGTCCATGCCGCTCTTCTTTGCCGCGGCGGCAATTATTTCGCTGTCGTAATAATCGTATCCCGTTATATCCGCAAGCCGCTTGCCCGGTTCTCTTCCGCCGCTGCGAATTCCCTGCTTATTGTTATAATATTCATTCTTTTTCCTTCCTTTCTCCTTGCCGCCGCGTCCCGTTTCGATAAAAAGCGCATTCCCGCGCCCGCTTTTTCATTACGGTCTTTTACGCGGCCGCCGCTTTATATTAAAGAATTCATCAAAGCGCTTCCGTCTGCCTTTTCAGGTCGCTGTTGTATTTGGCCGTAAGATGCATATAGCTGTCTATTTCCTCCTGTGTCCAGTGCATAAACACACTGCATTCGGCATCAAACAGTCTGCCAACGGTATTTGCTGCATAATCTCTTCCCTTTACGGTAAAGCACACCGTTTTTGTTTTTCCGCCGCTTTGCTCAAGGAATATTATGCCGTCCTTTTCCAGCTTTCTCAGCGCGGAATTAAGCGTCTGCTTGCTGATGCCGGTGTTTTTCCTTATATCGTGCAGCAAACATCTGCCTTTGCCCTGATATACAATATACATCACGAACATCACGCTGTCCGACATGCCCATTTTCAGCGCTGCCTGATGGTATATGGAATCAAGCTCCCATGCCAAACAGTTTATTCTGTACATCATCTCGCCGCAGTCCGCTTTCATTTCATCCCTCCGTATAAGGCCGTTTCTGCTTTATTCAAGGTGCGTCAAAGCCCGACTCTGCGTATTTTAGTACGATTTCGTACTAAAGTCAACATTTTTTCTGCACTTCCCTTCTTTGATTTTCTTTTTGCACGGCGCCTCTTATGCCCTTTGCATTTCTCCCCTTTTCCGCCCATCGGCCGCCAGGTTCACGCAAAAATCAGATATCCCTTTTAATTTTTCTTTGATTCCGTGTCCGCGCTGTGCTATAATATAAAAAACACTGCCGCGCAAAATGCATTTATACGCCGCAGTGCTGCGTATACTTAAATGCCGCGCCTTACGGCGCGGCATATGCAGCCGTTTATCCGGCCGCTTTGGCCGCCTGCTGCACGGTATGTATGTCAACAAGGTCCGTAAGTCTGCGCAGCGTTTCATAATCAGCACCGCTCAGATACAGCCTTGCCAGCTCCCGGCGAACCTGTTCTATGCCGTCATGGTCCGTCTGCGCCCCGCGTATATCCGCATTGTTCACAGCAATCACCTGCCTTGCTTTCTTTTTGCGCCATAATTATAGCAATTGCAGCAGGCGAAAAAAGTCGCAGTGCAGCAGCTTTTTTCACGGCTTTTGTCATATACCGTCGAAACGGCAGGAGTTTACACTTTATTCATTATATTTTGCCGTCCGCGCAATATTTTCTCCCCCGCCGTCTTGCGCCGCATTATGCGCAAGGCGCAAAATACTCTTGGCGCGCCGCTGTTTTTCGGGAATTTATCGGCACGCACGAAAGGAACCATCATGAGCAACAACAATAGCACCGGCCAGATACGCTCCCTGCGTCAGGAAAACAAAGCAAAAAAAGGTGCCGCCCCCGGTACGGGCAGGCAGCTGTCACCCGCAAGAAAAAAGATCATCGCCATAGTATGCATAGCCGCCGCAGTGCTGCTTGCCGCCTTCGGCGTTCTGTGGCATTTTGTAATTCGTTTTTCCCCGGCTGTTGCGGATATGCACACCCCGCTTAATTCGCTGCCGGAGTGTCTTGAGTTCACGGCAGCTCTCAAGGACGGCGCGCTGTATCTCTGCCGCGGCGATTCCTCAGTGCTTATTGACGAAAATATCTACTCCCCGGATGATACCGATTCCCTCTCCGCTGTCAGCTACTGGCTGGATCAGGACGGCACCCTCATTTATCTTCGCGATTATAACGGCGAAAGAGCCCTTATGCGCTGCAAGGACGGCCAAAAAACCTTCCTTATGCGCAATGTATCCTCATGGCGCATAAGCCCTGACGGCAAACGCCTTGCCGCCGTTATAGGTGCCGGCTCCGGCGGCATAGGCTCCCTTGTGCTTACCGATACAAACGGCGGCGAGCTTAAGCTGCTAAGCACCGGAATACGCAGTGAAAGCGCATATTTTTCCGGAGACTCCTCCTCTCTGTTCGCCGTTGCCGCAAACGGCACAAAGGGCGAGGTGCATATTTACCGTTCCGACGGAGAAAAAACCGTTTCCGATGTAAACGCCCTGTCTCTTGGCTGGCTCTCGCAGAACGGCGAAAGCTTTCTGTGCGTCAATACCTCCTCCGTTTCCGGGCTTTACAGCTATACCTTCTGCACTGTCTCGGGCAAGCGTCTGGCCTTCTCGGGTGTTGCCTATTCCCAGTTTTCTCCCGACGGCAGCGTGGCATACCTGCTGCACGATTACAGCACCTCCGAGCAGTCTGGCACGCTTACGGCCGTGGACACCAAAACCCTGCGCACGCACCGCATAGCCCAAAATGTATACGGTGCAAACCATACCGCGGTTACCGATACCGCTCGCGGCATAGTGTACTCCGCCGCCGGAAGCCAAAGCGGCCGGTGCGATATTTACTATTTTGACCTTGCCCGCCTCAAGAGCCTCAGCCTTGCAAAGGATACCTATACCTCGGTAATAGGCAATATCGTAATTGACTGCGCACAGCAAAAGGGCTACATGCTGCTTCGCAGCAGCAGCGCGCAAAACGCTCAGCTGTACTTTGTGGATGTTTCCGGCTCCGGGGCAAAAACGGAAAAGCTGCGTGACGGCGCAATGTACGAAATAATGTACTACGAGGCCTGCGGCCGCCTGCTCTTCAGTGCAAACGCCGACAAAACCGCCACAGAGCTTTGGTGCGTTGACGCCCGCGGAAACAGCAGCAAGCTCATAAACAACTGCGGCGCAATATACGATTCCTCCTCTTCGGCATACTATTCCTGCTCCATGATGTCAAACGACGGCAACCATCTTATATATTTCAAGGATGTAACCGTCATAGCCGAAGCGGATGACACCCCGTTTTCCTCCCACCCCACCGCTCAGGTCTACGGCACGCTTATGCTTTACCGCCTCTCCGACAGCGAGCTGCGGGTCATAGCAAAAAATGTGCGGGCCGATACCTTTGCCTGCGTGCCGTCCGACGGCAATGCCCAAAGCATTTTTTACAGCGTTGTAAAAACAAACGGCAAGTACGACATCTTCCGCTACGATACGGCTCTTGACAAAAGCTTCCTGCTGCTTGAGAACGCCGACATGCTGGCCGAGGACTATTAACGCTTCTTTGCGTATGCGTGTCCAGAATGCAGCTGACGCGCCTGTTAAAACGAATTATTCCGTTGACAAAGCCGCGCGGCGACATTATAATATTCAAAAATACAAAGGCAATGAAGCGGATTTGCCCCTTTTCCCTTTCCCGAATGCAGAGAGCCGTCGTTTGGTGCGAGACGGCAGCGGAAAGCATAGGGGCTGCTCACCGCCGAGCCGCGCACCCAAGGGCCTTTGCCCCTAAGCCGCGCCGGGTCTCCCCCGTTACAGGGAAAGCAGCTCCCGTTCTATACGAGGTCTGCATAAAGGTGGGGCAAGTAATTTGCCCAAGCAGAGTGGTACCGCGAAACAAAGCCCTTCGTCTCTGAAATCATGAGACTGAAGGGCTTTTTTATCGGAGGCATACATGAACACGAATCATTCCGCCATGCAAAAACGCACAATAAGATTTTTTGACACCACCCTCCGCGACGGAGAGCAGACCCCCGGCGTCAACCTCAACACGCAGGATAAGCTGCGCATTGCCGCCGCCCTGGAGGAGCTGGGCATAGATGCAATAGAAGCAGGCTTTGCTGCCGCTTCCCCCGGCGATTTTGAAGCCGTAAGCGCAGTAGCCTCCCAGCTTAAGCACGCACAAACCGTATGCCTTTGCCGCGCGGTAATTTCCGATATCGAGCAGGGCGCCATGGCTCTTGAGCGCGCCGCCCGCCCCGCGCTGCACACCTTTATCGCCACCTCTGATATACACATGCAGTATAAGCTGCGCATGTCCCGCGAGCAGGTGCTTAATGCCGCAGGCGAAGCCGTGCGCCGTGCGCGCGCTCTGTGCCCCTTTGTGGAATTCTCCTGCGAGGATGCCACCCGCAGCGACCGTGAATTTCTGTTCTCCGTGCTTTCCTGCGTAATAGCCGAGGGCGCCGATGTAATCAACATTCCCGACACCGTGGGCTATACCGAGCCGGCAGAGTATGCCGCTTTGATCCGTGATATAATTAAAAATGTCCCCGGTGCAGATAAGGTTATCCTGTCGGTTCACTGCCATAACGATCTGGGCAACGCGGTGGCCAACAGCCTTGCCGCCCTTGAAGCGGGCGCCTGTCAGGTGGAGGGCACCATAAACGGCATAGGCGAACGCGCCGGAAACGCCGCCCTTGAAGAGGTGGTAATGAACCTTGTTACGCGCAAGGAGTACTATAATCTTGATCACGGCATACGCGTTCCCTCCATATACCGCGTTTCTCACCTTGTAAGCTCCGTCTGCGGCATTCGTATTCCCTCAAACAAGCCCGTAACCGGTCAAAACGCCTTTACCCATCAGTCCGGCATACATCAGCACGGCATGCTCAGCAACCCCTCCACCTATGAGATCATCACTCCCGAAACCATCGGCGCGCCCAAGACCGCACTCCCCCTTGGCAAGCTCTCCGGCAAACACGCCTTCAGCGAACGGCTCAGCGAGCTTGGCCTTAAGCTGGAGGGACGCAAGCTGGACGAAGCCTTTGCCAAATTCAAGGAGCTGGCCGACCGCAAGCGCGAAATAGACGACCGCGACCTTGCCGCCATCGCCTCCCAAAAGGTAAACGAGGTGCCCAAGGTCTTTGAGCTTCAGTCCTTCCGCATATACTGCGGCAACGGCATGGAATCCATCGCCAATTTGGTGCTTACCAAGGACGGCGCCACAATGGTGGGCGAAAGCACCGGCAGCGGCCCGGTGGACGCGGCCTTCAAGGCGGTGGATAAAATAGCCGGCATGGATATCTCCCTCCACAGCTACGATATAAAAGCCGTTACCGGCGGACGGGACGCGCTGGGCGAGGTTACCGTGGTTATAAAGCGCGGCGATATCCTCTACCGCGGCCGCGGCGTTTCCACCGACATTATAGAATCCAGTATCCTTGCCTATATTGAGGCAATAAACCGCGCCCTTAGCGATATTTCGGGTGCAATTAACGGGAGGTAAACACTATGGCAATGACCATGACGCAAAAGCTGCTGGCCCGCAAGGCAGGGCTTGACTCCGTAGCGCCGGATCAGCTTATATCCTGCCGCCTTGACCTTATGCTGGGCAACGATATAACCGCTCCCGTGGCCATCGATCAATTCAACAGGCTGAATCTGCCCAAAACGCACGACCCGGAAAAAATCGTGCTTATACCGGATCACTTCACCCCGAATAAGGATATAAAAAGCGCGTCGCAGGCCAAAAAAATGCGGGATTTTGCACGCAAAATGCACATCCCTCACTACTATGAGGTGGGGCGCTGCGGCATCGAGCACGCCTTCCTGCCCGAGCAGGGGCTTGTTACCGCCGGCGACTGCGTAATAGGCGCCGATTCCCACACCTGCACCTACGGCGCGCTGGGCGCCTTTGCCACGGGCGTCGGCTCCACCGATCTTGCCGCCGGCATGGCATCGGGCACCGCATGGTTCAAGGTCCCCCGCGCCGTTAAGGTGGTCTTTTCCGGCCGCCTCTCCCCTTGGGTTTCGGGCAAGGATGTTATCCTGTACCTTATAGGCCTTATCGGTGTGGACGGCGCGCTGTATAAATCTTTGGAATTTTCCGGCGATATCTCCGCCCTTTCCATGGACGACCGTCTCTGCATATGCAATATGGCCGTAGAGGCCGGAGCCAAAAACGGCATTTTCCCAGTGGATGACATAACGCGCGAATATCTTGCCGCACACGGCGCAAAGCCCGGAACCGTCTTTGGGGCCGATCCCGATGCCGTATATGAGCGCACGGTGGAAATAGATCTCTGCCGCGTCCCCCTCACCGTTGCCCGTCCCTCTCTGCCCGAAAATACCGCGCGCGCCGATTCTCTTTCCGATATACGCATAGATCAGGCGGTAATCGGCTCCTGCACAAACGGACGCATCTCCGATATGCGGGCTGCGGCTGCCGTGCTCAAGGGGCGCAGACTTCACCCCGAGGTTCGCTGCATCGTCATTCCCGCCACGGTAAATATCTGGCGGCAGGCGCTTGCCGAGGGGCTGCTGGACATTTTTGCGCAGGCCGGCTGCGTTGTAAGCACCCCCACCTGCGGACCGTGCCTTGGCGGACATATGGGCATCCTTGCGGAAAACGAAGTGGCCGTAAGCACCACCAACCGCAATTTCGTGGGCCGCATGGGGCATGTAACCAGCAAGGTCTATCTTGCCTCCCCCGCCGTGGCGGCGGCCAGCGCCGTAATGGGGCGCATAGCCGTTCCGGACGAGCTTCCGTGCTTGGAATAACCGCCCTTCCCGTCCTTTTTCGGGCTTAAAACCCCGAAATCCGATTTGAACTCTTTATCACTAAAGGAGTGGTTTGTAATGAAATTTCAAGGAAAAGCCGTAAAATACGGCGACAATGTGGATACCGATGTGATAATCCCCGCGCGATATCTGAATATATCCGATAAACACGAGCTTGCCCTGCACGCAATGGAGGATATCGACCCCGATTTTACAAAAAAGGTCTGCCCCGGCGACATTCTTGTGGCGGGCGAAAACTTCGGCTGCGGCTCCAGCCGCGAGCACGCCCCCCTTGTGCTTAAGGAAAGCGGCATAAGCTGTATCATCGCCCGCTCCTTTGCACGGATATTTTACCGCAACGCAATAAATATCGGGCTTCCCGTAATTGAATGCCCTGCCGCTGCCGATGCAATAGCACAGGGGCACAGCGTAACCGTGGACACCGATGCAGGACGCATATACGATAACACCCAAAGCACCGCCTTTTCCTTCCCCCCTATGCCCGGTTTTATAAAAAGCATAGTGGATGCCGGCGGGCTTATGGAAAGCATAAAGGCACAAGAAAACAAAGCATAACGGCAACAGCCCGAAGGAGTGTTTATTATGAGCAAAAAAATAGCCGTTCTCTCCGGCGACGGTATCGGCCCCGAAATATGCACCGAAGCCGTAAAAGTAATGTCCGCCGCAGCCGCCCGCCACGGCTCCGACCTTGCCTTTGATTTTGCCGATTTCGGCGGCTGCGCCATCGATCACTTCGGCGCACCCTTTCCCTTTGCCACCCGCCGCGCCGTGGACTCGGCAGACGCCGTTCTGCTGGGCGCCGTAGGCGGCCCGAAGTGGGACAAATGCGAAAAACGGCCGGAAAGCGGCCTGCTGGAATTGCGTGCACATATGGGCGCATATGCAAATTTGCGTCCTGCCCGCATTTTTCCCGCGCTTATAGGCGCATCTCCCCTTAAAGAGGAAATATGCGCAGGCACCGACCTTATGGTAGTGCGCGAGCTTACCGGCGGCATATACTTCGGCAAACGCGGCAACTCCGACAGCGGCGACAGCGCCTTTGACACCGAGCAGTACTCCGGGTACGAAATTGAACGCATAGCCCGCGTTGCCTTCGAGCAGGCTCGCCTGCGCCGCAAAAAGGTGTGCTCCGTGGATAAAGCCAATGTGCTTGCCAGCTCAAAGCTGTGGCGCCGCTGCGTGGAAGCCGTAGCCAAGGATTATCCCGATGTTGCGCTTACGCACATGTATGTGGACAACGCCGCCATGCAGCTTGTGCATGATCCGCGCCAGTTTGATGTGCTGCTGTGCTCCAATATGTTCGGCGATATTCTCTCCGATGAGGCCAGCATGATATGCGGCTCCATTGGCACCATGCCCTCTGCCGGAATAGGCGGAAGAGCCGGCATATTTGAGCCCATTCACGGCTCAGCCCCCGATATTGCTGGTAAAAACATTGCAGACCCCATCGGCACGGTGCTGTCCGGGGCTATGCTGCTGCGTTATTTGGGGCTTGCCGCCGAAGCCGCCTCAATAGAAAGCGCCGTGGAGCTCACTCTTAAGGACGGCATTTTCACCCCCGACCTTTCCGCAAAATGCGTCACCTGCTCCGAAATGGGCGACGCCATTGCCTCCCGCGTGAAATAAAACCGTGTTTTCTTAAAACCCTGAACAATCGAAGTAAACCCCAAAGGTCCTGCGCTTTTGGGGTTTATGTTTTTCGCATTTTTTATTTTTCTGCCGGTATTGATTATTTCCTTATATAATGCTATAATAAATAAGCAGCACCGCATAAATGTGCGGGCATTATCCCGCAATTCCTGCCGTGCAATGCCTCCACCCGACGCATTGAATATAGCAAAACGGCAATGAACGATGTTTTGATTTATTTTAATTACACACAAGAAAACATAAGGAAAATATAATAATGGAAAATAACGAAAGCATAAATGATAACTCCGCCCGCGACATGCGCCTTTGCGTGCTGATCGATGCGGACAACGCCCCCCGCACCGCCATGAAGGATGTAATGGCGGAAATAGCGGTGTACGGCTCCCCCACCATCAAGCGCATATACGGCGACTGGACAACTCCCCAGCTGGCCTCCTGGAAAAGCATACTGCTGGAAAATGCCATAACCCCCATACAGCAGTACAGCTACACCACCGGCAAAAACTCCACCGACTCCGCCATGATAATCGACGCCATGGACATTCTTTATTCCCGCCGCGTAGACGGCTTTGTTCTGGTTTCCAGCGACAGCGATTTTACCCGGCTTGCCACGCGTCTGCGGGAGGCGGGCATGAAGGTATACGGAATAGGCGAAAAAAAGACCCCCGCCCCCTTTATTGTAGCCTGCGACAAATTCGTATATATCGAGGTCATTCGGGCCGCCGCCGTGGAGCAGCGTCTGGAGGACGCCCGGCAGAATGAAAAAAAAACCGCCAAAAGCACGGCGCGCAAGGTGCCTTCATATATCACATCTCTGCTTGCCGATTCCGTTGAGGACCTTGCGGATGAGGAGGGCTACGCCTCCTTGGGTGAGCTCGGCAGCCTGCTTATAAAAAAGCAGCCCGATTTTGACCCGCGCAACTTCGGCTTCAGCAAGCTGAGCCAACTGGTACGCAGCATAGACCGCTTTGAGCTGGATATACGCCAAAGCGGCAAGCCGCACACCAAGCATATATATGTCCGCGACCGTGAAGCCGCAAAATGATCCGTACCTTTCCGGCCGCCTTAGGGCGGTTCTTTTTTTATTTCGGCGACGCCCCTTGTTTCCAAAGGCCGCAGCACAAGCGATACGAAATTCTCCGTACCGCTTGTGCTGAAAAGCTCTCCGTTAATTTTTTATCGTTTTTTTGCGTTTTTTAACGCTTTTTTCAATGTTTTTTAAGCGTTTTTGATACGTTTTTTATATGTTTTTCGCATTTTTGCTTCGATTCGTTTTGTATAAATATTCATAATATTGTATATTTATGCATTACAGCAGTATGCATATCAGGCCTCCGCCGCCTTCGTTCACTATTCTTTCCACCGTCATCTGCATCTTTTTCTGCGCCTCTGCCGGCATTCTCACCAGCTTTCCGGACAGCCCCTCCTGTACCAGCTCATGCAGGCTTTTGCCGAAAATATTGCTCTCCCATATCTTCGAGGTATCGCTTTCAAAGCCTTCCAGCATCCCCCGCACCATCTCCTCACCCTGCTGCTCACTGCCCACCACCGGGCTTACCTCGGTTTTTACATCCGCCCGTATCAGGTGCAGGCTGGGTGCGCTCGCCTTCAGCTTTACGCCGTATCTGCCGCCCTGACGCACCATTTCCGGCTCCTCCAGCACCATATCGTCCATGGAAGGCGCCACCACGCCGTAGCCGGTTTCCTTGGCGGCAGCAAGCGCCGGCGCAATTTTATCATATTCCCGCTTTGCCTCCACCAGTTCCTTTATAATGCTCATCAGCTGGGAATCCCCGCTTATATCGCAGCCGCACTCCTGCCCCAACACCTTATAGAACAGCTCCGGCTCCGCCGTAAGACAGTAGCATATACGCCCCTGACCGGGCAGCACCTTTTCCAGCTCAAAGCTTTTTACTATGCCCTCCATATTCTCAAAGGCTTCGGGCAAAAGCGGATAATCTTTCATTTTTTCCTGATGCTTTGCCTCCGCAAGCGCCTGCGTGATTTTTTCTATCAGCTCATGCTCGCGGGGCAGCGCCTGCATCCATCCGGGGATGTCTATTTCTATACACCTTAACGGAAATTCGTATAATATGCGTTCAAGCAGCCCTGCTATATCCTCCTTTGTCATGTTCAGCACATCCATGCCCACCACCGGCACGCCGTACTTTTCCTCCAGCTGAAGTATTTGCTGCTGCGTATCCATATTATAAAGATCCGTAGTGTTAAGCACTACAATAAAGGGCTTGTTGAGCTCCTTAAGCTCATTTACCACCCTTTCCTCCGCCTCCGCATAGGCTGAACGCGGCATACCCGTGATGCTGCCGTCCGTGGTTACCACTATGCCTATTGTGGAATGCTCGGCTATCACCTTGCGCGTGCCCAGCTCCGCCGCCTGCTCAAAGGGCATTTCCTCACTGCTCCACGGGGTGCGCACCATGCGCGGCACATCATTTTCCAGGTGTCCTATTACTCCCTGTGCCAGATAGCCCACGCAGTCCACCAGCCGCACCCTCAGCTCCGCCTTTTCCAGCGTCAGCTTCACCGCCTCATTGGGCACGAATTTGGGCTGCGTAGTCATTATGGTGCGCCCGGACCCGCTTTGCGGCAGCTCGTCAACGGCGCGCGCACGTACGAATTCATCCTCTATGTTCGGAAGCACCATAAGATCCATAAACCGTTTAATAAAGGTGGATTTGCCGGTACGCACCGGCCCCACCACTCCTACATATATGTCGCCTCCGGTTCTTTGCGCAATATCTCTGTAAAGATCAAAGCCCTCCATGACAATCCTCCCGCCGATTCATTATTCTTTGTTTATACTCTATGAAGCCATAAAGGGTTGTATGCCTGTTTTTTAGCCTGCTTTACCTTTTGCCCTGCCGCGCGCAATTTTGACAAAAGAGTGGAAAATGCGTATAATAAACTGTTGCTGCCGCTTTAATAAAACAGCTGCACAACGCAAAAAAACATCAGGGAAACAGTTAAATGAAGCAAATATTCCGCTATATACGGCCCTTTACGGGCAAAATAGCCGTTGGGCTTTTGATCAAAACGACCGGCACGCTAATGGACCTTGCGCTGCCGTGGATGCTTGCCGCCATGCTGGATACGGTGGCTCCGTCGGGCAACAAGGGCAGCATACTGTTTTTGGGGCTGATGATGGTGCTGGCGGCCTGCATAGGCATATCCGGCAATGTTATTGCCAACCGGATAGCCTCTGCCGTGGCGCGGGACACCACCCGCACCCTGCGCAGCGACCTTTTTGCAAAATGCATGTCCCTTTCCTGCTCGCAGGTGGAGCATTTCGGCATTCCCTCCCTTGAAACGCGCCTTACCGGCGACACCTACAATATACACCAGACGGTGGGCATGATGCAGCGCATGGGCGTGCGCGCCCCTATACTGCTGATAGGCGGGCTTTGCTTTTCCTTTGCCATGGAGGCGCGGCTTGCGCTTATAATGACGGCCGTGCTGCCGCTTTTGGGCACAGGGGTGTATTTGATAAGCCGCTTCGGGCGCAGGCTGTATGTACGCGCGCAGGCTGCGGCCGATTCCATGGTGCGCAAGGTACGGCAGGTATGCAAGGGAATTCGCGTTATAAAGGCCTTTTCCTCGCAAAAAAATGAAAGCGAAGCGTTTGAAGCTCTTAACCTCGGCCTGTCCCGCGCCGAGCAAAGGGCCGTGCTTACAATGAGCGCAAGCAACCCCGTTATGACAGTGCTGCTTAACCTCGGGCTTACCGCCGTTATATTAACCGGCGCCTTTTTGGTGCACGGCGGCGTATCCACCGCAGGCAAAATCATTGCCTTTATGAGTTACTTTACCATTATTTCAAACGCCATGCTGACTGTTACGCGCATATTCACAATGTATTCCAAATGCGCGGCCAGCGCCCAGCGCATAAGCGAGGTAATGGATATGCAGCCTGACCTGCCGGTATGCGGCAAAAGCGATATACGGGACGACTGCGCCGTAAGCTTTTCCAATGTAAGCTTCTCCTACGGCAGCGCCAAAATACTGGACAATATCAGCTTTTCCCTTAAAAAGGGGGGATGTTTGGGCATTGTCGGGGCAACGGGCAGCGGCAAAAGCACCATGCTTAAGCTGTGCGAGCGTCTTTACGACCCATGCCAAGGCGAAATACGGGTTATGGGGCGGGATGTGCGCTCCTACACCGCGCCGCAGCTGCACGCACTCTTTGCGCAGGTGCTGCAAAACGATTTCATTTTTTCCGGCACTGTACGGGAAAACATCTGCTTTGGGCGGGATATCCCCGATGATGAGCTGATAAGCGCCCTTAAAAAGGCGCATGCAGAATTTGTCCTTGCGGACCCTGAGGGGCTTGACCGCATTCTAACCTCGAAGGGCACAAACATAAGCGGCGGACAAAAGCAGCGGCTGCTTATTGCAAGAGCCATTGCCGCAGCCCCTCCCATACTTATACTGGATGATGCCGCAAGCGCGCTTGACTACCGCACCGACGCCGCCATCCGCAGGGAGCTTGCTGATATCCCCTGCACCAAGATCATAGCCACTCAGCGTGTAAGCTCCGTTATGCAGGCCGACTGCATAATCGTGCTGGATAACGGCCGCATAGCCGCATCGGGCACTCACGAAGAGCTTCTTGCGCGCTGCCCGCTTTACCGCGAAATAAGCCTTTCCCAGATAGGAGGTGCCGCGCTTGAATAAAACGCATGACAATGCAGCAAACAATGCATCAAACAATGAAAGCGCCTCCGCAAATTCGCTGTTTTCAAAAAAACGCCGCGGCACCGTACGCCGGCTGCTGGGTTATCTTATGCGTCACCGCCTTGTTGCCGCCCTGGCGCTTGCGCTTATGCTTATTTCCAACCTGCTCTCGCTTATAGGTCCAAAGCTTTCCGGCGCGGCAATTGACGCAATAGCCCTCGGCAATACCGATTTCGGCAAGGTATTTTTCTACTGCGGCATGATGGCGCTGTTTTACATTTTATCCGCCGCCGTTTCCTATATTGTATCGGTAATTGTCACCCGTTTATCCCAACGCATAGTGCGGCAAATGCGCAGCGAGGTAATGGAGCATCTGCTGCATTTGCCGGTAGCATATTTTGACACGCACCCGGCGGGCGATGTCATAAGCCGTATCTCCTACGATATAGACACCGTAAACGCCACTCTGTCATCGGATTTGCTCTCGGCGCTTGCCTCCTGCGTAACCGTTATAGGCTCCTTTGTTATGATGGCAGTGCTGTCCCCCGTAATGCTGCTTGTCTTTGCCGTAACGGTGCCTATCGCCGTTATATTTACACGCTTTAAGACACGCCGTATCCAGCCCCTTTTCCGCAAGCGTTCGGGCAAGCTGGGAGCGCTGAACGGCTATGCCGAGGAGATGCTAAGCGGGCACACCGCCATAAAGGCGGCAAGCCGCGAGGCCTATGTGGACGGCCGCTTTAACGAGCGCAATGAGGACGCGGTAACGGCTTATTATAACGCCGATTATCACGGCTGCATTGTCGGGCCGTCGGTAAATTTTATAAACAACCTCTCTCTTGCCCTTATAAGCACGCTGGGCGGCTTCTTGTATCTGTACGGCGGCATAACCCTGGGTACGCTTTCCTCCTTTGTACTCTACTCACGGCGCTTTGCCGGGCCTATAAACGAAATGGCGGGAATACTTACGGAATTTCAATCCGCCGCAGCAGCGGCGGAGCGCATATTCCGCCTGCTTGACGAGCCCTGTGAAGCTCCCGATGCCGCAGATGCCCGCATATTTTCGGATATACGCGGCGATATCGGCTTTTACGATGTGAATTTTGACTATATACCCGGCAAGCCGACTCTGCGAAGCATAACCATGGAGGCAAAGCCCGGCAAGACTCTTGCAATAGTGGGGCCTACGGGAGCCGGAAAAACCACGCTTATAAACCTGCTTATGCGCTTTTATGACGCACAAAGCGGCGAAATCACGCTGGACGGCACGCCTGTGACGGACGGAACCAGGGATTCCCTCCGAAAAAGCCTTGCAATGGTGCTGCAGGATGCCTGGCTGTTTGACGGAACGGTATATGAAAACCTTACCTACGGCAATCCCGAAGCCACAAGGGAGGACGCGGAAGCCGCTGCCAAAGCCGTGGGTATACACGAGTACATTCTTTCGCTTCCAAAGGGCTATGACACACCTATGAGCGATGAGGGCGGCGGCATCTCCAAGGGACAGCAGCAGCTTATGACGGTGGCGCGCGCAATGCTTTCCGATGCGCGGGTGCTGATACTGGACGAAGCCACCAGCAATGTGGACTCCCGCACGGAGGCTCTTTTGCAGCGCTCCATAGAGCGGCTTATGAAAAACAAAACCTGCATAGTGATTGCTCACCGCCTGTCCACCGTGCGCAACGCCGATACGGTGATAGTGCTTAAGGAGGGACGGATCGTGCAGCGCGGAACGCATGACTCCCTTGTGGGGGCTCCCGGCTTTTATCACGACCTTTTTTATGCGCAGTTTGAATAAAAACAGATTGCTCCTCGCCCGTATAGGTGAATGTACAGCAGCAAAAGGCAATATATAAAAGTGCAAAAATTAAAGCACAAAGCGCGAGTCCGTTTCGGGCTCGCGCTTTGCTTTTGTGTTTTTTCTTACAGCCGTAGGCTGTTTAATTATTTTACTACGGTATATACAGAGCAGGTAACATAGCTTTTTCCGGCTATCTCGGTGGTAAGCTCAATATAATACCCTTTAGCCTTTGCAGGAACGCTGCCGGTAACGGTACCTTCCTTAACCGTAAGGTCCGCCGTCTGCCATTCCTGATCCATAAAGGTATCCTCATAGCCGTACTTTTTATGACGGCTGTATGTCATATCCTCCGTAATGTAATAAAGCTTGGCAGTAACCTTGGTGGCTGCGGAGTCCGCTTCTATTTTAACATTTATTTTTCTGCCCGAGGGCTGGGAGGCAAAGCCGGTAAGGGTCGCCCCGCCCTTTACGACAGAATCCGCAAACATCATAATCTCGCCCGGATTCCATCCGCAGCCGTGGGAATGATACATTTTGTTTATCATGCTCAGCCTGTCGGCCGGGTTTACCTTTACCGTATCAAGATAGCTCTTGGAGTTGCTGTTTACGGAAAAACAGCTGTCGTCATTCCAACACAGCCAAAGTATGGGCATATCGGCCTTATCAAAGCGGTCCTTGGCGCTCCAAAGCTGTATGGTCTCCTTGCCGGAGAAATTGTTTTTCATCCATGCCAGAGATTCATCAAGGTATCCGGAGCCGTAAACCGGAACGGCAAAGGCAAAACGGTTATCCCAGCCTATGGTTATGGAGCTTATAACTCCGCCCCATGAAATGCCCGTAACTCCCACCTTATCGGCAGCAACGCGGCTGTCTGCGCGCAGCGCGTTTGCGGCAAGTATGGTCTGCCCCACGGCATGATACATCCACATATTCTCGGCCTTGCCGGCAGAGGAGCCCATACCGTCGTTATTAGGGGCATTTGTATACCCCTCCTCCTTGAGCGATTTCATAAGCCCGTAGCGCCATGTGGTGTCGGTCTCGCTGCTGCCTGCGTTTACCGCTGTGGGGAAATACCCGGTGTTATCCATTGCAATGGCGGCATAGCCGCGTTCATTCCACATTTTTACCCACGGCAGGAAAGCGTGTCCGCCGCCGCCGTGCACCAATACGACCGCCGGCACCGGCGAGGACGCATCGGCATTCTCCGGGAAGCCTATATAGGCAAACACCTTGGTTTTGCGGCCGTTTTTGGTCATACCCTCATACCATACCGCTTTAATGCCGGAATATGTGCCCGTGGGGTTAAGTTCCGCAATTTCATTAAGCACCGGCGTGGTGTTTATCGCCTTTTCAAAGCCCTTGGCGATCTTTTCTTCGTTGGTCATGTTTTTATCGTCCTCCTGTTTATGCTCCCAATCGCGGAGCTGTCCCGACATGTTTTCCGTAAGCGCAAGCTCATCAAATACATAGCTGCCTTCATCGGAAAAGCTGGCGGGTCGCACATCAATATTGAGCGATTCCGTTGTTTTTATATCCTCCAGCATTGCGTTTTCCCAATACCGGCCCAGCTTATCGCATCTGAAGCTCAGCCAGCCGCAAAAGCCGTCCGGGATGATGACCGCGGAGGGCTTGCCCTGCCCCATGCCGGAAGGATCGCCCGTTTCCGCCTTGAGAACCGTGCCGTCTGCACCGGTAAGAACGGCGTCCTCCGCAGAAAAATACGCCTGCTTTCCGTTTGCTGCCGCCACCATGCCCACACCCAGTGTGCCGCCCGTTTTGTTGCACACCCAAAGGCGGAGATAGCTTCCGCCCTCCGAAAAGGCTTTGCTTACGCTTTCACCCTTGAATGTATAGGACTGACACCACGCATTTGCATCGGGCAAAACCGTGAGCATGCCTTTGCCCTGATCGCACATATCTTTATTATCGGTTACGGAAAGCTTCGGATTGCTTATGCCGTAGCCCGTTGAAGTCCAGTCAAGGCTTTGAACAAGCTCGGATATCTCGCCCTGCTCAAAGCCCTCTATAAGCTTTTTACCGGCTTCTTCATACGGTGTTTCCGGAGTTGTTTCGGGCTCGGGAGATGTCTGCCCGGTTTGATTCTGCGCGGGACTCTGCGACGGCGCGGGCGATGCGGTATTTACATCACAGGCGCACAGCAGCAGCATCAGCGCAGCGGCAGCGATTGCCGCCAGTTTCTTTTTCATGTGTATTCCTCCTGATATAATTTTACAAGTGATAAATAACCGTGTTCGGTTTACAAGGGTATTATATAGCGCGGCAAGGCATTGTTCAATGCACTATTATAGTTTTTTTTAGCACAATAGAAACTATATTTTCCTATGAGTCGGCATTGTACGGGCTTGCGGCGCTTATTGTTATAAAAATGCTAACGCTGCCGCAGCTTTATGCAACAGGCGTGCACGCCTGCCTTGCCATGTCCCGTTAATGCCGTAATAAACAAAAAAACGACATTATCCTTGACTTTTGCCCCTTAAATACTTACAATAGTCGGGGTATGATTTTTAGGAACAGACTGCGGACTTTGGGAGGATTAAAATGAAAAAAGGGTTTGACAGCCGGGAGTACACACGACGCCAGACAAGCCAGATACTGGAGCGCATTTCCCGTTTTGACAACAAGCTGTATTTGGAATTCGGCGGCAAGATATTTGATGATTTTCACGCTGCCCGCGTGCTGCCGGGGTTTGATCCCAACGGCAAGATCAAGCTGCTCTACGAGCTGCGCGACCGTGTTGAGGTTGTTTTTTGCGTGTGCGCCGCCGATATTGAAAAAACGAAAATCCGCGCGGATATCGGCATAACCTACGATATGGAGGTGCTGCGCCTTATCAGCCTTATTTCCAAAATGGGAATACTGGTAAGCTCGGTGGTTATTACGCAGTACACCGGCCAAAGCGCGGTTGAGCCCTTCCGCCGGAGGCTGGAAATGATGGGAGTGCGGCATTATACGCACTATCCCATAAAGGATTATCCCACCGATATAAACACCATCGTAAGCCCGGAGGGCTACGGTAAAAACGATTATATTGAAACCACCCGGCCTCTTGTCGTGGTCACGGCTCCCGGCCCCGGAAGCGGAAAGCTTGCCACCTGCCTTTCCCAGCTTTATCATGAGCACAAGCGCGGGCGTGCGGCAGGGTATGCCAAATTCGAAACCTTCCCCATATGGAATCTTCCGCTTAAGCATCCGGTCAACCTTGCCTATGAGGCGGCCACGGCGGATCTTCAGGATATAAACATGATAGATCCGTTCCATCTTGAGGCCTACGGCGTATCCACGGTAAATTATAACCGTGATATTGAGGCCTTCCCGGTTCTGCGCACTATACTTACCCGCGTGACCGGCAACCCCGATTTTTACCGCTCTCCCACCGATATGGGTGTAAATATGGCGGGCTACTGCATATATGACGATGATGCAGTATGCGAGGCCTCAAAGCAGGAGGTTATACGCCGCTATTACAAAACCGCCTGCGACTGCAGGCTCGGGCGGGAAAAGGACAGCACCCTTGAAAAGATAAAAAGCATTATGCAGCAGCTTGGCGTAACGCCAAGGGATCGGCACACGGTAACCCCCGCCCTTGAAAAATCCCAAGCCGCAAACGCACCCGCCGCTGCGCTGGAGCTGGAGGACGGCCGCATTATTACCGGACGCAAAACTCAGCTTATGAGTGCTTCGGCAAGCGCGGTGGTCAATTCCGTAAAGGCATTGGCCGGTCTTGACGACAAGATAATGCTGATCTCCCCCATTGTGCTGGAGCCTATCCTCCGCCTTAAAGGTGAAATAATGGGCAGCGCAAGCTCGGTGCTCAAACTTGACGATGTGCTTATAGCTCTGTCTATATGCGCAGCCACCAACCCCACCGCCGCTTTAGCCGTGAGCTGCCTTCCAAAGCTCAGAGGCTGCGATTTTCATTCCACACAAATGCTGCGTTCCGGAGATGAGGGCACGCTGCGAAAGCTGGGTTTGAATGTGACCTGTGAGCCGGTTTTCCCCGAAAAGGATCTGCTTATCTGATTTATAACCGGGCTTAATTTGATACCGTATATTAAAGCCGCCCCATCGTGGGCGGCTTTGTCTGTTTTTGAAAAAGCTGCGCCGGGCAAAAACAGCTGCGGTATTACCCCCTTTGCCGCGGGCGCCGATGCGCGGCCGAGGGCTTTTTCAAAGGCCGTCCCTGCCCTTTAAGGGCAGGGCGGGGGCGTAAGGCCGCAAGGCCGAGCGCCCGGCCGCGCCGCCGCGCCGCAGACCCGTCAGCGGTTTCTTATGGCATCAATCGGTTTCTTGGACGCTATGCGCCATACCGGTAAAAAGCTTGCTATTGCTGCCACTAACAAGCTTATGGCAAGTATCAGCAGCATCTGGCGCGGCCCCACCGATAAAACGGTTACAAGCACGCCGAGATTATGAACCCCCCTGTTGATCATAATTGTAACAGCTGCCGTGCCTATACAGGCAAGCACAAAATTAACCGCTGCAATTATAAAGCTTTCACTGAAGAAAATGCGGAAAACATCGCTGCTGCGGGAGCCGATTGCACGCAGTATACCTATTTCCTGTTTTTTGTTTGCAACGCTTACCGCTATAAAATTTGCAAGCATGATGGAGGCGAATATTGCAAAAAACACACCGACTCCCACAAACACGCCGGAAAGAATCTTCAGTATTTCGTCGATTGCATCCAGCTCAAAAATTACCGGGTTTTGTATGGGATTATACTGCTTACCTTCACGGTAACAGTACTTTACAGCGTTGAAAACTTCGTTTTTATCTTTGGGCATGGCACCTATTGCAAATTCAAACGGCTTGTTATCATATTTCTCATCGGCCGTCTGAATAAGCTTTGCAAAGCTCTCCCGGCTGAGCATGGCCATTCCGGCATAGCCGTACTGTTTATCATAATACAGCTCCTGCTGCAGAATCATATTGCGCACAACCGTTTTTGCGTCATTATAATCGATTGCTTCAGCCAATACGCTGTAACGCGACATATCAAGGCCGGTATCCACTATTGCGCTTACCGTATAGTCCGTGCCGTTAAGCCTCAGCTTTTTGCCTATCAGGTCTTCATAGCGGGTTATATTTGTATAATTATACATTTTACTCTCCGGCTCACGGTAGCCGCATTTTTCAAAGGTTTCATACACCGCTTTACTTACGGCAATCTCCGGCTTATCCCCTTCGGGATAGCACCCCGCAAGCAGCGTATAGCCCATTTTTTCGGCTATGCTCTCCTCCATAACTCCGAAGCCCGCTTCAAAGCCTGAGGAATAAAGATTATACACCGTCTCCTTTGCGTACTCGGTGCCGTTTATCTGTTTCGCAAAGCTCATGGGCTCGGAATACTCGTAATAGCTCTCCCCGGTTTCGGGATCTTCTGTCGTATAACCGTATCCCGATGGCTTATATACACCGTTAAGGGCTATTCCCATGCCCTTCGACGCTTTTTCTATATCCGCCTGCGACATTCGTCCGCCGATTAACATCAGCTCCGTGACCTCATCTCTTTCTCCGGCGGTTACGGATATGTGTTTTATGTTATTGTCCGTAAGTGAATCAGTACAGGTGCGCACATGGTTGTAGGCCCCGAAGGTGTCCGCAAGCCCAAAAAGGGTAAAGGCCACGCAGGAAAGCAATACTGTTATTACAAGACGGATTTTTTTGTATTTAAGGCTGCTTGCTCCCAAACGGAACGCCACATTCATAGGCAGATGCGAACGAATAAGCCGGAACGGCTCTCCGGAATCTGTTCCTATCCGCGAAGTATCGGTAGGTGCAAAGCGTCCCTCCGCTTTGGCAGAGCGAATAATCAAACGCGTATTTTGCCCCGAAAGAGCATCGATATAGCTGTTGATTTTTTCCCTGTCCTCCGGGGTAAGATGATAGCCTGCCGGTATTTCCACGCAATTATCACAAAAGGCAAGCCCCTTTGCTTCGGAGGCCTGTACAGCATCGTCAGCTGCAAGCTCGTCATCCCTTATGACTCTGCCGTCGGAAAGTTCAATTATCCTGTCTGCATATTGCGAAGCAAACTCGCGGTCATGCGAAACCACTATGACCAGCCTCGTTTGTGAAAGCTCCTTAAGCATCTGAAGCACCTGCCGGCCCGTAGCCGAATCCAGTGCACCCGTCGGCTCATCCGCCATGATTATTTCGGGATTTTTTACAAGTGCTCTTGCAATGGCCACTCTTTGGCGCTGTCCGCCGGAAAGCTCATTGGTGCGCCGGTATGCGCAGCCCTCCATGTCCACGCGGCGCAGAATGGAGTTTATTTCATCATCCTGCGGTTTACGCCCCTGAAGCTGAATAGCCAGAGCGATATTTGCCCCGACATTGAACTCCTCAAGCAGGTTATACTCCTGAAAAACAAACCCGACATATGTATTGCGATAGGAATCGAAATGTCTTTGCCGGAAGCTTCGCGACGAAACTCCTTTTATGATTATTTCTCCGCTGTCACAGCGGTCAAGACCTCCGAGAACATTAAGCAGCGTTGATTTGCCGCTGCCTGATTTTCCCAAAAGAAACACCATGCCGCTGTTCGGGAATTTAATACTCACATTATCCAGCGCTTTTACCGCCACGCCTCTTTTGGGCTTATATACCTTTACAAGGTTTCTTACCTCCAGCATTTTTATCCCTCTTTGATGTTTTTTATATTTCGGAATTATCAATTCCCCAAATTCATAATACCACAACCGTTTGCATAATGCAATGCCGAAAACAGCATATTATACGCTGCCCGATATAAAAGCTCCCTTCTTTTGTAAAAATATAAAAACACAGCCGGTCTGCTTCCGCATAACAGGGCTGCACCGCTGCCATAATAAAAAGCGAGACCGAACACGCGTTCCGCCCCGCAATAATTCTTGTTTTAATATAAATTCTTGTTTTAATATAAATTCTTGTTTTAATATATAAAGCCTGCGGCGGCTTCTGTTTCAGCACAAAGCCGCAGTATCTGCATTAAATGTCATCTGTATACCGATGTTCTGGTTGCTCTGAATGCCTGATTGCCAGCCTCGGCTCCGGACGCTACCGCAGTAAACGCCGGAAAAAGCAGCAGCACAAGCGTAATGGCGCAAATATACTTTTTCATCCTGCCACACCTTCCCTTCCTGTCTTTAGTGTGTCATTTTATCAAGGGAAATATACGAAAAAATATATAAAAAGCCATGCTCATGACGATTTATATTAAAAAACCGCTTTATTATTCAAAACCGTTTTTCAAAAACAGCGGCTTATAAATAATAAATGCGGTTTGATTTTCAGTTTGCTTTCCTTCGGCGCGGCTTTCGGCAAAGTGTCTGCGTCCGTTTTGCCCGGCCTTTCGCTGCGCGGTATGCAGGCCGAAATATACTTTAATTCCCGCCTGTTATAAATGTATCCAGCTTATCAATGCTGCCGCTTCCCAAATTAAGGCACAAATCGCCCGGTTCAAGATGCTGCTTTAAGTATTCCGCCGCCTCCTGCATTGTGGGAATGTATATGCAATCCTGCTTTTCCTGCTCCACTATCTTATCCACCAGCATTTTGGAGTGGATTGTGGGATCGAACGGTTCGCGGGAGCCGTAGATATCAATAACTATTACCTTATCCGCCCCCTTAAAGCATTTTACCAGCCTGTCAAACTGCGCCTTGGTGCGGGAAAACAGCGCCGGCTGATAAACCACCCACAGACGGTTTTTTTCAATGGGCTGTGCAGCAAGAATAGTGGCCGCCACCTCCTGAGGATGGTGCGCATAATCATGTATGAGCCGCGCTCCGTTGCAGGTTCCGCGGTCCTCAAAGCGGCGCATGACACCGCGAAAGGCATGCAGCCCCTCTTTTATGGCGCTTTCCGATATGCCGTTTTTCATGCAGCATATTATTGCCGCCATGGAGTTAAGCACATTCAGCTTGCCCACTATGCTGAGTTCCACACGGAAAAGGCATTTTCCGTCCTTACAGAAATCATAGCTCGGATAACCCTGCGGCGAAAATTCGATATTGCGTGCATAATAATCGTTTGTGTCCTCAAAGCCGTAGCTTACCGTATGCTTTCCGCACTCCTTAAGCAGCTTTGCCGTGCGCTTATCATCTCCGCAGCCTATAACGCAGCCGTCCTCCGGCACCGGCTGCACAAAGCGCATAAAGGAAGCGTATATATGATCTATATCCTTGAAATAATCGAGGTGATCAGCATCTATATTGAGCACTATGGCAAACTTCGGGCGCAGGGTAAGAAAAGAATCCACATATTCACAGGCCTCGGTTATGAACGCATCTCCGTGCCCCAGACGCACATTGCTGTGTATCATGGGCAGCACTCCGCCTATATGTATGGTGGCATCCTTGCCCGCTACCTGAAAAATTTCGCTTATCATTCCGGTGGTGGTGGTTTTTCCGTGCGTGCCGGAAACGGCTATACAGTTCTTATAGGCCTTTGAAAGCTCGCCGAGAAGCTCATCCCTGCGCAGCATGGGAATACCGTGCTGCTTTGCATAGGCAAATTCGCAGTTCTTTTCATTAACGGCGGCAGAATAAATTACAAGCTCTGCGCCCTGTACATTTTTCTCATCATGCCCCACGCTTATTTTTATTCCCGCATCCCGCAGGGCAGGAAGCGCCTTGCCCTCCGCCTGATCGGAGCCGGAAAGCTTATCAAAACCCAGATTGTGCAGCATCATGGCAAGCCCGCTCATGGAAGAGCCGCCCACTGCAATAAAGTGAACCTTTTTATTCTTATAATCCATCAGATTCATTATAAATATACCTCTTTTCATTACCTGATATTATATGCTACCGAAGGCATAAACATCAAGCATTTTTTGCTGCCGCCGCGTAAAGAAAAATCAAAGGATAAAAAATATCCCGCTTTTTTCAAAGCGGGGGATGTTTTATGTTGCAGCCGCCTGAGCAGAACCTGTATCCGTCGGCTCCGGAAGCGCCGCAAAGGCCTCCAGCACCCTGGAGGATATTTCATTGCGAAGATGCGTAACAAGCGGATGCGCTATATCACGCAGCTCGCCGCCCGGCGTTCTCTTGGCCGGCATCGCCACAAACAAGCCGCTGCTGCCTTGGATGATTTTTATATCATGCACCACAAATACATCATCAAATGTAACTGAAGCCACCGCCTTCAGCTTGCCGTCTGTCATAATTCTGCGTATTCTTACATCGGTAACATCCATGGCCGCACCCTCCCGTAAAATTTAACCATTATATTCTGATATTATCATCCTGCGGTATAAAATGCAACTGTTATGTATAAAATTCAGCTTATGTTCACATTTGCCGGTTATCCGACGGCACCGTGCTGGGACGAATATCGATTATTCCCTGATAATCGTCCACCGAGTAAAGCGTAAGCAGCGAACGGTATCCCTCCACCAGCTTGCGCTCCGGCTGCTTTGTTGCCACAAGCACCGCGACGCCCTCGACCGTAACATTGAATTCCCTCATAAGATCGCAAAGCCCCTTTACGCTGCCGCCGGCGCGCATAAAATCGTCCACTATCAGCACTCTCTGACCGTTGTCAATGGCTCTGCGCGGCAGGCTCATCGTTTCCATGCGGCGTCCCGAGCCCGTGATATAGTTTATCGAAACAATCGAGCCTTCGTTTATACGGTTTTCACGCCTTGCAATTATCAGCGGCACGCCAAGGACCCTTGCACACATAAGCGCTATCGGTATGCCCTTTGTTTCTATGGTTATAACATGGTCTATATTCTTATTAAAATACGGTGCGGCAAGGCACTGCGCCATGTTTTCCAGCTGCTGCGGGTCGGAAAGCACATCCGTCATATAGATATATCCGCCGGCCAGCGCCCGCCTGGAATCACTGAGCATGGTAGCCAGCTCCTGCGCGTACGCAAACACCTTTTCCTTGGGAATGGACGGTATAAAACGCACTCCCCCCATAGCGCCGGGCATTGTTTCCATCCTTCCCAGCCCGCGCTGCTCAAAAACAGTTTTAAGCGCCGAAATATCTTCACTCAGTGAGGACTTGTTTGCCCCCAGAACCGAGCAGAAATACGAAAGCGTAAAAAGCTTGCTGGGATTGCTGCACAGTGTTTTTGTGATGACCGCGAGGCGCTCGTTTCGTTTGACCTTGTCCATTGATAACCGCTCCTTAAGGCATTTTTCCGAGCTATGAAGCCGGAATTCAGTTTTTCGGCAGACCGGCGTATATCTTCATGATTTTTTTATTAGGTATTACGCCTTCAATGCTGCACAGTGTAAAGTCATATTTTTCGGTTTCCCAACCGTTTTCCGTTTCTTTAAGCTCCAGCACAAGCTTGCCCAAATGTCCTCTGTCCTTGCCGCCGGCACGCACAATGGGAATTCCGTTATATCCCTGCTGCGGCGTGTATGTGGGCTCATGTATGTGCCCCGCTATTACGGCAGAAACATCGCGCATATTCCTGTTCTGCTCCTCCTCGCAATGGGAGAGCACAACGGTTATATCCGCATTGCCGGATATTTGCTGCTGTATATTTTCAAGAACCGCAACCGGGTTTTCCTTTGTTTTGTTGCGGGTTTCCTTATTGTCAATCTCATCGGTGGTAAGGCCTACAACGGCTATCCGCAGCCCGTTTACATTCTTGATGATATACGGCTGCACGCCGTCCAGATACTGCCCGTCCTTTTTAATATTGGCACACAAAAGAGGACAGCCCGTGTTTTCGGAAAGCCTTTTTATCTGCTTATCGCAGGCCTGCGCCGTATTTTCGGTGCATTTGAATTCATTGTTTCCAAGCACCATTGCGTCATATTTCATACCTGCCAGCATCCACGCCTCCGGCACGCCGCCCTTTTCCTGACGGGGGCCGCCGTAGGAAAGATCTCCGCAGTCCAGCAGCAGCACATTTTCGCCGTCATGCCTTGCCTGCTGGATTATTGTATAGTAATACGGGAGATTATCCACCTGACCGTGGAGATCCCCCGTGAAAAACACCGTAAGCCGATATGACCCGTGCGCACGGGGCACCGTGGGCAAAACGGCAAGCAATATAACGCAAAGCAGCACTGCGGCTATGACAATTGTGATTATTATATTTTTTGTCCGTCCGTTCTGCATTTTCAAAATACATGCTCCGTTTATGGTTTATGCTGCGATGCGGTGTATCGCGGAAGATGCGCGTTACAGAGGCAAGACAGCTTTTATTTATTTTATCACATACGCGGTTTGTTTGCAATACCCCAAATGAGTCTTTGCGTCGCAAATACACGCAAGATTTACCGCGTCGCACCCTTTTTTCGGGTTTTATGCGGATAAATACAAAAAAACAGGCACCCGCAGCCGAAATGCGTCCAAAGGCACAACACATTGGAGCGCATCACGGCCGGATGCCCGTATATTTTATTGAATTATCAGAACTTCAGTCCGTTGACCTTGATTCCGGGGCCCATGGTGCTGGAGAGCACAACGCTGCGCAGGTAAACACCCTTTGCGGTTGCCGGCTTTGCCTTGATTATGGCATCCATAAGCACATTCAGGTTCTCCGTGAGCTTCTCGGTTCCGAAGCTGACCTTGCCGATGGGGCAGTGAATGATAGCGGTTTTATCCACTCTGTACTCCACCTTACCGGCTTTGATCTCGTTAATAGCACGGGGCAGATCCATGGTAACGGTTCCGCTCTTGGGGTTAGGCATCAAGCCCTTGGGGCCCAGCACCTTACCAAGACGGCCTACAAGGCCCATCATGTCCGGAGTGGTAACGATGACATCATAGTCAAACCACTGCTCGTTCTGGATTTTGGATATCATCTCCTCGGCGCCCACATAATCGGCGCCGGCAGCGGCGGCGGCATCAGCCTTCTCGCCCTTGGCAATAACCAAAATCTTCTTGGTTTTGCCGGTGCCGTGAGGCAGCACTACAACGCCGCGGACCTGCTGGTCTGCATGCTTGGGGTCGATACCCAGCTTAACGGAAACCTCCACGGTTTCGTCAAACTTAGCCTTAGCGGTGGATACAGCCAGAGCCGCTGCCTCGGAAGGGTCATACAGCTTCGCGGTATCTATCTGCTTGAGGCTTTCGATATATTTCTTTCCTCTTTTCATTTACGTTCCTCCTTGTGGTCAAAACGGTGCGCCGCAAAAGCGCCCCTCCCACTTAATAATGAGGCCTTAGTCGGCCACGGTAACGCCCATGCTTCTTGCGGTACCCGCGATCATGCTGATTGCGGCATCCACATCGGCAGCATTAAGATCGGGCATCTTGAGTTCTGCGATCTCGCGCAGCTGTGCCTTGGTTATCGAAGCGACCTTGGTCTTATTGGGGGCTCCCGAACCGCTCTCTATGCCGCAGGCCTTCTTGATAAGAACCGCTGCCGGCGGAGTCTTGGTTACGAAAGAGAAAGAACGATCCTGATAAATCGTGATAACCACAGGGATAATAAGACCTGCCTGCTTAGCAGTACGCTCATTGAACTCCTTGCAGAAGCCCATGATATTGATACCGTGAGGTCCCAAAACAGAGCCGACAGGAGGCGCAGGTGTAGCCTTGCCTGCTGCAATCTGCAGCTTAACCATTCCCGTAATCTTCTTTGCCATCTAAAAACACCTCCTCTTAATAAAATGTGGTGCTATCGAGCCTTCGGCTCTCCCACCGCCCGCACGCAGGCGGGACTTGAATGTCGCGCCGCAAAAACGGCGGACTCTATTAAACGCAGGCGCAAAAGCGCTGCGAATAATGGCTTTGATTAAACGACCTTAACCTGTACGAAGTCAAGCTCCACGGGAGTTTCGCGTCCGAACATGGAAACAATCACGCGAACCTTCTGACGGGCGGCATCCACTTCCTCCACAACGCCGGAAAAGCCGTCCAGCGGGCCGTTGATGATATCGACATAATCGCCGTTTTTGATGTCCATGCGCACGGAAACATTCTCCACGCCCATGCGGCGCACCTCTTCATCCGTAAGCGGAATCGGCGTTTTGCTTCCCGGGCCCACAAAGCCCGTTACGCCGCGGGTATTGCGAACGGCATACCAAGTAAGCTGATCCATTATCATCTTGACCATGACATAGCCCGGAAACAGCTTGCGCTGTACAAGACGCTTTTTGTCGTTCCTGACTTCCATAACCTCTTCAGTGGGAATGCGCACATCCACGATCCTGTCCTGGAGCGCCATATTCTCCACCATGTTCTGAAGGCTGGTCATTACCTTGTTTTCATATCCTGAATAGGTATGAACGACATACCACTTCGGAGTATTGTTCTCTTCACTCATTTGCAGCTACTCCCCGGCTTACTTGAACAGCGAAGGCAGTCCCGTAGTCTGATCGGTAAGCAGCTTGATAAGCTCGGCGGAGCCGAGGTCCATCAGCCATACGATCAGAGCCATAACGGCAACAAACACAAAAACGCATACGCTGTAATTGATGAATTCCTTGCGGGTAGGCCAAGTGACCTTTTTCAGCTCGGAGATCATTTCCTTTACGGGATTTCCGCGTTTTTTCTTTTCCTTTTTCTTTTTCTGAGCCTTCTTGGCATCCTTACCGTCTTTTTTGTCCTGTTTGACGGCGTCGGCGCTCTGAACCAGCTCCAGCTTGTCCTGTGCTGCCGCCTTCTTATCCTGATCCTTTGCCATCTTTTTCACATCCTTAATATCGCTTAGAAAAATTACTTTGTTTCCTTATGAGCGGTATGAGCCTTGCAGGTCGGGCAATATTTCTTGATCTCAAGGCGATCCGGATCGTTCTTCTTATTTTTGCTGGTAATATAGTTTCTGTTCTTGCACTCGGAGCAAGCCAGTGTTATACCGTTTCTCTGTCCCTTAGCAGCCATTTTTTACACCTCCAAAACGCATATAGAAACACTACCCGGAAGTAGTGCGTTGTTAATTTACCACAAATGCGGCTTCGTGTCAAGATATATTTTGTTAAAACCCGTTTCTTTCGCATTTTTACGCCATTTTCTTCTTCCGGCACTTTGTTTCCCTAAAAGCCGTGCGCCTTGCCCCACGCTTCTTTGCAGCGGCTTATGCGCTTTCTAATCGCCCGTGCTTCCGGGGCGCATGCGTCCCGAAAGTTCACGGTAAAAAATCTCCCGAAGCCTTTGCAGACCTTCCTCGGATACCGTCCCGAATCTTTCCTGCTTTCTGCCCAGCCTTTCCGCCTTGGAAAGCCCCAGCTCGTGATAGGAAAACAGCCGCCATTTCATCGGTTGAAATTGCCGTGCAAATGCTGCAAGCTCCAGCATATCCTCCGGCGTATCGTTGATGCCGCCTATTATCGGCGTGCGCACCGCGAAATTTACGCCAAGCTCTCCTGCGGCCTCCAGATTGGCAGCCAGCTTCGACAGGCTCTGCCCCGTATTTTTTCTCAGCCTTTTTTCGTTTGCATCCTTTACATCTATAAGAAAAAGGCCGCAGCACCGTGATGCCTCCCGTAAAAAATCGCCGTCAAAACAGCCCGCCGTTTCCATACAGGTGTTCATGCCTGCAAAAGCAGCGCGCTGCAATATCTCAAGAGCAAATTCCGGCTGAAACGACGGTTCGCCGCCGGTTACGGTAATGCCTCCGCCGCCGGCGTAAAACGGTCTGTCCGCAAGCGCCTGCCGTACAATGCTTTCCGCGCTTATGCGCCGTCCGTTTACGCTGAGCGTACCGTAACGGCAGCTTTTGACACATTCAAGGCAGCCGGTGCAGCCGGAAGCATCAAACAGATGCCCATGAGCGGTAATGCGGTGTCTTGTGCATATTTCCGCACAGCTGCCGCATCCCGTGCAGGCACCGGCATCAAGATACGGCTCCGGCTTTGCGGACTGCGTTTCCGGGTTGTGACACCATACGCATCTTAGCGGGCAGCCCTTGAGAAAGACCGCCGTGCGTATTCCCGGCCCGTCATGCACGCAAAACCGCTGTATATCCGTTATTATTCCTTCCATGGGCACATCCCTTCCGCCGGACAAAATCGGCTTGCCCCGCACCGCGCTTTTATCTTTTCTGCGAGGTGCGCTCTATTACGGTGTCCTGCCATTCCCGGCTCAAAGTTACGAAACGCGCCGACCAGCCGGAAACCCTCACCGCCAGCCCCTTATATGCTTCCGGATTTTCCTGCGCACGGCGCAAAGCCTCGTTATCCACCGTATCCATCTGCATAAAGAAGCCCCCGAGGCTTACAAAGCCGTCCGTCAGACCGCGCACCACGCGCGTTATATCGGTATTGCGGAAAACGGACGGATCCAGCTTTATATCAAGCGCGGTGCTTCCCGCAAAGCGGTACAGCGGAAGGGCGCAGTGCGCCCGTATTACCGAAGTTACTCCGTTGATATCGGTGCCGGGCGTCGGGCTGCAGTTGCCGCTTAATATCTCTCCGTTTTTTCTTCCGAAGGCGTGGGAAAATCTGTCGTTGCGCCAGTCCGTCTGGCGGCCGAAGGTACTTATTCCGGCAGGCCTGAGCATGCCGCCGGTATGATGGAATTTATCCCTATCGCAGATATCCGCATAGTCCCCGGCCAGCCGCACCGCTATTTCATCGGCCTCCGAAGAATCCGCACCCCAATAATCCAGCGCCGCCGCCTCTCTGCGCTGCACCTCAAAGCCGTTCCAGTCGGCGCGCAGCATATCGGTATATTCCCGCAAAGTATATCTGCCGGTATCAAATACAAAATGCTTTATTGCAAAAAGCGCATTTACCGCTTCGGCAAAGCCCCCGAAATGCGGCGAATCAACATTATGTTCCGGGCCGAAATAATAATACGGCATTCCCTTTTTCGCGCATCCCTTTGTGAGCAGCTCGCAAAAGGGCACCGGCGGAGCACACTCGGGGCATTTTTTCTCATCGCAGGCCCATATATCGTCTATTTTTTCCTTAAGCCGCTCCGTATAGGCCGCATACATGGCATCATAATTCTTATACTCCGGCGTTTCCGCTTCTCCCAGCTTCAGCACCTGCGCCTGAAAAATCGCGTAACCGTCAAACGGCACATAGGAAAACCATGTTTTGCCCGGCACCTGCACCTCCCAGCAGCCGTCGTTTGCAAAGCGCACCGCCTCTTTATACGGATAGCCGTAGTTTTCCAGCGCCTTGAGCACGGTGCTTTCATTATACACCGCAACCACTCCGCCCCCGAAGGCCACATTCTGAGCAATAAGCTCATGCACCCATTTCGGTGTCTGTTCGTTAAGCCTTACCGCCACTGGAAAATCGCTTATGGGCAATTCCGCGAATATTTCCAGCACCATACGGGTTACGGGGTTGCTTATATCCCTTCCGCTTTCATCTGTCCCGCCCAGCACGATGTTCTGATAGTGCTGAGCATCGCCGGGCCGCGGAAGGAAAGATTTATCCACTCGCACCCCTTTATCATGAAATGCGCCAGCTGTTCCTTTGCCTCCTTCATATCCGTACGCCCGTGCTCAAGGTCTTCGCGAAGATACGGCCACAGATATTCATCCATTCTGCCAAGACCCGGCCAATTTGCGCTTAAGCGGGCAAAGGCAAAGGAAAACCACAGGCTTTGGAGCGCCTGATAAAATGTCTGCGGGGGTGCAAACGGCACGGTTTTCAGGTTATCTCTTATGCGTTTGAGGCGTTCCTGCGGGTCTGTCTTTATTTTTTCCTCCAGTGCCTCCATATATCTTTGGTGCCAGCGCCGCAGAGAAGCAAGCGCTCTTTTCATGCTTATGCGCACCTCTGTTCTTTGGGCATCATGATCCTCCGAAAGATATTCGTCTATTTCCCGTTCGTATGCGTCCAAGCCCTTTCGCAGCGCTTCATCAAAGCCCATGGTTACATGGTTTGCACCCCAGCCGAAAACATAATTACCCTCATATTTCACCGGCACCACAGGCAGGATGGCATCGCCCAAGGATGCGCTTCCCACTATAAGCTCGCCGTCGTTTATATATATGGGGCACTCCTCTACTATCCTGTCAAGCGCAGCGGCATATTTTTCCCTCATGCTCATGTCTTCAAAGCCCGGAATGTCATCTGCTTTTACAAACGGCGTCTCAAGGATACGCCTTCCGAAAAAGCCGTCCAGCGCTTTTGCACACATTTCCCGTGTTGTCTCACTTAAAGTAACGGGGCGTTCCCCCGTTGCCGAACCGAATTTTACGCTCATTGTCATACCTCCGAACCGGCAGACCATTCTGCCCGCCGCCGAATGGTCTTTTTTCGGATTATACTATCCGATGCCGTTAAAAACAATTGCATATACCGGCATAATACTGTACAATACTGTCACAATGCAAAAGGAGGGCAGCAAAATGCACCTGAGTATTGAGTTCCTGCACTTCTCCAACGGCTCCGGCGCCCCGGACGGCTGGCGCGATGTAAAAAGGCTGGACTGGCTCTCCGTTGTTGAGTGTCTGCGGGGCAGATATATATATTCCTGCAACGGCTCTCCCGCCGTAACAATAAATCCGGGTGAAGCCTTTATAGCCCCTGCCGGCGCATTGCAGGATATTCTGCACCGCACCGACAAAGACGGAATATTTGAATGCCGTTATGTTTTTATCGACGCCGTATGCGACGGCTCGCGCCGCCTCGACGAGCTGTATTCCTTTCCGAGCAAGCTGCCGGACGGACTTTCGGAGGCTATGCACAACTGTCTGCTGCGCCTGAACGAGCTGCCGGAAAGCAGCTATTGTCTGCGGATGTCTCAGGCATATCTGATCCTTGATATTCTGCTGCGCTGCGGAACCCGCAAGCCGGACTGTCCGGCAATAGATACGGCCCTGCACTATATCCGCAGCAATTACGCCCTTCCGATAACGGTTGCGGATCTGTGCCGTCATTTGGCCGTATCCGAAGCCACCCTGTTCCGGCTGTTTCGCAGTCATCTGCACTGCACGCCGGTAAGCTGTATAAACTCCGTGCGTATTTCCATGGCCGCAAGGCTGCTGCTTAACGGCTGCAGCGTCGAAGCCGCCGCCGAGCAATGCGGCTTTAATAATTCCGCGTATTTTTACCGCGTTTTCCGCTCCTCTACCGGAATAACACCCGGACAGTACCGCCGAAACGGCTCGGCAATCTGAGCCGGATATGACAAAAACTCCGGCGGTTTGCATCGCCGGAGCCGTTTAATGCCGAAATACGGTTATATATTACGGTTTATCTTTTTCATTTTCCCGAGCGCTTCTTTTTAAGCACCTTTGCAAGATACTGCCCCGTATAGGACGCCGGGCAGGCAGCTATTTCCTCCGGCGTGCCGGTAGCCACCACCATGCCCCCCTTGTCGCCCCCCTCAGGGCCGAGATCTATGCAGTAATCCGCACATTTTATAACATCAAGGTTGTGCTCTATAACAACCACCGTATTGCCCTCTGCCGCAATTCGGTCCAATATCCCTATAAGCCTGCCGACATCCTCGGTATGAAGGCCGGTCGTTGGCTCGTCCAGAATATACAGGGTTTTGCCCGTACTGCGCCTTGAAAGCTCGGTTGCCAGCTTTACGCGCTGTGCCTCACCGCCCGAAAGAGTGGTGGAGGGCTGACCCAAGGTAATATATCCAAGTCCTACATCCATAAGCGTGCGCAGCTTGCTCTCCAGCTGCGGAATGTTTTTGAAAAAGCCGTAGGCGTACTCCACCGTCATATTAAGCACATCGTATATGCTCTTGCCCTTATAATGCACCTCCAGCGTTTCCCTGTTGTAGCGCTTACCCTTGCAGACCTCACAGGGCACATATATATCAGGCATAAAATGCATCTCTATTTTCAGCAGGCCGTCGCCCGAGCACGCCTCGCATCTTCCGCCCTTAACATTGAAGCTGAAGCGGCCGGCGTTATATCCCCGTGTTTTGGCATCCTGCGTCTGCGCAAACAGATTGCGTATCGGGTCAAAAAGCCCGGTATAGGTGGCCGGATTGCTTCTAGGCGTGCGTCCTATCGGAGATTGATCTATAACGATTATTTTGTCAAGATGCTCTATTCCCTCAACTCGGCGGCATTTTCCTCCCTTAATTTTGGTGCCGTTAAGCATACGCGCAAGGTTTTTATAAAGCACGCCGTTTACAAGAGAGGATTTTCCCGACCCAGACACCCCGGTTACCACCGTAAAAAGCCCTATCGGGAAGCTGACATCTATATTCTTCAGATTGTTCTCGCTCGCGCCCGATATGCGCACGCACCGCCAATCCGGAATACGGCGCTTTACAGGCACGGGTATAAACTTTTTCCCGGAAAGATACGCCCCCGTAACGGATGCCGGGTTATCTATCACCTGCTGCGGAGTGCCCGCCGCCACCACGGTACCGCCGTGTACGCCGGCGCCCGGGCCGATATCCACAAGGTAATCCGCCTCCAGCATTGTTTCCTCATCATGCTCCACCACAACCAGCGTATTGCCCAGATCCCGCAAGCCCTTAAGGGAGGAAAGCAGCCTGCCGTTATCCCGCTGATGCAGCCCTATGGAAGGCTCATCAAGAATATACAGCACCCCCATGAGCCCCGCGCCTATCTGCGTTGCAAGCCGTATACGCTGCGCCTCGCCGCCGGAAAGGGTGCAGGCGCTGCGGGAAAGCGTAAGATAGGAAAGCCCCACATCAATAAGAAATCGGAGCCTTGTGCGTATTTCCTTTATTATGCGCTCCCCTATAAGCTCCTCCTTGCGGCTAAGCTTCAGGCCGCCCATAAAAGCATAGGCATCCTCCACGCTCATTTCCGAAAGCAGGGCTATATTCTTTTCTCCCACTGTAACGGCCAGCACCTCCGGCTTGAGCCTTTTGCCTCCGCATACCGGGCAGGGCTCCTGCACCATATACTGCTCTATTTCCTGCTTTACAAGCTCGCTTGCCGTTTCGCGGTAGCGTCTTTCAAGGTTGGGGATTATTCCCTCAAAGCGCTGTCTGTATGTGCGCACATGGTTTACCGTTTCCAGCCGATACTCCAGCTCCTCCTGCCCCGAGCCGTACATCACGGCATTGTATGCCTTTGGCGGAAGCTCGTTTACCGGTGTATCCAGCGAAAAGCCGTAATGCTCCGCCAGTGCCCTAAGCGTAACCCCGGCAATGGAATCAGGCGCCGCCGTGTTCCAGCCCGAAACCCTTACCGCTCCCTGCGCAAGGCTTTTTTCGGGATCGGTCACCAGCAGCTCCGGCGATATCCTGCTTTGCGTGCCCAGCCCCGTGCAGGCCGGGCAGGCGCCGAACGGGCTGTTGAAGGAAAAGGAGCGCGGCTCCAGCTCCTGAATGCTTATGCCGCACTCCGTGCAGGCATAATTCTGGGAGAACAGCTTTTCCTCCTCCGGGCATACCGCAAGCGCCAATCCGTCCGCAAGATGCAGCGCCGCCTCAAGGGAATCGGCAAGACGCGTGCGTATATCCGGCTTTACAATAAGCCTGTCCACCACGGCTTCTATGCTGTGCTTTTTATTTTTCTCCAGCTCCGGCTCCTCCTCGGAGAGATCGTACACCGTGCCGTCCGCCCTCACTCTGGAATAACCCTGGCGCATAAGGTCGGCAAAAAGCTTGCGGTATTCCCCCTTGCGCTCCCTTATGACAGGCGCCATTATCTGTACGCGGCTGCCCTGCGGCAGCTGCATTACCCAGTCCACCATCTGATCCACCGTCTGCTGCTCAATGGGCCGCCCGCATTTGGGGCAATGGGGATGCCCTATACGGGCATACAGCAGGCGCAGATAGTCGTGTATCTCCGTTACCGTACCCACCGTTGAGCGCGGATTGCGCCCCGTGGTCTTCTGATCTATGCTTATAGCGGGGCTGAGCCCGTCTATGCTGTCCACATCCGGCTTTTCCATCTGCCCCAGAAACTGACGGGCATACGAGGAAAGGGATTCGACATATCTCCTCTGCCCCTCGGCATAAAGCGTATCAAAGGCAAGCGAGGTTTTGCCCGAGCCGGAAAGCCCCGTGAATACCACCATTTTATTGCGCGGTATTACAAGATCCACATTTTTAAGATTGTGCGCCCGCGCGCCCTTTATGACTATATCTTCCTGCATATATGTTTCCTTTCAAAAGCTTTTTTGCGCATAGCTGCTTTTCCGATATGGCAAACCGAATCTGCATCACGCCGCAGCGTCAGATATCCTGCTCCTGCCTTAAAAGCTTTAGCGCATCTCTGAGCTTTGCGGCAGTTTCGAAATCCAGCTTCTGCGCCGCCGCCAGCATCTCCCGCTCCAGTCTTGCAATTTCCTTCTTTATCGCCGCAGGATCCTTCTTTTCCTTCTCCTTAAGCGGCTTTGTTATCTCCAGCACCTCCCGCACGCCCTTTATTATGGTGCGCGGTACTATGCCGTGTTCTTTGTTATACGCCTTTTGCTTTTCCCTGCGCCGCGCCGTTTCCGTCATGGCCTTTTCCATAGACTCCGTTACGGTATCGGCATAAAGCACAACCTTGCCCTCTGCGTTGCGCGCCGCCCTGCCTATTGTCTGTATCAGCGATCTTTCACTGCGCAGAAAGCCCTCTTTATCGGCATCCAGTATTGCCACCAGCGATACCTCGGGAAGATCAAGCCCCTCGCGCAGAAGGTTTATGCCCACCAAAACGTCAAACTCACCCAGACGCAGGTCGCGTATTATCTCCATGCGTTCAAGAGTGTGTATTTCCGAATGCATATACCGTACCCTGACGCCCTCATTCTGCAAATATTCGGTAAGCTGCTCCGCCATTTTCTTTGTAAGCGTTGTCACCAGCACGCGGAAGCCCTTTGCCGTTTCCTGCCTTATGCTGTCCAGCAGGTCGTCTACCTGATGCTGCGCCGGCCGCAGAATTATCTCCGGGTCCAGCAGCCCCGTAGGCCGCACTATCTGCTCCGCAACAAGACCGGCCTTGTCCAGCTCATAGTCCGCCGGGGTGGCGCTTATGCATATCATTTGGCGATAACGGTGCTCAAACTCCTCAAAATTCAGCGGGCGGTTATCCAGCGCTGCCGGAAGCCGGAAGCCGTATTCCACCAGTTTTTCCTTGCGCGAGCGGTCGCCGGCGTACATGGCGCGCAGCTGGGGCAGCGTCACATGGGATTCATCCACTATCAACAGGAAATCCTGCGGGAAATAATCAAGCAGAGTATAAGGCGGCTCTCCGGCGGCGCGTCCGTCAAGATAACGGGAATAGTTCTCGATACCCGAGCAATAGCCTATCTCCTTCATCATTTCCACATCGTAATTGGTGCGCTCCTCCAGCCGCTGTGCCTCCAAAAGCTTGCCCTGACTGCGGAACCATTCCACCTGCGCCGCCTTATCGCGCATTATCTCCCTTACGGCGCGCTCCATGGAATCCTGCGAGGCCGCATAATGCGTATTGGGGAAAACCATGTAGTGCTCCAGCTGCGCCACGGCGCGCCCCGTAGTGACATCCACCAGCTTGAGCGCGTCTATTTCGTCCCCGAAAAACTCCGCCCGCACCGCTTTGTCGCCGGAGCCGGGCGGAAATATTTCCACGCTGTCCCCCCGAACACGGAAGGTGCCGCGTTCAAAGGCTATATCGTTGCGCTGATACTGTATATCCACCAGTCTTTCCAGCAGCTCCTGCCTGCGCATGCACATGCCCGGCCGCAGTGATACCGCCATTTCGCGGTAGGCAGTCGGGTCGCCCATGCCGTATATGCAGGACACCGACGACACCACTATGACATCCCTGCGTTCCTGAAGCGCCGCCGTAGCGCTGTGGCGCAGCTTTTCTATCTCGTCGTTTATGGAGCTGTCCTTTTCTATATAGGTATCGGTGCTGGGAATATAAGCCTCCGGCTGATAATAATCATAGAAGGAAACAAAATACTCCACGGCGTTTTCCGGGAAAAACTCCTTGAATTCGCTGCACAGCTGCGCCGCAAGAGTTTTGTTGTGCGCAAGCACCAGAGTGGGGCGGTTAAGCCTTGCAATAACATTTGCCGCCGTAAAGGTCTTGCCGGAACCGGTAACACCCAGCAGCACCTCCGTGCGCAGGCCGTCCTGCACGCCCTGCACCAGCTCCTCTATTGCCTGCGGCTGATCGCCCGACGGCGCATACGGCGCATGAAGCCTGAAATCCATACTCTTTCCTCCGATACGGCGCAATAAACGCAGCCCTTCGTTTGTGTTAATATGCTGCTAAAATCATTGCAAGTATATCACCAAAGCACAAAATGTGCAAGCAATTTGCACAATTCATCATGCACGCGCAGCATATATTCGCATTCACGCCGTATTGTGCCCGTTTGCGGGCGCTGTAAAACAAAAACAAATCCGCCGCATGCCGATATTTCCGCAGAAATAAAAAAACGGCCGCCGTCAAAGCAGCAGCCGCAATGTATTTTTGTGCTTTTTTATGCTTTATTCCTTACAGCTTCTGTCCGCACGCTGAGCAAAAGGCGCTGTCCGAAGACACCTCCGCCCCGCAGGCCGGACATTTTGTGCAAAGGCTTGCCCCGCAGCGATTGCAAAACCTCGCGCCGCCGGGCACCTGCGCTTTGCAGCCGGGGCAAACGATCATCCCCTGCTCCACCTTTGCTCCCGCACCGTTTACCGTAACGGTTTTTCCTCCCGCAACAATGCAGTTTTCTATAACCTGAAACACCTCACCCGGCAGCTTCTTCTGCTTATAGGCGCCCATTCCGGCGGTGATCGCAAGGGGCCATGCCACAAACAGTCCCACTGCCCCCGCGCCGATCTTATCCGACCACTGTCCTTCGCCCACCGTAACGGTCAGCTGTCCCTGCGTCTCCGTCATCTGAACGCTTACCGCCAAGCGCATGCCCGCCAGAGTTTTCCAGCCGTCCTTGGGCTGACTGGCCTGCATTACAAAGCCGTCCACCGTTTTTGAGCTTTGCACCTCCATGCTCTTTTCCGTACGGAAAAAGTTCTCAAGCCTTGCCGCGATGCTCTGCACCTCCGTGCCGTTCAACATAAAAGTTCTCGATTCAGACATGTTTATTACCTACCTGTTTTTTGTTTTCAGTCCGTGCGTTCAATATAGCCGCTTATCGGCTGCGCATACATATCATCGTCCGTTACGGGCTTATAGCGTTTTCCGTCGTATGCGTCCGTAAAGCCGTTTGTAGCTTTATATATTCTGCCGGTTTCGCTGTCGTAAACTCGCTCATAGCCCAAGGTCGCATCGCTTTGCTTCTGGCTGATTATATCCTGGCTTTTATTTCGTTTTTCCCACGAATCCGTTATTCCGTTCATGGTCTCATTCATATTCCGGCTTATATCCGCCGCAAGCGCAACCTTTTCGTTGCTTGCCTGGTTTGTCGCCTTTACAAAGCTGTCGGAGTATTCCAGCGTCTTCATGCATTCGCTCAGAACGCTCTCCCACTCAATAAATCTGTCCTTTGCGGCGGTTATGGCCATAATGTTATATGCCATATAATATCCGCCGTCCTCGGTTTGCAGTATATAATTCTTAAGCGTGCCGTCGGATATAGCAAAGCTGCCGAAATCCACAACGCTGGCGGCAAACATGCCCTCTCCCTCTTTGGAGCCGTCGCTGAATACAGCCCTCAGCAGCTCGTCGCCCATGGCATAAGCCGCCATACCGCTGCCGGAGGCAAAACGCTCCGTAACCTTAAAGCCGTCAAATACGGGAAAGGTATATCCGGAATATGTCGGCTCCGCCTCTTTTGCAAAGGCGGCATACTGCGGAAATATACCGAAGAAGCCTTCGGTTGACGGGTTTGCAAGCACCGGCGCCTTTGCAAACAGCGCCGATTGCGCATCCCCCATGGCATATTTTTTCTGCCATACCTCCTTACCCTTCTGGCTGTGCAGCAAAACATCGGCCTTGAGCAAAACAAACATCTGATTCAACGGCTCCTGCGGGTCATATACCCTTATGCTGTGATATATATTCACACCGCCGGTTTCCACCTTCCAGCCCTTGGGAATGGTAATGCTGAAATCCGTGCTTTCATATTTTTCCGTCTGCACCGTCATAGCGGCCGTTTTCGTAATTTTTATTCCCTTTTCCGTTTTGTTTCCGCCCGTTTCGGTATTGCCCGTGCAGGCAGTAAGCAGCACAAGCGCAGCCACCGCCGCAGCAAGCGCCGTCTTTTTAATCGCCTTCATAATTTTCCCTCCCCGATTGCGGTTTTGTTTTGCTTTCATGCTTTCCTCCTCAATTGCCGTACTGCTCCCTGTATGCATGACCGAAGGTATTGCAGGAATACCGAACATATTCATTGTACCCCTGAGTAATAACCTCGTTTATCGGCAAAAGCGTATAGTCCTCGGTTATCACATGGCTTGTGCATATATTGCGCACATCTGTGTAATAAGCGCTCAGCAGCTCTATTTTACGCATTGTAAGATTGCAGTTCATATGAGCCGCCGCCGGATAATAGGGCGACACCGAGCCGTCCGGGGCAAGCTGTGTTTCCTTGTCGTTATCGTCCGACGGCTGTGAAGCATATACGATCTCGTAAAAGGCGCTGTCCGTCATAAGAATGTTTGTGTTAAACAGTCTTAACGGCTTTTCATTGCCTATGGGCGAAAGATCCAAGTCAAAGGCAATGTATTCCCGCCACCCCATGTCACGGTACCAGTTCCAGCTGGCGGAATCGTCAAGGTATTGCCCTGAAAAAATCATGCTTACCCGTCCGTCCTTAAAGGTCATCATGGGAATTCCGTAATCATATACCCTGTCGCAGTCCGAAAACTCCTGCGTGCAGTCCTCCAGCGTTTTCCCGTCCGCGCCGTAACGGTATACCTTTTTGAACAGAGGGTATGCCGCCGCGTCCTGTTTCTCGGCGGAAAACGGCGTACAGCTCATTTTGTAATATGTATTGTTGCCAAAATACATATATCCCGTCTCACCGTCGTAGGTAAAGCGCCAGTACCGCACCGCGGCGCTTTCCGGCAGGGTGCCCGCTTCCTGAATGTTTTTGCCGTTTGACAAAAGGGAATTGAAATTCGCCTTGTATATTTTCCCGCCGGAAACTATTATACAGTCGATTCCCTCGCTGTATCCGTGGTCAATAAAACAGTCAAATTCCGAATTTATGTCTATAATGCCCTCCGCACCCGCGATTTTTTTATAATCGGAAGCGTCAAAGGATTTTCCCCGTCTTTTAAGCAGCTCCTGCTCCAGCGTTTCGGGCTCTGTATCCGCGCTGTCCGCCGGCGTCTGCGTTGCCGTTTTTTCCGTAACGGCCGGCTGCGAACTTTCCGGCTTGCTTTCATCGCCGCAGCCGCACAGGCCGCAAAGCAGCACCGCAATTAGCGCCGCGCACAACGCCGTCCTTGCGCGCCCGCAGCCCCCACCGTTGTTCCCTGTTGCCATTGCTCACTCCTCCTTATGCCTTGATTCTTCTTGATCGCTCGTTGATTGCCCGAAATTCAAAAGCATATATCAGTGTACATTATAATAGCATATATGTTCCTCATGTTCCACTGCGATTTCAGAAGAGTCATTTGACACTTTTGAAATCGCATCGCTGACGGCGTAAAAAATAAAAGGACACCGGGAGAATTTCTCCCGATGCCCTTTTCCGTGCAGCCGCCGTTTTTTGTATCAATCGTCCTTTTCGGTTTTTGACGATACAACGCTGCCGTCATATGCGCTTATCTCATATTCGTATTCCGTATTGCCGTATTTGAATTCTATCTCGTATATCGGCTTTCCGTCCTCGTAATCAAGCTCGCATTCCAACTCCTTCACCTGCGATGCGCTGAGTCCTGCGTGCTCCAGCGCCTTGGCTACCGCCTGAGAGCCCGTAAGCCTCACCTCGCCGCCTTGCCCCGTTTCGTTTTTCGTTTCCTTTTCCGCCGATATTATTCTGCCGGTTTCGGCGTCGATCTCGTATTCGTATTCCGTGTTGCCCACGCGGAATTCGATCTCGTATACCCACACGCCGTCCTCATTTTCCAGCTTGGATCTGTAATCGACAGCCTCGCCGCGGCTTACTTTTGCATGCTCAAACGCTATTTCCCCCGCCTTTACCGGCGTTATTTCTGCCTGCTGCTCCGGCGCCGATGTATTCTTTTCCTGCTTTTTCTTAAAGGATATAACCTCTCCCGTCTGCGCATTTATAACATAGTCGTATTCGGTATCTCCCGCGCGGAACTCCACCTCGTATAACGCAACGCCGTTCTTTCTGTCCAAATCGATTTCAAAATCGGTCACGTTTTCCGCGGCCACCCCGGCATGCTCAAGGGCAATGCCTCTTGCCTTCTGCGCGTTTATTGCGTTTTCCGGAACGGTAATATCGTCATCATCGTCCAGCTTCTGCTTATCCTCAATTATCTCGCCGGTTATCGCATTTATCAGGTGCTCGTATTCCATGCCGCCTGTTTTGAATTCCACCTCGTACACCATAATACCGCGCTTGAAATCCAACTCGACCTCTATATCCTTCACTGCGCCCTTCTGTACGCCTGCATGCGTCAGAGCGATCTCCAGCGCCTTTTCCGCTCCGATATACGCTTTTGTGCTCACCTCGCCGCTCTTGCTCACCTCCGTCTGAGCCTCTTTCGCGCTCAGCAAAACATTAAGCTCGTTTATGCTCAGCTTTGCAAGCTCGTCCGGCACCAGCATGGGGTTAAGCCTTGCCACCTCCAGCACCAGCTGCGCCTTTCCCTCTGATATGCCGTGCCTCTGCGCAAGCAGGGCCGCCTCTCCGCTTTTTGTAAGCTTCTGCCCCACAACCGCTCCGCCGTTGATGCTTTGAGCAAGTATGCCGTTTATAATTTCCATGATTTCCTTTTCAACTCCGGAGGCATTTTTTCCCTCCACCGTAACCAGCACGGAGTTTGAAAGGCTGTTCAGGTAGCCCGCGCGCACCATGGAGCCGATAATTGCATTAACGGCAGTGTTTTTATCCGTTCCTTCCAGTTCCATGCCCTCAAGCAGCTTCTGCGCATCGTCGTTAAGCGCCTTGGCCTGTGCCACCCTTCCGCTTCCTCTTAGCTTGAGCTCAATACTCGGGTTTACATCCAGCGATATCACGGTAACCGGCTTGCTGATTATACCGTTTGCCGCAAAAACTCCCACCGCCATAAGCACCAGCGCCGCCGCTATGCAGCAGGCCGTTTTCAGCCATCCCATTTTCTTCGTGCCTCTTGCCCGTTTCACGCTTATTATATCCTCCTGCTTTCCGCATTGCCGAAGTATCCCGTCAAGATTATCCGGCTTGCTTTTCATTACCTCTTCCCTTATGCTGTTTTCCGTCTTTCTGTTTTTCATTCTTCTTCCTCCAAGCGTTTTCTCAGCTTTTTAAGCGTCCTTGCATACTTTGACAGCACCGTAGCCAACGGTATCCCCATAACCTGTGCCGTCTCCCTGTGCTTTGCCCCCATAGCATGCAGCATAACTATCTGCCGTTCCTTCCGGGGCAGCTCCTCCAGCAGCATTTTAAGCACCCCGCTCCTCGGCGGCTCTTCAGGGCACGCCTGCTCCGGCGGCATCTGCCCCGAAACCCTGCTGCTTTTTCTCAGGCTTGTAAGCGAAAGGTTTTTTGTAATAGTATATATCCACGCCCTTGCCTTTGTTCCCGGCCTGTACTGCCCCGCACAGGACCATATCTTCACAAATACATCCTGCTGTATGTCCTGAGCCTCGTGATGATTTTTCACTATGGACAGCGCATAGCCGTAAACCTGCCCGCCCATAAGCTCGTACAGCCCGGACAGTGCCTCCCTGCTGCCCGCGGTTATTTCCGCAAGCAGGGTCTCTGCCTTTTTTTCCTCCTCGGCACGCGCCGCGCGTACGCCGCCGTCTTCGTTCCGGCATGAATCGTATAAAGTCAAAGTAAATATAAACAATTGTTTTCTCCTTCCGCCTTCACTTATATAACGCATGTGCCCCGTGTTTTATTGCACCGCATTAAAAAATTTTTTTATTTTTTTGCAAAACCCGTTATCCGCGCTTTTCAAAAAACTCCGTTTTTCCGTCACGATTTTCCCTCTTTGCTTGAAAAACCGAAAGCTGTATGATATAATAGCACAAAAACGAAATAATAGCACAAAAACGAAAATTCAAAAAGGATGATAAACATGAGCAAGAACAAAAAAAGTCTTTGGGCGGAATTCCGCGAGTTCATCAATAAGGGCAACGTTATGGATATGGCCGTTGGCGTTATAATCGGCGGCGCCTTCAAAAGCATTGTCGATTCCCTCGTAAACGATCTGTTTATGCCTCTTGTCTCCCGTGTTACCGGCGGCGTGGACTTCACCAACTGGTTCATTTCGCTGGACGGCAACCGTTACGATACCCTTGCGGCGGCTCAGGAGGCCGGCGCCGCCACCCTCAACTACGGCAAATTCATTACCGTGGTGCTCAACTTTATACTGCTTGCGTTTTTTGTGTTCCTTATTGTAAAGGCCTTCAACGCGCTGCGCGAATCCACGCATAAAAAGCAGCAGGAGGCTCCGGCGGCCCCCACCACAAAGGTCTGTCCCTACTGCAAAAGCACCATTGCAATTGACGCCGTAAGGTGCCCCAACTGCACCTCCGAGCTTCCCCAACCGGAAGAAGAGGCCACGGAAAAGGCCTGATCTTCCCGCAGAAAAGTCCCTCTTCTGAATTCCGTAAAAGCCGTCCCCGTACCGCCTGCGCTTATTTGCAGCAGTGTTCTGTGCAGGTGCGGCTTTTTATTTCCCCGATATGTAAAATTTCTGAAAAACACGCCGTTTTCTATTGCATTTTGCGTTTGGTTTGGTATAATTTATTGTGTAATATCGCAGGTTATTAAAGCACATAAGCATCAATCCTTTGCCTTGTCCTGCAAACATATTCGGCTTGTATGTGTTTATCAATGCGCCGCAACACGCCTCCGCGCATCAATGCACACATTTGCATATGTGCATATTTGCGCTTTTCCGTTATGTTTACTTACACCCTGTCCAAAATTACGGAGGTCTTAATGAATCTGTTATTCTATACCGACGCTCCCGCCGCCGATGCGCTTTTTCTGAAAAACGGTCTTATATATTCCTCGGGGCAGCCCTTGGGACCGGCCTGCCGTACGCTTGTGCGCAACCCCGAGCTTGCGCAAAGCTGCTCCGCACTCTTTATTCCCCTTCGGCCTTCGCTTGAAGAGGTGTGCGCCGCATATCTGCTTTCCGCCGCCTCAAGCAGCGGCAAGCTTCCCCGCGCAGCGGCGGTTCTTGCCGATTTTCTTGAAGCGCTTCCCGACCGCAGCCTTCCCTTTACAAGGGATAGCGTGGATACCCTGCCCTTTCTGCACTCCTATCTTTTTGCGCACCCCCTCCGGGAACAGAATGCCCGCCGCGCGGTGGATACCCTCTTTACCGTATTGCGCCAGCTTATGATGGACCTGCTGCTCTTCGGCGATTTTGACCCGGCGACCCGCCCGCTGTCTCCGCGCGTGCCCAGCGTAGCGCCCATTACCGCGCAGGCTCTTACCGAGCTGGACCGCTACATTTCCGACTGCGCACGCGGCCGCGAGCTTACCCTCTCCCTTCCTGCGCAGGACGGCTCCGTGCTGCCCAGCCGGGCGCTGCTGCTTGATAAGCCCTCCTGCCGCTATCCCGCCCTTTTTGCCGGATACTGCGGCTTTTCCATGCTTACGGTTAAAACCGACCTTTTGAAAATATACCCTCTTGACTGCAGCCGCGACTGTCTTGTGTCCCTTCTCAGGGCAAACGGCGGCTGCACCGCCGGGGACGATTCCTCACTTGTACCCGCCTTTGATGACCCGGAGCGTTTTATATCCCTTTTATCCTCCCTTGCCTGCACCGGCTGCACGCTGCGCTTAAGCGCCGAAATTACCGCCAAAAACGGGTTTGAAAAAAATCTTCCGGATACCGTAACAATACAGGGTATCGCTCTGTCCTGCCGCGTACTGCCGGCAAGACACGGAAAAAGGCTTGTACTCACAGGCACGCCGCCGCTTACGGGCAAAAGCTTTCATTATGCTCTTGAAGCCGCTCTCGCACTGCGCACCGCACTTGCCGATACGGATCTTTCCGCAATTGAAGGACTTGCCTGCCGGTACGAAAACACCGTGTGCGACCTTTTTATAAATCTGCCGGTGGATTGCCTTGAACAGTATTATCCCGACTGCATAGCCTTTGACGGCGGAAAATGCGCCGTAACTCCCGGCGGGATAATTGCACTGTCCGACGAGCTGCCTGCGGACGAGGTGCGCGACCGTCTTCTTGAGCTGGAGCAGCTGGAACAGCGCGTATCCGAAGGGCCTGTCCGCGCCCTTCGTACCCTCTCCGCCGCCACGGCCCTTTGCAGCTTTATAGCCCTGAGCCACGGCTTTACGCGCGCGGTTTTTGAACAAGAGCGGGCCGGACAGCGCGCCGAAAGCGTGCGTCTTTGCGCCCTTATGGCATCGGATCTGATAAACACCCGCCGCTCCTTTGCCGTAATACTCACAATGTGTGCGCTTTTATGCGCCGTTTTATGTGCACTGCCCTTCATGTTCGGTCTGTTTGACCCAAAGCGCGGACTGATACCCTACCTTATATCCGTTGCCGTTCTTACTGCGGCAGCCACCGCGCTTATACTTCACCGCCGCAAAAAGCGCTCCGCAGACGGTTTTGATGCCGGCGTATGCGCCTCCGCCTCCGACGATGAAGATAAAGATAAAAAAGCGCACTCCTCTGAGAATACCCGTTCAAACTGATACCCCGGTTTATACAAAAGCAGCTCCCGCATGCGGGAGCTGCTTTGTTATTATTTTGCCCTTAAAAACGGTTATACCAGCTCATAAAGATAGGACAGTCTGCCCATGGGCATTGCGCTGCCTGTGGTGTAGGTTTTCATAATGTCATCCATAACCACGGAATCGGTGGCCTTGAAATATATGCTCTTGCAATCACCGAGAATGCTTCTCTTTATCGCAAAGGTCAGCACGCCCTCGTTGCAGCGGCATTCCAGCCTGCCTGCTTCCTCAGCCTCGCCCGCCGCATTAAGCCGGTAAAGCGTCATTTCCTCTTTTCCGGTGCGGCGCAGCATATATTCATAGCTGTAATAGCCCTTATCCTCCGGGGTTCCCGTACCTATATACAGGCAGGTATTGTCGCATACGGAATAGGGCTTAAAGCCGTCATACGCCTCCAGCGCAAACCAGATATTCTCACTGTCGTTTGCCGCGCGCACACGGTTAAGTGTATTGCGCGCTGCCGGCTCCTCATAGCGCAGCTCACGGGTGCAGCCGCGGGCACAGCGCGCAAAGGGCTTCTGCCCCACCTTGCTGTACTCCTGCGCCCCTTCAAAGCTGGCGGGCTGCTCTATATCGCACTTCTTATGCACGCCGTATGCCGCAAGTGCCTTGTCGCCTTCCTTGAAGCGGCGTACATTTCTTATAAGCTGCAGATAGAAATTGTCCTCATATCCGCCCTCCATAGGCTCGATATCGCGTGAAAGCTCCATATCCGCAGCATCGCAAAGCATATATTCGCCGTCATAAAGCTGCTTGTAGGCTATCCACTCGTTCCAGCCGCCTACGGAAACCGTTTTGAGCTTATCCCTGTTTGCAATGGCATTGTCCCACTGCAGCTGGAAGAAGCTGCCCTCCTCGCATTTTTCGGGCACGTTTACCTTCTTTTCGGGGTCCCAGCCGCGACCCCAGTTCTCCAGTCCTCTTGTGCGCGTAAAGCTCATGGGAACATTGGGATGCGAGCCCACCGTTACATTCATAACATCGGTGTGTATGGGCTGCGGATATATCCACTCCACCCACGGGAAGCCGTCGGGGTATACCGTATCGTTCGTGGGCCACTGCGGGCGGCGGAAATAGAAGAAATCCTTTATCTCCGGCTCCAGCGGGCCGGGATTGTAGCTGGTGCGGCACCGCATGGTTATTTCCTCGGCTATCATATCTGCCTCAGCGCTCTCAAAGGCAATAATAAAGGGCTTGCCGTCCACGCGGTACCATGTATCGGAGTACAGACCCTTGCTGTAAAGGTCGCGGTACAGCGTCCTCATTGTGGCTATGGAATGAGTATGCGTGTAAAAAGCACACTTTGGCGGATTGCTGCCCTCCTGCAGCATTTCATGTATGGCCTCCATTATGCGAAGGTATACATTGGGGTAGGTAAGGGTGTTTGTGGCATCAAAATAAATAAAATCCACTCCCGCGCTTGCCAGCATCTCCAGCTGCTTGCGTATCACCCATTTGTCGTCGGAATTATAATAGCCCCAAAGCGGCTTGCCCCACCAGTGAGCCTGACCGTCGGGAGATATCTCCTTGTTATCCTGATGATACAGAATGTCTGCGCCGTTTTCTCTTTTAAGTATCTCGGTGGCGTCCCAAACGCCGCTTGCATACGGCTGCCCGATCCACATCCAGAAAAAGCAGCCCACCTGCTTGCCGTTGTCCTCGTAGCGTACCGCCTCCACCTTGCGTCCCAGCTTATCTATACCCACAAGGCTGTTCTGATTTGAACTCATTGCGTTTGTTTCCTTTCGTTTGCGCTTTAATTAAAGCAAATTTATGCCGGTGCTTCGCCTATGCAAAGCCGCCCGATCACGGTGATATTTTATCATACCTTTTTCAAAATGCAATACCAATGGGGGAATATTTTCATTTATATTTTCACATTTTCCCCTTCTCTTTTTCCCTGCTGATGCAGCAATGCGTTTTGGCTTGCTTTTTTGCGTGCAAAACAATATAATAATAAAGCTAAATGCCCGGCTTTATTGCCCGCGCCCGCCGTAAAATGCAAATATTAAAATCCGATTCAAGAATAGGACACACAAAAATGCTGTTTTCAAATGAAGCTTTGGAATTCCTTTATATAAACCGTCTTAACGACAGCCGCGAATGGTATAACGAGCACAAACCGGAATACCGCAGGCTTATAATCGAGCCTATGACCCGGCTGATAGACGAGCTTACCCCCACCGTGCTCAGCATCGACCCCGAGCTTGATTGTACGCCTAAAATAGGCCGGTGCATCTCCCGTCTGTACCGCGATACCCGCTTTTCCAAGGATAAAAGCCTGTACCGCGATGTTGTATGGTGCACCTTTTCGCGGCGCGGTGACGATTTACCCTGCTTTTTCTTTGAGTTTTCCCCGCGCTGCGTGCGCTGGGGCATGGGCTACTACTGCACCCCGCGCCCCGTTATGGAGCAGCTGCGCCTCATGGCCGCCGGCAATCACCCGCTCTACACCGCCGCAATGAACTCCGTTCGCTCCTCCTCGCGTTTGGTGCTTACCGGAGAAAAATACAAGCGTCCTCATTTTCCCTTGCAGCCTGCCGAAAAGCAGGATTTCATGGACCGCAGGGATGTATGCTTTATCTGCACCCTCCCGGTCAGCGCGCTTGCCCTGCCCGATATCATAAGCCTTATATGCGCGGATTTTATCTCTCTTGCTCCCGCATACAAGCTGTTTATGTCAGCAAACAGCTCCGCATACAAGCCCGATAACGGAGGTGCAAACTGATGTCCGCCGCCGATAATAACAAAGGCACGGCCTTTTCCCAAAGCGCCGAAGCCGCTTCCGATTTTATTCTGCACGGGCTTTCCTCTGCCGAGGCGGCTGCGCGCCCAAAAAACACAAAAAGCAGCAAAAAAACAAACAGCACCGGGCGGATAATCGCCCATCATGTCTGCACCCTGTTCAATTTTGTAAACTTCGTGCTTGCCGCCGCGCTTTTTGCCGTAGGCTCCTATAAAAACACTCTGTTTATAATAATCGTTCTTTGCAATCTTTTCATTGGCGTGTTTCAGGAATTGCGCTCCAAGCGCGCTCTGGATAAGCTCTCCGTTATAAACCGCAGCACCGTCTGCGTCATACGGGATTCCGTCCCCGAGGATATCCCGGCGGAGGATATCGTCATGGGCGATCTGCTTGTGCTGTCCTACGGCTGTCAGGTACCGGCGGACTGCACCGTTCTCTCCGGCTCTCTTGAAGTGGACGAGGCCTGCATAACCGGCGAATCCGACGGAATAGCAAAGCACCCCGGCGACACCCTCTACGCCGGCTCCGTCGTGCTCTCCGGGCAGGCAAAGGCCTCGGCCGATGCCGTGGGCGCGGATTGCTACATGGAAAAGCTCGCGCACTCCGGCTCCCACAGACGCCCCGATTCCCAAATAATGTCCACCCTGCGCAGGATAATCTTCGTGCTTTCCCTCTGCGTAATACCGGTATGCGCAATAATGTTTTTCGTGCAGAGATCGGTACAGGGCGGGGACCTTGCCGGCACCGTCACTGCCACCGCCGCGGCCGTGCTGGGCATGATCCCCGACGGGCTTGTGCTGCTCACCAGCACCGTGCTTGCCGTAGGCGTTGTGCGCCTTTCCCGCCGAAAGGTTCTGGTGCAGGAGCTTTACTGCATAGAAAACCTTGCCCGAGTGGACACCCTCTGCCTTGATAAAACCGGCACCCTTACACAGGGAACAATGACGGTGGAGCAGGTAATTCCCCTCTCGCAGGAGGCGCAAAGCACCGACATTCCGGCACTCTGCGCCGCGCTTACCCGCGCCCTTTGCGACAATAACGCTACCTTTGACGCTCTCCGCCGTTATTTTGCCGATGCGGACACCTCCGTAACCATCGCTCCCTCGCAGGTGCGCCCCTTCAATTCCCGGCTGAAATGGTCCGGCGCGCGCCTTAATAATATAACGCTCGTATGGGGCGCGCCGGAATTCGTGCTTCCGGATATGCCCGCCGCTCTTTCCGAGCGTTTGCATGAGCTTGCGCTTTACAGCCGTGTCCTGCTGCTTGCAAAAAGCAGCCTTCCCTTCCCCGAGGACGGCCTCCCGGAGGGGCTTATTCCCCTTTGCGCCATAACACTAAGGGACGATGTCCGTCCCGATGCCGCACAGACCCTTGCCTATTTTCATTCCCAGGATGTCGATATCCGTGTCTTCAGCGGTGACAGCGCCCCCACCGTGGAACGCATTGCCGCGCAGTGCGGCATACCCGGCGCCGCCTTTGACTGCACCGGCTGCGACCCTCAGCAGCTCTACGCCGCCGCGGCAAAATACCGGCTTTTTGCGCGCGTTACCCCGCTTCAGAAGCAGCTTTTGGTGGAGCAGCTCCGCTCACAGGGTCACACCGTGGCCTTCGTGGGCGACGGTGTAAACGATGTCCCCGCCCTGCGCACAGCCGATTGCTCCGTAGCCATGGGCAACGGCACCGCCGCAGCCCGCGGCATATCCCAGCTCGTCCTTCTCAATAACGATTTTGCCTCCATGCCCGCAGTGGTTGCGGAGGGCCGCCGCTGTATAAACAATCTCCAGCGCTCCGCCTCCCTCTTTCTTATAAAAACGCTCTACGCTTCGCTGCTGGCTGTTCTGTTTGTACTCATCGGTCGTCCGTACCCCTTCCAGCCCATACAGATGTCCCTGCTGTCCTACACGGGAATAGGAATCCCCTCCTTCGTGCTTGCCCTTGAACCCAACCGCGAACGGGTGCGCGGCAATTTTTTGAAAAACATACTCTGCCGCTGTATTCCCGGCGGCATAAGCGTCTTTGCCGGCATAAGTCTTCTGTATCTCTCCCAGCTCCTGCCCGCTCTCCGGGTTGCAGACAATGTTCTCTCTACCGCCTGCATGATGGTCACCGGCTTTGCCTTCATGGTCAATCTTTTCTATGTTTCCATGCCCCTTAACCCCTTGCGCGGTGCGCTCTGCATCGGTATGTGTCTGCTGCTTGCCGGCGGAATGCTGCTGTTTCCCGGCTTTTTCGCTCTTACTGCGCTTCCGTTCCCGTTCTTCTGGGCAGTACCTATCACCGCAGCCTGCGAGCTTGCCGTGTTCACGCTGCTTCGCCTTCTGCTTAAAAAATCCGTCAGCCGCACCGCATAACACATAGATATAGATATATCAAAAGGGCCGTCCCGCCAAATCATGCCGGCGAACAGCCCTTTTAATTTATTCCGTTTTTCTGCCGCGACGATTTGCGCAGCGCCTTATTTCGACTCTCTTTTTGCAAGCGCCGCCGCAATAAAGCCGCAGAACAGCGGGTGCGCCTTATTGGGGCGGGATTTGAACTCCGGATGGAACTGCACTCCCACATAGAACGGACGGTCCGTCAGCTCTACGGTTTCCACCAGCCTGCCGTCCGGCGAAAGCCCGGACAGCACAAGCCCCGCCTGCGTCAGCTTTTCGCGGTAGTCATTGTTGAACTCATAACGGTGACGGTGCCGCTCCGATATCTCCTTTGTCTTATAGCACCTTTGCATTGTCGTGTCCTCCGCTATAACGCAGGGATACGCGCCCAGCCGCAATGTGCCGCCCTTGTCTATATTGTCGCTCTGCCCCGGCATGAAATCTATCACCTTGTGACGGCACAGCTCGTTGAATTCGCCGGAATCCGCATCCTCAATTTTCGCAACATTGCGCGCATATTCTATAACCGCTATCTGCATCCCCAGGCATATTCCGAAATACGGCACATGGTTCTCCCTTGCATACTGCGCCGCCAGTATCATTCCCTCTATGCCGCGGTTGCCGAAGCCGCCCGGCACGATAATGCCGTCCAGCCCTCCCAGCGTTTTTTTAACATTGTCGCTGCGCAGGCTCTCCGAGTCTATCCATTCTATGCGGATATGGGTGTTAAGAGTGTATCCCGCATGGCGCATGGCCTCCGCTACCGACAGGTATGCATCGTGCAGCTGCACATACTTGCCCACAAGCCCTATGCGCACTTCCTTTTCGCGCCCCTTTATCCGCTTTACCATATCCTCCCACTCGGTAAGCTCCGCCGGCTTTGCATCAATGCCCAGCTCTCTGCACACCACAGAGGAAAATTTTGATTTCTCCAGCATCAGCGGCGCCTCGTAAAGGCAGGGCAGCGTAATGTTCTCAATCACGCAGTCGGGCTTGACATTGCAGAACATGGATATTTTTTTGAATATGGAATCCTCCAGCGGTTCGTCGCAGCGCAGCACTATGATATTGGGGTTTATGCCCATCCCCTGCAATTCCTTTACGGAATGCTGCGTGGGTTTGGACTTATGCTCGTCCGATCCGCTTAAAAACGGCACCAGCGTCACATGAATGAACAGACTGTTCTCCCTGCCCACCTCCAGCGATATCTGCCGCACCGCCTCAAGAAAGGGCTGAGATTCAATATCGCCTATGGTGCCGCCTATCTCGGTTATAACAACATCGGCATCCGTCTGCTTGCCTACCCTGTATACAAATTCCTTTATCTCGTTGGTAATATGCGGTATCACCTGTACGGTGGAGCCCAGATATTCCCCCCTTCGCTCCTTGTTAAGCACATTCCAGTATACCTTTCCCGTTGTAAGGTTTGAATATCTGTTAAGATCCTCATCTATAAACCGCTCGTAATGTCCCAGATCCAGGTCCGTTTCCGCTCCGTCCTGCGTAACATAAACCTCCCCGTGCTGATACGGGCTCATGGTGCCCGGGTCCACATTTATGTATGGATCCAGCTTCTGCGCCGCCACCTTAAGGCCGCGCGTTTTCAGCAGCCGTCCCAGCGATGCCGCCGTTATGCCCTTGCCCAGCCCCGATACCACACCGCCGGTAACAAAAATGTATTTGGTCATTTTCTTTCTCCTCCGTAATCCTGGATCAGTTTAAGTTTATATGTTGCTTAATTATACCGTGTACCTAAGCCGCGCCCTTTTCAAAGCCGCGCTATTTGTATGCCGCCAATATCTCGGATGCTATCGTCCTGCGGTTGACACAGCGGTCCATCGCCTGCTTTTCGATATATCTGTGCGCCTGTGCCTCCGTCATTTTCAGCACCTCTATAAGGCGCCATTTTGCACGGTTTACCAAGCGTATTTCCTCCATCTTTTCTTCTACCGACGCAGTCTTTTTTTCCATTCTGCGCAGCCGCTCCCTTGTAGCGCACAAAAGCTGTACGCTTTGCAGTATCAGCTGCGCCGATGTGGGCTTTGCCACCGTAAGCACTCCGTACGGGGCACACCGCGCGTTTATCTCGGAATAATGCTCGTTTTTCACTATCAGCATAACGCCCGCTCCGCTGTCCTGGCAGATATCCAGCGCAAGATGCGTGCCGAAATCATCCGGCAGCGGCGTATTTATTATCACGATATCCGCCGGGCTCTCCAGCAAAAGCCGCCTCGCGTCGGAGGCATCCCCCACCGTTTTTACCGGGCAATAGCTCCCGGAGGGCAAAAGCTCCGTAAGCGCGGCGACAAACTGCGCCGAGCCGGACACTATAACTACGCTGTATATATGTTCCTCAAGCTCCGTAGCCTTCCCCTCCTTAAGACGGTATCCTCCCCGATTTTAAGTCCGTCAGCCCGATATATAGCTTTCAATAAGCGCCTGGGGCAAAAGGCTGCGTATAAACTCGCTGCCCTGCGCCGCTGCCGCCGCCTCCTCTACGGATGCCGGCAGACGCGTCAGATGCGCCGTCTGCTCCGCCGATGCCGCCATAAGATCAATTCTTGTTTCCTCCGGCAGCCTCTTATTATGCTCAATGCCCTCCATCGCCGCCTCCATAAGCAGCAGCAGCGCAAGATACGGGTTGCATTGCGGATCGGGCGATCTCAGCTCCGCCCTGCGATACTCGCCCCGCGCCGCCGGCACCCTCAGCAGCACCGAACGGTTCTCTCTGCCCCAGCAGACATACTGCGGCGCCTTGTCGCTTCCGAAGCGCAGATAGGAATCTCTCTCGGGGTTCAGAAACAGCGTCATCTCCGTAATGCGCGCAAGTATTCCCGCCATTGCGCTCTCCATCTGCTCCTGCCCGTGCACGGAAAAATTGATATGCATTCCGCTGCCCGGCCTGCCCGTAAGGGGCTTGGGCGAAAAATCCGCATAAAGACCGCTGCGCGCCGCAATGGTGTTCACCACTGCGCGGAAGGTTACCGCATTGTCCGCCGCCGCCACCGGGTCGCAGTAGCGGAAATCTATTTCGTTTTGTCCCGGTCCCTCCTCGTGATGCGAGCTTTCCGGCGCTATCCCCATCTGCTCAAGGGTAAGGCATATCTCCCGGCGTACATTTTCTCCCTTGTCCTGCGGCGCTATATCCATATACCCCGCATTGTCATAGGGAATGCTTGTTCTTTCGCCGTTTTCATCCCTCTTGAAAAGATAAAACTCCATCTCCGGCCCGAAGGCGAATCTCACTCCGCGCTCCGCCGCCCGCTCCACGGTCTTTTCCAGCCGGCTGCGCATATCGCAGGGATGCAGGCTGCCGTCGGGATAATGCACCGAGCAGTACATCCGCACTACCCGTCCGTGCTCCGGCCGCCAGGGCAGCACCGATAATGTGGAGGGGTCGGGCATAAGGAACAGATCCGACCGCGCCCCCATTGCAAAGCCGTCCACCGCCGAAGCATCCAGACCCGCTCCGTATTCAAACACACGCGCCAGCTCTCCCGGCATTACGGACAGATTCTTCTGCTTGCCGAAAACATCGCAGAATGCCAGCCTTATAAACTTGACATCCTCCTGCTCCACAAACTGCATTACCTCTTGCTGTGAGTATTTCATATCTCTCCGCCTTCCGTGCCATCAGAATTCAAATGCTATGTTGTACTCCGCCTTTAACAGCACGCATTGCATATATGCGCTTATGCGCACATATGCAATGCACCGTCAGCTTCGTATACTTTCAAAATCCATGCGTTTCCAGCCGTCCGAACCCTTCAGTTTGATACATACATCTGCTTGTAAGGGTTCTTGCTGTCCGGGGTCACCGCCGTAAACGCGCCGTCCAGCACCTCATGCGCATCGGCGCCGAACAGCTCGCAGTATTTCCTTATAAACGGCTCCGCCTCCGTCATATCCTCCCGTGATGCCGGCCTTGCCGTTACCTGCCCGGGGAAATCCACCCCGCAGCAATCCGACCGCAGTATCATCTTGCCCCCGTGCATCCCCGTGCAGGGGAAATTGCCCACTATCGGCCTTTCGCCTATACCAAGGCCAAGCACTATTATAAGCCCGCCTGCCTGATACTCGCCCAAAAAGCTGCCCGCGCGGCCGCCTATAACTATCACCGGCTTCTTGTCCTTATATTCCTTCATATGTATTCCGGCGCGGTATCCCGCATTGCCCTTTACATATATCCGACCTCCGCGCATGGCATATCCGGCGGCATCTCCTATGTTTCCGTGTATAACAATGCTGCCGTCGTTCATGGTGTCGCCCACCGCATCCTGAGCGTTGCCCCGCACCGTTATATCGGCCCCCGCAAGATACGCTCCCAGCGCATTCCCCGGCACACCGCTTATATCCAGCCGTACATCGCTCATGCCCGCCGCTATAAAACGCTGTCCCAAGCAGTTTTCTATACGGCAGTCCCCGCCGGAGCGCAGCGCTTCATTCAATTCCGTGAAGTTTTTGCCCCTTGCATCAATATACATTATATCACACCCATCAGTATTTTTTATTGCATTTTTATTGTTTTTAAGCCGTTTTTTATATTTTTTTACCGGCTTTGCGCACCTTTATCATTCTCCCGCGTGCGCTATTCCCAGTATATCCAGCTCCTTCTGCGTCATTCCCACGCCCCGCAGCATAAGACGGTTGCCCCGCAGTGCCTCAATGGAGTTGATGCCCATGCCGCCCATAAGCTCCTTTATTTCATGCTTCCATGCCGTAAGCAGGTTCACAAGCCGCTCACTGCCCTCGTTTGCATCCAGCCGCTTCACAAGCTCCGGCCGCTGCGTCGCAATGCCCCAGCAGCAGCGTCCGCTGTGGCAGTCGCGGCACAAATGGCAACCCAGTGCCAATAGCGCCGCCGTGGCAATATAAACCGCATCCGCTCCTAGCGCCACCGCCTTTACCACATCGGCCGCCGAGCGTATGCTGCCCCCCGCCACAAGGGATACGCTGTTTCTTATTCCCTCATCGCGCAGCCGCTGATCCACCGCCGCCAGCGCCAGCTCCACCGGAATGCCCACATTATCCCGTATCCGCGTGGGTGCGGCTCCCGTGCCGCCCCGTACGCCGTCAATTGCAATAATGTCCGCTCCGCTGCGGGCAATGCCGCTTGCTATCGCCGCTATGTTGTGCACCGCCGCCACCTTTACTATTATCGGCTTTTTATACCCGGTTGCCTCCTTTAGCGAATACACCAGCTGCCGCAGATCCTCAATGGAATATATATCATGATGCGGCGCCGGCGATATCGCGTCCGACCCCTCCGGTATCATCCTCGTGCGGGATACATCCCCCACGATCTTCGCCCCCGGCAGATGCCCGCCTATGCCCGGCTTTGCGCCCTGCCCCATCTTTATCTCTATGGCCGCCCCGGCGTTAAGATATTTCTCATGCACGCCGAATCTGCCCGATGCCACCTGCACCACCGTATTGTCGCCGTAGCAGTAAAAATCCTCGTGCAGTCCGCCCTCGCCGGTGTTGTAGTATATGCCCAGCTCCCGCGCCGCCCGCGCAAGGCTTTCATGCGCATTGTAGCTTATGGAGCCGTAGCTCATTGCCGAAAACATAACCGGCATGGACAGCTCCAGCTGCGGCGGCAGCGCCGTATCTATACTGCCGTCCGCCCTTCTTTTTATTCCTGAGGGCTTCTTTCCGAGGAACACCTTTGTCTCCATCGGCTCCCGCAGCGGATCAATCGGCGGGTTTGTCACTTGAGAGGCGTTTATAAGTATCCTGTCCCAGTATACCGGCAGCGGCTTTGGGTTGCCCATGGAGGAAAGCAGCACTCCTCCGCTTGCCGCCTGCTTGTATATCTCGCGCACCGTGTCCTCCTGCCAGTTGGCGTTTTCCTTAAAGCAATTGGGGTTGCGCACTATTTTAAGGGCATGCGTGGGGCAATATGCCACGCACCGCTGGCAGTCCACGCACCTGCTTTCATCAGCCAGCATCACCTTGCCCTCGCTGTCAAAGCTGTGCACGCCGTTTGCACACTGACGCTCGCACACCCGGCAGTTTATGCACCGCTGTCTGTCCCTTATTATCTCAAACTCCGGCGTTATATAAAACGCAGACATCAGTATCCCTCCTTCACTCTCACAATAACCGGCTCTCCCCCGGCTGGCGCATATATATCCTCCGCCTCCGGCTCCATTGCCCGTATGGCGGCCTCCTCGCTTGCTATAAACACAAGGTCTTTTTTCTTTGCCGTCACCATAGAGCGCAGCTTCAGCCTGTCGTTCAGCGCCATAAGCCCGCCGTCAAAGCCCAAAATAATGGAAAACGGTCCGGTTATCAGCAGCCCCGGATATGCCTTTCGCAGATACTCCAGCTGCTGCGCCGCCGCGCTGTCGGTCTTCTCCAGCTTTTTAAGCGTGCTCCAGAAGGGCGCCGCCATCACCGATGCGGTTTCCTCCAGCGTAAGCCCCTGCCGCCGCAGAAGATAGTCGGCAATATATGTAATAACCTCCGTGTCGGTCTTAAGTGTGCATTTGTAGCCGTACATCTCAATATCCCTGCGGTTAGCATCATAGGAGGATATCTCTCCGTTGTGCACCACGGTATAGTCAAGCAGCGCAAAAGGGTGCGCTCCGCCCCACCAGCCCGGCGTATTTGTGGGATATCTCCCGTGCGCCGTCCAGCTGTAAGCCTCATATTCCTCCAGCCTGTAAAACCTGCCCACATCCTCGGGGAAGCCCACCGCCTTGAACACGCCCACATTTTTCCCGCTGGAAAAAACATACGAGCCCTCAAGCCTTGTGTTTATCTGCATTACCGTGCGAGCCACATACTCCTTTTCATCCAGCTGCAAGCGGGACAGCACCGAGGAAAGCGGTGCCACAAAGTACCGCCAAATAAGCGGAACATCGGTAATTTCCGGTATTTTGCGTATCGGAATGTTTTCGGCCTTTACGATCTCAAAGCTGTCCTTAAGAAAGCTTTCGCACTCCACGCGCGCCGCATTGTCATTATAAAAAATGTGCAGCGCGTAAAACTCCCTGTATTCGGGATATATACCGTACCCCGCGAACCCGCCGCCCAGACCGTTGGAACGGTCGTGCATGGGTATCATGCTCTTAATTATCATTTCGCCGTCCATCTTTCTGCCCTGCGTGGAAATAACGGCGGAAATGGCGCAGCCCGACGGAATACGCACCCGGCCTTCCTTCATCATAATCTTCACCCCTTACATAAAAGAAAAGGCGTTCATTCACACGGGGCAATGCTCCCGCACAAATGAACGCCTTTGCTCATTGCAGGCATTATATTGTGTTCCTTCGTTTTTGTCAAATATTTTGTATGATTTTCGCTCTTTTTTACCCGTTTATGAAAGCGGCAAACTTTACGGCTGCATTTTTTGTTGAAATATTTAATAAAAAAGTGTTTGACAAAAATAAAAAAGCGAGTATAATCAGCGGCATAAAAGGCAAGGGCGTCTTTGGGATAATCATCCCCAAAGGCGCTTTTTTGTTTTTTCGCATTTCGTGCAAGGCTGAAAACAGATGCAAAAAACGCGAAAAAACGCTCAAAAACCGTTAAAAAAAGCCTTAAAAACATGCAAAAAACGCATTAAAAAATGTACAAAAGCAAAGGAGTGCAGAGTTATGGAAACAGTATCTGATTATTTCGGCAGCCTGGTATTTGACGACAGGGTGATGAAGGCAACGCTTTCCGCGGATGTTTACTCCTCCCTTAAAAAAACCATCGATGAGGGCGCGCCTCTGGATGTGCAGGTGGCAAACGCCGTAGCCTCCGCCATGAAGGACTGGGCAATAGAAAAGGGCGCGACCCATTTTACTCACTGGTTCCAGCCTCTTACCGGCATAACCGCCGAAAAGCACGACAGCTTCATATCCCCCGCTCCCGACGGCCGCGTAATAATGGAGTTTTCCGGCAAGGAGCTTATAAAGGGTGAGCCGGATGCCTCCAGCTTCCCCTCAGGCGGACTGCGCGCCACCTTTGAGGCCCGCGGCTATACCGCTTGGGACCCCACCTCTTACGCCTTTATTAAGGATAAAACGCTGTGTATCCCCACCGCCTTCTGCTCCTACGGCGGAGAGGCGCTGGATAAAAAAACCCCGCTGCTGCGCTCCATGGAGGCCATAAACAGGCAGGCTCTGCGCGTGCTGCGGCTTTTCGGCAACACCGATGTAAAATGCGTGCGCACCTCGGTGGGCCCGGAGCAGGAATACTTTCTTGTGGACAGAGAAATGTATGAAAAACGCAAGGATCTTATATTCACCGGCCGCACGCTTTTCGGCGCAAAGCCGCCCAAGGGGCAGGAGCTGGACGACCACTATTTCGGCGTTATAAAGCCCCGCGTGGCGGAATATATGGCGGACCTCAACCGTGAGCTGTGGAAGCTGGGCATACTTGCAAAAACCGAGCACAATGAGGTGGCCCCCGCTCAGCACGAGCTGGCGCCGATATACACCACCACAAACATAGCGACGGACCACAATCAGCTTACCATGGAGATAATGCAGAAGGTGGCGGCGCGCCACGGCCTTGTATGCCTGCTGCATGAAAAGCCCTTTGCGGGGGTAAACGGCAGCGGCAAACACAACAACTGGTCCATGGCCACCGATACCGGCGTCAACCTGCTTACGCCGGGAGATACACCGCACGAGAACGCACAGTTCCTGCTGTTTCTGTGCGCCGTTATAAAGGCAGTGGATGAATATCAGGATCTGTTAAGGCTGTCCGTGGCCTCGGCCGGCAACGATCACCGCTTGGGTGCAAACGAAGCGCCCCCCGCGGTAATATCCATGTTTCTTGGCGATGAGCTTACCGCGGTGCTGGATGCCATTGCCTCCGATGCGCCTTACAGCGCCGCAGAAAAAACCGTTATGAAGCTGGGCGCTCATGTTCTGCCGCGCTTCACGCGGGATACCACGGACCGCAACCGCACCTCCCCGTTTGCCTTTACCGGCAATAAGTTTGAATTCCGCATGCCCGGCTCCGCCGCAAGCATTGCCTGCGCCAACATAATGATAAATGCAAGCGTGGCCGAGGAACTGCGTAAATATGCCGATGCGCTGGAGGCGGCCTCCGATTTTGAAGCCGAGCTGCACAGGCTTATACGCTCCACCGTAATCGAGCATCGCCGCATAATCTTTAACGGCAACGGCTATGATGACGCATGGATAAAGGAGGCCACGGAAAAGCGCGGTCTGCTGAACCTGAGAACCACGCCCGATGCGCTGCCGGCACTGCTTGAAAAGAAGAACGCCGATATGCTGGTTTCCCACGGCATCTTCTCCATGGCGGAGCTGCATTCCCGCTATGAGATAACGCTGGAAAACTACTGCAAAACCGTAAACATTGAAGGTCAGACCATGGTGGAAATGGCGCGCAGAGAGATACTGCCCGCAATAGAAGCCTATGCCCATGAGCTGGCCTGCACTGCTGCGGTCAAGCACGGTTTTATTCCCGGCGCTGCCTGCCGCTATGAAAGCAGCACGGTAAAGCGGCTGTCCGACCTTGCCGATTCCATAGACGCCGCTGCTTCCCATCTTGAGGAAAAGCTGCAGCTTTGCCGCGAAACCGCAGACACTACCGAAGCGGCAGTGGCCGTGCGCGATACGGTGCTGCCCGCAATGGCGGAGCTGCGCCTGCCCTGCGATGAGGCGGAAACAATAACGGCGGAGCGCTACTGGCCCTTCCCCACCTATGAAAAGCTGCTTTTCGGCGTAAACTGACCTTAAAGCGGTAAAGGCCGGGGCATTGGCCGATACACGCGATAAGCTCGAATGCGGGCGGAGCGGCAAAACCGCATGCGCGGCATTTATAATTGCCGCTCTCCCCCTTCTTCATATATTCCCCCTAAAATACACCGGCACAGGGCCGCAGCTGCAGCCCTGTGCCGGTGCATTTTTTCTTTTAATAATATTCCCTAACCGCGCCCGGCGCTTATCCATTCAATAAGCAGCAGCGCAAGCACCGCCGCAATCGCAATTAAAACAACAACAATTGTGTCTTTACGGCTGTTTTTGCCGTCATCGCGCCCCGGCTCCGAAGGCGTGCGTGACGACCCATTATCGTTTTGCCCGCGCGCCGTCCCGGCCTCACCGCTTTCGGTTTGGCGCGTATCAGCAGCAGCGTCAACGGCCTTTGCGGCGGGCTTTGTGTATTTGGGGGACGGATGCGTATACTTATAATAAAGCGCCAAAGGGTCGGTTTGATTCATGATACGGGCATAAAAATCGTCCAGCCATTTCTCATCCTCCGGCGGACACATATCCGTTTCGGAGCAGCCCGGCTCATGCGCTATCTGATTTCTTATCCTGCGGCAATGCCTGAGCCTTTTCAGGTCAGCCTCCCAACCCGACACAAGGTAAGCCCCGCGCGGCTTATCGGACATTTCCTTTATGTATGCCGACACCCTGCCCTCGCCCAGCATATCTCCGCACAGCTTTTCAAGCTGCTTGTATGAATCCATAAAGCCCATAGCTTTTTCCGCCCAACCTTTCTTTGCGGGCAATATCCCACCCTGTGATTTTTCTGCCGGCAGCCGCGCTTATATTATTGCCGTCCGAAATTATCAATCATCCTGCTTTTCCGCCTGCTTCCACAGCTGCTTTACCGTTTCCCCGTCTGCATCCCGCAGCGCTGTTCCCTTTTGCTCCGCCGCCTTTTCCGTGCGCTCAAAGCGGCTTATAAAGCGATCCACGGCGCAGTTGAGCGCCATTTCCGGCTGTACCGAGCATTTGCGCGCGGCGTTTGCCGCCCTGAGCAGCATCTCGCCCACTGCCCGCGAAGCGGTATCGGGCTCACTGTTTGCCTGCTCCAGCATTGCTTTAACGGCGCTTACTGCCCCGTCCAGCTCCGCAGCAGCCTCCCCGGCGCTTATGTCCAGGCCGGCATGGCGCGCCTTATCCAGCACCTTTTCCGCACGCATAAGGGCGGGAAAGCTGCCCGGTATTGCCGCCAGCACCTGAGAATCCTTCTGGTTGCGGTCGCGGCGCTTTATGGCCTCCCAGTTTGTAAGCACCTCATCGCTGCCCGAAACAAGCGTATCCGCAAAAACATGCGGGTGCCGCCTTATCATTTTGCGGCAGACGGCGTCCGTAACATCGCGGTAGGAAAACTCACCGTGCTCGCTGCCTATCTGAGCATGGAACGCCACCTGCAGCAGCACATCCCCGAGCTCGTCCGCAAGCTGATAGGGATCGCCGTTGTTTACCGCATCCGCTACCTCATAGGCCTCCTCCACCAGATAGCGCGTAAGCGTTTCATGCGTCTGCTCCCTGTCCCACGGGCAGCCGTCAACATCCCGCAGACGGCGCATTATATATAAAAGATCCTCGGTATTATAGCAGGCGCGCTTTTCAAACGGCACTGCCGGTATCACCGCGCAGGCTCTGTGACCGTAGTCCTTTCTCCTGTCCAGCTCGCACAGCGGAATACCGAAGGACTCGCTTCCGTTAAAAAAGTATATTTCCTGCTCGTCCGCATAGTAATCCGCAAGGCGGCACTTTACCCTTCCTGCAAGCAGGGCGTCATCTATGCCCGTAACACACAGGTTGACTCCCGCCTCCGGCACCGCCTTTTCCGCCTCAAAGGCGGTAAGCACTCTCTTTTCCCCCGTTATGCCCGCGCAGGCGCAGGCAGCCTCGGCCAGCGATACGCCCGGTATGACCCGCGCGGGAATGCCGCTTTCCTTTGCCGCCTTTACGGCAAAGGCCGCACACTCATCCTCAAGCGCGCTTCCCGTTACCGCAAAGCACACACTGCCCTCAAAGGAGCAGAGCTTTTCCCATATAAGGCGGTTAAGCCCGTCAAAATCCTCCGCCTGCTCATAGCAATCGTCACAGGCGAAAACCTCCCGTTTTTTTGAAAGCTCCGAAAAAAGCTCTATTTTTTCCGTATGCAGCACAACGGCAGCGCAGCCCTCCAGCGCCTCCGCGCCCTTAAGCGTAACATCCCCGGCTGCGGCTCCGTAGCCCACTATATACAGCTTGTCCATTTGCGGTATTTCTCCTTATGCTTTATCTGTTTCCTTTTCCGTGTCGGGGCGGGTATCTCCGCCAAGAAGCGCCGCCGTGCGCGCCACGGCGGTTCGTTCGCTTCCCCATTCCCTGCCGCGGCTGCGGTAATCAAACATTTTAGTAAAATCCTCAAGCTCATGTGTCAGGTTATCCATGGCCGAAAGCTGAAGCTCGCATGTTCTGCGGGCAAAATTCTGCCTGTCCTTTGCCCCGAGCGAAAGGCACGCCTTCAAAAGCGAAGAAAAATGCCGGGTGCAAAAGCCGCCGCAGCCGTCGTAAAGCTCACGAAAACGCGCCTGATCAATATAAAGATGCACTGAGGTATCGATATATCTTTCCATGCTGTCCGCAAGAGAGGCGCATATAAGGCAGTCCCGGTTGTGCCCCTGCGCGGCCTGCTCAAGCTCCGCAAGCGCCGCCGCCGCTCTTTTTTCCCGCCCTGCGCAGGCCGATACAAACCCCGCCGCAGCTTTTTTCATGCGCTGACTCTTGCTTTGCATAAAGGTGTTTAATTCCAGCGCCAGCGGCAGGCGGTTGCCCGCATTATACAGCCCGTCCAGATGCTTTGCGCAAAACCCCGAACGGTTCACCTTTATCCGTATCTCCGGCGTCATTGCGGCGCTGCCCAGATAGTATTCGATATATTCCTTTTCAAGGCGCTTTTCCAGCCTGCAAAAAGGGCAGCCGCCCTTTTGCTCAAAAACCTCGTAAACAGATATGGTTTCTATTTTATATCCCATGTCCGCCTCCGCCGTACATATTTTAATGCAGATGTATACTTTGCAGTATTATAACACATAAATTCCCGCTTTGCATCATACAATTTACAGGGCGCGCCGTATCACGGCTCTCCCGCCCTACCGCAAAAGCCGCAGCCATAGCGGCAAATGCACTCGAAGCAAAAGCATGTTTGAATGCACATATAAACATATATGTGGCCATCGCTGCTTTTTCGCTGCTTTGCCGCTTATTGCAGCTGCGCTCTTTAACATACTTAATTTTAATGGAGGTTCATTCATGGGAAAACATTTTGCGCTTCCGCCCGCAAAAAGCCGCACGGGGCGGCGCGTCCTTGTGCTTGTGCTTATTGCCGCTCTTACCGTCGCTCTGCTTGTTCTCAGCGGTATTGGCAGAGCCATAGCCATGAACATACTCATTCCTCTTTTCGGCCCCGGTGACGATAATGAGGACGACGCGCAGCACAAAATAGCCTGTCCCCGTCTTGATATATATATGCTTCAGCTTGCCGTTGATACCGATGCCAAAAAGGCCGCTGCCGCCGCCCAAGCCATAGCCGGGCGCGGCGGTGCGGGCTATGTGCTGCGCGACAAGGAGGAATACCGCGTTTTGGCCTCCGGCTACCTTACCCGCGACGAGGCGCAAAGCGTAGCGGACAAGCAGGAGGAATTCTCCCCCGCGCTTATAATGCTTTCAAGCGGAAGCCTCAGCTTTTCCGCCCGCTGCACTGCCAAACAGGCGGAAACACTAAGCCAAGCCTGCCGCTATTATCCTTCTCTTGCACGGGAGCTGCTGGAGGAAGCCCAAAGCCTTGACCGCCGCGAGCTCACTGCCGCCGGAATACGGGTAAAATACACCTACCGCGCCGTAAAGACGCAGGAGATGATATCTGGGCTTGAAGCGCTTCCCGCATCAAAGGACAACGCCCTGATATCGGAGCTGCTTACGCTGTACCGCAATCTTTATATATATCTTAACGAAATTTCCGAAAAAAATGATAAATTGGGGCTGGATTTTTGCTCTGAGATAAAGTATAATTATATTGAAATGGCAGTGGCCTACCGGGATATGATATGCCGCTTATCCTGAAAAGCGGTTTGTTCCGGCAAAAAATCAAAAACGGAGGGATCACCGTGACAGTAAAGGAAATAATGTCAGCCCTGCATGCCGACCTGCTGTGCGGCGAAAACAAACTTTCTCAGGAGTGTCTTGCGGGGTGCGGCTGCGATCTTATGAGCGATGTGCTTGCCTTCCCCAAGGAGCATATGTGCCTGCTTACCGGGCTTACCAACTCCCATGTTGTGCGCACCTGCGAAATGCTGGATGTTGTATGCATTGTTTTTGTGCGCGGCAAGCAGCCGCCTGCCGACGCCCTTGAGCTTGCAAGGGAGCTGGGCATAGCGGTGATGAGCACCTCCCTTACTCTATATGAAGCCTGCGGCAAGCTTTATGCTTTAGGGCTTCCGGGCAAAAACACATTATAACCCAGTATTTTTACAAACAGCTATTGAAATCCGCAACAGAATTAATGGAGGCAGTCGTGAGCCGAATGCTTTACAGCGAAACCTACCCTGTACAAAAGGGAGATTTTGTACGCGCAGGCGAAGCCAGCGCACGGATCAAACGTGCGCTGCGTCAGCTCGGAGTGGATTCCGACAAGCTGCGCCGCGCTTCCGTCGCCGCCTACGAAAGCGAAATCAACCTTATAATTCACTCTTTGGGCGGCACTCTGTCGCTGGAAGTGACCCCTGAAGAAATAATTATAATTTCAAAGGACCGCGGCCCCGGCATAAAGGATATTTCCCTTGCCATGAAGGAGGGCTGGTCCACCGCCGGGGATTCCATACGCGAAATGGGCTTCGGCGCCGGAATGGGGCTGCCAAACATGAAGCGCCATTCGGACTTTTTTGACATTTCCTCAAGCGAAGACGGCACGCTCATAACCATGCGTATACGGCTGTGATGCCGCGCAGGATTTGTTGCGCAACGGCCGCAAAACATCTTGTGCAAACTCTGAAACGGCACTTTGCACCGATTTTTGTGCGCAGGCTCAGCTTATCTATCGCCGTGAAAAAACAGTCACGAAAGGAAACCGCCGTGAAAGGAGACCGCCGTGAGTCAGTATTATCATTCCGTTACACTGGACAAGGAAAAATGCACCGGCTGCACAAGCTGTCTTAAGCGCTGCCCCACCGAGGCCATACGCGTGCGGGACGGCAAGGCGCGCATTATCCGGGAAAGATGCATCGACTGCGGCGAATGCATACGCGTCTGCCCGCATCACGCAAAAATTGCGCTTACGGATTCACTGTCCGATATAAATCGCTTCCGTTTTTCCGTTGCTCTTCCCGCACCCACGCTTTACGGCCAATTCAAGGGGCTTGCCGATATCACCTTTGTGCTTAAGGCGCTGCTTGATATAGGCTTTGACGGCGTATACGAAACCAGCGTCGGGGCCGACGTGCTCTCCGCCCATATCCGTTCTCTGCTTAAAAAACCGCTGCGCAAGCCGTACATTTCCTCTGCCTGTCCGGCGATAGTACGGCTTATTCAGGTGCGTTTTCCCGCTCTGCGGGAAAACCTTATACCCTTGCGCCCGCCTGTTGAAATTGCCGCTCTGCTTGCCCGAAAGCATTTCAGCCTGAAATGGCAGTGCGCTCCCGAGGATATAGGCATATTCTTTATTTCCCCCTGTCCCGCAAAAATGACCGCACGGATATCGCCGCTTGGCAATTCAGCTTCCGGCATTGACGGCGTATTGTCCATGCTGGAGCTTTACGGCCCGCTGGAAAGGGCTCTGAGCCACCCGGGAAGCTCACAGCTTCCGAAGCGTGCGGGGTTGGCAGGCGGTATGGGCTGGGCTGTAAGCGGCGGCGAAGCGTCGCAAAGCGGAACGGAAAATTATCTTGCCGTGGACGGCATACACAATGTTATCCGCGCTCTTGAACAGATAGAAGACGGCCGCCTCGGCGAAATCGATTTTTTCGAAGGATTGGCTTGTGCCGGCGGCTGTGTCGGCGGGCCTTTGACATACGAATACGGCTACGTTGCCCGGATGCGCCTTCAGCGCCTTTATCAGCAGCTTTCAAAGCAGGACCGTGATCAGTATCGCTCCGGGGTATCGTCCGAGAGCATCAATATTGCCTTTGACCGCGATATCCCGCCCAACCCGGTATTGAAGCTGCACCCCGACCTTTCCGCCGCCCTTGAGATGCTGGCGCGCATTGACAAAATAGAGGCCGATTTGCCCGGCCTTGACTGCGGCTCCTGCGGAAGCCCCACCTGCCGCTGTCAGGCGGAGGATATCGTGCGCGGCTATTCCAGTGAAATCGACTGCATCTATAAGCTGAAGGAACGCTACCGCGACCTTGCAAAAACAGATCCCTGAGCCTGCGCAGAAGCCCGTATATCCGCGGAAGCCCGAACAACACAAAATTAAAAGGAGAAAACAAAATGACTGTTACTCAGCTTGCAAAAATAATCGACGGCACCCTTTTGTGTGCAGACGGCTCCCGAACGGCTTCGTGCTGCATGAGCTGCGATCTGCTGTCTCTTGCCATGGCGGGGGGCAAGGCCGATATGGCATGGGTTACCGTGCAGAAGCATATGAATGTTATAGCCGTTGCGGCACTTCACGAGATGTCCTGCATTATACTGCCCCTTGACATAACCATGGAGCAGGAGCAGCTTGATAAGGCCGCCCAAGAGGGCATTGCCGTTATACGCTCCCCGCTTTCGGCATACGAAATATGCGGCAGGCTGTATGCCGCCGGCCTCAGATAGCGGCATCGGAGGCGGTATATGCTGCTTTATGCCGATTTACACATTCACAGCTGTCTTTCCCCTTGTGCTGATGAGCTTATGACGCCCAATAACATTGCAAACATGGCTCTTATCAAGGGGCTTGACATAATAGCCGTAACCGACCACAACACCTGCGCGCAGCTTCCCGCCGTCGCAGGCGCGGCCAAACGCGCAGGGGTGACCCTTGTGCCGGGAATGGAGCTGGAAACTCAGGAAGAGGTGCATACCTTGGCCTATTTCCCCTCCGTGGAGGCGGCGTGCGCCTTTTCCCGCGAGATATATCGGCTGCTGCCCGATATAAAATGCAATACGCATTTTTTCGGAGAACAGACCCTGCTTGATGAAAACGACGAGCCCGTCGGCTGCGAGGAAAAGCTGCTGCTTTCCCCCGTTCCCATATCCCTTGAACGGGGCTTTGCAATGCTGCGCGATTACGGCGGCGTCGGGGTGCCCGCTCATATAGACCGTCCCGGACACGGCATGATCCCGATGCTGGGATTTATAAACCCGCATCTTGGCGTGCGCTGCGTTGAAATTTCACCGCGCGGTGCCGCCTCCGGTTTTGCGGAATTTGATCCGTCGTTACGCCTTCTGTCCTCCTCGGATGCTCACCGTCTTGAAGATATTCTTGAACGCGTACAGGCGCTGGAGCTTAAACAAAACAGCGCAGAGGCCGTTATTGCCTATGTCCGCGGAAACTGAAAACGCAAGGTCCTCGCGCTCATAGCGGCGCTGACCCTGCGTTTTATTTATATTCTCTGTTTTTCTGTTAAGCCCGTTTGCTTATCTTTATATTTTGTATCTTTCAAGCGCAGCTTTTGCCCCTGTGCACAAACGCCTTACTGCTCCACATACAGGATGCCCAGCGTACCGTAGCCGCAATGGCTGGATATAACGCAGCCTGCGCGGGTAACAAGCACCTCTTTGAAATAATTGAGGGACTCGACATATTCCCGCACCTTCGCAAGCACCTCGTCGTCAATGCCGGAATGAGTGATGAAAACGCGGTCGGGGCGCGCTTTAAGCAGCTCCGGCGTCATTTTCTTTGCATATTTAAGAAGTGCGCGCCCTATGCTGCCCTGAAATTTGACATCGGGACGCATTGCTCCGTTCTCCACTACAATGCACGGCTTAATGCCCAGCGCAGCCGCACCGATAGCCGCAATTGCCGAGCACCTGCCGCCGCGCCTTAAGTATGTGGTGGAATCCACAAGAAAGCTGGCACGCACCTTGTCCACAAAGTTTTTCTCCAGCTCCTGCTTTATTTCCGTAACGCCCATGCCGCCCTGCGCAAGCTCACAGGCACGGATAACGCTGTGCCCCACGCCGGTGGAAAGATTGCGCGAATCCAGCACCGCAATGCGCTCGGGGGCGATCTCGGCGGCAGCCATGGCCGCTATATTATGAGAGGCGGACATTTCCGAGGAAATACCGGTATAGAAAATATCATAGCCTTCGTTTATATATTTTTTAAATACCGCGCGAACATCCTCCTGAGAAATTGCAGAGGTTTTCGGCACCGTTTTATGCTCATCCGCCCAGGCATAAACCTCATCCGGGGTTATTTCACTGCCGTCACGGTAGATTTTATCGTCAAGAGCTACAAACAGCGGCACTATCTCCACATCATATCTTTTTATAAGCTCCGGCGAAAGATCGCAGGTGCTGTCCGCCACAATTTTAATCTTGCTCATACCTTTCTCTCCTGCCCGGTGCAAAAGCCGTTTGCTTATATCGCGCCGGATTTATTATTTTTGCCTTTATTTTATTTGGATTATAACACAAAGCGCCCGCCTTTTGCCATTGAAATTTTTAACAGTTTGTAAATATAACTCAGACACTCGGATTCGTGCGTCAAAACCGTTTTGTGCTGCCGTCACGGGACTGTTTTGCCTTATGTGATGCCTCCGTTAATCTGCCCGCTCATTTTCCTCCCTAAAAACAGAAGAAGGCGAATCGTCGGGAATGAATCAGATAAAATAATAGCTTATAAGCGCCACGGGCGGGCGGGTGTATTATTATTTGTTTTCAAGCGAATGAATCAGATAAAATAATAGCTTATAAGCGCCACCGCAATGCCCAGCACCGCACCGGCAAACACCTGAAGCGGGGTATGCCCGAGCAGCTCCCGCAGCTTTTCCCCCGTGACCATCCTTTTGTGCTCCACAAGCTCCATTATTTCATTTAACACCTTTGCCTGCTCCCCCGCGGCGCGGCGCACGCCGCTTGCATCGTACATTACTATAACCGCAAGTATTAGTGCTATTGCCGTTTCCGTGCTTGTCCAGCCGGAATAAAGCCCCGTAAGCAGAAAAAGCGTCATAACCGTGGAGGAATGGGACGAAGGCATTCCGCCGGAGGCAAACATCAGCCGGAAATCCAGCTTTTTTTCATCTATAAGCACAATTATTATCTTAAGCAGCTGCGCCGCAAGATAGGAAAAAAAGCAGGTTACGGCTATCTTATTCTGAAATATCGTAAAAAAATCCGCCATCTGGAATCAGCTCTCCAAAATCCCCGCTCAGTTATCGCGGGCCGTAATAAAATATGCAAGCTCCCGGAAAAAGCCGTCTGCGGCATCCCCGACCAATTCGGCTGCGCGCGCCGTCATTTCGCAGGCAATATCGCGCGCCTTTTCCGGCCCGTAAAGCGTAACATAGGTAACCTTGCCGTCGTTTGCGTCGCTGCCCGTGTTTTTGCCCAGCCTCTGCGCATCCCCGACAACATCAAGAATGTCGTCCGTTATCTGGAACGCAACGCCTATAAGACGAGCATATTCGTCAAAGCGTTCAAGCGCCTCCTTTGGCGCACCGGCAATGTGCGCCCCCGCCAGCACGGCTCCCCGCATCATGTCCGCCGTTTTATGCTCGTGAATGTAATCAAGCTCCTCGGGCGTTATCTGCTTGCCCTCGCTCAACACATCCTGCCACTGCCCCGCCACCATACCGCGTATTCCCGCCGCATGCGCAATATCGGCACAGGCTGCAAGCGCGCGCTTTGGCTCGTCCGACTTAAGCGCGCCGGAGAGCATAACCTCAAAGGCATAGCTTAAAAGCGCATCCCCTGCAAGCAGCGCTCTGCGCTCGTCAAAGGCCACATGGCTTGTGGGCCTGCCCCGGCGCATGGTATCGTTGTCAATGCAGGGCAGATCGTCATGTATAAGCGAATAGGTGTGTATAAGCTCTATTGCGCAGGCAAAGGGCATTGCCTCCTCCTGCTTGCCGCCGAAGGCGCGGCAGGTTTCCAGCACCAGCGCCGGACGCAGACGCTTTCCGCCCGCCATAACACTGTATGCCATAACCTCCTGAAGATGTGCGGGCACCGCCGCCTCCGGCCGAAAAAGCTCTTTAAGCGCCCCGTCCACCGCCGATGCATCCTGCGCCAGTCTTTCCTTAAGCATATAAGCTCCTCCCGCGAAGGCGGCAAAGGCACCCCGCGATTATAAATTAAGTACAGCCGGGTATAATCCTTTATATACGCCGCCTGTGTGTTTAATCCTTGTTTGTATAGGCATCCGCTACCGGCTGCACCGTAACTTCGCCGTCCGCCTGCTCCTTAAGCACCTCAATGCGTCTGTCCGCCGCATCCAGCAAAGCGCGGCACTGCTTTATAAGCCCCACCGCGGTTTCATATGCCGATATGGATTCCTCCAGCGTCATATCGCCGCTTTCCATGGCGGCAAGTATTTTCTGAAGGCGCTCCATTGCCTGCTCGTAGCTGATATCCTTGTCCGCCGTTTTTTTGTTTGCCATAATTGCCTCCTGTCCGCACGGTTTTCCGCCTCCGTATTTGCAAAAGGCGGCGAATTGTTAAGCGCATTTTGCGCCTGTTACAAAAGCACCTCTTCCACCCGGGTCAGCGCCTCGCCCTTTTCAAAGCGTATGCGCACTTTATCCTCTCTTTTAAGAGCCGATGCTTCTCTTACCGCCTGTCCGTTTGAGTCAAATGCCACCGCATACCCTCTTGAAAGCACTTTAAGGGGGGACAGCGCATCGGCGCGTGCACAAACGCGCTCAAGCAGCGCCTCCGCCCTTGTTACTTTCTCGGCTGCCAGCCGTTCCAACTCCCGGTATATGTCGTCCGTCTGCTGCTCCCGCCGCTCCGTAATGCGGGCGGGCTGCTTTATTATATAATGCTCCGCCGCCTTGTCCGTAATCAGCCGGCTGCGCTTTATTTTATCGCGCGCCCTTGCTTCAATGTGCGTAAGCAGGCCCTCGGCGGCCGCACACAGCTTGCCCGTGTCCGGCACCGCCAGCTCCGCCGCATGAGTGGGCGTTGCCGCCCGCACATCCGCCGCCATGTCGCACAGGGTAAAATCCACCTCGTGCCCCACCGCGCTTATTACGGGAACCCGGCACGCCGCCACGGCGCGCACCACCCTTTCATCGTTAAAGCACCACAGATCCTCCGCGCTGCCCCCGCCGCGCCCGATAATGACCGTATCCACATCAAAGCGCTGAACAAGCTCCAGCCCGTGCACTATTGCGGGCGGTGCGTCCGCCCCCTGCACCGGCACCGGAGAAAGCAGTATGTCCACCCCTGCGCCCCGCTGTGCGCTCACCTTGAGGATATCATGAAAAACAGCCCCCGCCGCCGAGGTGACCACACCTATCCTGCGCGGAAAAAGCGGCAGCTCCCGCTTGCGGGACTGTGCAAACAGCCCCTCCGCCGCAAGGCGTCTCTTAAGCTCCTCCAGCTTTTTATAAAGCTCGCCGTCCCCGATAGGCTCCATGCGGGAAATCACCAGCTGATATTTTCCTTTTTCCGTATACACGGTAGGGCTTGCGGTAACTATTACGCGGTCGCCGTTTGCGGGCCTGAAGGTAAGCCCGTAATTTGCGCCGCGGAAAAATGCGCAGTCCACCGCCGCGCGCTCATCCTTAAGAGTAAAATACATATGCCCGGAGGGATACTTATTAAAGCCGCTTATTTCCCCCTCCACCCTTATACCGTTAAGTGCGGAGTCCGCCGTAAGCAGCTGCCTGATATATTCGTTAAGCTGATATACGCCTATCGGTTCCATAAACACCCCTCCGGCAGTCCGTTTTTATAAGCGATACATTTTTTATGCGTTTTTTGCGCGTTTTTTAACGCTTTTTTGCCCGTTTTTTATAGGTTTTTTTCGCTTTTTTCTGCATTTTCGGAGACGGCATAGCACCTCTGCGCTATCAAGGCCACCCCGCAGGCATTGTCGGCACTGAGCTCCGGAGAGGCGAAAAACACTCTCAGACTGGGGTTTATCTTGCTCAGCTCACCCTGAAGCGCCGCCCTTAAATACTTACTGGAGGCCACGCCGCCGCTAATTAGCGCCGTAAAGCAGCCCGTGCGCAGCGCCGCATTCTCTAACATCGCGCACAGCGTCCGCACTATCGCGTCCATTACCGCCTCAGCCAGCGCCGACTTGTTCACTCCCGCCTCAATGGCGCGCATGGCCGCCGCCTCGGTGCCGGAAAGGCTGCATTTTTCGCCGTCGATATACACCGGCAGCTTTATCCTTTTGCCGTCGTAGGCCACCGCCAGCTCATCAATAAACCGGCCGCTGGGAAAAGAAAAGCCCAGCGCCACGCCTACGCGGTCTATAAGCTGACCTGCGCTTATATCCCCCGTTTTCATGGCTATTCTGCACACGGGAAGGCCGTTTTTCATTTCGGTTTCCAACACCTCGGTGGTTCCGCCCGAAAGATGCACCGCCAGAAAGCGCGGAAGCGACATGGCGGAGGCGTAAAGCGCCGCCATTACGTGTCCGCTCTGATGGTCGGTACGGTACAGCGGGCAGCCGAAGGAATGCGAAAGCATTTCCGCCATGCGCACTCCGGCATAAAACACCGGCATATAAGATCCGGCACAGTTGCGCGGATGCTCGCTTACGGCAATGGCATCGGGGCGCCCGCCCACCTGCTGCACAAGCTCGCCGTAAAGCTGCGGCATTGCGTTGACATGCTGATAAAAGCCCTCGCTCTGACGCAGACCGCGCTGACCGTCCGGGACGGAAAGCAGCCTGCGCTTTGAGGCAATAATTTTACCGTTTTCATCCACTGCCGCCACCGAAGTGGTGTAGCAGCTTGTATCAAAGCCTAAAAAAATCATAATGTGTTTTTCATGCAGCCGTCCAGCACGCCGTTAATAAAGGACGGGCCGCCCTCCTCACAATACAGCTTTGAAAGATTTACCGCCTCGTTTATGGCCACCTTAGGCGGCACATCGCTCATATACATCATTTCGCATATTGCAAGGCGCATAAGGGAAAGATCGGCCCGCGGAATTCTGGAAAGCCTCCAGTGCAGGCTGTTTTTTTCGATGGCGGCATCTATTTCCCCGCGGTTTTCGTCATAGGCGGCAAGCACGCGGGTTATGTATTCCATATCGGCATCGGTAAGCTCAACATCGCCGAAAAGCTGGCGATAATTTTCCGGCGCGGTACTGATATTGTAGGACCGTTCAAACAAAAGACAAAACGCCACTTCTCTGGCTTCTACTCTTGACATAATTTTACCTCATTCCAAAAGCCCCGGAATATGCTTTTTACAGCTTACCGAAGGCGAAGTTTTTGCGGAATTGTTCAACACTGTATTTTATCACACATTGCAGCATTTAACAATGAAAAAAACGGTCCTGCAAGGACCGAAAAATCGCAGCCGCCGCTGCGGCGCATTTTGTGTGCGCTCCATGCGGTTTTTTTTGTCTTGCGGCATTTCTTAAAAAGGGACAATAACTAATCCCCCGCGCCAAGACAGGTGCAGCAGCAGCGCGCGCACGGCGAGGTTTTTTCCGTACGCTCCCTCTGCACGGCGTGCAGAGCCGCTTCATACTCCCGCTGTACCCCGCGGGCATATTCCGCTTCGCCGCGGTAATCCGCATTGTCCGGCTCCATGGCAGAGCACTGCTCAAAGCAGCTCTCTGCCTTTGCATGCCACCCCATTGCGCGGCAGGCAAGCCCCATAAGAAAATACCATTGCGCATCCCTTGACTCCATGCCCTCCAGCAGGCGCTTGGCGCCCGCTGCATCGCCGGAATTGAGGCAGGCATTCACGCCGGAATAGCGATATTGCTTTTCCTCCCGTCCGCCGCACTGCACGGCTCCTCCCCGGGCGCAGGCTTTTTCCCTTATGCGGCGGCATATTTCGCCGTAGGCTTCGTTTATTTCCTTAAGCTTTTCCTGAGCAAGAAAAGCAAGCGGGTTGCCCGCATAGCGATCGGGATGGTATTTGCGCACAAGCAGCCTGTACGCCGCTTTGATTTCGTCCTCCGTGGCCGTTATATCCAGCCCCAGAACCTCATAAGGATCCTTCATGCCTCCGCACCTCCCCGCGCACGAAGAAAAATCTCCTGCGTTATCCTTGGCAGACCCTGCGTGATAATATTCAATATGACGGGCTTATTTTCCTCCTCAGGCAGCCGCAGGGCAGCATTTTCCGCATCCTTAAGGGAAGCGTACAGCGACCGCTCCGCCGTTTCCAGCACATTTTCCGGCATTGCCGTGCTTTCTTTCCGCGCCGCGGCAATGGGGTTAAAGATGCCGCGAGCCGCATCTTTTTTTATATCGTCGACCGCATCCGTTATATACACCCATCTGCCCAAGGCATAGCCTATGGCGTAACGCGCGTTATCCCCGCTTTGCATTGCGCAGAGGCTGCCCATTGCCCCGGCAAAGACATCGGCGCACCTGTCAAAGCAGGGGCACTTATCCCTTTCAAGGCGGCGCAGTGCCGCCAGCATACCCCTGCATATGCGGTTTTCCTGCGGAAGATTATTGCATGCACATCTGTACGCATGTGCAATTGCGCCAATCAGCGGGAGCTTATACGCCTGTCCGTCCGCTATATCATCGGAAAGCTTATAATAGGCAAGCAGCATATTAAGATATGCCGCCCTTTTTACCGCCGCAGAATTTACATAATGCCCGCGCTGCATTTTGGCTGCGCAGAAAAAAGACTGCTGCGGGCTTTGCGCTCCGCAATCGTCAAGCAGGGCGAAAAACGCCGCCTCAAAGGAAAGAGCGCAGCGCCCGCAAAGCGTAAAGGAGCCAAGAGCACGGCAGACTCCGCAATAATAGGCTTTATAGCGCCGCAGCTCCTTAAGGCGCATTTCATCATATGCACATCGGATATACCCGAACATCAGCCCTCGTGCTTTGCAAAATAAACCGTGAGCGCCTCGCAGACGACGCGGATTACTATGAGCAAAAGCACAAAAAGGAACGGCGCCGTTATGAAGCGCCACAGGCCCGCCGCTACGGCACCCTGCGCCATTGTTACTATGCCGGATATGACACCGTGAAAAAATGAGCCGACATCGGCTATAAGCAAGGCGTAATAAAGTATGCGCACAAGCTTTGCGCCGTATATGCTGTCCAGCTTAAGGAAGCCCTTGAGATCCATATATTTTCCTCCATATAACGCCTGCGGCGTTTTAGTACATAATAAAGGATTTTTGCTTTTTGCCCGCCCCGGTTTTATTATGCCCGGACAAAAAACAGCATCTGAGCCGTATTTTAATTATATATCAAACAAACGCAAATATAATAAGAAAATAAAAAGCAATGCAGAGGCCGAAAGCTTTTTGCAGCAGCCTGCCGCATGAAAATGCTTCAAATGCTTTTTGAAAAGTATATCAAAGTATCCGCGCCGCGTCAATAAAAGGCAGGGCGCAAAAAGCAAAATTCACAAAACGGCAAGCCGAAAAGCAAAAAAATCCCGGCTGCTTTTTCAGTCGGGATTTTGGTGCCGAAGACCGGGATCGAACCGGTACGGATTTTACTCCGCAGGATTTTAAGTCCTGTGCGTCTGCCTGTTCCGCCACTCCGGCAGGGTGGTATCCGCACCTGCAAAGCCATGCAGACACTGCAGCCCGCTAAGGGCAATGGATATAATACCACGCTTTACAAAAAAGCACAACAGCTTTTGCATTTATTGCATTGCTGTTTTTGTATTATTACCTTCTTGCCCCGACATACCTTGAAGAGCCGCAGCCGAGAATGAGAACAAACACGGACGGGAAAAAGAACAGCCCCAGCCCGAAGGGTATGCCGTGTCCGTAGGCGCGGGAAAGCTTTATGTTTTGGATAAAGGCTATCACGCCCGCAGCAAAGGCCATTATTCCCGCACCCCAAACGGCGTAGCGGTTATCAGGCAGCCAGTACTCAAGCATCTGTGCCGCAGCCTGAAGAAGCACGCTTATCCAAAACCAGCAGGGACGCCAGGATATTTTATAAAGAACATGCATATTGTATATGGGAATTACGGATGTCCAGCCGCTTTGCCCGGCTTTTGTGAATATCCTCCACCATCCCACTATTACCATTATAAACAATACGACGCTAAGAAAACTGAAAAACACCGAGGTAAATATATAGGCCGTTAAAAAGCCCCATATTGCCGTTATCATAGTATTTTGCTTTCTCCTTTTATATTTTATTTAAGCACTGCTTATATATTTTTCACTTCTGCCGTGCTTATTACGCTTTTTCAGGTATTTTTCTTAGAAAACGGTGTTTTTTTACGAATTTTTACGGTATTTTGCCGTTTTTATCATCTTTACTGCCGTGCGGGGGATGTGTTTTTTTCTTCCGCGTTGCGGGAAAACACGCACCCGCAATAGTTCTGCCGGTACAGCCCGTACTGTCGGCTGAGCTCTATGGAACGCTGATAGCCGCCGCGCTTTTTGAAATCGGAGGGCATATAGCGGGTTCCCGCCTGCTGTGCCGCCGAAAGACCGATCTCATTTATTACTGCGGCATTTTTATGCGGGCTGACGGTAAGAGTGGTGGCAAAAAAATCAAAGCCGTTTTGCGCCGCATAGCGCGCGCTTTTTTCAAGGCGCAGCCCGAAGCACGCCCGGCAGCGTTCTCCGCCCTCGGGCGCGCGCTCCATACCGCGCGAGATGCGGAAGAATTCCGCGGAGGGAGTATCGTCCCCCACCACCGTAACGCCGGAGCAGAACGGCGCCTGCCGCACAAGACGGCAAAGCTCGTCAAGGCGCTTTTTATACTCCTGCGGGTCTGTGATATTCGGGTTTGAAAAAAACACCGTAATATCAAAATATGCCGTAAGATATTCCAGAACATAGCTTGAGCAGGGTGCGCAGCAGGCATGAAGCAGCAAACGGCTGCGCGGGCTTCCGCTCGGCTTTTGCTGCTCCCGTGCAACAAATTCATCGGTATAAAGCTGATAATTCACCTTGTTCATGCATTTTGCCGCCTTTTGTTATAGTATTTCCGCCGGTATTGCGCATTTCACACGCGCCGCTGCATAACATCATCTTATATATTATAGCATCATTCGGCATTGCGGTAATCTGTTTTTTATACTTTTTCAGTCTTATCGTGCTGATGCCGGACGGGGCCTTTGCCATGCGGCATTTATCTTTGACTAATTGCGCTTATAATGATAAAATAAATAAAATTACGAGGCAAGGCCTATGCCTTGTGCCGTTACGGAGGGCAATGCAATGGATAATACGGATATTTCTGTTCTTGAGCTTCTTGTTTCCGACGCACGCCACACGGACAGCGAACTGGCAGTTATGCTGGGAATATCGCAGGAGGAGCTGCGCGGGCGCAAGGAAAAGCTGGAAAGGGACGGCGTTATAATAGGTTACAGTGCCGTTGTAAACACGGAAAAGCTGGAAAACGACAGCGTAAGCGCGCTTATTGAGGTGAAGGCCATTCCGCAGCGCGGCTGCGGCTTTGACGAGATTGCCGAGCAGCTGTATCAGTTTGACGAGGTGAAATCCTGCTATCTTATGAGCGGGGCCTACGACCTTATGCTGATAGTTGAAGGCAAGAACATAAACGCGGTGGCGCGCTTTGTTTCCGAGCGGCTTTCCATACTGGACAATGTTCAGAGCTGCGCCACCCATTTTATTCTTAAGCGCTATAAATGCAGCGGCAGGGTGTTTGTAAAGGAAAGCAGCGACAAGAGATTGGTGGTGTCCCCGTGAACCTTGAAAGCCTGATATCGGACAACATGCGGGATATACCGCCCTCCCCGATACGAAAATTCTTTGATATAGTAAAAACCATGGAGGGCGCGATATCACTGGGCATAGGCGAGCCGGATTTTGTTACGCCCTGGCATATACGGGATGCGGCGATAAGCTCCATAAATAACGGAGAGACTTCCTACACGGCAAACGCGGGAACCCCCGAGCTGAGAAACGCTATAAGCCGCTATCTTAACAGGCGCTTCGGGCTTGAATATGATATATCGCAGATCATAGTTACGGTGGGCGCAAGCGAGGCCATTGACCTTGCAATGCGCGCGCTTATAAACCCGGGCGACGAGGTGATAATACCCGACCCCAGCTATATTTCCTACGCGCCCAATGTGCGGCTTGTATACGGCCGCGCGGTGCCGCTGCCCACTTACGCCTCCGACGGCTTCAGCATAACGCCGGAAAACCTTAAAAAGGCAATAACCCCGCGTACAAAGGCGTTGGTGCTGCCCTATCCGAACAACCCCACCGGCGGCATAATGACACGTGAACAGCTGGCGCTTATTGCTAAGGTGCTGGAGCACACCGATATAGCGGTTATAGCGGATGAGATATACGGCGAGCTTACCTACGGCGGCGAGCATGCCTCCATTGCGCAGATACCGGGAATGAAGGAGCGCACGGTTTTAATCAGCGGTTTTTCCAAGGCTTTTGCCATGACGGGCTGGCGCATAGGCTTCCTTGCCGCGGCGCCTCAGCTTGTAAAGCCCATGCTTAAGATACACCAGTATGTTATAATGTGTACCTCCACCATGAGTCAGGCGGCCGCAACGGAAGCGCTTGTATCCAACCTTGATAATAATTTTGAGGATATAGCCAAAATGCGCAACTCCTACAATATGCGCAGGCGGTATATTCACAAAAGCCTGAACGATATGGGGCTTGCATGCTTTGAGCCGCGCGGGGCGTTTTATGTGTTCCCCTGCATACGTTCAAGCGGGCTTAGCAGCGAGGAATTTGCCACAAGCCTGCTGCACAGCAAAAAAATAGCCGTGGTGCCCGGCAACGCCTTCGGCGAAAGCGGAGAAGGCTATGTGCGCTGCTCCTATGCCGCCTCAATGGACGACATACGCGAAGCAATGAAGCGGATAGCGGAGTTTTTGAAAGAGAGAAAGACAAAATGAACATAGTGTTGGTGGAGCCGGAGATTCCGCAGAACACCGGCAATATTTCCCGCACCTGCGCCTGCACGGATTCCGTACTGCATCTTGTGGGAAAGCTGGGCTTTTCCACGGATGACAGGCAGCTGAAGCGCTGCGGGCTTGATTATTGGAAGCTGCTTGATATACGCTATTACGACTCCTGGGAGGATTTTGCGCAGAAAAATCCGGGTCGCTATTGGTTCTGCACCACAAAGGCCCCCAAAAGCTATACCTCGGTGCAGTATGATAAGAACGATTATCTGGTTTTCGGCAAGGAAACAAAGGGGCTGCCCGAGGAGCTGCTGCGGGCAAACATAAACAGCTGCATCCGCATTCCCATGCTGCCGGCGGCGCGTTCGCTGAACCTTTCGAATTCCGTTGCCATAGTGCTTTACGAAGCGCTGCGCCAAACGGACTTTTTCGGGCTTTCGGATCGGGGCAGGCTTTCCGAAACATAGAATTTATACACATTACAAAAAACACGGCTTCCGGCACGCCCGGCAAAACCGTGTTTTTCATTCTCTTCACCGTATTTGGTTATTGAGGACCTTTCAGCCGTCCTGCCGCCCGCTGTCGGCATCGGCATATTCGTCAAGAATAACATCGGTAATTTCAATTTCGGCATAATCTCTGTTGTCCTCAATGCATTTGCCGCAGTTATCACATATTTTTGACGGATCAAGGTTGCATTTGCTGCATTCCCCGCACTCGGTACAGGTGCGGTCATATAAAATGCACTGCTTCATTGCTCTTCCCCGTCCTGCGTATCAGCGTCATCCGTGTCCTCTTCCGCGTCCTCGTCCGCATCTTCGTCGTTATAGCCGTTTTCCTCCATGAAAACATCGTAAAGCTCGTTTAACAGCACCTCGTTTGTAACGCTGTTGAAGATGATATCCTGATAGGTCTCCTCGTACTCGGTAATGTAGAGCTCCTGCTCTTCATCGTCCTCCTGATCGCTGCGAACGAAATATACATAGGTATGTCCGTCGTAATCAATTATGTCCATCAGGGTATAGTCAACGGCGTTGCCGTCGTCATCCCTGAGCGTAAGAACCATTCCCTTATGTACGGGTTTATTCGTATCCAGCATTTTATGTTCCTCCGTTTGCGTCAAGAAAATTTTGCAGAATAATCTGCGCTGCCAGCTTGTCTATATTCTGCTTGCGTTTTTTTCTGGACAGATCAGCCTCAAGCATATAGGTTTCCGCCGCCACGGATGTTAAGCGCTCGTCAAAATACAGTATTTCAAAGCCAAGCTCCCGCAGTTTTTTAAGCAATATCTCATTTTTTGCGGCCTGCTCATGCTCGCCGCCGTCAAGGTGCGAAGGCAGCCCGGCAACAATCGTCTGCGCGCCGTAGGCGCGTGCCATGGAAGCAATATGCTCCGCATCGGCCGCTATGTTTATTCTTGTGTAGGTTTCCAGCCCGTTTGCGAGAAAACCGGTTGCAGAGGCCGCAATGCCTATTCTGCGGTCTCCTATATCAAGGCCTATAAAAGCTTTATTCTTCATCGGCATTCCCGCAGTTGTTTTTAAGATAAAAATCCACCAGCTCCTCCAAAAGCTCGTTGCGGTCTATACGCCGTATCAGGGAGCGGGCATTATTGTAGCCGGTGATATATGTCGGATCGCCCGATATCATATATCCGACTATCTGATTTACCGGATCGTACCCTTTGTCCGAAAGCGCGCGGTATACTACGGACAGTATCCTGTTGATCTCGGCGTTGTCTCTGCTTCTCTCAAATTGTACGGTATCCTGATTCAAGCGATCACATCCTTCGTAATTTTTATAATATTATAAAACAAAAGCCGATAAATAGCAATATAAATAGAATAAAAATGTGCGGCGTGCCGCAATATCGGACGCCGCGCACTTCATTGCAGCCGATTACAGCCCGATTTTGTGAGCGCAGGACATTATTTTGCGCTGCGCCATCCGGCAAGCTCTTTTTACCTTAGGGCAATTTGCCGCCGCCATTGCCGCCGCACCTGCCGCAGCGCCCATAGCCGCACCCATCATCATAAAGCCGATAGATTTCATTTCTTCACCTCCAAGCGTGCTTATTATTTGCAATTGTGCGTCTTTAATGTATTTTTTGCGCTTTTATTCCTTTATCTTTTTGATTTTTCCGTGTCTTTTTCCGTGCCGCAGGTGCACAAGCCCTACTGTACAAGAGATGTGCAGCAAAAAAAGGCTCCGCCCGTTCAAAGCGAAGCCTTTGCGCTTGTTTATATGCTTTTATTTTGCGCCGCGCTTACCACAGCTCGCCGGCGGTTATTTTTTCAAATTCCGGGGCCGTCTGTATGATTCCGGCCTGAGTTATGATATCTATGAGGCGGTCATAATCCTCTTTTTTCATTTTTATATCCGTATTCCACACATCAATGCCCTTATACCTCTGCACTACCGCAAGCAGCAGCTGCTCGTCGCTGTCGGGGAAGCTGCTCTTTATTGCCTGCACCACTTTTTCGGGCGAGGAATCCCGCACGAATTCCTGTCCTTTTTTAAGCGCTGCAAGAAACGCCTTTACGGTGCCGTCGTTTTTGCTTATATAGCTGTCAAGGCAGGCAAAGCAGGTATAGGGCACATCGCCGCTTGCCTCTCCTATGCTTGCAACTATATACCCCTGCCCCGCCATTTCCATAGTGGAGGCAACGGGCTCGAACAGCGCCACATAATCGTCGCTGCCCCCCATGAACGCGCCGCCCATAAGATCGAAGGATACATCGGTTCTTACCTTCGCGTCCTCCCCGGGAAGCACGCCGTTTTTGCGCATGGCGTATTCCAGCATCATCTGCGGCATGCCGCCCTTACGCCCGCCGATTATGCTTTTGCCGCGCAGACTGTCCCATGTAAAGCTGTCGTCTTTTTCCTTACCAAGCAGGAACGATCCGTCCTTTCTTGTAAGCTGGGCGATTATTTTTGCATAGTTTTCTCTTCCTTCGTTAAGAACATATACCGCCGTTTCCGGCCCAAGAAGCGCAAACTGCGCCTGACCGGACAGCAGCGCCGTCATGCTCTTATCGCTGCCCCCGCCGTTTACAAGCTCTATCTCCAGCCCTTCATTGCGGAAATAGCCAAGGTTTACCGCCGCATAGAACGGCGCATAGAAAACAGAGTGAGTTACCTCATTTACCGTAATCCTTACACTGTCTGACGGTGCGCAGGCGCCCAAACACAGGCAGAACACCAGCATGGGAATTATCAGATACACAAGCTTTTTCAATACATATCCCTCCTGTTTTTTATAATATCATTCTATGTCTGTTCGATTTTTTTGTTAAAACTAAAAAATCGATAGACAAAGATTACGATACGGAGTATAATATGCAAGTCATCAAAGGCAGCCTATGCATTGCTGCGTGCCAATATAGCTCAGCTGGTAGAGCAGCAGTTTCGTAAACTGCAGGTCAAGGGTTCGAGTCCCTTTATTGGCTCCATATTCGAGGTGTGGCTCAGTTTGGTAGAGCGCTGCGTTCGGGACGCAGAGGTCGCAGGTTCAAATCCTGTCACCTCGACCATATCGAGTGGTCATAAGGGATTTCACTTATGACCACTCGATTTTTCTATTCTGATACGGTTTGATGCAGGGAGCAGGCAGTGGCCTACTCCTTTTCGTTATGCTGTTTTCGGCTCAGTGAGGTATTCGACGGCGACTCCTTGGCGGGTATCCGCTTTGTAATGCGGATGCCTCGGCGCTGCCGGGATCTACACATAGCCAACAAAGCGGTAGTAGATCACGATTCGCTGGGTACGATTCTTGCCGGTTCCCTTTGTTTCAAACACATCAATGTGGTCGATCAGCTCTCGCAGCAGCGGCACTGTCAGGTAGTCCATTTGCATAAACCGCCGCATAGCGAGGATGAAGCTCTCCCGCTGCTGTTGCTGCTTTCCGGATTCGGACAGCTTCTTGTGAAGGGCGGTGATCTTACTTTTCAGCTCCATTCGCTCCGCCTCATACTTATGAGACAACTGCATAAACCACTCATCGCTGACCTTTCCGATTGCATTGTCCTCATAGAGCTTTTCATAGAGCCGGGAAACGGTATCGTTTCGGGCCATTGCCTTTTGCAGCTCCTCCTCACAGCGCTTCTGCTCCTTCAACAGCTCCTTGTCGGTCTTTCTGGCCAGCAGCTCGGCAAAGGCATCTTCATCGTCGCTCAGATATTCTGCCATCCTTCGCAGCTCCAGCATCACCACCTGCTCAATGGCGTCCGCCCGCACATAGTGCCGTCCGGGGCAGCTTCCACGGTAGTCCACCTCGTTGTTGGCGCACACAAAATAGTGAATATCCGTGTTGATGGTGTTGGTGTGGTATTTTGCTTTTTCGCAAGCGCAACCATTCGTTACAGTAAAAAGCAAAGCGATGTCGTTTGCCGGTCTGCGGTGTCGGTTTTTCTGCAAGCAAAGCCGCCTTGTGTTTTGTAACTTTTTCTTTTGCCTCCTTGTAGGTTTTACCGTAGCAAAATCCGTACTTGATTTTGCCGGACAGTTCATAGCCCTTGATATACCGAGCCTCCCACCGTCCGTCTTTTCTCTTGAAAATGTTTTCACCCTTCTTCATCGTTTGAAACCTCCCATTTTTATTGTCCGATCGGACACCATATATTTTAGCAAGTAGAATTAACCGTTTTCTGACTGCGCAGCGGACTGTCCATTCCTGTCGGGAAAATAGTGTTCGTTTATGGCGTGACGCTTTTCGACAACCAAAAATCCGAAATTTTCTTGAAAAGTGGCAGAAATTAATCGAAATCACTTGTTTTTTCGCAGAACGGTGCTATAATACTTTTGATGGTTGGGTGGATAGCCCTCACAGAGTGCCAAACTCTACGAAAGAAATTGTAATTTTATATTTCCCGCAGTGACGGGAAATATATTTTGCGATGTTTCATAAAAGGCTTTAAGTTATGGCAAAAGAATGACGAAAGGAAGCGCAGTATGCCTTCGCAGAGAACCCCGGAACAGTTAAAAACCATTATTCTCAAAGCGACGCAGCATCTTGTTGCTGTCGGAGGTATGCAGAATTTCAGCTATC